>Ga0247734_1000533_pt1 | contig 32747 bp, 35 predicted proteins | sample UWRJL103311B2_FD_180933 | JGI IMG/M metagenome (GOLD analysis project Ga0247734, IMG submission 180933) | Plant litter microbial communities from Arlington Agricultural Research Station in Wisconsin, United States - UWRJ-L103-311B-2 | ecosystem: Environmental > Terrestrial > Plant litter >...
CTCACTACTTACCCCCCACCAGACTTCAAGACTGATGAGAGACACAGGTGGTTATGAAGATTGTGAAGGCATGCGCAGCGACCTTCCCAACGACCGCTACTGGATCGATCGTTGGCATGGATGTCAATGGAACTCTTCAGATCACAAACTCTTTCCCATTCCCGACCGCAGATATCGCAGCGTCAGACTCGCACCCAAACGATCATATGGCCGCTTCAAACATTGCCGCGGCTGCACCCCGATCCAAAGCAAATGTCACATACCAAAATGAGATGATCAAGTGCTTACGGGAGGTTAACGTGGATGCGAACAATGTTGGATGGTACACAAGCGCGAACATGGGCAACTTTATCAACACCAGCTTGATCGAGAACCAGTACTATTACCAAAAGGAAATCAACGAGCGCACCGTAGCTTTGGTGCATGATGTCAGTAGAAGTTCTCAAGGAGCATTGAGCCTGCGAGCTTTCCGATTATCCCCAGCATTTATGGCCGCCTACCAGGAGAATAAGTTCACCACAGAGCAGTAGGTGATAAATTTTAGACTGTGTAAAGCGTATACTAACAACTCAAACAGCATGCAGAAGACTAAGCTCACCTACAAAGACATAATCGTCGAACTTCCCATTATCGTCCATAACTCACACCTTCTTACAACGTTCCTACACCAGCTACCAGGTCCTCTACCTGAAGCCGAACTTGAGTTCCCAGCCAGCCTCGCAGATCTTAAGAAGGACTCCCCTGATATTGCTCTATACCCCAACCTAGAATCCCTCGATATCTCGATCGACCCGTACTTGGAGAAGACTTGTGATCAACTACTGGACAGCATAGAGACTCACTACACTGAGCTTAACAACTTTCAGTATTTCCAAAGACAATTGGCTCGAGAGCAGACCAAAGTCACTGCATGGAAGACGAAGCGTACAGCCGAGAACGCAACCAGAGCTGCACAAAAATTAGCACCATTGCCAGAGGATGAGTGGGAGAGGCTCTTCAAGCTTCCTACTGAACCCAGCAGATTGGAGGGCATGTTGAACGCTCGTCAAGTTGATCAGTACTCGAGACAGGTCGACGGGTTCACTGCTAGCATCACCAGCAAGATGTTTGCAGTAAAGTCCAATCTATTACCAGAGCAATAAACTACAAGTTGAGATTTTACGGATACAATGCTTCTAAGGTTAGGGGATTTTATGGAATTGCATGGGCTGGCGTTGAGGGCATGGCATGTCAGAAGCGGCGAATTGTAACGAAAAGTTGATAGGAGCATAATCGCTGAGACATCCATATACCATATATGCGTACACGTGTGTTGCGACCCCTGAACGCCAACGTGACCCACACAGCGTAGATATCTATCCAGCCACCAAGCTATCAACTATACCAAAAAAATCAAGGGAATAACTTTAAATAGGAGTATACTGGTACTACAAAATGCTGCCTGCAAGCTCACCGATGCATTAATTGTATGAGACAAATCAAATCAATTTTAAAGGTTAAATCGGGGACATTTTATCTATCGGGCACTAAATAGTCTAGATAAAATACGCCGCATTTACTACGTTTACCCATAGACACACAAGGCGTTATCATGTCAAATTTCCCATTTACTTCGGTACAGTGACTGGTCGTAATTGAGCTCTTGAGTATCACTTAGTTTTCTTCATCTTATTTAGCATTGTACTTACTTGTTATACTCTTGTCTCCACACTAGGTTCGCCCTTTATTGTCGTGCCTTTCACCCTTGTCCCATTTCTTTTTCACTAGCTTCTCTTGACCGCCCCCTCCAGCCCCGCATATTAGCCTCTCTCCTCTTCACCCCTCTATAAAATTTCCCTTCAACAACTCTCTCCCCTCCAAAAACAACAATAACAACAAATCTCCCCATCCCAAATCTCGAACAAATCATCCTAACATCATCCCCTACCACAATCATGTCTGCACCCGCATCCAAGTTCAAGGTCGCCGATCTTTCTCTTGCTGCCTTTGGCCGCAAGGAGATCGAGCTCGCCGAGAATGAAATGCCAGGTCTCATGGAGACTCGTGCTAAGTACGCCGATGATCAACCATTAAAGGGTGCCAGAATTGCTGGTTGTCTGTAAGTTATCTACCCAGCGAAGGCTTTACGTCCCTTGAAAGCCTTTGGCTTGTTCACTCAGACGATTGCTTCAATGAACAAATTAGCTTACAAATTTTCATGACAGCCACATGACAATCCAAACCGCTGTCCTCATCGAGACCCTCACCTTCCTCGGAGCTGAGGTTACCTGGTCTTCCTGCAACATCTTCTCTACCCAAGATCATGCTGCTGCCGCAATTGCTGCTGCTGGTAAGTTCTACTTGTACAAAAGGCATCTGCCAAAATAGCTAATTAGTCATCTAGGTGTTCCTGTCTTCGCCTGGAAGGGTGAGACTGAGGAGGAGTATACCTGGTGTTTGGAACAGCAACTCGTCTCCTTCAAGGATGGCAAATCGTTGAACCTCATTCTTGATGATGGTGGAGATCTTACTCAACTCGTCCACTCAAAGTACCCTGAGATGCTAAAGGATTGCTTCGGCGTTTCCGAGGAGACCACCACTGGTGTTCACCATCTTTACAAGATGTTAAAACAAGGCAAGCTCCTCGTCCCAGCTGTCAATGTCAACGACTCCGTCACCAAGTCGAAGTTCGACAACTTGTACGGATGCCGCGAGTCTTTGATTGATGGTATCAAGCGTGCCACCGATGTCATGATTGCTGGTAAGGTTGCCGTTGTTGCCGGTTACGGTGATGTCGGAAAGGGATGCGCAATGGCTCTTCACGGAATGGGTGCTCGTGTTATTGTCACTGAAATTGACCCTATCAATGCTCTCCAAGCTGCTGTTTCAGGTTACCAAGTCATGCCTATGGAGGAAGCTGCCAGCGTCGGTCAGATCTTCGTCACCACCACTGGATGCCGTGATATCTTGGTTGGGGAGCACTTCGATGCCATGCCCAACGATGCAATCGTCTGCAGTAAGTTTTCTTGGTTTCATCTTTACACATATACTAACATGTTTCAGACATCGGTCACTTCGATATTGAGATTGACGTTGCTTGGTTGAAGAAGAATGCTGCCAGCGTTCAAAACATCAAGCCCCAGGTTGATCGTTACCTCATGAAGAGCGGCCGTCACATCATCCTTCTTGCTGAGGGTCGTCTCGTTAACTTGGGATGTGCCACCGGTCACTCTTCTTTCGTTATGTCTTGCTCATTCACCAACCAAGTTCTTGCTCAAATCTTGTTGTTCAAGTCCGAGGATGTGGCATTTGGCAAGAAGTACATTGAGTTCGGCAAGACTCAAAAGCTCGATGTTGGTGTTTACGTTCTCCCTAAGATCTTGGATGAGACCGTCGCTAAGCTCCACTTGGCCCACGTCAACGCAAAGCTGTCTAAGTTGAGCCCGGTTCAGGCTGAGTATCTCGGACTTGAGGTTGAGGGACCTTTCAAGAGCGAGTTGTAAGTTCAACTCCTCCCTAAAGAAATATATCAAGCTAATTTTCGCAGGTACCGTTACTAGATTTCCTTCCTCTAATGGGTTTGGGGCATTTTCTTTAGGTTTATGGGAGCGCAATTTTCAACACGATTAATGACGGCATGATGCGGGAAGCATTTGTCCTTCAACGGCATACATACGAATTCTCGGAAAAGTTTTCAACAATTTGGGGTTTTCATTCATAAGCGAGGCGTTACTTGGCTGCTCTTCAACCACGGCGGTCAGGTAGAAAGTCGGTCTTTGCATTAGACCGCAAGGATAGATTGTTCTCCTTGAAATACCAGTACTGCTTAGGCAGTGTACATATTAAACAGACTTTGACTGCTCTGAGTGATGTTCAGATGTGATGTGAACGAACTCTGCCGTAGCCCTTGATAGTGCCATATTACAGTATATACGGATTGGAGCGATGTCCCGCAGTGTTTGCATTTGGATCCATCAACAATCGAAATGCTCTATTTCCTGAGATCCCTGGTTTTTGGAGTTCCTTTCTATAAATTATGCACCTTCATATGTAAGGTATCACATCGTATGATGTTTCTGCTGTAAGCTATGACGTCTCTCTCATAACCACAGCCAAATCCAACAACAACCGAGCTTCTGCTTCAATTCACTTTCCTTAAAACACAAATTTCGCAATCCCACAATATGACAGTCTCCCCCCTTCCAATCCGTCTAGCGCAAACCCTGGGTCTTACCACCTCGCTCCTCCTCGGTGGCGCCAACCTCGCTCTCTCAATCCTCCTCGTTCCCCGTCTCCTGGAATCTCCCACCCCCCTCCTTCTCCGACAATGGCACGCCGCCTACCTTCTCGGAAAGCGCTCTTTCCCACCCCTCGCTCTTCTCTCCTCTTTATCATACTTCTTTCTGGCTTATAAAGGCGACGCTTTAGATGGGAATAGGATGGGGTATTTGGTTGCGGGGTTGTTAACGGTGGGGATCGTACCTTATACGGTGGCATTTATGCAAAGCACGAACCGGAAGCTGATTGAGAGAAATGAAGAGATGGGAGCACTTGGAGCTGAGGATACAGTGGTGGAGGTTGGATTGGGGAATGAAAGCGCGCATGCGCTGGTAGATTGGTGGGGGGTGCTAAATTTAGGGAGAGGAGCGATGTTGAGTGTTGCTGGCATATTAGGCGTTTGGACAGCGTTGAACTAGAACTTTGATAGATAGTTCTAGCACTGTTTTGGGGAATAAGCCCTGTCGTTTAATACGCCAGGTACATCAGGTCTAATTATATGAAGCAATTAAGTGCAAAGGGCAAAACTTTGGTTCTCAGAGGTGGGTTTGTTATGGGTTCGCACGTATTTATCAAAGGGCTATTTTGTCAAATTGTCTGTTTTACCGGAAATCATCTACTAAATACAGATGTGTACAGCTCGGAATATTTTGAGTAGGGATCATAAGAATTGTCTAGTACACCGGCAAGAGTGCTCGGGATGTTGGATGGAATATTCATTGACCAATAATGTGATGATGTTCAGTGACCTGTGATATCTTATTACAAAGACCAACTTAAAAAGAATGTGAATTGACAGTTTGGAAAGTTTGGACCAGGGTTACTTTTTATCAAGCGGTCTGTCAAAACCAGCTCCAGATCAACACAGGCCAGGAACGACACTTTTCGTTTGCATGATAGGTGCGCAACTTGGATAGTAAAAGTCAATTGTTCTTTCTAGTGCCAAACTAAAATACTCGAAGCTAAGCCGAGCGTCATGGGTCAAAAGACGAAACTCCAGTAACCCAAGTTATTCAAGGAACGCCACCCATACCATGCACCAAATCTCCATTTATTTAACCATAGCCGAAGCTCACCAGCAAAAAGATAATCACTTATTTAGTTGTGAAGTCGGTCTCAGTGGGTAAGATTCCGCCATCGGCAGCTTTCTCGCAAGTGCAAGCATCTATAGAAGGTCAGAAATCGTATGATATAAACATGAGACCGCATATAGCGTGAGCTTACCAGCTGGTCTTGAACCACAGGCGCAGGTAGAACCGGTTGGAGTGGAATTTTCAGCCTCCTTGCGATCGCAAGTACATCCACCAGCAGGTCTGGCACCTATTGAAGTGTAAGTATAATTATGTCCATAGCAAGCTGGGAGAACTTACGGCATGAGCATCGAGGTCCAGTAACGTTGTTTTCAGTAGCAGCCTTTTCACAGGAGCAATTCAAAGCGGATTTCTCGCCGCAAGAGCATTTTGCTTCCTTAGCACTAGAATATAACAATGAGTTATTTGCTCAAACAAATTTGAGGGGAATAAGAGGAAACATACCAGACACAGCCTTGGTTAGACTTGCCACAGCATGTAGAGGGAGGTGCCATTGCTAATAGGTTGTTGAGTAATTTGAGTAATTTATTGTTGGTGGAGGTATTTAGAGTCGGGTTGGTAAGAAAGGAGAATGGGACTTTGTTTAAATGGTTTTGGTATGTTGTGAATGATAATCTACATTTTGGACGGCCTGATATATATATGGTATGTTGAGGAAGGCGATGGTAGCCTTGCATAAAACAGATTACAAATTGCTGAGGCTTGATTGGTCAAGGTCCCACAACTTGGTAGCCTTGTCAGGACAAAAACGTCATTAGCTCGTACTAGTTGAAGACTTTCATACTTATGGCTAGTCCTTCGACCTATCACCTAGTATCTATTTGATTCACCTGAATAAAAAAAATTGGCTTCGAATTGATAAAGCTGCTAGTCACAACACTACAAAAATCCACTTCATTTAGCTTGATCAAGGTTTCCGGATTACACGTACTGGAGAGGCCAGTGCATTCGTACTTCGCATGCTCTGGAAGACCTTGTAATTTATTAGGTATGCTTTCGAAGTGCGTTAGGATACCAATCACTTGTTTTTATCTAGAACTTGCTGCTTCAGGGTAAAGTTGCCTTTGTGAGCGGTGCACTTTTGGAAGTTGTCCCCTCGTATGTGTTTCTGCCAATAAAACATACCATGTCAACAACCTCTTTGACTTCGTAAGTAGCAACCTACCAACTTTTTCTGGAAGATCACGATTATTTTCGCATTCCTCCCATATTTTCCTGTTGATGGCTAGCCCAGAAGTAGCGCCACATACTTGGAAAGGAGGATATGCCAGTCAAACCCAGCTTATGATACCCAGGAAGCAGTGCTCTTTGGCAAATATAGTAAACACGAGGAGTATTTAGTTAGCTCAGGCCGAAAGCATAATTGGGATTGCTCAATTTTCAGAAGAAAAACATAGTAGGAAAAAATAGTAGGAAAAAATAGCTAGTCCATCTTAGAGCAAAATTTCTCTCATCTTACCACAATGTTATATGCTAATCTACACAAGTGTTATTTGTCACCATGTGCATTTTAAATTGTGTGCTGCAGACATTCGAGCAAATGAATATAATTGTTGTAATGTTGACGTGCCATGGCTTGTAAGGCAGGTGGCAGCCCCTTAAACAGCCTCGCTTATTTATTATGCAATTGCGTCACAATGCAGTTGTTTCATCCAGTGGCCATCATCCCAAGATCTTGGAATAAATATGTAGATAAACAGGTTTCCAATACCCATGATGTATGTATAATGTATTTAGCTCTATATAAATGTGCTTTGGCTTGTAAACTTTCCGCTCAAACTCATCTTAAGTTGCATCGTTCCAACCAACGAATTATCCAGCAAATCACATCATAGCATCTATCTTCGTAGCACAACATCCCACATACAAAATGGCAGGACTTCTAGGCGGTGGAGGTGGGAATAACAATGGCGGTGGTGGTGGTCTTCTAGGAGGGTATGCTATCTCCCATCTCTCGCTTCTAGATTAACCCACTAATACACCGAATACAGGCTCCTCAACACAGTAGACGACACAACCAAAGGCCTGCCAATCGTAGGTGGTGTTACCTCACCACTTCTCAAAACGGTCGGTGGAGTTACAGATGGTCTTCCCATCGTCGGAGGGGGAGGACAAAGACCGTCTCAAGCTCAGCAATATTCCCAAAGAACTCAACAAGTACCGTCTCAATCTCAAGGACCAACAAGAGTGCTCAGCGAGGAAGAGAAGAAGGCAAAGGCATTAGCGAAGAAGAAGAGATTAATGGCTATTAAGAAGCAGCAGCTGGAGCTTGAGGCTGCGGAATTGGAGATGGAAGATTAGGAGCTTGCTTAGAGGATTATTGTATGGGTAATTGGAAGGAAGCTATATATGTACTATTTATCATGAATTAACGACTTAATCAACTCAGGCTTTATGTTTTTCAAATATAAATATTACTTATTAAGTTACATATAATAATCTTATAGAACAGTCAGTGTTGCACAAGAATCCAAAACTAAGGATATGAAGGCTTCAGTAATGGTAATTTGATATGTATTCAATATAAGACAAGATATGATTCGAGATAAAAATGTGTTCCGTTTCTAGACCACAATCTGCTTTTCCAAACTCCCGCTAAATGCTATGCTACGCTATGCAATAAATGCCCAAGAACTCGTTGACCAAAATGCTCACCACCAGACTACTCGCAAATGTTCTACCTTTATATACTCCTATCGCTAGCTCTCACCTTCTGCCCCTTCTACACTTATTATCGGCAACTTCTTAAGCATTGCTTACTGCAAAGGGACCTGGTGCATAGGGCCATGACTGGGCCACTGGCTTTGTGAAGGCTGCATGGCTCCGCTAGTAGGTCTTCCGTTGGGATAGAAACCAGTGCCGTTGGTGGAGCTTCCACTACCGATGGAAAATTTGCGCTCCTCAGCCTCAGCTTTAACCTTCTTCCATTCAGCCTTCATGAAACGTCCTGGGTGCCAGGCGGTCATGAGGAAGGTGGTGAGTAACATCATGCCACCCTCGAGAATCATGAAAGGAACTTCCTCGTTGGCGAGTTTGCCTTCGAATCCGTGAGACAGCTCTGCAACACGGAAGCAGGATCGAACGAGAATGAAGAAGAAGGCAATAGAGAAAACTGCGCGCTTTGTTAGCGACCACTTATTATAGTGTGGATGGGAGAGCTTACTGATGACAAAAGAACTATATCCCTTGACGTGCTTAGAAGGAGGCTCGACCTTTCCAGCAGCCCAGTTGGTGGCTTTTTGGCGAACTTGATCCTTTCGTACGTTAAGGAAGAAGATGGCACAGATAAGCACAAAAATAGTCATGCTGAAGACCTGGAAGGCGAGACCACCAATCATTACGCGAACGCCGCTCCAAGAGTCGGCCTTAGTAGATGCTGCGTTAGCCATACCACCGCCAACAGATTGTAGAACCAAAGAAACGACGTCTGCGGTAAGAAAGATGAGCGTATAGGTTCTTGGTGAAATGAGAGAGTTATGGACTCCATAATGTCTGATAATACGGGCAAGAGTGAGATAAATGGCAGCCGTGTAGAAGACAGGTGCGATGGTTAATGCAACGATGTTACTAATTTATCGTCAGCAGTTTTCCGGAATTGTTTATGAAGGAATCTTACATCAAGAAAGGCGTAGACAAGAAAATGTTGAAATACATGCCAATACGGCCCCAGTACCCTATGCACTCCAATGCAAGTCCCAAGAGCATCATGAAAGTATAGCTCCAAGTCCGCCATGGAAAGACCATAATTAACTGAACCACAAAAAACAGCGCAAAGAGTGCGAGATAGATCTCGTTAGCATAAAGGTTAGGAACGTAGTCCATTGTCGCGTACTTCATGTCGCACAACTTGGGCGTACATTGCGAAATGTATGTGATGTTGGCGGCAATGCCGGGCATACCGGCAACCTTTGGTCCAGACATGATAAGGAAATTTGAAGCAAAAACTTTAGGAAATAGTATGAGAAGGACGATGGTAGGAGAGAGTAGGTATAGAGAAATTGTTTTCAGTAATGGATTTGAGAAGGAGGGCACATTGCTTACTTATAACTATGCCTGCTACTTCAATTTAATGCCATGATGCGATGGAGCTGCTCAGGATTGCGAGGCTTGTTAAGGATTGCGCTGGATCGATGGATCGTTGGTATTGTTCATATTGTAGTTGAGGCTGAGGCATCCTGCCTGCCATCAGCCAATGACGAGGGGAGAAGCGTTCCTTCGGGCTTGTACCCGCCAAGAAGGATACTCCGTGCATCAATTCGCCCCATCCTTAGGAGAATACAGGGGTGTCGTTCCAATGGGCAGACGATGAAGCTTTGGCTACAGTCGAGATTTTGGTCTATAGAGCTTACGATCATTCCAGGCCGGAGCCTCAAGTCCCCTCAAGCGCTCCGCAGAGCCGCAGTCTTCTGCATGTTCCTCCAAATAATTAGCTACCATTCGCCCAGATCACATTTCTCCATTTCTCAGAGTAGCACGCTTGCACGAAAGTCGTTACAACGGGCTAAAGTCGATCCAGCAGGAAGTGGAACATGTGCTGAGCGCTGTCGAGCAACAGCCTAATATAGTTGTATCTATCCCGTATCTAACAAGCAGCCATAGCCCGTCTATTTTTTGTGTACCGTCATTAAATGGTAATACATATGTCTATCTTGGTGTGGGGTTACGATGCCGCTGCCGAATACAGCTTTCTATAATACAATCGGCCGGTGAAACTGCGAAATAGCATAGGCTCGCATGTAGCGTTCTCTATGTAGCGTTCTCTATGCTCCAAACTTTGTCTCTTTATAAGGATATCGGACCTCGTCATCCTTTCTAAGCCACAGTTGCTTCTTCTTTTTACTTGGTAGATGTTCAACCCAGACCTGTTTCGCCTTTTCTTTCATGAACTTTCTAATATAACGTGGATCCCACAACTCACTAGCCACACCAAGGTCTTTACAGCATCGCATGAGAGCATTTGATTTGCAACCTTCAGTCGCAGTAGGTATTCCTTCAGTAGAGAAGTAATCTTGTTCGCCTCGGGCAACAGATACTAGACTACAGACTACATTAGAAACTGCATGGACTTGAATGTAGATGATGAACATACCGGCCGTGGGCAACAAGTGCATATTCCCTGGTGATACTCTTTGCTGTAACAATAGTCTCCCCTCTAGGCGCTAATCCCCATGCTCCTGGTCCAAAGGCCTTATTTAATATCCGTCGATACTTTATTTCGGGCAAGTAAATTATCCCATCTGGTTTAACCTCCACATCATCGAAAGGTATAGGAGCCATCAGAACATCTGCAGCTTCTTTAGAGAATGGTGCAGCCGATAGACCATGAAATGATCGTGTCCAGTCCACCTGCCGGCTGTCTTCGTCGAGAAGTAATGGCTCGTCTGCAAGCCCCGTAGTCATATCCTGGATAGGCGATTGATCGTCGATAGAGGCTGCTTTCGCAGCTTGTTTCGATACAGCCGCAGCCGGCTTCAGTACAGCAGATTTTCGCACATATGGAGTTGGAGTCGCTTTAGGTGGGGTTGAAGGAGCTGGAGCCTCTGCTGACGAGAACCGGTTCAATGTTGAAAATGGCGAAGATATAGATTGCGAGTTACGAATTGACAGACCGACACCGGGTCGAATCATCGTCGAAAAGCGTAGAGAAGAGCATTCTGACCAGATAGAGCGGGTGGCTCTAGGCATTAATGTGGCCATTATGGTGTTGCAGGTATGTGTTGTAGGGTTCTAGAATAGTTATCGCGAACTTCGAGACGAAGCTCAAGCACATGGCAATTGCTAGGGGCGTTCGCGTTGAACTTTTCTAGGTATATATAGTTGGAATTCCAATCGGTCAACACAAAAGCAGCCCATTAGTGGTGTAGCGGATTGGGGTCATGGTTTAGTGGTATAATGTTCCCTTAGCATGGGAGAGGTCGCGAGTTCGATTCTTGCTGACTCCAACTTTTTGCATTTTTTTTATATTACTTCTTAATAGAAGTTAGAAAACTGTCAGAGAGAGATCTCTTCATTTGCGTTGTTCCTTAACTTCTTACAATTTTGAAGATTCTTTTTTGGTCTTGGCGTGCTATGTAACTCCAAGTGGATCAAACTTCAAACCCCTGGATTTGTAGATGTAAAGCGGCGACAAAATTCAATTCTTACTACCTCTTTGATAACTATAATATATACTCCATTAGTTCACTTCAGTATTCAATGTTAGTTCCATCCTATTGTATAGTTTTCAAGGATCCAGAAACTTGGAATAAGCATGACGCTTTACAAGTTCAAAATCTTTGGATCTTCATCTTCATCTTCATAATATCACCTACTAATTATATTTTGCTTGGGAAAGGCGCTCATTAACGCCATGGTCGCCTTGGTCCCTAGGATTGCTCAAACCCGCTCTATTCGAGGCAGCGTTAGCGCAGGGTGTCGATGCTTTCACCCCCACACCCAGGGTGAAATACATCAAGGCCATTGATGTTCAGTACAATCGCGGCCAGTAAACTAATCTACAATACCACCAGTTTCTTTGCCGCACAGCCAGCCATAAATTTTTTTTGCTATGCAGCCTTCGTGATTTTCGCCAAAACTACCTTACAACGTATATAAAAGTGTCGTCCTCCGAGTACTAATAGTAGATTGTGGCTGTTTGGGAAGCTCATTTTGACCTGTTTCCTATGAATAACCGAGCTCTTCATAGTATCAGAATGATACAAAGATGGAGCATAACTCACACGGTACAGTTACACTTCACCACTGAATGTTGAGTGTAATCAAGGCTGCATATTTCCTGCTCAGATCAATAGTGTAATCACGCCTCACGAACAACATTTTCATAAAGGCAAGTATATGCGCTAACTTGCCTTGACTGGATGATATTGTGTCGCTGAGAATAAATTATTATAAATACAACGAACTCCTATTTTTGACATCGCATTGTAGCTTGAAGTTTGCAGGCATACTTCTATCTATTACCTCACAGTATCGTCACCGTGCATCAGCATTTCAATATTGGGCAAGGAATAGACTTCCCTATACACCGCCCTAATATCAGATATTGGATATCGATCAGGAAAATATTAAGACCAGTTCAAATGTACTGAGTTATAAGTCAGAATTATCTCTCCCGCAAACCACTCGTCCCGAAGTGCGTGTCATTTTATATAGAGTTACATCTCCTAAGCTACTGTTTGGTAGTTAGTCCATCTGGTTAGAAAAAAGTAATCAGAAGCAATCTACATGAGAAACACATCATTAAAAAACTGAAGTAAACCCGAAGTTGCTCCATCCGAGTATACTATACGCGACAAGAAACTACAAAGTCTTCACAGGTGTTACCAGACGTGTTACATAGACGTTTTCCCCACTACGCACTCGATTAAAAGGTTGAGTGAGTTCTAAGGGAATAGGTGTTCAGGATTTCGGTAAAGAGCTGGAATGGGCCCGAAAGTGAATTCACTTTCGATTCAGTTGGTGAGAGGTTGCTTGTGTAAAATGGGGTTTAGGTGTCAATATCATTCTATGATAGGGTTGAAAGGTGATGGCATGTGTGTCTGGACTAGAAATATCAATCATGATCTTTTTATTTATATATATTGCTTTGATCCATTCACGTCTGCTTTGGAAACATTTGCTGTTACGCTTTCTGTGTATTTATACCATCCAATACAATTCCCAGAAAGCTTCTCTACTTCTTTAGGAGATGTGGCAAAACACAATATCATTCAAGTTTATTCCACTTGATAAACCACTGCCACCAATGTAAGATCCACATTTTTGAATGAGGGACTAACCAAATATCAAGACTCCTGAACTTACAAAGTCATGCAAAACTAGATTTAGGTTTCCATTAAAAGAAGTTCATGCGGTTGTTTATCCTCTTAAACTGGTGTTCCTACTTTAATACTGCCCTCTAGATCGCAAACCATTTGGTTTCAAATGGTTTTAAAAGTATTGCTTTCTGCGGTACTTACAACTTCTAACTAAGCATAGTTTCATCCTTGACTCGTAAACTTAAATTAGTCTATTGTTGTTGCTGCTCAAGTATTAACCTAATTTTATCTTACTTCAGGAGAAGATAATTATCCCAAGGACCTCGTAGTATCATATCACTGACACTGCGGAATCTACAAACAAACGAATATGTAGTTGCTTCTTGCAGCAATGGTAATATTTGGGGTGGCATTAGCATAAATTTAGTTTCAAGGAACAATTAATATGTTCGGGGTTGTAGTAGCCGAGCTATTATTTACATCGGTGGGAAATCATCAAGTTCATTTGAGGATGCGGGGTTTAATTAGGATATCACGTAGTATTCAAGCACGTAGGCCATAGAAATTCTAATCAGGCGAAGTTGTTAGTTGCCAATATTGTCCGTTAGTTGTATCGGAAGTCGGTCTAATAGATTCGGTATAATTTAAAGTGAAGTATAACATACTGCAAAATGATTTTACGCTCTTTTGGCCCGCACCATGAATTATAGGATCTTCCTTTCTATGGTATAACATAAGTATTATACCAGAATTTCAATCATGAGGGCAGTTCATGTTTTCAATATTTTTATTGCTATTCGAGCTGTTTCTGCTTCTTCTAAAGTTTCAAACGCCTACACGTGTAAGACTGACGAAGACTGTAGCCTAAATGGCCTCTGTCTACAGAATTATACCAGAATTCTTCAGTCTTACCAACAACCTGATAATGGTGATTACGAGAATATTTTCAAGACATGCGAATGCGATCTGGGTTGGATTGGAGACGATTGTGGTATGCTAGATCTTGCACCAGCCAAACAAAACAGCGGATACAACCATACTGATGCCATAAATCCAAACAACTTCGGTGCATATGGCAACTCGTCGTGGGGCGGCCAAATTTTGCATGATCCAATAGATCGCAAAACTTTCCATTTGTTTGTGGACCAGTTTGGAAATGGCTGTGGACTGAGTGGCTGGAGGCCAAACTCCTTTAGTATCCGCGCTGAGTCGAAGACTGGACCACAAGGGCCGTTCTACTATGCCCAGACAGTCGCTCCAGCTTTCAGCCATAACACTTATGTCTTCTACAGTCCAGCTGACAATAAGTATCTGTTATACGCTATTGGAGTCAATGTACCAGTCCAGACCAAGTGTAGTAGCGTCAAATGGTCGAACAACATCTCCGTATCCAGCGCAGACCATATCCGTGGGCCTTGGACCCCAATGAAGTTAGCCCTTAATTCATCTGCTACAAATCCTGCACCTTGGCCACTCTGGTCACCTCAGGATTGTTCCAGCCAGATAATCCTCGGCATTGAGGATAACACTATTTACATAGCCGACCAATGGAATGGCAACTATGAGCTCGTCAAAGTACAAAAAGATTGGAACACATCTGATTATAGCACTACATGGACAGAAGATCCCTTTTTATGGCGTGACAAACGTGGAAATTGGCATATTCTCAACCACTGGTTGATTGACGTTACCGAGCGCGGTGAAAAATTTCCACGTGTGGGAGCCCATATGTTTGCTCGGAATCTGACCGGCAAATGGATCTTTAAACAACAAGTGGCTTTCACCTCCAATGTCACTTTTGACGACGGCTCGTACCAGGTTTTCAAGCGCCGTGAGAGGCCAAAGCTATTCTTTAGCGATGATGGCGAATTGACTCCATTGTAAGTGGATATGGAGGACGAGAATTTTCTTGCCATATTTCATCTAATTGAGCACATGTGTTTTTAGATACTAGACTAAATCTTCCTCAGATATTTGAGAAAACTACTGATTTCCATTGTTTAGATACCTGACAACTGGAGTGCAAGAAATGAATCAGTCTGCTTTGAGTTTCACGCTTATTCAACCTATTGGAACGAAGTGGCGACACTTTGAGAATAAACTTGGCCTTTGATGGAAGTCGGCGGTGGTTAAAAATTTCTCTTTATCGTGGAGTGACTAGAGATAATAGATAAAAGACACATCACAAACGCAAGTGTTTTCTACCTTCACTGTTTTACCAGACTTTAACTTGTGATATAAATGGGACCAACCACTCTAATTTAGATAAATTTAAAATCCAAGTCCATCTATTGTTTTCATATATTATCTCTATAGGAACATCTAGCCTTTCGCAATTGACTATGGTCTAACCTCCAATCGGGAGGAGTGAGTATTCCTCTCGACCCCTTTTCTAAGCGAATAAACATCACGTGATATATATACTTCGAATCACAGTCGCTTTTGGCAATCTAGGAATAGGATGTGTAAGCTAAAGATACCTGAATATTTATTTCAGATATATAAAATATCAGAGAGAAATGGATTTTAGCTTGGATTCATGACCGAAGCTTTTGAAGAGAAGCGAATAAACGACTCTTCTTTTCAAAAGTTTTTATTATTCAAGATTGCTTGGCTAGAGATATTCTAAAAGCCATATAATAATACCATAGCTCAAGATTTCAAACAACTCAACCCCAACACCTCAGGCCGTGATTGCTTTATTCTTTATTTCCCTATCATGGTTTTAGCAAAGAAGTTTAGGACATATCCAATTGCTTGGACAAGAACCCTAGTTTAGATATTGTCTTGATATCTCAAAATACTGCTTTTATTTGGAATTGGTACAGCATCTAGTACCAAGATTACTAGGAATAGAACATAAAAGAGTGCTTCCGCCGCTCCTCGAAATAAACAAAAGGTTGAGGATTTTCTATTGGGTTCATAGTGTATCTAATCTCTTGCACTCAGCGTATATCTATACAAGCCGGAGCTAAACTAGAGCTTCGAGAGTGGTTCAGGATTCTTCTCACTCAGTTCCTTGACTCTCGCTCTCATTCGACTTCTTATTTCATCCTCTGTAAAGCTCATCAAATTGTTTAAGTCCAAAGACACTTCTTGTAATGTCTTCGGCTTGATACATACCCCTTTCGTTTCCAGCGGAACATTCCTCTCGACAACTAGAGTCATGAAATCTGACCACCTTTTAAAGAATAACCTTGACGCAGGAAGAGCTTCAAGTACCATAGCAAAGCAATGCGGCATAGCTTGATACTCTTCAAAGATGACAGCAACTCCATGGCGAGCGGCTGCCTGGGCAAGACACTTATCTTCATCAGTAAGAAGCTCGGTCCCTGTTCCTATGTATATCGGAGGGCTTCCTGCCCATGACTTTGCGGAGAGTGGTGACACGAGAGGATGACATAGCACCTAAAGATCTCGATTAGCGCATATTTAGGAAATAGTAGATCCCAGTCAAGATGCGGGAATTTGACTTATAACATACGGCATCTTCAGCATAAAGATTCTTCCTTGGCGGATTGGCTGGCCACGCAGAACACGGAGGTGGTTGCATACGTTCCTCTACCCCGGTACCCATAGGTGGTAGATAATCGGTTCCGCCGTTCGATCCACATGACGGGGAGGAGCTCGTTAGATCTGCCCACGGACTACTAAGTGCAAGACCAGCTGGTATCGGGACGTCTCGCTGTTCGCCATTCCAGTCAATCTTAAGATCTTGCCGTTGAAATTCAAGAATGGTTTGAAGGAGAACAAGACAAAGGTTTCCTCCCGCGCTGTCACCAGCAAAGACAATATGTTTTGGATCTACAGCCTCATGGAAGGATCCAGGCGGCGGATACAAGAGCGTTAGGTACGAAACTAGAGCATCGAGTAAGGCAGCAGGGAAAGGGTTCTGAGGCGCCAACCTATATCGAACACTTAAACATCTTCCCTTGGTAAGTTTTGCCAGCTTTTTGGTCGTAGGTCTATGGGTTGCCGGATCCATGAGGTAGTATGCTCCTCCGTGGAGATACAGCACTGTTGTCTTCGCTACCACTTCTTTCATCATCTCTTCATATTTTTGTGCTTCCGAGCATTTTAGTTCGTTTGAGCTTTTCGTTGCACCCGATCTGTAGCCCGTCCACTCAGCTTCGACTGGAAGCAGTTTTGGGTTTTCATATCCTCCAGGCTCATCCCCTGGTTCTTTCAAGCCCTCTATGGCTTTATTTAAAGCAATTCTAATATCATCTTCAGGGGGTGCAGGCATTGTCATTCTACTTATCCAAATCCGTCCTTTGACCGCCGAGCCCTTAAGTGACATCCTACTATTAATTAGCGTTATTATTCTTATTATTCCCTTGCAATCTTCTTCACCCTATAGTGGAAGGTGATGCCGGCTTTAGCTTGGAAATAAGAAGGTATTCAAGATTTCTTTGAGAAAAGACAGAATTTGGTGTGAAAATACAACGAACCGTTGAACCTTAGAAATGGGTTCTGCTGGCGAATCTACGATGAAAGAGCGGAGAACATTGATAGTCAGAGCTGTTCTTAAATCCCAATGCTTCGCATTTTCTGATAATCCAAGAGAGTGTGTTAAAGCAGTCTTCCCCATTAGTGGAACTTTTGGAAGGACTGCTTTGATAATGGGAATTGGCGATGAGGTGTCCATATCGATGAAGGTTTCAAAAATCTCTACGAATAGTCCGTAGTGACCAGGGCTTCACAGTATTGATTGAGCTATATATTGTGAGTCAATTCTGGAAGTGAAGTAGCAAGTAAGAAATCAGGTATGCGTTCAAGTCTCATGGGAGGAACTTACATAATTGTTCGACGCAACTGGCTTTCTTGAATGTGTGGCGAGGTCTAATAAACGCAATAATATTTGATCGTCAAAGATCTATTAATTTGTAAACTGTTTAAAAGTGGCTAAAAACCAAATCTGCCTGTTCCAGAATTCGTTGATTTAAGAAAGTGCCTTTGAATAAGCAAAATAAAATAAATTATAGACATCGACGTCAACATAGGGTGGACCAACATGCCTCGGCTAATCTAACGGCGGGCCTTCGTGACTGGACACAAATTGCCTTTTCAATGCACCGGATTTGATCTTGCTACCTAATGCTTTTCGTAGATTGGATTCTGGTCTCAATTAATAGATCGCGGAGGGTCGAAACGATATGCTACCTCTTGGTGTTAGAGAAAGGTTTGGGTTATTGCAAAACCTGACTGGCTCCCTACACATATCAAACACGGTGAAAGTGCGAAAACAAACTTGGATAATATGATACTGAAAACTAAGCAAGCGTGATATAGAGAAGTAGGAAAGAGAAATGCTGTTCTGGTTTACAACGAGTCTATTCCACGAATCGCCTAAACAAACTGCATGTAGATTCATTTTCCTATTCCTCCTCCAAAACGCCAGCCACACCATTTCACATGCCTATTCAATACAACTCTATCATATATTGCCATTACAAGACATTAGGCTCCATCAATCACAGACCCACTAGAATTGCCTGCATTAGAGCTTTTATTAGCGGCTGCCATTTGCCATGATGGAATCGTAGCCTTCGTCCCCGAGGGAGCGTTATTGGTACTGAATGGACTTGATGATCGACCTTGTATTGAGGCGGTAGACTCGGCACCGGCTACTCCACTTACAGTCGCTGGTCTGGGAGCTCCTGCTTCGGTTGATGAGCCACCACTGGTGCTGCTGTCCGCATTTCCAGAGCTTCCGTTTGCTCCATATTTAGAGTACGGACTGCTGTTCGCCGTCGGCACTGGTGGATTCATTCTTTGCCCCATCAAGGTCTTCAAACTCTTGAGTTCGACATTGAGTTCCTTTAACCTGATATCTGTTGATTCCTTCTGCCCATCTATGGCCTTAGGTATCAAGTCCTTCAGTCCTCGCACTTCATCGTTAATTCGTCTGGATTCCTGTTCTCGGTCTCGGCTCGCTGTCTTTAATTCTCCAATTACTCTTTCAACTTCTGTTAAAGCTGTATCCAAGCGTTCAGTTCGAGCTTGTTCGGAGGTCTTTAAAGCATCGGTGTCTTTGGCGAGCTGTTCTAAGAGGGAAAATGCCTTTTCAAAAGATTCGTCTATTGCTTGCTTATCTTGTTCCAGCTGCGGAGTTGTTGGCGGTGCTATAATAGGATATACGTAACGCTATAAATGTTAGCACATGCATGTAAGAAAAGAATGACTATTTTACCTTCGCTACAAAGTATAGCCCGTAGCCGACGCCTCCCATTACTGTAGCCATGATGAACCAATCCCTCCAATCCCGCTTAGGAACTTCTGGTTGTGGTGGAGACTGCTGCCATGGATACTGTTGATAGCCTCCATACGCAGGTTGTGGTTGTCTTGCTACTTGCTGGGGTGCATAGTTGGGATAGTTTGTTGAAGATTCCCCTCCAGCTCGCGACAATGCCACATCAACCTCTTCTGGCGTCAAGTTCTTAGACTGCAGAAATGCTATGCGGTTTTCTAGTGGCGACCCGGTGACACTTGGATCTTGAAGAACTGGATAGAACATTAGCTTTCGAATCTTTTGCGTAGGACAGTAGGATGGTCTCACATGTTACCTAGAGGATATTAGTAGTGTAATCTCTGTGCTATGATCGATCGTACTTACTGCCGAAGCCACAATCTCCTCACGAATCGCCATACTTCAGATCTATGGTAATACGTTCGATGAAGTCTTATTGCTAAAGTCTTTGATAGGAGATCTGATACGAAGTAATGGTGGCTGGAAGCCGAGGCTGAACAGACGACAGTCTTGGCACCGACCGTAGCGACTCCGTACCGAGCGCACATGTCCAGGGTTGATACAGTCACGTTACTAAAACCCCTGTAAGCGCAGGCGCGGGATGTTTACTTATGCGCGCAGTTTGTTTACTTTCTGTCGGATTAGGATCTTCGAACTTCAAAAGTCAACACCACTGTATCACTCAATAATAGTCTTGCGACGATCGCATTGGTATATTGTCGCATCCATATGACTTATTAGATACACAATGTCTCAAGACACACATCTCTTTTCCGTGCGCCGACCTCGAGAAGTATGTCATTTCAACTAGTCCCACATCCATCCAAAAAGACTTACTAACAAACCAAGACCCTCGGGGGCATCAGCTATAACTCAAACATTCCTCAACCAGCATCGGCGATGAAACGATCAAACTCTCTATCTGGATCAAATAATGCACCCTTCACGACAAGCCATGTGCGTTCCATTTCTGGGTCTCGGGCATCCCTCGCTCCTCCAAGACCAAGTCAACCTCTTTTTCAGCAACGCTCTTCTTCGGGAACAAACTTGGTAGATATGGGGATGTCATCGGTCAAACGCTCTTCATTTCAGAATAATAGTGATCGTAAGAGTTATGCGCCAGGCAACAACACCATGGGACGATCCTCCCAAGAGAGCTCAGAGAGGAGAAGTAGTGTATATCGGTCACGAGCTACTACAAATGGACCAGCATCCCATCAGAGTTTCTTTCAAACAGCGCCTCAACCAGCGGGTGCGCCAACTGATCCACGTCCCCTCAGAGATCGCTCATATCAAAAGCATATTGGACAGGAGCTCTTGGATTACATGGCTGCCAACAATTTCGAAATGGACATGAAGCATACTTTAGGCCAGAATATGATTAAATCTCCGACTACAAAGGACTTCACATATATGTTCCAGTGGCTGTATCGCAGGATTGATCCCAGCTATCGCTTCCAGAAAAATATTGATCAGGAGGTTCCTCCCATCATGATACAGCTGCGGTATCCATATCATAAATCTATTACGAAAAGTTCGCTTGCAGCAGTTGGCTCGGCAAATTCATGGCATCTATTTCTCGGTCTTTTGCACTGGATGATGCAACTTGCCCAGATGCTGGACGGATATAGCGCTAATCAATACGATGAAGCCTGTGCAGAGAATGGAGTTGATGTTAGCTCTGACCGAGTTGTATTTAGATTTCTCAGCGGCGCATATCAGACCTGGCTATCTATGGATGAAGATGCAACAGACGAAGATCAAGAAAGAATTCTTGCTCCACACGTTGAAGCTATGGCCCAGGAGTTTGATAGATCTAACTCGAAATACTTGGATGAGATGCACATTCTCGATGCAGAACATGAGCGATTACAGAAAGAGATAGATATCCTTGAGCGATCTGGCTCTGATGTTGCTAAATTGGATCGAGATTTTAAGGTAATGGAGGATGATAAGATCAAATTTGAAGAATTTGACAACGTCATGCACCAAAAATCCCAGAAATATGAGTCTCGAGTCCAATTTTTGCAAGAAGAGCTCGACAAAGTTTTGTTAGAGTTGAAGGAGGCCGAAAATGAAAGGGCGAGTCTCCAAAAAGCAGTTGATGATCAGGGCATTAGTATGGCCGACATTGATCGAATGAACTCTGAAAGAGAACGCCTCCAAAAGGGAGTTGAGTCAACATCTGCACGGCTAGAAGAAGCGAAGAAGAAGGTGTCCGACAAGGAGTTTGAGGCAAGCCGAAAGCTTGATGATTTAGAGCAACTTGTAGACAAGTACAATAGTCTTGGTTATCAAATTGGCCTCATTCCTGCAACTGCAACAAACGCTAAAGGCAAAAACTACGAACTTCAGGTAGTGGTAAACGAAGGTCCCAATTTCTCCTCGTCACAGATGGGAGTATCAAATTCCGGCAGTAACTCAGAAAGCGACAGACTCCTAGCCGATCCGGTCACAGGATATCAGCCTGCACACATTCTCAATCTTGATTTGCGTGGCCAGGTTAAGACTAGTTTCCTTAGCCTACGAAAAGAAATATCCGAGCGCCGGACTGTGGCTATGGATGAGATGATGAAGCACCATGACTTGTTAGATGGTATCAAGGAGGCTATTGAGGATAAGAGGGGCGAGGTTGAAGCACTCGAGCATCGCGTCAGAGCAGCAGAAGAAGAATATGAAAAGACGAAAGAGGTAAGCCAGAAATAATGTTACTCTCAAGGTTCGATCTGACGGGTTTTTAGGTGACCACAACCCAGAAGCTGGCCTCTGATACACAAATCGAGAAGATGGAAAAGGAATTGGCCAAGATGAGAGCTGGTCTCACTGAGTCGGTACAGTTGATGGAGCAACGTGAAATGAACACTAATATTGAGTATGCTTAGCCCTACTTGCTCTTAAGGACATTAAGCTAATGGTACTAGATATGAGCAACTTACCCTACGTGCTAACGCTCTCCGAGAAGAGCTACACACTGAGATTGAAAAAATGCTCAATGACATTATTAAATTCAAAGTTCATATTCAGAAGAACCTGGAGGATTATGAAAGCTTTGTGGTAGATGAAGTTGAGCATGAGCTAGGAGGTGAGGATGATGGAGGAAATGAAACTCAAGATGTAGATATGAGATGATGGGCTGGTTCACGATGGAATGGTCTTTGTTTATGCGGTTTTTGTTTGGAGTATGAAAGAGGGCGTGGCGGACACTTATGGGATACCAATGAGGCGTTTAAGGGTATTTTGCCCGACTGTTATTCAATTCAGAGTGCACATAATGAGGGACGATCATAATTACTTTTATACAAAGATACAGAGGATGAACGTAGCGCAATAAACCGTGTACCCATGTCATGTTGACGTGTGTGGGGGGTGACTTGGGACCCACTTTATCGCCTGCTGCCAAGCCTCCAATCGAAGTTAAGGCTGGCAGGCTGGCGGCTGGAAACCTTCTCCTCTCCACTTCGAAGCACCATACTCGTATCCTAACACTGAGATCTTCAACCACATCAGGTCCGTCTTCGATTCCACTGGCAGTCAAAGTAGCAGAGCGCAAACTCAGGATTACCTGATTCACGCGCACTGTCTGACGCACTGAGATTCTCTCGACAACACTCATACGTCTCATTCTACAATTAGCTAGCCCCGATAGCACCATATCGACCAGCCAACATGACGGAGGTATCTTCTACACGTTTGTATCTAGGCAATCTTCCTCGCAATGGTAAGCCTCCAATTTCGCGATCGGCAACAGTGTAGTGGGAGTGGATGCGACCGCTTATGAGAATATGCGCAAGTTCTGTCCATAGACTAACAGTTACACAGCGTCCAAGTCTGATGTCGAAGCCCATTTCAATACCCATGGTACAGGAGAGATCACTGAGATCAAGCTCATGAATGGGTTTGGATTCATTGAGTACAAGGATGCCATGGATGCCCGCGACGTGGTTCCTGGTGAGCAACTCCCATAATTTCTGGTCGACCAGCGCTAACAATTCAATAGCCTTCCACGGTTCCGACTTCATGGGTGAACGTCTCACAGTTCAATTTGCCCGTGGTACTCGTCCACGCGATACGTTTGCTCAGCAAGAGCGTGCAGCCCCTCGTCCTAGACGTACCCCTCATCGCATGCAGATTTCTGGCCTTCCAGGAGAAACCAGTTGGCAGGTCTGTACCCCCCATTCCTTCATCCGGACTTTTGGATCTCAAAACTTGCTATTTGGACACTAAACAACATATGGAACGCCTGCGCTGTGCACAGATTCCGTTAAAGTCCTGGCCGCATCAAGCCCTGCTCTGGTTGACGTACCAGTGCGGTGTGCTAGTGCATTTGCCTGAGCAGCCTAGGACATGCTGGACTTCTATTACCGTTCCGGCCTTTCTTATCCTGCAGCGACTTATTTCTCCTTCCTTCCTTGTTACCCTCGTTATGTCTGGATGGCGGTCACACTGCGCAGGAGGATCTCATGGACCTTGTATCTTAATATCCGGACTTGTTTTCCTGGTTTCCTTTACTGGCAACTTACCTTGGCACTTGAAGACCCATACACCTGGACAGCAACTTACATGGATCTGGATATAGGACCTTAAAGACTTCGCACGTCAGTCTAGCCTAGACGTCGTTTATTCCGAGACCGGTCGTGATCGTGACGGTAAAGGGTTCGTACTTCATCCTTATACCAAAATATATATCTTGCTAACTAGGATAGAAGCTTTGTTGAGTTTGAGACTGCGGCAGATCTGAAAACCGCAGTCGAAAAGCTCGATGGCCGCGAATTCAAGGGCGCTAGCGTTCGCTGCACTGCTGACGTACGTATACTAGTGTAAATCCATATTCATAAAGTTAACCAGAACAGACTCAACCGGATATTCCCCGTGGTGATCGAACTCGATCTCGCTCACCCGGCCCAGGCCGTCGCTACCAGGATGATTACCGTGGTGGTGGACGTGGCCCGCCTCGAGGGGGTTACAGTCCCCGACGTGATGACTATCGTGATAGAAGCCCTCCTCGTCGTTATTATGATGATGATCGTGGCCGATACCGTTCACCACCAAGAGCTCGTGGCCCAGTTGATGATTACCCACCCCCACGGCGTGGAGGAGGATTTGAGGACGGGTACCGACGTGATTACCCACCTGCTGATCCTTATGTTAATGGCCATGGTAGACCTCCTTACGATAGACCTCCACCAAGAGACTATCCTCCAAGAGATGCTGGCTATTCTGACTATGACCGCCGTAGTCGTTACTGGTAGATATTTCCAATCACTAGACACTGGCGTTCTTAACTTACTTTGCTAGATTACTTTTCGGATGGAAACATGGCACGTTTCTATGTTATAGGGATCTTTCTAGGGTGGTATCAGGAGTTGGTTCTTAAACTCTCGACTAGGGTGGTTGCGATATGGGCATGAATTCAGGCTGCAACGACGGAAATGATCATCTCTCTTTAAGAAAAGCAACTCATTCGAATGACCTTTTGATTCCGAGTGTACTACTACCATGATGGCGATCACATTAGGGATTGAGCCATCTCTTACATGTACTACATAGGAAATAAGAAATGAACCTCGCTTTTGCACAACTGGCGGTTTTGGAAGCAATCAACTATTGGGGCTTCTCGGAATTTACAATCTAAGTAAATGACGACCCCCAAGGTTCAGCAATCCTAGCAACATCTTACTTCTAAGCTCATCCACTGTGTATGCCTATGTCACATTCGAAGAAAAAATACTGATGACTCTTCTTTAATAGATATGAGGTATACAAAGCTCCTGATTCATAAGTTGGTAGATTGCTACTTCACAACCTATTATTCATTGTAAACTTGGTCTTGGTTATCATATTCAAATTCTGACTCAATGGCCAGGCTTAAAATTTTGACATTGTGATTTAACTTCAACTAAAGGGGTCGTTATTATATTCACATTTCGACTCCTCTTGCATATACTTAATCGTAGAACAAATAGCGCTGCAAGGGATAGGTTTTCCTAGCTAGCTGAAGCGTGCCTTTGAAGCAATAAGGCTCGTTGGAATTGATTGTGTTCCCGAAAGCTTTTCTCGGAATGCTAAAAAGCACTATTTGTAGTTTTAGTTCAAATAATGTACATATCCAATCCATCATTTAGAGAGTGCATCTTGTGCCCTCTGCTTCATCTTCAGCTTAAGTAAACTGGCTTTCGGGCAACTTGGGCTATTTGCTTCACTTCCATATTTGTCGTAAAACCGATTACAGCAATCGTACAAGGCATCAACCTGAGCTTTGCATTTGGCTTCGTTGAATGAGTTCTTTGATAGACAGTCTAAAAAGAAATTTCAGCCACGGTCCATACTATTTTAAATTCAAGATTCATCCAACTCCATAAACTTACCCTGAATTGCACACTAAAACCATGTTAGTTTGCATTTCTAGATTGGGTTTGCTTTGAAGGGCCGTACTGCTCTTGAATGACATGGAGGATCTGTTTCTATGTCGTCTTTGGATAAGTTTGCCTAGAAGTTTGAGCTTTGTTCCCAAACATTGAGACAAGGGCATACCATGTTCAAAGTCATATAATGAGCATGAATAATCTTCTTCTCTATCAAAATTAGACCTACGTATGTCTCATATGATCGATACAACAAAGTGAATCTAGTTGGTTCGTCTTTACAATACTGTTGAGCCTTAGGCCAGCGAGCAGCCAGCCTATTGCCAGGCTGCCAGGCAACCAACCAATCCCCGCCCTTTTACAAACAAGAACCCCACCACTGAACTTCTACCTCTACTACAAATCCAAAAACCGCAAGTTCTTCTCCTTTCCCAACTGCAACCGCACTAAAGTATTCAGTCTCGCACAGGATACAGCAACGTGTAATTCTGCAAAGACCTAAATCCGTGAGTATAGCCCACAACTACCATCGCCCCCCCGCCGCAGTATCTAACAAATCTCCAACAGCCTCGTCAACAATCTCACCTCCCGCGCCACCAAGATGTCTGGATCAGAAAACGGGAGCCCCGGTGCGCAAGAGAAGCCAGAGGGAAACGCACAGTCCGAGCACTTGAACATTAAGGTCACCGACAACAACAACGAAGTCTTCTTCAAGATCAAGCGTACTACTGCGCTCAAGAAACTCATGGATGCCTTCTGTGAAAGACAAGGAAAGGCACCCAACTCCGTTCGCTTCCTGTTTGACGGTAGCCGTGTGCAAGCAACCGACAGCCCTGACTCTGTAAGTCCATCTGCTACGTCATATATCCACATTCTTCAGGATTCCTGTTCCTTGTGAATTAATGGCTAACATGCTCTTCCAGCTCGATATGGCCGATGGCGACACCCTTGAGGTCCATCAAGAACAAATTGGCGGCGCATACTAGTTTGGGCGAAGAGAAGCATTTCTGCGGAACGGTCTAGTTTACGGAAGGATTGAAGGGGCGAGATGACACTTTGCATTCGGGTTTCTTCATATGGTTTGCTTTGGGAGGGTTGTTATTCTCAATATGGCGTGAACGGCGTCATTTTCATGGCATGCTTTGTGCTTGGGAGAGATTGTGGAGCTTAGACGAATTTCTCGTATGGACCAAAATTGACTCTGCGATCACCAGCTTCCTTCTGGCGTAACTTGTGGCATTCCCCATTTAGCCCAAAGAATATCTCAGAATATGACGACCATTCCTATTGTAATAGAGTCTAGACACTATAAGGCTGAAGAGTTTTAGACGTTTTTATCATGTCTACAAAGGACCAAAGCAGTGAGTTGTATTGGAATGCCTAACTCATTCACAGTATATGACAGTATGCTCATTGCTAAGTCATCTCTAGTACATAGCAGAATCTAGGAAAGTTACACGAGAAGTGCATACGCCAAATCTCAGTTCAAACGCTTCCTGTCAAATAACCTAAACGCCTCATGATATGCCCCAAGTCCAAGTTCTCCAATTGCAGAAGCCATCGTCATCAAACCCTACATGTTCATAGGCTGCTAATCCCAACTCAAATCACTACTCAGTCCTCCCACACCGCATTCTTGGCTTTCTCTGCCTCTTCTTTTGCTTTGACAAGTGCCTCTTTCTCCTCATTTCTTCTCTTCATCTCTTTCTCTTTTAATGCTTTATCATACTTCCTCTGTTCCTCTGTTCTCTTCGGTGCCTTAACTCCCAACGCCCCCGCAATCAACCGCTTGGCAACCGCATCTGTTTTATCTGGTCTCGTGCCTCTTTCCGCCCGCGCATCAGATATAGAAATAGGGTCGCCGTTATAGTTAAAGGAGGTGTCGTGGTAGGAGGGTGAGATGGGTGTTGGTGGAGGTGCGGAGGGGTATGCGGATTGTTGGTGGAGAGGGGTTTCGGGCTCCTCGTTGTCGGACGCAGAATCTTCCCATGAGTCGGGGAGGGTGTTTGCAGATTTAGAGGTCGGGGATCGAGAAGAATTTATAGAAAGTTTGTTGAGGTTAGAGGAGAGTGCTGATGGTTCTGTTAGCTGGTGTTGTGAGTGCAAGAGCTAGGGTGAGAGTGCGAGATGATGCTTACCTTTTGGTGAGCCTGACGACATTGCAATAGAGAATGGCGGAAATGGAATACTTGCTAACGTTATGAGGAACGTAGTAAATAGTAATGTTTATTGGACTGATGTTTTGAGTTGTTTGAAATGAATTCCGAGGTTGGGTGGTGAGCTTCTCGATGATCCACGCGGGGCACCAGGGATGTTGGTTGCTCCTTTGTGGGGGTGGCCATGTGGTTTCAACCACCAGTCAGTCCGAAACGAGGTATTCTCCAGCCTCTTTATAGAAATAGAAAAGTACGTCAAATAGCATGCTATCCAGGGTGACGAAGGACGATGACAAGAAGGCTTCGCAGCCACTTGTTCCAACTTAGAAGGCACAGGTTTGATATACTGTACACCGTCAAATAACCTTCCCCAGTAGGGTAGAGAATCCAGAGGTATGCAAAGCAGTTTGTTGAAACTTGACTCTAACTCATAATCAGAGGTGCAAACAAGTAACTGATAACCTCAAACACTCGCTGAATTAAATTAGGAAGAACCCATAAATGTCACTGGAGAAAGTAAGGAATGATTAGAGCACAGAGCACAGAGCAGAGTAGAGTATGGAGTGTTTGGTATATGATACCTAATACTCATACTATCTATTCAACGCTCAAACTTCTGGGTATACATCACTAGTCGAAACGTCAGCAGCTGATCAGCGTTAAGAGTGCTTCACTTGCGTTCTCCTAAGCAATGGCATTTGATTCTTGATTTTCTCTTGGTAGTCCAGATCTATATCCACAATACCAAGTTGTGGCCCTGTATCTTCACCTGGAAGATCTAGAAGAATCTTTCCCCATGGATCGACGACCATAGAATGACCATATGAAGTCCTTTTCTCATTGTGGGCTCCTACCTGAGCTGCAGCGATGACATAGGTTTGGGTTTCGATTGCTCTAGATCTCAGTAGTATCTCCCAATGAGCATGACCAGTAGGAACTGTGAAAGCGGAGGGATATGTAATGACTTGAGCATGTTGACGCTTGAGAGCAATCCCAATTTCGGGAAACCGAAGCTATCGGAAGTCAACAAGCAAGTAGAACAAGAAGTACTTAATATGTAACTCACATCGAAACATATAGTCAAGCCAACACGGCCAACAACAGTTTTTACAGGTGGAACAATGATCTTACCGCCCTCAACACTGTTACTTTCCTTCAACATACCGTAGTCGAACAGGTGAAGCTTATCATAGAATGATTCAATATCTCCATTCTCGTTGATCCAGCAGCTCCGGTTTCCAAGCTTTCCATTCCCAGATGGAACGTGAATGCCAACGTTTATGGCAAGCGACGAATCTTTAGCTGCCTTTCTCAGGCCGAGTACAAACGGGCTTGATTCCATTGACTGAGCTAAGGAAACGGATTCCTGGGCAGTAGATGCTATGTAATCAGTTGCTTCGGGAAGAAACAGGGCCTATAAGAGTATGAGACTTTTGTATCGGTTTCCATGAGGCGGAAGTTACTTTTGCGCCTGCATCTACTGCTTTCTTGACAAGAATCTGACAGAGAGCTAAGTTGTGGCTCATTGATGCCGTAGAGCAGAGTTGCCCGACTGCCTAATGGAGAAATTAATAAACAGTGGAGTCTCGATGCTGGGGAGTTTCTTACTGCAATAGCCATGACTAGTTCTTTGAAGTAAAGAACTTCAGAGATTCTGCTAACAAAAAAAGGGCTCAGGGCTATCTTCCTATACTATCCTGTTCATGAACAGCTTTAAAACAGCTCAAGCGATAGCAGCAGCTGAGGTAAGTTTGAAGATGGGGGAAGATCAACGAATAAATGATAATAGTCTTTATTTGAAGATCCGGAAAGTGCATAAGGCACAAAAACCATACAACTCAAGAACCAAATCTAGTTAGTGAAATAAAATAAGCTAGCCGGTGTTGTAATATAAAAATAATAAATGGACTGCTAAAAAAGTTATGGATGAGTAATAGGTAGATGCACGGTGGACTCATCGTGAACCGATGACGCGCAAAGCTTAACATTTTTGAGTTTCCAAGCCAAACTACAAATCTACAACAGCGGCTCACCAAAGCAAAGGCATAAAGCCCAGCTAGTACACACCACTTTGAACACAGAAATGTCGTCGTAGCACCTCCGAAATGTCAAATGGGGCTCCGCCCAATAAATCGTCAACTTGTAAGTTCGTCCCTTCAGCTCAACCAAAACTCCATATTGATGGAAACCTCAAAGCATTCCACTTCGTAGCTGGTCTGGGGTCTGGCATCCTATCCGCAGTCCTCCTTCAACCCGCCGACCTCCTTAAGACCCGCGTCCAACAGTCCGGATCCAGTTCCCTGCTCGCAACCATCCGCGAGATTTCTCGATCCCCAAACAGCATCCAGTCATTCTGGCGCGGCACCATACCCTCAGCTCTCCGCACCGGATTCGGGTCTGCGATATACTTTACGAGCTTGAATGCTCTGCGACAGAATGTTGCGCGCTCGAATCTACTACGCTCAATTGGGGTATTAGAGAAGGGGGGTGTGCCAACATATTCTTCCGCTCTCCCCAAGCTGTCGAACCTTGCGAATCTTACCACGGGAGCTATAGCCAGAGCATCCGCAGGTTTTATTTTGATGCCTATGACAATCATCAAAGTGCGCTACGAATCGAACCTCTATGCATACAAATCTATTGCTGGTGCTGGGAAGGACATACTTAGAACGGAAGGACTACGGGGCTTTTTCTCCGGGTTTGGAGCTACGGCTATAAGAGATGCTCCATACGCCGGATTGTACGTTTTGTTCTACGAGCAACTGAAGAAGGAGCTCAGCATACTATCTCAGAAAGTGCCTGTGGCGGGAGAGCTGCCAGTGGTCATGAAATGGTCCACATCTACGTCTATAAACTTCGGTTCTGGTGTTATGGCTGCTGGAATTGCCACGGCCATTACGAATCCTTTTGATGCAATCAAAACTAGGATCCAGCTGCAGCCGAAGCGTTACTTGAATATGGTCCATGCGGGCAAGAAGATGGTGAGAGAGGATGGGTTTAAGTCGCTGTTTGATGGCTTAGGTCTGAGGATGGGTCGAAAGGCTATTAGTTCGGCTTTGGCGTGGACCGTGTATGAAGAGTTGATTAGAAGGGCGGAACTGGCGTGGCAAGCACCTGAGAAGCAAAGTGCTTTGTAAAAAAAGATTTATCTTGTACCAACTCCACTTGTTACGATCAGACGAAAAAGGAAGGCGCAACCATCCGCTGAGCGACGCGGAGTCGTTCGGGGGAACATAGAAGGCGACCTTCCCTCACTCTACCTACTTACAATTTATTTGTACGTGTACCATCAAATCACGGCCTTTGACAAAACGTTCATGGTTACGGTCAGTGTTTTCTAAACTCTTCAAGTCTGTTTATTTTCATTCTTGAGATTTATTTTTGCATGTATTGTTCTTAATATTGAGTGGGTATTTAATATTTGGCAAACCTGAAACCAAAATCCCCAAAAAGTTCTTCAAACTGAATGAGATGCAAAGAACAACAAAACCAGCGCTCCTTCATTCCAAAATTTCATTTCATTCTCGTCATATGCGTCGTTTCAGTTCCTCTGTTTCTGTCCTTCCTCAGCGTCCCTTTCCACCCGCCAAAAAGGTCAACAGCGGAGAAGGAGATGGCTTTCTCTTCTCCTTCTTGCGCACCCACTCCAATTCGGGCTCTTCATGTTTCTTCTTCTTGGCTTCGATAGCGTACACCACGGTTTGTGGGTGGTGGTGGTGCTGTCTCGTCTCCCTGAGCTTTCGGGTGTGCTCCCAAAGGAAATCTTGTTCATATTCTGGGACCCAGCGTCTGATAAGAACATAATCATCGTCCTGCTTTTCATTAGTTCTGCTTATTTGAAAGTCTGGGAAAGTCTGGGCTCTTACCACATCGAATTCGTACTCGATTCTGTGCACTCTCAATGTCTCGAGTGACAAGTGCCTGCGAGACATTCTGGTGTATGTTGGGCGAGCGGGTTCAAGGGCCTGCTGAGGCTTCTTGGCTCCTTCCTTCTTCATAATAACAGCAATCTGCTGTTCGTCCACTCCAGACTTTCGCAAGTCCTCTTCCATGCGTAGCTTGTACTCCTTTTCTCTCTCTTCTTTTTCCTTTTTCTCCTTCTCCCTCTTTTTCGCTTCTTCGGCTTTAAATTTCTCAATTGCTTCTTTTTCCGCAGCTTCTTTTTTAGCTGCCTGCTCCTTCTTTGCCTTATCCTCCTTCAATTTCTTCAGTTCTATTTCCTTCTTATACCGCTCCAGCTCCCTCTCATTCTCTTCCTTCAGTCGATGCTGCTCCTCCTTGATTCTATAGTCTTCTAGCTCCCTGCGAGCCTTCTCGAGCTCCCAATCGTGAGTCGAGAAAGATGTCGGCCGAGAGTGAGACCGTGACCGTGACGAGGAATGATGAGGGATCAGATAACGGTCGCGGGGATCTATTATCGGTTCGTCCTCGTAATCATTGTAGATTCGGTTGTTGATGACCACCGGTTGGAGTTGTTGGGGCGGCGGAGCTTCATGGCGGAATTCTTGACGGATGCTACGAACACTGTGACCAGAGCTTGATCTTCGACGTCCGCTTCCAGAGGGAATAACGAGGCCGCCGCCATGTACATATTGCACGGGTTGTTGTACGTGGGGCCGTCGATATTCTGGGTATACCGGTGCAGGCGATCTTCGATGGATTCGAATATCGAGCTCGTCCTCGTCACTGTAGTCGGGCCAACTCATGGTCGATGAGGCTAGTTTTTACACAAGGCTATGCTGAAATATGTCCGATTCCCAGATTCAGGAACTGGGAGACGCCAGGCGTTCGGGTAAGCAGTATTGACTCGGTCGCCCGGACGCACACACGCGATAACGATTTGAGCACGGATGCTTGGAGGGGTAGGTCGCAGA
>Ga0247734_1000535_pt1 | contig 32686 bp, 32 predicted proteins | sample UWRJL103311B2_FD_180933 | JGI IMG/M metagenome (GOLD analysis project Ga0247734, IMG submission 180933) | Plant litter microbial communities from Arlington Agricultural Research Station in Wisconsin, United States - UWRJ-L103-311B-2 | ecosystem: Environmental > Terrestrial > Plant litter >...
TGTTTAACCGTGATCAGGCGTATCGCATTAGTAGTACATTCATATTATACTTTAATACCCAACTTGTTAGAGGGATATCTGTCAATGGGGGAATACCAGTCCTTCAGGCCGTCAACAGTTCATTTGTGGTTCCCAGATTAGCAGTAATGTGTATCTCGCGGACGGAATCTTTGAGTGATATCTCCAACACAGTAAGTCTAACCCTTCCCTGTTGGGGTGAATAATATATGCAAAGCTTCGTATATTAGCACATTTAATCGATGGAGCTATCTGCATTTGAGGTCTCTGACGATCTACAGCGGTACTGCAATATCTGTAACCAACATCACCCAGTGTATTAGTGTTATAAGCCAATCACATAGGCTGGTCTTTGTTGCAACGTTTCCATCAGGTTTCTTGTAATAGCCAATGCTCTCCATGAGGGGATTATACTTGCCTGTGCCAAACTGTCAGTTCATAAGATTCTTAATCTATGTCATGGGACGGTACATGGGGAAGAGCTCACTTTTATCTCCCGAAATGGTCCGTTGAAGTGCTAGGCCAAGTCCCACGACACTAACTGCAGCCTCAAGCCCATTGATGGCCTTCCTTTTGACATCAAGCGGAGATTTCAAGCTCTTTTGGTGTTTTGGGTGCACTAGACTGGGAATAACCTCATACCAGTCAGCCCCACATGTGTATATATACCAAACCAAAAGATTGAAATGTTCAAAAGGACTAAACACTTGAGCCCCAGAGATTGTCACTGGGCCATCAAATAGGAAGCTTAACGATAACATCCGAGTATGCCTTGGGAAACCAACCCAATCTGTTGAAGCCATTCTGTGCCTTGTCGTTGGCACAATTCATTACTGAAGGGAATGGCGTTCGCATCCCTGCCACGTTCAGGGGTTCATCCCACCTCATCACAGCTGCGAGAGGACACTGACAATGTTTGATTATTCCCATCAACACATTTCTGCGATCCACGTTCATCAACCCAATCCGATTACTCAAATTTTCATCGCTCGTATATTCGGCGATGTTACGCGTTTACAAATGATATTTATGGTAAGTCGTCTGTATGCTAACCGACAGCTCCCCGAACCAGAAAGGCTCCAAGAAGGTAAGATCCTTTCAATTCTAAGCCCTCGAGTCTCTGCCATTCTTAGATCTGCTACAGACTTGGCTCCGATATGGTTAATAATTGCTGGAAGCTGACCTGTTCTCATAGGTATCCTCCTCTTTGGCATCTCAGGAATTGCCTTCATATCACATACAACGTTACGTCCACGATCCCACAGCGACGACGGTTCTTGAACTTGTCGACAAAAGGCAAGGAGGTGAAAGCTATACCAAGAAAACAGTGGGATCAAATAGTTCAACAGCTATACAACCAGGTAGCAAGTAGAAACTGAGATAAATCATGATGGGCTCCGAAAGGCGCCAATGTATCGATCCTGAACATGGCGTATGGGACCAAGTGGGGAAGTTTGAATACCCGCCGAAGAAATTCAAGCAATATCTTGCTTGTCCTTTTCCGAAACACGATCCTGGGCTGTACGAAACCGTGAACAACGTGTGCACCAGGCGATGGGGATTTGAGGATATTACAGCACTTAAGTAACCAACATGAGCCACTGGAGTAACAACATTAACCTCATTGAGTCTTTAGCTATCATATTCAAAGAGTCCACTCCCTGCAAAGGGGATGCAGCATCTGCAAAGCAAGGTTTACACAGTCAAAAAAGGACACGATTGAGGACGTAAAGCGCAACCACGTTTGCAAACCACAGGCCTTCACAAATGAGGATACTCAGTGGATGACCAAAGAGCAAGAGTCACGTTTTTCAACATGGAAAGAGCCCGGAAAAGCTCAAGACGGAGGAGCAAGGAGTTGGGCCAAAATTTACAACTGTCTCTTCCCAGACCAAGATGTACCAAGCCCATGTTTGTTTGCACTTCCTGGGAACTAGTAGGTTCCGGTAGAGTCGCTAACACATCGTAGACTACGACTATTTGGTACCCAAACATCTTACGCCCATGTCGTCTATGAACGATGCCCACACACACACTACTCAGAGTTATGGCAATGATGCCCCTGGCATACGAACACAACCAATCCAATCTCAGGGCATAGAAAGCGAGGAGTTATTAGAGGAACAGCGTAGACCCAACTTGGAGCACAATCCCCAGGACACATACACAGATCCGTATGGCAATGCATTTGACTGGTCAGTTACACCTGCTCTCGACTCTGCTTACGGCTCCGGGAGCGCAGCCCAAGAGCCTGATTCCTCCCCCTCACAGGATCAGTCTGTCACACCTGGGCAGTATCTCTTTCGTCGGGAAGATATGAGGGCTGCGGTCCAATATATAGGAGTGATTTCAGACCAGGCTGGAACAGACTATGGAGATTTAAATCTAGAGGAGAATGAATAATTCTGTAAATTAGTAGATACGAATATTGATTAACATTTTGTCATAATATACTGCTGCTTAGTGGTTGATATGATGGAAATTGAGAAGTGTGGAATGTTTTCACACTGGGTTGGGTTAGTCGTGTATGTACAGTACAATGAAGTTTTTATCCTTAGAACACCAAATTCTGCCCCGATAGAGCTTTAGGATTAACAGAAGGAATTACATATTTAACTCGATCATTATTTCTCGTTTTCAAATTTAGAGGTGAGATTGTGCGCAATGACCTCGACAAACATTGGGTATGTGATTCTCCACATCACACATGTGAGGAGCTTCGCCACGGACGGGTAGTGGCATGAGATCACATCTGCGAGGTCTCTGGCTCTTTTAAGATGAACCAAAGCTCAATGTTTGCCTACTCTGTTTGCTTACTCTGTTTGCTTACTCTGTTTGCCTAAATTGCCAAACAATGTCCCACAACCTCAACAATGGCTACCCCCACACAGCTTTGCCCCAAAAACGACAAGCCCCATTCAATAGGTTCTCTGCAATCGACTCAAAACGCGCATTTGATGATTGCCGCGAACCAGGCACAGGCTCCAAATACCTCCAGTGGCTCGCCCTCCCTTCGAGTGGTGGTACAAAGACCCCACGAGCAATTCTATCTTCTCCATTCGCCATTGACGGCTTCGGCAACAGTTCAAGATGTCATGCAAGAATTGCGGAAGATCAAAAATGATGAGCTCTCGAAAACCAAAGTTTTGAGACTTTTCCGGCAAGGTTTATGGACTACTGTCATCGAAATTGCAAACATCTCAACTGTAAGTTACCAACTGGGAGTACTATCAGACAAGTCAGTCAGACAATTCAGCTAAGAGTTCCAGTTCCATCTAGCAGACCTTGAAGCGCAGCCTAGCGAGCGTTTACTTGAAGTCATCGTTTCTTCTCGAATTCTATCTCCCGAACTTACGGCTGCATTCCATCGTTCACGGTTGTTTCGGTCTTCCGCCTCATTTGCAGACCAGTACCCGACTCTCCTGTCTAACTCGCCTTCACTAACTGTAATCTTGATTGGACAACAATTGTACAAGCGGACAATATTTTTGGTACTTTTGATGGCATTGCTTCTCTCACTTGTTATTGGTCTAGTTGTTGGATTCGTGTACTCTCGAGCTGATTTGGCTGTTGCAATAACTGCGGGGCTTACAGGAATTGTATCTGTATTCACAGCCTTGCTAGTTTGGATATTGAAGTAGAAAATTTTGGGTCTGAGAAACAACAAGGACCTCTTGCGGTCATTGAGAGGAGTGGCAGGAAGTAAATCATACTTTGATAAAATAAAGAATGAAATGACTTTTTTTGTCACTCTAATCCAGTGCAAAGAGAAGTCAGTCTGGGCACCAAGTATCCGTATTGAGCAAAAGAGACTAAGCTAGTGACCTCAGAGTTATAACATTGGTGCTGCCTCAAAAGCTGACTGCACACAAGACGAGAATGTGACAAAGACGTGACAAACCTATATGAACTACGGAAGTTAATCTCGGTATGCTTTTTTCTTTTTTTTCTTTTATAAAGAAGTGTATTTCAGAATTGTATGCATCCAAGTCGTTTTGTTCTAGAGCCTCCTTCCTGTCCCCAGCCTCGTCATTATGGTTTTGCAATTCCAACACGCATACCATCACCAACATTGTGGCGGCGGCTGAGAATCAAAAATAATCTCCAGGGCATCAATACATTTACACAGGACGTGGAGCGGGTTTTTATAAACATGATACAAGCCCACCTCGCTCTATCCGGTGTATCACTAGTTTTTCAGGTTACCTTCCAATAAACAGCCAAATGTGCCGTTTCTCGGCTGGATAAAGGTGCGATAATAATTGTACGAAATGTGATTATTATACCATTGTCCATCTCGCAACTCCCTGAAATTATAATCAGATATATAGATTTATATCCATATATCAAAGGTAATAGATAGCCTGAAACAAAAGCACATTTATTGTCCATCATTAAAGATTGGCGTCTAACGACCTGTCCCACCTACAATCCCTTGAATCACTAATCACCTACATGCATGTAGCCCACTGTTACTTCGAAAGTATATTCCTTGAGAAATATAAGTAGAACCCCTACTTAAACTTGCTAAGTTTCGTTACTATATCTTGAATGCTCCTAGTTCGTTTTTTCCAGTCAGGAATTGTACGTTTACTCTATCCCAATTAGGATGTGAACTTAAACCATCAACAGATATAATTTTACCACTGATGTCCTCCTTCCGCGTTTCCTGTTCGCCGACATGCAAGTGCAAGTAATGAAACATGCTGAGTATCAGAAAACTCCTCATTCTTGGGGACGGGGAGCGAGTTGTGGCAGAAGCCCAATCTTACAAACATAACCAACAAGACCTGTGAAATTCCCAAGTATTCTCTGGACTCATACAAGACAAACTGGAGTCCTTCTGGGTGGTTGTCAGGTTCTGCCGAAGGAACCGAGCGGGGTGGACAAGGCTGCGTGCGACTGGCATTCCATCGCCCCCAAGAACAATGCAACTTAATCAATGTTAGACAGGAGTCTGCAGAATGTGGTCGCCAAAGGCTGGTTATTGGTATCTGTTAAGTCTGCTTGTAACCGCCAGCCTGTGCATATCATTCAATTCTTATCCTTATCCAATGAGTCCGAGGGTGCGATTTTGAAGCTAAACAGTCATTCTAATTTAATTCGTCTTGAACCATCAGCTGGGCTGGTTCATAACTACCACTCAAAAAAAGATATGCATAACCATCAAGAGCCATATTGATGGAGGATTGCTATAAAAGCTCCTTGCACATTCGAAATATTGTCCCGCTATCTTGTGTCATTGTCAATCCGGAATTAGTATAACACACCTTGCTCATTTATATATTATACTGAAAAGCTTTCATCTTCTGTCAAATTTCAACACAAAAAGCCTCGAATATGCTGAGACTAGCCCGAGGAACTGTACAGCATCATATCAAACGTGTTGATTGCATGCGACAGGTTCACAGACCTATTTTAGTGGGAACATTGGGAGCACCCAAGGGCAAACGAATGGTGTGTTTATATTACTCGTCTCATTTTCCACTTTGACATACACTAATACCCGCATAAGATGCAGACGTATTCGCAGAATATCTCTTCTAACCGCAAACCACCCCTTGATCCCTCAACTTATGATCGCGTGGGTCTTGAACTACCTACCAAAACCATTCAGCCACAAGCTCAAGATGGGAGTTCTCGAGTTCTTACGCCGAATGATGAGGAAATCTTCAACTTGCGGCTGTGGAACATTGTGGAAGCAATGAAGGATTCTTCGATGACTCCTGAATGGAAGGACATCCTTTCGGACCACACAACAGCCGTGTGGTGTTCCCGGATTGCGAAGCATATTCCAAATGATGTCAAATTGATGCTTGCATCGTCATACCCCCCGACTCTTGCCCAATTAAAGTCGCTTTCATGGTCGAAAACACACAACGCTGTAGTGTTTGCATGGTTCTCCGAGGTTAAGAAGCAAGACTCTGCTAAGAAGATACCATGCGTCTATATTGGCACTCCCACCAAGTATAATGGTGGCGTACGTCACAGGAAAAGGAACTGGCTGTCAGAGTCGGTCGAAGCGCACGACGAGGCATTAAAACGCAAAATCAAGGAACTTGGTTTAAATCCAAAAGGAGAATTTAGAGAGTTGTTAGTAGTGCCATTTGATAATGATTTTGATGGCGATGAGATGGATGTTAGAGCTCTAGTGATATTAGCGCAAAGGGTTCTAACGGTATGGCTAGGGGCTTCTGATGAGAGATTGAAGTTAGATGTCAAGAATAAGGCCCCTTGGCATTTAAAAGATATTGAGTACCGTGGACTAGTGCAAGGTGATCCTTTCAAAAGACCCATTAATGGAAGTAACAAAGCCAAGAAGAGAAGGAAGAATACTACTAAAACCATTGTGGGTGTACATTTCATGTGGACGTCTCCAAATGCTAACTATTTGCAGCACAAGTATGGAAAACAGCCAGGAATTTTATGCTCCAATGCACGAGATGGCACGAGACGGTACACAGACCAGAGACGTAAATGCTATCGAAAGATAACATAAGTCATTAGTGGTTAACATTTGTTAAATCATTGCTACTCATAGTCAATCAATAAAGTTTTTTATACACTTTTAAGGCTTTGGTTAAGCGAGACTGCCTTCACATGGTCCAAAGTTTTTGCTCGACTTTAAGTTAACTCGAAGTTTGGAATTCTCACGATTGATTCAGTAACCGTTCTCACATTTTGGCTTAAATCCGATTTCATTTACTGTGTGTAGGCCATATTATCGCAATAGCCACTCAACATATTAGTTGTCCGAGCTTTGCTCCATAATAAACATAGTTTCCAAGTAAATCTCTGAATAAGTTCAATTTCAAAATTGGTACTTAATGGTCGATAAAGTCATGTTTCAACTGAATGGCCGTTCCTCAGCTGATTAAACCCCCAAGTCGCTGGCAAATCGTCAATCTTCGAGCCTTATTCCTGCAGTAAGGAATGTGGGTACCATTCCATGGGAGCATTCCACAGCAGCAATGTTAGACGACCTATATTCTGTCAACCTCTGCCTTTGCCTCTTTCACGCTTTCTACGATATTGATTCTTTATGATTATTGTTTTAATCGTTCTCTGCGTCACTTCCTGTCTTTACCGTCCTTCGTTCATCTAACCCGTGTCTTACTTGACAATTTCTTTTTATTATGGTTAAGCTGCCTTAATACTCCTTGACTCTGCAGAAGCCAGAAAATTTGATTCTCGAGTGAGCGACTGGGCTCACACATTGCATGCTTTTCGAAGCAGTGGTTGTGGTTCAAAAACTAGCATATTCACCATGGCTGCAATGGCTAGTCTTTCGGAAGGAGCAATCGTTGGAATTGCAGTAGCTGGAAGTACTGCATTGCTACTGGCATTAGTATCTACCGGTCTACACATTCAGAAGAATAGGGATCAAAAGCTCCGAGAAAGGCTGCTCCATATAGAATCGGGACCTCTCGAGACCAAGGAGTTGGCAGCGTTTCTTCGATCCGACCGTCCACGAGATGACTACAACCCAAACTCGTTTAATGTCGTTCCTTCACTCCCGCCACACCGGCTAACAGGATCTGTACATGTTAATACTGTTGCGCCCGCAGAGGAATTGTACGATGAGCCACCTTTAACAAGAGCTAACACTAAACGGCTGTCCCCAACCCGGGCGCTCTCTCGCCTTTCGACGGGATTCAGAGATTCCTGGCCATTAGCAAACTCAGGACAGGTGCCAAATGCACTGCATGGCTTAGCAAAACTTCAATCTCAATCACAGTCAACGATCACACTTAATCAAGTTGCGCCGCCTGGTTATCTCATAACATCTGATCCTAAATATCCAAATCGAACGTACTCTAGAAGCTCAAAGACAAAGGTTTCAAAAGACGTGGTACGGAATTACAGACCCTTGGAACCGGGAAATAGGCACACAAGCCAATTAACAACAATTCTGAGGTCCACATCAGAACGTCTCAAACCCTCCCAAAATCGAAGGAAAAGTCTATCTCGCACACTCACAAGTTTCAGTCGATCAGGTCCTCCACCGACTGAAAGAGCCCCAAGCCCGAATGGAATAGTAAGGCTAAAAGAAAGCCGTGAGCCACTTATAAACAACAGATCAACACCATCTATTACTAGCTCAATATTTGACGAGCAACTCCTTCAAAAACCGAGCCCCGAGAAAAAGGTTGCTAGGAAGGTTGGCAAGGTATACTACAAGCACGATGTCTCTCCCCCGTCTCCTAGTGGAACTGATGATAGCTTATGCGGTATAAATACGGTAGATCAAGCCATCGTGGTGCCTCTCAGTTCACCGAGTAGGCAAATTAGAGGGGAGAAAGGCAAGGTTCACGCGGGTGTATCTCCAGTCCGAATGTCTCCCGTTGACCCAAAAGAATACCCTTCTATGCTCAGGAAAGAAAATCGGGCATCTTTAAATGCTCTTGGTGACCCAATTAGGCAGGGTTTCGACGCAGAAGAGTATGACCCTTTCTATTGCACAAATTCCACACGTTCAAAAGTAGCTGGCACAAAGGCAGGCGGACCACGTCCTCTATTTATTCGAAAATCTACGGCCTCTATCTCTAACCAATTTTCACCTCTCAAAGATATTTCTGGAAACAGCCAAACCCCTAGAAAGCGAGAGTCTGTGTCGGTCACATTCGACGTCCAACACAATCCATTCCAGTGGTCACCAATAGAAGCGAGCCGGAGCAGTCCAATATCCCCACAACCAAGAAAGAAAGGCCACAAAAGATCCAAGACAGTCCGAATGTCAGTTATCCCTGCTGCATTATCTAGTGTCTCAATAGTTCCTGAGGAATCTGAGGAGTCAGAGAGCGAACAGTCACCCTTCAAATATCATGTTCCGTCACCCGGAGTGCGAATAGTCGAGCCATCGAAAAGTCCCAGTCCAAGTCCTGGAAGGTCGCTATTACAACGTAGACAACAGAATCGATCACCATCGTTACCCACGTTCAATTCACATATTCAAATTCCACCCATAATACCGATGGGTAGAACAATGAACTCATCTATAGGTGATGTTCAGATCTATTTTCCAACTATGCCTTCACCTACCAAATCATCCCCAGGACGCAAGTCTCCATTTTGCTTGTCCCCTATGCGCTTGAGTCATACATTCGATAGTGACTTCGATTTTGTAAGGGAAGAAGGTGAAAATAGTCCCAAGTTGTCCCCGAGCACGACACATTCAAGGCGTGAATGCAGCATTGTTCCAGCCATCTCTCCAACCGCCTTACTGGATGAAATGATTGGGTTTGCTATGCCACCCACGGCAGCACATACCCACCAGCCAAAACAATCAATCCGTTTCGTCCCCGCTTCATTTTCTGTATTGCCCACCACAAAATCCATATCAGTTCAAACGCCTTCTCAGATCCGTACTACTTTTCCACAAACCAGTAAATCTCCAGCCCTGTCTCCCAACTCAGAGATACTCAATGCTCTTAAGAACCATAAAGTTCCACAGCCCGTCCTTACCTTACCCACCATTCCTAGTCATTTAACTAGGCATTGTGAACTTCCACCCAGATGCCAATCTCCAAAATCTCCTGGAACATCATCACCCGCTCGATCTCATGCACATAAAGTCCCCCGAAATCACTCTCTTCATCAATCGATATGCATGTTAAGACGTATGAATTCCGATGTCTCGCGGTACGAAAGTCCAACCAGCACATACAGTCGCACCGAAAGGAGCCCAACTTCGAGCCCAAGTTCCCCAAGAATCAGGAAAATGGCATCAAGACGAGAAACTGGAAGTATACACTACCACAACCTACTCAATTCTACCAACCACAGATATTCTGCATCCTCTTCCATTTCGAAACATCGTATATCCAAACATTCCTCTACCGCAGAACGCCGGGCATCCAAGAATCATACTAGGAGGCAGCCTGAATTAAGGCGAGAGATCTCATTACGAGATATGTCTTCCGATCCTGAAACGGAATACATAGTGGATGCAACTCCCCTTGATCCAATAGTGCTGGCTTCTTCCAGCCCAATTACGGAGCCTGACAATGATTGCTCTCCTGCCAGGTTACCGTTATCCCCAATGAGCAGGGCAAGCATTATCGATTATAGCTTACCGGATCTGTCCATAGTCGGAGGTGCGGATCGGGAAGAAATTCTGGAACTTGAGAGTCCTGTCCGGGCACAGGACTGGTCCGACAACATTCCAAAGAACAACTACCCGATTCAATCTTCCAAAAGAGAGCCTCCGGGTACTTGGAGCAATATCATATTAACTCCGACGGGTGAGGAAAGCAAAGAGAATGGAATTTTTCGCAAATCAGGGATGGGGATCTCTATCGCGAACACCGGGCATGATCGAAGCGTGAGGAGCTCAATTATCAGTAACGACGATCATAGGAGTTCCAGAAATTCAGCTGTTAGTAACAATAGGCTGCAAGTTCAAAGAAACTCGATTGGAATCAATGACCGAACAAGCGAGATTATATCAGTTACAGATACCAAAGACCATGTACACCATGATAAAGCCAGTAAGGAAAAGGACCGGAAGAAGCGGAAAAGGAGCAATGTGCATTCGCCAACAGACAGAGGAAGTCCCAATAGGCTGCGAAGGAAGCCGGGCACAATTCTGAGGAATTGGAATGACAGTCCTAGGGATAGTCTGTATGATTCTGATGGCTTTTTGAGAAGTAGTCCTGCTAGATTGAGTGGTTATTCTTGATAGGTATTTAGCCAGGGTGATATAATGGCCACGAGAGACAGGCTTTTCTGTAGAATTTGCTTGGGAAAAACTTGGACTTGATTGTCCGTCCACATCTTTTCGTATTACATTTGAGGGGCCTTTTATTCTGTTACCAAAATCCTTTCCAGCTGGAGGTAGAAATTTATTGAGAAGAGAGCTATGAATTATGTGCTAGAGAATGTTCAGATTGGTGTAATTGGAGGTTATAATGTTTACTATTTTCTTCTCCCTAGGCTTGATCTAGCAACATTGCTTCTTCACACCTGGATTTCATTATCTATAGGTACCAATACCGATGGTATGTGTTCCTAACAAGTTTTGCGACTTTACGTTGTGGTTCTTCTCTAGTAATTATACTATCCGCGGACTTCATGAAAAGCGGTTAGATTGGAGCCTTCTGCTACTAATTAAGGACTTGCACTCTTATATATCGAATTAAAACAAGCCTATGAGGCTGTAATCTATTCGTTGAATCGGAGATAGCTAGCTAACCAAGTATCAAAAAGCTTTACTAAATTTATCGTCAAAAGTAGTTTGAGCTCCTGAATAGTTATGAATCTTATCTAGGTGCTGATGGCCTGGACATCGAGATATAAACTTGAAGGTGTGATATTTCAAGCAGGATTTCTTTTCCAAACTACAGTGAATGCAAATGGCCTTTCTATTTACATACTAAATGTAAGAATATATCCTAGCGTCTCCTCCAAGTTTACAATCGCAGCCTCGCAGCCTCGTTATTAACATACGGCTTAGACTATTTTTGGGAAGATCTGTTAAAGACCATGGAGCTCCTTGATTATGGTATCATTTGATTTCCATTGATTTTAATCAAGCTTCCCCCGATATATTCGACCGCAGCAGGATATCAATATATTGAAACCATGCAATCCAAAATCCCGAGTTTTGCACAATCGCCTGCTAGCAATCCTCGATATCCATATCCAGGTCAAGAGGATCAAGTAGAGGCAGTTCCCCTTCTGTGCTGTGCCTCTTCGGCACCTCGCCTTTTATACAAACCCACAGAAAAGCTCCCATTCCCCCACGAAGCCCTAACTGAAGATTTGATCCAAGATCTAATGCGGGAGAAGCGCAATTTCGACCAGCAGCAAGATCTCTTCCGTCAGAATATCGGTGTTTCGCTACCAATCCCTCCATATATCCCACCAGTTTTCAGATATGTGGTCGAAGTCACCACCAGAGTTCTGCATATACGAAACATCAGGGTCCCAGAACAGGACGGAACTTTTGGCGAACAAAAAGGAATTGGCTACCCAAACGTGATTCTCGCAAGCCAGAAGCCATATCGATGGTTCGTGCTCTGTGACGAGAATGCCTTTCACGCTGCACAAGTTCATAAGAATCTTGCACGGATGAGCCAATGCGGTCCTGAGAATCTGACGGAATCATCAATGCAGAAGAGAGCTGACGGACGCGCTAATAGTGGCAGTGGTGCTCATTTTGTCACGCAAGAAGTCGTGGGCTGCGATTCTGTAACCAAGACATATGTATCTCAGGATGAACCTCCCGGCTGGGTCAAGAAAAGTCACCAATTTGGAAATTTGATGCCCATTCGACTCAAGAAGAAATACGGAATTTGCCATGCTACAGAACCAGGTATTTTTATGCCGAAAAGAGAGCGTGGAGAACCATCTGCGAAGAAGCAAAGGCTCGTAGTTGAGCCTTTGATCTTGGAAATGGAAAGGCGAACTTGGGTAGAGATTGGCCACGATGATGTCTCAGAGCTGTTCGACAATACAAACAGGGAATATGTGGGTGGGCTGGTCTTGAAATATCAGTGTGGCAGAGCAGGTTGCTTAGATGTTTTGGGAACCGAATGGTCATTCCAAGTACTTGAACCGGTCGTCGTTCGTAGGTCCCGGTGGTCTATACCCACGCACATCAGATATTCTCGCGTTGCTCCTAGCGATAAGTACGGTGAAGGCACATCTTCAACGAATATAACTGCCTTTGTTGCGCCTAAGATGAGACAACGTCAGCGGGTTGAGAGTGGTCAAAGCGAGCAACTTGAAGTGAAGTCGGAATCAGGATCGGGGTCAGAACGAGACTCAAAGGATGAGGATGAGAATGAAGATAGCTCTGACGAGGGATGTTCTGACTTAGATTCGTACAATTCGATAGAGCAAGACTCTGTGGATGAAGCTGCCGGAGGTTATGCAGAGTCGGAAAATAGCGACGGAGACTATGATGGATGGTAGTTGGTAAAGTTGGGAAAGAGTTATGATGATGTAGATAGTGCTGATACAACTACCACACACAGTTTTTAGTGTTAGTTTAAATAATAGGGAGATTCTATGCTGGATATTCATGGGATCATCTTTGCACGAAGACTTTTGAATTCATCACAAAAGAAGTTGTAAACTTTACTATTGAGTGGTCAATCTACACTATGATTCACTCCTTATAGTTGATGTCTTCCACTCCTTTTAGGTATCACTTTAGGGTTCCAGAAGCTGGTTTATACTGGGGAGTTTTCTTATATTATGATTTGATGATCTATAGGATCATTAGTTCTGGCATGCATTCTATAAACACGCCAAGTTATTTAAAAGGAAAAAAGGAAATCATAATCTGTATAGTCTGGCTTGTCTCCTGTCCCATCTTTATTGATAACCTCGTTGTTGCTCTCAGCAGCAACCTCAGTCTCGACATCCTCCATAGGATCAGTCTCCATAGAACTTTTGTCACCAGCCTGCGACTTCATCGCCTTCTTGCCATCATCAGTCTTCTTATCACTAGCCTTAGACTTCTTGTCTGTGGCTTTTGTTTCCTTTTCCTCCGCCGCCTCGGCATTTTCACCATCTGCCTCAGCCTTAGCACCTTTCTTGCTTCGATCAGATGTGCAGAAGTTGAAAGCTGGTGCACCAGACGATTTGTTCATGGCAAATTTGAACCATGGCTGAAACTCCGTGGTGTAAACTCGTGACGGGTCCACAAAGTTATTCTTACGGCCTTGTTCGCGAGTGCATGGGAACAACAATATACCTCCTTCACCCTTATTGTTGAGCGTGCGATAGTCGTAACCGGCTTGTTCGAAGTTCAACCATCCCTTGTAGGAGATTCCCTTTTTTAACCCACTAGAAGGATTTGAAGACTTAGCGGAATCAGCATCATTTTGGGGGATTCCGTCGTAGACTTTTCCGTCGTAGATGATCTTGATTGGAGGTGGAAGCTGTTCTGGCGGCGCTGGTGCTTTGTTGTTAGGGTCTCTGGCTGAAAGCTTGTTTACTTTCAACGCTTCCTTTCTGGCCTTCTTGAGTTCATCCCAATCTGTTCCCACGAGTGCGGAGGCACTACTACTGGCGGCGGCATTAGTTTGAAGAGAGCCACCGATAGAGAATATGGAATTCTGAGAGGAGGAGGTTGCCTGGTTAGTAACACGCTGGCGCTTTGGCTTGGGTGCATCAATGATCGACTTTGGCTTTGGCTTCGTGATGCCAGGTGCCAATTCATGACTGTCTTCATCTTCTCCTAGAGCTCGCTTTGCGTTGGGAGTATCGGCAGCTTGGTTACTGACATTTTTGGTGTTAGTTTTGGCTCGCGCCACGGACAAGTGAGAGGTATCAGTATCGGTATCGGTATTATGAGCAGCCTCGACGGCAAAAAAGAAAGGTGGCACTGGGCCGGTAGCTATCCCCTCCCCCTCCAGATTATATGTCAGTATCTACTGTATGTATATATATCGTTCTTGTGTGATGATAGATGACTTACCACTTCCCTCCCCCTGCTACCGCCAACACCATTGTGCTTTGCTAGCTCTGCTAGCTGCTCCACCCCAAAGGGGTACTTCTCCTTGCCCTTCTGGGAATGTTAGCCTGAGTTCTTCTGAATGTAGTAGAGATGAAGGACTTACCCTGCTTCCGCCCGCCAACTCAGCCCTGTGACTTGAAGCCACCACTTCTACTAGTTTGTAGAAGTGCTCCAACTTATGGAGAGGGCACTTTGTGAGTTTGGATGCCAAGGTAATGACGTCCTTGGGCACCGAGGATTGGTTGATGGCACACATCCCGTTGTTGGTGATTTGGAATGTGCGCATCACCGGTGGTGATGGCTGCTCCTTGGTTTCGACTTGGAGTAGTCTCATTTGCCCCCCGTAGGGAGGACTTCGTGGTCTGATGTGACCGGTGCCGCAATGGCTTGCTCCAGCTGGTGGGTGTTGCCCACGGCAAACACCTGTTCAGGTGTGCCGGAGCAACACCCCACGATGATTGCTGGAATGTTTGCCATGATGGCTAGTATGGTGATAGTGTTCGTAGAGGCTGGTGATTTATAGGATTTTGATTTGTGTTGTGGGGACGCTAAGACACTAGTTTATGGATCTAGTGTGATCAGGCTCTTGAATTCACTGCGGCGCGGAGGTGGAGGCGGTGTTTTTTTTTGTGTGTGTGTTGTATTTTTTTGGGAAGGCAAGGAGGGGATTTCCAACTCGGCCACCTGTGACGATTTTGAGTTCCGGATTTCACACTTGAATATATACAGAACCCTAAACAATATATACATAAAAAAAGGATACAATTCCTCCAAGTACAGGCTCTTGTAGCATTATTCAGATCAGTGCTATAATTTTGCGAAGCTCTTGTAAAGCATGCATCTTTGTTGACTAAAATTTCTCAGCTTATGTTATCAGACAATTCTATGCTAGGAAGATATTAATATAAAGATACATCATGCCGAGTACAAGCCCTTGGTTTATGTTTTCGGACAATGCCATGTGAGATGAGACTGCCACTATAATTCTGATTTTGGAAGTAGAATCTTTCAGCTTATGCTTTGGGACGAAATCATACTAGAGAAAACTACAGAAGTTGTTGTAATTCTTAGTTATAAGCTCTCAAATTATGTTTCCACACAGTACTATGCTAGAGAAAAAGTGCTAACAGAGGTACATTCTTCTACGCTCCAAGCATCAACTTAAGTTTTCAAACAAAGCCATATTCAAGAATCGCTGTCGTAAGGTTATTGTCTTCAAATATAACCGATAATAATTTCAGATAGTTCTATACTAGGGAAATGCTGCATAAAGAGTGCATCATTTCAAGTAGATGTTTCCAGTCAATGATTTCAAGTAGTTCTACACCAGAAATATTATCAGCAAATGGTACGTCGTTTCATGTACAAGCTAGCAGGACAGTATTCCAAACAGCCCTATAATAGGAAGCATTTTTTAAAAAACTAAACCAAATTCATTCTCTTATTTCATGATTTTGAACAATGCCACACTAGAGAAAGGCAGTTGTAATGAATACATTTCTCCTATCCTAGAATCTTTCCTTATTGGTTCAGACAATACCAACTTCTGGCGAAGCAGTTGTAGATAATACATTGCTCCTAGTTAAACCTCTTCATTCATTTGTCCAAGAGTACTACTCTCTGGTGAGGTTCAGGTACTACTTTGTAGAAATTGGAAACAAGATATGGAACCAGAGGTTTCAGATCACGTGAATTTAAGCGAGGTTTTTCAGGGGCATACCGGCCGTCATATACGCCACGATGAAATATTACAATGTGGCTTTCTACTTGATAAAATGGGTCTTGGGAAGACTGTTGAAGGTGTGGCTATTCTACTTGACCATATGATCAGGCTGGCCTGCCTTGATCAACAAGCCTAGCGATTTTAGATGTACTGTTGAATCTTTGGCTTTTTGAACTTATAATGTATCGTGTTTGCCTTGGACAACGTGTCAGCTTTGTGTGCGTGAGATTTGGATTCCAGGTATATTTTTGAGCCTCCATTCATCTGGAAAAAGTTAGTGTGAATTAAGTTGTTAAGGCTGTCATGACGAATGCCAGTTGGAAGCCTCACCCTTCATCCACTGGGCCATACTTGTTCATGAAGTTGTGAATCTTCTTGCGTGTTTGACCGCGGACAATATCACTCCACAGATTGGTAGCTTGTATTTGCAGCCTCTCAATATTACAGAGAGCTTAGACTCACGCTACAACGAGGTTTGAGTCATCATTCCTGCGTCAGCATATTAATGTTCAATATCCACATCAGGACCAGGAGCTTACTCTAATCAGTTTTATTTCCTGGAACCTTCTAGTCTAGAGTAAGGTCTAATAGCTTGTGGTTTCTATAACAATTGGATAATTATGTCAAAGAGAGGCTTGAGATGTGAAAAAGCACCCACAAGATATGCAGGCTCCTGTGGCTATTCACACTTTGTCAGATCTCAAAATTAAAGTGTTTCTATGTACTGCACAGTCAAAGAACAAAATGATTAGATCTAAGATGACACAACTCAGACCTGTGCATATCTCACCATTTTGAGAGTCGAAAATATAATCTGAGCCAAATACAATAAAGCAGCCTCGCTAATAGGCTAGTAAAACAACAGCCTCGCTTTCACCACTCCACGGCGGCCCCAACTGGATGCATTCGGACTAGCTTATCTTTAGCCCATCGCGAGAGTCTATTCTCTTGCTGTCTCCGAGACGCGTTGAGCTTCACCTCATCTCACCTCATCAACTTGTCATTTGTTAATTTTTCAATACTTGGTTTAGCAATGGCTCCTCTCACTGGTGTATTCTGCACTGCTCTTCTGTTTTTCATGGTTACTGTTGCACAAAATATTCAGCACAGCGACTGCTCTTGTTATCTGACCAATGGCTCCTCTGCAAGTTACTTCACGTCCCACAGATTCTATGACTATAGAAACGTAGATACAGGTTCGGTGATGACACCACCCGTCATTGCAGATGCCGCTGGAACATCAAAAGCAACTTTCACTTCAACCTATCTGGCTTCGGATACTCTCGCACTGGATTGGCAAATTCAGAACTGGAACAACAGCCATTCGCTAAGCAAAGACACAGGAGAAGACCGTATCCTCATGATCAACTCTTTGAACAATGTCTATATTGGTAGATCTAGACTTGTGTAACCTGAAGGGCATTCCGTTAACTTCTGATAGAAACCTCTGATGACGATAATCCAGACTACAACACCTATTTAACCCTTCGCACTGCTCGGCAGCCCACCTTCCAGTCAGCTGCTGAGATTGATTCGCTGCAAGGAAACTTCCACCACCTCTCCGCGCGCTTCCTTGCACGTGTCATAGGCTCTCCAGGTGCTTGCGCAGGCATGTTTACCTATCTCGCTGGCAACACTTCAAATGCAGTGCAAGAAGCCGACATCGAAATCCTGACCTCGAATCCCCGGAACGCCGTACTATTCACCAATCAGCCCTCGTACCAACACGACAAGACGATTCCGAAAGCTACGCAGAACAAAACTCTGCCCGGGAAGAAGGATTGGACAAAGTGGCATGTCTACCGAATGGACTGGCTGCTCAATACGACTACCTGGTATGTGAATAATGAGATGGTAGCCGAGAATTCGCTTCAGGTTCCGCGAGATCCGTCTCGGTTGATACTCAACATGTGGAGTGATGGAGGCAGTTGGACTGGAAACATGACGCTTTATGATGAGGCATATTTGCAGATTCAGTGGATCGAGATTGCGTACAACACATCTGGGCCATTCGGGGGAGCTGGGAATACGGCTAAGCGGGATGTCACAGGCTGGAATAGAGTACTTAGGAAGAGCAAACATCCACTGGGCTGCGATATTGTATGTGGGGTCGATGAGCAGGTCAACGTTACTGGAACTCCACAAGTCCTTTACAATAGTAACGGAATGTCCATGCTGGGAAAGAACAGCGGCTTGGGATCTTTGTCCTGGGTTTTCGTGTTGTTGGGGTGTGCCATAACTCGGTGGATCTGAGAAGTACTGCATAAGATTGGCACTCTGGCTGCAGTGTTTAACTACGCACCAATGAAGCAGGCTGATTAAACACAACAACTAGTGTAGTCTCAAAGTGTGATTTATCAAGAAACTCTTCTTCTATCCAGAACTGACTCAAAAATATCGGAACACATCAGTATTGAGCTCCTCTTATTGCCGCAAAAGAAAAAAGGCAAGAAATTTCCAATCTGAACCAAATCCGGTAGTATGCTGTTTGCAGCTTGAGTATCGCATGTTATAGAACTAGACTTTGATGAGTTCAACATAATAAAGGTCAGCGAAAGCGGGTTTAAACGTAATATTTTCTCTTTAATGTGGAGGGAGTTTGAAAATGGAAGACAAATTTTCACCCCAGAAAATATATGCAGCCGAAATAATATCAATCACTGCGTGGTGAATTGTTCTATCACCCTTCTAGTCAACTCGTTCTAGGAATTCCACATACGGGCCGTCCTTCATACTCGTGAAGCTGTCCATCAACTGATATTCCTCTGGTCTCCGTCTCCCTTCCTCTCCATCTGGACGTCCCTCTCCAATAGTTATACCCTGGGCCTTCCGCATTTCATACAAGAATACCACTCTAGCTAAGCTGGTCATCAACTCAACATACGCCACTCCTTTGCCGATACATCCTCTAGGACCAACACTGAAAGGACAAAATGCTGATTGCGCTAGCTCAACAGATTCCTTATTAACTTGAGGCGAAGAGTCTACGATCCAGCGCTCGGGGATAAACTCAAATGGTTTTGGGAAATATGCAGGGTTGTGGTGAAGGGTGTAATGAGGGGTGCCAACAACAATTCCTTCAGGAATTTGGTGGCCATCGATTTTAATTCCTCCTGAAAGTACTTCTCGAGGCAAAATACCACCGACTGGTGGGGAGAGTCTCATCGCTTCGTCAACGACAGCCCGTAAATACCCACATCCGTTTAAAGTAGGGCTGGAATGTATTTCCTCCACATCTGTGAACGTATTTCTAATCTCCTCCGACAGCTTTTCTAGCTTTTTAGGGTTGTGAACGAGATAAAAGAAAGCAGCAGCCAGTGCTGTGGATGTAGTATCTGATCCAGCAATGATCAACAGATTCGCTTCACCCCATAATTCTGGTGTAGTGAAGCCTTTTCCCGTTTCTGGATCCTTTGCGTTAAGGAGGTAGTAGAAGAAATCTTTACGGTCGGTATCGGTGCCCATTTTTGTTCGCTCACCAGCTTGCTGTTTGGCGAATGCCATGTATGCCATTCTCTGGGCATAAATCTTGCTAAAGAGAACTTTGTTCAGACCCAAGGATTTGATCATGGGGTTTGTACCAAGCTTTCTTGTGTCAGTCTAGATTACGAAAATTGTTGAAGGAAACTCACAATGAGATGCATATGCGCAGCACTCCCTAGTAGATCAATCACATGATGATTATCCGGACGTTCCAGCATCTCAAATGCCTTCCCAAAGCACAAATCCCCCATAACATCAAACGTGAGGTAGTTACACCAATCAGCCATATTTTGCGCCACACTCCACTCCTTGTCTCCACTAGATTTCTCACTCAAGTAGGTAGAAGACTTTTGTCCCAATGCTTTTGTGAAAGTCCTCACATTTCCAAGAATATATCGCTCCATGGTTCGTACTGCTCCATCTGAAAAAGCATGACTTAACACTCTTCTCTTCCTCGCGTGGCTAGATTTGTCGATGCTACTATGGGTATTGAATGTGTCCTTAGTGGGAGGAAAGACCGAGTAAAACTGCGACTTCTTCACGTTGGATTTATGGCCGTAGATGGTTTTCAGAGCTGTATTGGAATTTATGGAAAGACTGTTCGGCCCGAAGCGAAAAACAGGGCCGTAAAGCTCATGACAACGATAGAACTCAAGATGACGGTCTCCTTTCCAAGCATGGTATACGGAATACCAGTCGGTGATTTTGGCGAAAAGGGGTCCGGGGTATTTAGCGAGGGGATGGAAAGTCAGCCGGTATATTGTCAAGAGTGTAAGCTGGAGGCGATTAGCTAGATTCTCACGAAATGAATGGGATTGACTTTATACATATGCTGTGAAGGAAGCGAGACTTATAGCTACAACTAAGTACAACGTCCCTAAGAATCCGGCAACAGAATTGAAAGAAAGCATATTGAGATCACGTGATGAATATACTCGAGTCTCGCAGCGACTTTGTTGAAAAACTTGAGTATACCAAAAACAATGAGGGGTCTCGAGAGCATTTAATATAAGGCGAGGTCCTCCGCCATCTCTAGTGTAAGGATCTCTTTAGTATGACCATTGGGGAAGGTACCGAGTAGCGTCGAGGTGATACGAAGCCGACGGAAGCCGCTTTTTTTTGTCCGTAAAAGAAGTAGTGATTTGGTTCCGCGTTTGATTGACTGGTGGAGCGAGAGACAAAGACGCTATATGTGGAACTCATAAGAGCGAGCTAGCGTTAGAGTTATAGATTAGTAACGGTTTTGCGGGGAAGATGGATGGCAACGATGATTGATTAGGTGCAATGTGAGAGGGTGAAGTCCCGAGACGGCGATGATGACGAGTGTAGGAGCGTGGGAGCTTGGGTAGACTAGGAATCGTACAATGTCCTATTCTGGAATGGAAAACAATGATAGGGGAAAAGAAAGGATATTCTTGGAGATGGGATAATTCATCCACAAGCTGCATTGCATTGTTTTCATCTCTCATCCAGTCAGTCGCGGGAGAGGTTATGATCACGTGATATCACCATTGTCAAAGAAGTCGGTGAGGACAGACAGCTTGTCGGGGAAAGGCTCAGATACACAACCCAGATATCCCGGAATCAAGTATACATCACCGATATTTCGTTGTCGATATGAAATGCAATGGAAAATAATCGAGGAGTATCCGCAACCACCCACCCGACGTGTTTATTATCCCAAAACGGTCCAGATAATCCTTCACACGATTCACAGTATCCAAATCCTCAACCACTATTGACTGATATTCATCGCTAAACCGCATGCTCGAACGAAATCATACCGCCTTTAGTTTCCCTTCAGCGTAGCAGCGTATAGGTTTCCTTACTGAGACTTGGTACGGAGCTGGCCCCGATATATGAGTCTTTATCACGCCTATACCAGCTTGTTCTTCATCTAATGAAGCTAGATGGGCTCCTACAAAGATTCATCGAATCCCTGAATTGAATTTGATATGTATGAACGCAAACAAGGCGTCGACCACTTCAGGGCCGGTGACCATGCAAGTTCTCTGCTTCTTCCCAGGCTGTTGTAGGCCACTTCGTGCTGGATTCTTTTCGCCATCTGTAACAACTCCCTTCCGAGTTTCAAATTTTTTTTTTGCTGATATGACCATATTCTCTGTTTGCTAATTTTGTGTGGTAAGTTGTGTCTTTGTTGTACACGATTTCTCTGACTTTGCTTGCAATTTGAAAATTCATCATTATCTGCTCAAAAAGGCTTTGATCACTTTCGCTTGTTGCGCTTGTTCCGGCTTGACAGCAAGAAACCCATTTTCTTCGATATTGTGCGATCACTTCTAATCATCGTGTAGTATCTTCTAGTAGCTTTCTGTAACCTAGAAGTTGTGGGAGAGGAAAAGTAGGAATATTCTTCTCTTCCTAAGTCATCCCACATCAAATAAAGCAGGAAGCAAGACCAGAGTCGTCTGAGTAAGTTCAGGGCTATCGGGAAACTGTTGCCTTTAGGGTATTCGGCGAGTAAATTGACTGGATGTAAAATCCGGCGAAACAACTTAGTGCAAGCATGAGAATGGGGGGGTTTTTAATGATGAATGGTGCAACTGGAAAAGTCGAAAGATCATAGTTGTATGCTCAAATATTTCGGCCACTGTAATGCGGATAACCACTCGAATTTTTGTTGGCTCTATTTCTCCTCAACTCTTCCGTGTAACCCGGCACCTCGATCGAGTGACGTCTTGTTTCATGGCTTCTCTGCCGTCCATGACCATTCTGCTCATTCCCTCTCACTGCTCCGGTCTCTGGAACATCCTTCTCATCCGGGTTTCGCAGGACAGCTTGGTTTCCGCGGTACGAAGGCCCACGAGTCGGGGTCTCCCGCTTCATCGCATCAAGTCTCCAGCCATCAGCTTCAGGCGGGTTAGATCCTATCGGGCTTTGCCAGACGATACTTCCAAACCCGAGGGTTCCAAAAAATGCCGTCGCGCCAACGGCAGCCCATCCAACGGGTCCTGCATAGGCAACCACTACCAATCCCAAAAACACGAACGCCGCCATTAAGATCCCAAACAAGACACTGCTGACTACCGTCGCCCACCACATCACCATCCTCCGGCCTTTGCTATCCCCGGTGCCAAAGGCTTCGATCAGCTTTGGCCGCCATAGCGAGAGCGCAGAAGCAGCGAACGAGGTGAGGGCCAGGCAGAGGACGAAGCACAGCCAGGAAATGGCAATGTAACGCTGCACTTGGAACTGTGAGAAGCCGTAGTCGATCCAGGGCACCGTTGGGGTCGCGATGATTTTCGAGAAGGTGAGAGAGGCCCCGAAGGTACAGATTCCGGCCACGGTCTTCAGGAAGTTATCGAAGAAACTGGAAAGGCGTTCCCCGGGGGGTTTTGGGGGGGTGGGTGCGGCGTAATGTGTCGTCGTCATTGCGGGATTGAGGTGCTGGACGGATTGGTCTTCACTCACGCAAAGGCAAGAAAACGCAAGCAAACTACACGAAAGAACCTGATTGAGATGCTTTGAAAATTATCAAAGGATATGAGGGTTTGTTTACATTTTCGACGGTGGCTTCAGACGTGCATATATAGTACAGTATGGTTTGGTGCTGGTTGATCCTGGTGTCACAGCACAGCTCACGATAATTGGTTCCGCTTAATCGTCTCACCAAGAAATGGAGGGGGCTGGGGTCGCTATAAACCACATCCTAGACCATGATTTGTGCACCAACACTATTTATTATGCAAATGAGAGTATATCTTAGTTATCCTAGATTCCTAAGTAATTCTTCCTATAAAGCATAGCACCCCCAGTAATGTTATACCATACAAATCCATACTATCAATTGTGTTTTGGGCAATGGATTGTGACTTATCAGTTTCAATTTAGGTAAGGCAGTTTCTCAATACGACCTCTGTTTGGCGTCATTTTCTATCATACATTACCATGATTAATCTATGCATGTAGTTTCAAGTACATCCGTTTAGAGCTCCGTTTAGCATGGCGAGATGAGAAGTTAGAATACATTTGTATGGGTTTTACTCTCGCGAACAGACTGCCACTTGCCAGGCCCAGAAAGTAAGTTATGCCCCAGGCTTTTGGAACGTCGTAGGCCAACTTTATTGATTGATATGGATTTTATATAATAATAGTGCTTCCGTTGTATGCCAGCTACACAGCACCATGGGGACATCCGGACGTTGCTCGACAATGCCGGAAGGATCTGACAACTGTGTTGGCAAAGGCTCCTTTGTACTGTACTGTGATATTTCTTTATGCTAGAGTTTCCAATTAACGAGGCCATGAAGAATACGTAGAATAATTCGTTCGAGAATGCATAACGTATTCTGGCGCCGGAGTTGTAAGCAGCATTGTAAGAGAAGGCTAGGTTTCACTGCTCTTGGATAGGATGACCAAGGCGGTATCACAGTACAGACGGGTTCTTTGGAGAATGTCTGACCGGCTCAATTTTGTATGGCTTCACGAGCTAGAGAGTTCGATACACCTGTGGCAGCTGTGGCAGCTGGTTCGGCAATATGCGTTTAGTCTTTATTGACGCTGGCTAAAACCCAATGCATATCAATGCTACAATTATAGATCGCTACCTGTATTTTATAATCAGTAATATAGGGGCCTAATTTGACGATCCAAGGCATCTAAATTGGCAGTGACGGCGTTTGCTGCCAAGTTGATGACAATGAGTTTTCCATCACTTCAGTGAATAGATTTGTAACATGATGGGTATATAATCCCTAGAAGATTGTCAGACTTATGCGGAACGTTTTAATTAAAAGGAATTGAAGATAGAAATAATGGGTATCAGACTTACCCCTGAAAGTATTTTCTCAAACTCGTTCTCTCCATTGCTGACCAGGCTTTCGAGAGCTAGAGCTCTGTCATCATCAAACTAACCTTAAACAGAGACTACAAGATCACCCACTTGTGGTCTCTGCCCAGGTGTGGGCAGGCTTTTCTCCGTACTGGATGGAATCCATGATCAAATTATTCAAACAGTCCTCAATACCCTTCTCATCTCTTCTCTGTTGCAGAATCCTCCGAGCAGCTTCACGTTGTTCAGCAATCGGGCTCCAGATGACTACGACCATCAAGCTCGTAACCACGCCTGCGAAGAGACCTGCAAGATTCAAAGATAAAACATCATCCACCTGTTTGAGGATAGCAGCACAACGTGCTGCCATAGTCACAGAGTCCACCAGAGACTCTGAATTGAGTTTGTAGCAAACTGATGCAACAAGTACTACAGCAGTATGGTGAAGTACACTTATTAATATCTTTGTGGCCAAGAGCATAGGATTGTCCTTGAACTCTTCAGAGTTTGCAAAAGAATCGACGTCTCCTTTCATATCTGCCTGGAAAAAGTCGTGCATTTCCGCCAGTTCCGACAGCAGTAAGTCCGCATCAGCCTTCAATTCCGGGTCATCGCCAGGATGTTTTATCATGTCTAGCCTAGATAATAGAGCGGGCAAAAGAAGAAATACATCGCCGAGTCTATCACCAATTGTCCGCGTCTGAGTTGTAAATGGCAACACCATCCACTGGCTTTGAGCGAGAACTGAAGGTTTGCGGCGTCGAATCGATACATAGATCTAGGAAATTAGCACAGGAGCTGGTGAGAGATGTTGGGGGAATTACCATTTCGCCCCTTATGATTCGAAAAAGGGTAAAGAGCTCAGGTGTATTGCAGGCTTCGGGGCCAATCATTGCTAGAAGTTTTTCGGAGCCCATAATGTGCTGTAGATATCCAATGGGTCCCGTGCTTTCTACCAATTCAAAAAAAGACAGTGCTAGTGGTGCACATACATCTACAACCGTTGGTTTCTTACCCTCTGACTTCAAATAATTCAGCCGGTTTCTTTGCCTACTCAACTCCACGCCATAAAGCCTCCGGGCCTCCATACTTGCAGCTTTGTTTCTGGTAGTTATGCCATAATAAGCGAGAGAAGCAGCTACGATCGATTTCTCGACAGATGCAAACGATTTATCGGGTAATATCAGACGAAGAGAGGAGGTCCAGCTCAAGCCGCCGCAACGAGACATATCCATCCAACTCTCAACAAATTGCTGGGTAAACATGCTGCCGCGTGCCAGGTCTGGGTAAAGAAGCAACTCTGGACGCTTTGGAGGTGCCACTGCCGTGCTCATTAAGTCCCGCACATATTGTTTGATGAATGAATCGACTGTCTCTGTGCTCGATGCAATATTTTGGTTCTCATCGCCGGCTTCTATAGCTGTTCCTGTCCTAGGTATTCTACGAGCAGCCCCATGATGGCGTGGTTTTCCCTTTGCTTTGGTTGGCTTATTTGTGACGTTGACAAACACCATTCCATCAGCCGGTCCCGAGCACTCGCGGTTCGCTGCTAGACATGCTGAACAAGTGGGAAGTTTCTCGTCACACTGGCGACCTGTTAGTCTAGTAGCAAGGGACGGGCAAGCTCTGTGGGGTGGTAATTGGAGCTTACTTTTTTCTTCCGTTGGCGGCAGTTATTGCAACCTTTGGACCTGCCTTGATTCTTCTCTCGCGCCATAACCAAATCAAAGGGCTTTTCCTTCAGACGCGTGGGGAAAGGGTTGGACGTCGAGATAGCTACCTACTACCTCCTATAAATGTTCACACGGCGTCGGAGATGACGGAACTTCGCCGCTCCCAAGTGAGTGGCTATGCTGCCAAGAGGAGGGTTCGACAATCCCATTCCCATTCCCATTCCCATCCCCGTCCCATGTTTAAAGTACAGGAACTCAATTGTACTGAAAAGACTCATTAAAATGTTATCCGACTGCATGTACTATACCGTACACAAATGCGAGTGCTGATTTGGAATTCGCTCGACCCCAGCTGCAATATCTAAAACACCACAGTAGAAACTGCCAATGGTACTGCTGCACTGCAGCTGGGAGCTTGGCAGGTCTGGTCAAGGTGTCAGAGGCTTGTTGTAGTGTCTTGGTTCCCCCGCTTTGTAGATCATGATTGTATGTATTGCTGCACAACGTGTACTCCTCCTCGACTACATGATACCTGACATGATGCAATAGTTTGGCTTGGCTTGGCCATAGCTATATATTTGATGCCGTTCCCAGAATTATTCCTCTCTATGCCCAATCAACAAAATCATTAATAAAAAAATAGAAAAATAGAAATGTCCTCAAAAATCATTACAGCAGTGCTCTTACTAAGCGGCTTCGGTGCTGCGCAAACTCCCCCCGACTTCGAGTTTCCCTCGATTGTATCAACAACTCACCTCAATGTTTCTTATCCAGCTTTCACTACAGACATTGTGCCTGGCCAGCTTCTTGATCTTGCCAGTGAGTTCTCTCCAATTGAGTCTCTTCAATACAGTAATAAATAACTAACAATACGTGCTCAGCTGTGCGCGCAAATCCACAGCCAGTGATCTCTTTCTCCGGGGCTTCGGATTCGTCGACCATCTACACCCTGATTATGCTTGATCCCGATGCACGGAATCCCAATGGAACTGCACGCCAGGTATTGCATTGGCTTCAAGGCAATATTACCTCTGCAACACCACTATCCCTCCCCAACGCGACCGCCGTTGCTATATATCGAGCACCTGGTCCCCCACCTGAGGTCCCAACTAGAGCTCATAGATACATCCAACTACTTTTTGCAAAGCCATTGGTAGTTCCTGCTTCCTATTTGCCCTCGATTCAAGCCAGAGCCGGTTTTAATATTGAGAGCTTCGTGAGGGATGCTGGGCTGGGAGAGGTCGTTGCGGCAAACTATTATCTGACCAGGAATGACAGTCGGGTCGCTAATGAAACCAAACCCCTCGAGACGAATATGGCAAATGGTTTGAGCGTCTCGATGTGGGGAACGATCATGGCTGGGAGTGTTGGACTGTTGGCGTGTGCTGGGATGCTATAATGAAGATAAAATAGAGGTTGTAAAAGTAGAATCCATATAGATTCAAGTATACCCGCTAGAATCGTTTTGGGAGAGCCATCAAATAGAATTAATTACTTGATATAGTAAAAGAGTTTCCATAAACGGTCTGATTTTGTGATACTGCTGCTTCCGTATACTTGATATAACGAAAGAATAGCAAGGAAAGTTGAAAGCTGAACGGTAAGCAATTGCATATAGCAGCATGGGACAATTGATCTATGCGTCTAAACGAGAATTCTATGATACTAAAGAGCTATATGTATAAGTACTCAAAAGCCATCTAAGTGAAAAAGAAGAAAAAGTCGAAAAAGGAGTAAATACTGAGGATTAAGAGAACCACTCAACTTGCTCTATTAAAGCCGATCATTGATCTACCTAGTGGATGAGTTTCAAAACGCTTTAGAAGAATCAGTAGCCCAATAAACTCACCACCTAACAATTTAGATGCCACTCTGGCCATAAACCAATACACTCTGTTTCTGTAATTTTGAAGATGTGCTGTCTGTCGTGCAATCCCCAATACCAAAATGACGGGGCCAGGCTCCCAGGCTCGCCAGGCACGGTCACAACAAGGGGATGGCTCGCTTAGATTGCCCCGCCACGCTAGCAACCGAGTCCCTGAAGATTTAGGAAGTTTCTCAGCCTTGTGTAGCTGCCTCGCACATCAACAAAACCAATTAACAAACGCCAGCACCCCAACAACACATACCACCTTTTGCCTTCATTTTTGGAGATCTCTTAGAATTACAAACCATCCTCCTATCTTTGGCTTACAACCATTCGCCATGGTTGCATCTACAATCTTCGAGGCACCCATACCCGAGTCCTTCAAAACTCGTGAAGACCATGAAACCCAGACCCCAGAAAGCTTCTACCTCGGAAAACCTGTCCTTCATTATCGGGCCAAGGATGTCACTGTAGTGATGACTGCTCATCACTTTCCTGCTCCTGATATCTTCGATTTGCCGTGTGCCGCCAGTCCAGAAGACCCCACTCGCATCACAGAGAAGATTGATATCATGGTAACTTCTCAGTATGTATTGCTCCTCCTGTGCTAAATGGAATGCTAATTGCTTCAAAGTAATTATATCATGTTCAACAACAGAATTGGAAAGGGCCTGGAAATTCCTTATCCAGACATGCCTCTTGTCGCAACCGCAAGATTGGATGATGTGCCAGCCCTACTAGTTCACCTCGACTATACAGGCGCAGAGCCAACTGAACAAAAGCACCTCGCCCCAATCGAACTATACCTTATTCCAAACCCCGAAGAAGTCGACCCCCTTTATAGTGCAATTCAGGTATGCTCGGACCTTAATCCAGACCCCCCATCACAAGAAGATGAGGATATGGAGGATGGGTTTGGCGACCGGATTGCATTTGAAGGTAGCGTTGGATATACTGGTATCAGTGGCTTACCAGGTGTTCAACAGGTCGCTCCCGTCGGCGGATTACCACCAGTCTTCCCGGGCAGCTCTGGTTGGATTACCGCGGAGAACGTGCACGAGTACTTTGACGAAGATGGACTTTGGATTAAAGGATTGGGACCTGGTGCTGGAAATGTTAGGTCTAGAGATGCGACTGAAGGCGATGAAATAAACGGATCTGAAGAGGATAGTAAAAGGGTAAGAACGAATGGACAGGTCATGAGCGAAGAAGGTGCGGACCAAGGTACGAATGGAGAAAGCGCAAACGGGCATGCGACGAATGGCGACGAGAATGAAAAGGCTTAAGCTGGGCTAATGAGCCGATGAAGAATGTATAAGTATCAAAGATTTGCATCCCTCGGGAGACGGGAGGATGAGACACGGGCTGCCCTGCAGTACGCATTATGAATTAGGCTAGCCAGGAGGAACATGAATCAAACATGCATATAATCCTCACCTGTTTATCCACTTCTTCGAGTCCTGTATGTGCATGATTGGATAAATGCATTGCTTCCCGCTTTTCTCAAGTAATACTGTCTGTCTACTGCTGAATCCTCTTTATCGGTACAATCAATTCTTCCAGAGACAGGAGATCAAATCAGAACAGGCCAATCACATCATTCAAACGCCCATTTCAATATTATCATGCACGAATAATTCAATGCCATTTTCCCCAGATCAGGTTCACGTAGCAGATATATAAGTGTGGTTATATCTACTCCTCCCACATCAACCATAGAGGATAAATACTTCTCTAGCAAAATATAGGTGTGTAATTAAAGGTCCACAATCCTATGCACGACGCTCAACTTGGAAGGAGAGGAAGAGGAAGGTACCAAGTTACTTTTCTTTTTAACACCTTTAGCCATCCCCCGCCACTTTTTTCCAGTCTTATCTTTTCTTGAAAAAGGGGCAGCTTTCTGCTTCATTTCTCTCTCTCTCTCTATTTCTTCTTTTTTTTTGTGGAGGTTTGAGAAGAGGTGAACTTTTTTCTCCTCCATCGCTTTCTCTATGTGAAAGCAACTTTCGAGTGTTGGCTGTATGGAGCGAATGGAATATTTACATACAAGAGTAACGACGTATTGCTCATGAAATGTGAACGATTTATTCTTTAAAACTGCATTCTGGGAGATGGGTCAAGGAGGAAGCAAGCCAGGAACTCAATGGCTACTGAACATAAAGTCTTGTCTTGATCCTTCTTCCATGCGAGTTCATGTCCGAAACTCGCAAATCATGATAGAACTACTCGGTCCAACTCAGTAGCCGTATCACCAAGGTCCCAATTATGAATATTCGACAGTTATTATTATTTTGAAGGTGTGGTGTATCGCTACTGGTATCACTAATATGAGAACAAATGGCATTTCAGGTATAAAATCCTCCTAGGTCAACTCCTTGACCTCCCAACGCCCGCTAATCGCGCTTCATATCTAAATTCAAAAGGGATTACCTCATTATAAATCAGCGCGCTAGTCTAAGGCAAAGCATCTCTCGATATTCCTCGAGTCGTTTCCCCACCAGGAGGGCATCTCGATCTGGATCACAGTTAGCAAATATTATTCCTACTGGCCTGGACAGAAGCAGAGGTGACATACGACTTTGCCAGCACCAAACGCCAAGAATATAAAGAGCATATTAAAGTTAAAGCCTGCATCGAAGGCAGCGGCGAAAATGTAGTTGTACCGTGCCCAAAACTCATAGTGGTGGTTGTATGCCCAGTACATTACCACAAAACCACCAATGATCGCAGAGAGGTATCCCGTTGAGACGTTGCCGTAAAAGTTCGACATTGTACAAAAAAAGATTGTTGTGTTCCACTAAATTTTGTGTTAGATAGGAACTTGGTATAAGTGGTGCGAAAGGACAACTCACCAGACTAAACTGCAAGGGCGACTTTGGAAATCTTCTATGGAGTAAGAAGAGGAGCCCTGGCACCACGGCACCGACTAAGAAGCCATATCCGACTGGATGAAACAGGGCTTGCGTGAACAATCTTTTGGGCCCAATGAGCACATATTGTGTGGAAAAACTCAATGTTGTCACGAGGTCTTGTCCGGTCCATTGATGTTTGGGATCTACTTTAACACCGGTGAGATATTCACCTTTGGTGTCCAGAATCCAGCGTATGGCAGCATAGTTTATTGGCACGCCAATGAAGGAGCCAAAAACTTGAGAGAAGAACACTGCTCTTGGGGGAATGTGCATGTAGTGACCAATCTTTTGGTCCTGCAGCATATATTGTGCACGGTACCATGCATCACCAGCAATGGTGCCATATATGGAAGCCCCAACGGGATTTTTATGGCCTTGGACGCTGTTTACCATCAGACCATATAGAAGCTCATTCGTAGATCCAGTAGGCTGACTATGTGTTAGCGGAGAAGAGGGCATAAAATGGATGAGCTTACAAGTTGGAAGTTAGAAAGTGCATAAAGCCAACCGAGAGGAACGACGACAATAGCGCCCGTGAGTATGGCAATAAAATACGTCCATAGAGGAATGAAGAAGTAGCCTCTGGCTAATATTATAACAGATGGAACGAACGAACAGAGGAACAGGACGATAAACCACGAGATTGGAACCTCTTTGTAGGATCGCATAAGTACGTTGAGTTGATCAGTATACTGCTCGTTGACGCTAATCTTCCACCCACTCAATCGACGGGTTTGCCACTTCTTCCACATAGCCTTCAGCTGAGGCCATCCAAAGAAGATTACCCAGGAAAATGCAGAGGTGAATGACGCGTAGTCGAAGAACATGTTCCATAACTGTTGAGAGCCCATGAAAATGGGCCCATATTCCTCATACGCAGTTGCGTTGAAGGTGTATTGCGGTGTGATTAGGTGGCTGATAGGATATAGCGTTCCATTGCCTAGGGTTTTGTCAGCATGCGGGAGACCAACGGCGGTGGTGCTAATCTTACCTTGAAAGAGTCGATTTGACATAAGTTTATGATTCCATTCGGTCATACCTCCCCATTTCGATGCCGGTATTAGCACCCAGCAGTTGAGAACAAAAGCTGCAAAAACAATAACCTGAGTCCACCACGGAGTCAGAAATAAGCTGCCCATGTTGCCGAGATGTCCGACATTAGACCAGTCAAGCGACAGGTTCAAGAACCCCATTCCTCCCAGGCCAGAGCCGATGAAGTTCGCGGTAGCATTGTTGGGAGCAATCCAACACAACACTGCCAGAGAACTAACCATCGGGAAGACAAACGCCGGAAGAAATTGCCACATGAAGACGCCGAATAACGCGACGAAGAATACTATCATCTGTCTTCGGGAAATTGGAGTTGGGTTCTCTCTCTGTCGCTTCTGAGTTTCAAATAGTGCGGATTGGCACAGCGCCTGGAACCAGGGATATTGAGGATCATAAACCAAGAACGAGCGAGCAAAAGCAGCATAGGAATAGCCGATCCAAACTACCGTCCACATGAACACAATTGCAACAGTTGGGTGCACTTTATAATCAAACCACAATTCCGCTATCGAAATGGAACTATAAGCCAGGTTGTAGGTCGCTCCCGAGGCGGCGCATATCACAACAAGAACATGTTCCTTCACACTAAATGGACCTGGGTTCAGACTGAAACCTATGTTGGTGAACGGTATGGAGACTCTCCAAGCTGGAAGCGCGGTGGCGAGCCATTGTCCGACATAATTGGATCCTATTTGCAC
>Ga0247734_1000536_pt1 | contig 32593 bp, 30 predicted proteins | sample UWRJL103311B2_FD_180933 | JGI IMG/M metagenome (GOLD analysis project Ga0247734, IMG submission 180933) | Plant litter microbial communities from Arlington Agricultural Research Station in Wisconsin, United States - UWRJ-L103-311B-2 | ecosystem: Environmental > Terrestrial > Plant litter >...
GCGTTCAGCTTGCTTTCGCGGTTGATGGTGATGTATTGTATACGGTCTTTTTGGTTTATCAGTAAATTCTCAAATGTCATAACGTTTTATTAAAAGTTACGGTTAGCGTGCACCCACTGGGTAATATATTTTACAATATCGGCGGTGCTGGTACCGGGCGGAAAAAGCTCCCCTACCCCTATCTTTTTTAGCTCGGCCATATCATTGGCCGGGATAATGCCGCCGCCGGTGAGCAGCACATCATCCATCTTCTTTTCTTTAATGAGCGCCATTACCTTGGGGAAAATCGTCATGTGCGCGCCAGACAGAATACTGATGCCGATAGCATCAACATCCTCCTGCAGGGCGGTGTTCACCACCATCTCCGGCGTTTGGCGCAAGCCGGTGTATATCACCTCCATACCGGCATCGCGCAGGGTAGTGGCAATAATGCGTGCGCCGCGGTCGTGCCCATCAAGGCCCACCTTGGCTACCAGTACCCGAATGGGGCGGTTAAATTGGTTATCGCTCATAAATTATTCGAAGCTAAAAGCTTATCAAAGTTAAAAGAAAGTAATTACATGCTTATGTAATTAGCAATATTGTTTATCATATCCTAAACATCTGCGTTTGCTTAAGCATTAGTGAACCGGAGTATTGATTCATAAGGGGTAATGCAATAGGAATTGCAGCGGATACCGGCCACGGCCCTGCGCAGTATGAGCGGAAAGCCCGGCCGAAGGTATCGCCGATATCTTCTGACCCCGGATCTTATAGAATTAATGAATTAACAGAATTAAAGCGCGGAGCAAATTCTGCCAATTCCTAAAATTCAGGCAATTCGGGTTCCGACAACAATTTTTGTTATTTTTACACCCTGTTACAAACACCATGAGCGAAGAAAGATCACTGAATTTTATAGAGGAAATTGTTGAAGGAGATATTGCTGCCGGCAAACATAACGGGCGGGTATTAACCCGTTTTCCGCCGGAGCCTAACGGGTACCTGCATATCGGGCACGCAAAATCGATATGCTTAAACTTTGGTTTGGCCCAGCGTTATGATGGCAAAACCAACCTGAGGTTTGATGACACCAACCCTGTAAAAGAGGATGTGGAATATGTTGACAGCATTAAAGAAGATGTAAAGTGGCTTGGCTTTGAATGGGCCGAAGAGCTTTACGCATCTGACTATTTTGATAAACTGTACAACCTGGCCGTTGAGTTGATTAAACAAGGCCTTGCCTATGTTGATGACAGCACGGCAGAGGAAATTGCCATACAAAAAGGCACCCCTACCGAGCCTGGCGTGCCAAATCAGTTCCGCAGCCGTTCGGTTGAAGAGAACTTGCAGCTGTTTGCCGATATGAAAGCCGGCAAATATCCCGATGGCGCCAAAGTATTGCGTGCCAAGGTGGATATGGCATCCACCAACATGCACCTGCGCGACCCATTGATGTACCGCATTAAGCACACCCATCACCACCGTACGGGCGATGCCTGGTGCATTTACCCGATGTATGATTTTGCCCACGGCCAAAGCGATGCTATTGAAGAGATCACTCATTCGATATGCACGGTAGAATTTATCCCCCACCGCCCGCTGTACGATTGGTTTATAGACAAGCTGGAGCTTTTCCCGAGCAAGCAATACGAGTTTGCACGGCTTAATCTTAACTATACCGTAATGAGCAAGCGCAAGCTGCTGCAACTGGTAGAAGAAAAGCATGTAGATGGTTGGGACGATCCGCGTATGCCTACCATCAGCGGTTTACGCCGCCGTGGCTATACGCCTGCCAGCATCCGCGAGTTTTGCGAGCGTATTGGGGTGGCTAAACGCGAGAACATGATAGATGTTGGCCTGCTAGAATTCTGCATTCGCGAGGATCTGAACAAAACCGCATGGCGCCGTATGGCTGTACTGGATCCGGTGAAACTGGTGATTACCAACTATCCCGACGGACAGGAGGAGATCTTCCATGGTGAAAACAACCCGGAAGCAGAAGGCGGCGATGGCAGCAGGGAATTCCCGTTCAGCAAAGAGCTTTGGATAGAGCGCGACGATTTTATGGAAGTGCCTACCAAAAAATACTTCCGCCTGGGCATTGGCCTGATGGTGAGGTTGAAAAGCGCTTACATTATTAAAGGAGAAAGCGTGGTGAAGGATGCCGATGGTAACATCACCGAGATCCATTGTACGTACATCCCTGAATCACAAAGTGGTAACGATACCAGCGGCATCAACGTGAAAGGTACCATTCACTGGGTGAGCGTAGCACATGCCAAAACTGCCGAAGTGCGCCTGTACGACCGCCTTTTCCAGGTGGAAGACCCAAGCAGCGAAGACGGCGACTTTAAAGATTATATTAACCCAAACAGCCTGCAGATACTTCCGGCCGTTTACATAGAACCCGACCTGGCGAACGCCCAAATTGGCACCCCCGTTCAGTTTATGCGCAAAGGTTATTTCACCCTCGATAAAAACTCTACCGAAGATAAGCTGGTGTTTAACCGCACAGTTACGTTAAAAGATGGGTGGGTTAAAAAGTAGATTTTAGTTGCTATTGATATTTCAGCCCGGTTTCTTTTGAAGCCGGGCTTTTTGTTGCTCAATTCCCCACTAAGACAGAAAAAAGCTTCACCACACAGGCCTTTACCCTTGGCCCGCTTTTCTGTCAGGCCCTCGCTCAAGCGTTTGCTCCTTTCTTCCGCAGCTCAGCTTCGGGTGAAAGTGGGCAGAACTTGGTGGGAATGTGCGGTTGGCAGGGGCATAGGGATATTTTGCAGAAGCGCAGGGTTGGCGCGTGCGAAGCAAAGGGGCAAACTTTCCAGCCCGTGGTTCTGCCCGCTCTGCAGGGTAAAGGCCCGTGCGGCAAAGAAGCCTAAATAAAAAAAGCATTTTTGCTTCTTTTGTTGCGACAAAAGAAGTAGCCCTCTCTTAGTATTTTTTATAAACATTATACAACACATCCAAATCGCATTGCGTTAGCACCGGCGTTTCATCGGTTTGGATGAAATGGCGTTTAAAGGCCACAATGGCAGCGGGCAGATTGCTGGTATCGTAACCTATCAGGCGCAGGGCGGTGGTGCTGTCGAAGTTGTCCGGAGCGGGCAGGATAACCACATCCGGCCATTGGCCGAAGCCTTTTTGGGCCAGCAGCATCCATGGGAAAAACACACCAGGGTCCGGTTTGCGGGCCGGGGCTATGTCCTGGTGACCAATGAAATTTGCTGTTGGAATATTGTATTGTTTCTTCAACTGTGCCAGTAACAGCAGCAGGCTTTTCATCTGCGCCGGGGCAAAGGGCTCGTTGCCTTTGTTATCTATCTCAATGCCTATCGAGCAGCTGTTCATATCGCTGATGCTGCCCCATTTGCTGATGCCGGCATGCCAGGCGCGCAGGTAATCGTTCAGCATGTGTACAATTTTGCCGTCTTTGGCAACCACGTAATGGGCGCTCACCTGCGGCCGCACCAGCGTGAAAGTTTTAATAGTTTGCGCCAGCGAATCCTGCGCGGTGTAGTGCAATATTACAAAGTTGGGCTTGCGCAGGTTAAAGTTTACCGTGCCTACCCATTGGCTGGGGATGGCGGCACCCAGGCTATCAACGATATTCAGGGTGTCTTGTTTTTGTATAACATCTACCAGGCTATCCGTTTGGTTGGCGTAAACTTTATTGGTAGCTACATAAGGATCAACTATTTTTTTAGAACACGAAGCGAACAAAACAGCAGCGGCAAGCAGCAGGAAGTAACGGTTTTTCATAGATGTAATTGCAATAACGGCAAACTTAAGCAAATATAGTGCTACAATAATCGCTTTGTTCCGGTGTTCCGCGTTCCGCTGATTAAAAAAACGGAACGCAGCGGAACACTAATTCTACTAACCGGAACACCTTGCGGAACACTTTTTTGCAAAAACGGAACATCTTTATAAATAGTAACTAATTGATTTTTAATACAATAAATTATATCATTGTTTTAATGCCGGATATTTTATGCTACCGCAAGTGTTCCGCTTGTGAATTTTATGCGAAGTAACCTGGATGCCTTTTGCGAATCGCCCTAAATCACAAGCAGGATGTGGCGGCAGCAAAATTGGCGAGTAAATGGCCTGCATTATAGTTTCGCAATGCAGGATAACCGCACATCATGTCAATTGCGAAGCACAGGAGCGGGGAAAAGCGAGGGCGGGCTGTGGCAATCTTATTAGATAGGTAGTCGTAGGGATTTACTTACGGGTTATGAATAGCCGTTAAAATTTAAAAAAAAGCCTTTAACTCATAACCTGCTATAGCGGGTTCGTCGGTGTATTCTATCGCTTCAAACTCTTGCCAGGTATGATCGAGTTCGTTATCCCATGTGCCGAAATGCAGATCGGGCACCTGCCATTGGTGGTTATAGAACCACGTTTCTTCTATTAGCCTGGCACGAATAAATGTTTCTAAAGCAATAAGGTCAACACTCTCCGAATTGGAAAATACTACCGAGCCGTAATTTTTGTAATTCCCGGCATCACGGTAGAGGTAGCAAAATTTAATATTAGGCATAAGGATAAGGTAGCCGGATGCAGTTAAACAGGCAATCGGATATAAGTGAAATTATCCAATTGCAAGTTTGCCGCTTTCTTTCCAGATATAGGCTGGCATTGGCTCATTTAGTTGCCATTCTATATTCATTGGTTTAAATCCACTCGATTTAACATAACTTACCTTACCTAAGAAAACATATGACATTGTAAATCCAAATTCATCATCATTTTGCTCCCTTACAAAAAGCAGTATATTTTTTTCTTGTTCATAATGATTGATATAGGATAGTCCCTTGGAAGATTCAGGTGTAGTTGAGTTTTGTGATTGCCAATGAAACAAATATTCATTAATTGCATAGTCATCATACAATGTAGAGGGAGAATATTCTTTTTCTGATTTTTTAAGTGTTACAAACAACGACTCAATATTAAATTCTTTATTTACTGCAACCCCTTCTCTATTTGATGATGCCTTATCAAAAGTATGAAGTCCGGTTGCAACTAATATTTCACTTCTATTATATCGACTGTGAACTTTTAATGGAAAAGGAAAGTCAAATTTCAAATCTTTTTCAATAAAGCCAATTTTTGAGATTAAGTAATTAACTACTTCTAATAATTCTGAAACCATCACAGAATTTTGTGCGATCTGTGTCATACTGTCATTTAAAGATCTAAACCCTAATTGTGGTCCAGCCTTTTGCCATACATCGTAGTGAAACATTAGAAGCATTGGACTTTGTTCGTTGTCTAACCCAATAAGATTGAATTTTTCATTAATTAGCTGAGCTATAAACTTAAAATAGCTTAATGAATTACATTGCAATAATCGTTTTATACAACCCGTTATTTCTGCCTCATTTGGCTCAGTAAAATCATCAATTACATTAGCTTCTGCACAAAGTCTTTTCCAGCTATCTTTTTTATAGATCAATTGTGGTTCAATATGTTGAAATTCTATAAAGTTTTTTAAATTTAACGAAAGTGTTGATTGATGCCTGAAATTTTGAATTTTAACTATTAATTGCCTTTTATTAAAGCCGATTGCGGCTCGTATATTTTTTAATATAATTTCTTTTGCTTTTTTTTCCAATACAATAGAGCAGCCTAATGGCAAATGTGGAAAATCATCTTCGATTTCTTTAATAACTGAAGTTTGTGTTTTGCCAACTAATGCTCTAAACTTATGTTCAAAATCGTATTCAGGTCTCGCATTACCCACAAAATCTAAAACTGTTAAGCATTCTTTATTGTCGGCAAGCCGTAATCCTCTACCTAATTGTTGCAAAAATATTGTTAGACTTTCCGTAGGCCTTAAAAACAGTACTGTATCAATCTCTGGAATATCAACTCCCTCATTAAAAATATCTCTAACAAATAAATAGTTAATTTCCTTATCGCGTAATCGTTGCCTAATTACGGTTCTATTATTTGAATTTTCGCTTGTTAGATAATCTGCTTTAAATCCAGCCAACGTAAATTTTTCTGCCATATATCTGGCATGCTCAATACTTACGCAAAACCCTAACGCCCTTACATCATGCATGTCAGTTAGATATTTATTGCAGTTATATAATATATCAGCAATTCTTCTATCATCCTCGGTGTAAAGCTTAGTTAGTTCATTGATTTCATATCGTCCATTTTTCCAATTTATCTTAGATAAATCAACATTATCGGATAATGCAAAGTATTGGAAGGGAGACAATAATTTTCTATTTAAAGCTTCGGGCAATCTTATTTCTGCTGCTATTACGTTGCAAAAATCTTTAAGAATATCTTCACCATCACTTCGCTCTGGTGTTGCAGTTAGCCCCAGTAAAACCTTGGGCTTAAATTGAGCGAGTATAGGCCTGTAGCTTGACGCCGATATATGATGTACTTCATCTATTATTATAAAATCATAAAAGCTTGATGTAAGTGAGAGTTTACGAATTTGATTGGCTAATGTTTGAACAGAAATAAATACATAATCATAATTAGTTGGCTCAATACCATCAACCCAGAGTTCTCCAAAATTTGGATTCTTAAGCACGTGTTGAAATGTTAATTGCGCTTGTTCAAGAATTTCTTTTCGATGAGCTACAAATAAAAGTCGGGCTCTTGAATTTTTTTCTTTAAAATATTTGTAATCAAATGAAGATATTACAGTTTTACCCGTTCCGGTTGCCGCGACAACAAGGTTTTTAAATCGACCATGTATTACTCTTTCAGACTGCAGCCTTTCTAAAATCTCCTCCTGATAGGAAAACGGTTTTAAATCAAAGAAATTGGTTATGCTATGTTTACCATAGGACTTTTGTTGCTTTAGCGCATTATTAAGTTTTTGCTTATCCCTCCCAAATTCATAATGTTCAAAATCTTTGTCAACCCAATAGGTTTCAAAAGTTTTTTTAAATTTTTCAATTATATGATTGATCTCTTTAGATGTTACCTTTAAATTCCATTCTAAGCCATTGGTTAAGGCAGAACGTGAGATGTTTGATGAACCAATATACCCTGTATTAAATCCAGTTTTTCTAATAAATAGATATGCTTTTGCATGTAAGCGTTCATGCTCAGAATTATAAGAAACTTTTATTTCGGTGTTTTTAAGCTTAGAGAGATACTCTATTGCGGCAATATCCGTTGCTCCCATATACGAGGTTGTGATAATGCGTAATTTATTACCACTATTTGTAAACTCTTCTAATTCTTTCATAAATATTCTAATGCCAGAATATTTGATAAATGATACAAGCCAACAAATTTCGTCTGATGAGAGTATTTCTTTTTTAATTTCACTTTCTAAGGAAATTCCGACATTATTCCCTGTAAAAAGTTCGCTTTGGCTTAATCTTGTATATGGAGTAATTTCTTTAATGCGATTATTAAAATCTGCAAAAGGTGAATCCAATTTTGAAAATACGGCATCAAGTATCTTTCCTTCGTTATCAATTAAGTTGTCAGTCAGATTTATTTCTGGCAATTCATTTATGAGAAGTTGAATGATCTTATTCGACAATTCAATTTGTTTAATTGTTTTATTGTCGTCTTTAATCTCGTTCAACGCATATTTAATAGTTTCAGATAAGTACAAGCTTAAGTATCTTGACGCTTCCTCTCGGTCTAATAAAGTTCTTTTTACGAAAAATATTTCGCTGTTTAAAAGATCTAATTTATTAGCAATTAGCTTTGTTATGAGTTGCTCGTAAAGCCCTAATTCAACTGCTGGCATTTAAAAGGTTTAAGTAATAATTTACAACTGGCACATCAGCATCCGCCCAATCCAAAGCTAACAAATCATTTTTCTCCAACCATTTAAATTCTGCATGTTCCTTTAAAAAGACATCTCCGGATATATAGTTGCAAACAAAAGGGATTAACTCAATAGTTATTTTTGGGTAAGTATGAGTATGGGACGGATACGCTTTAATTATTTCAATCTCAATACTTAGTTCTTCGTTAATCTCTCTTATTAAACATTCTTCTGGTGTTTCGTTTAGTTCAATTTTACCACCAGGGAACTCCCATTTTAATGGCAAGCTCATTTGCTTACTTCTCTGTGCTACAAATACTTGATCTTGCTTGTTAATTATTACAGCACATGTTACTTTTATTGCCATTGGTTTCTATTTAGGATTCTACTTCGAAAAATACGTATTTACATCTGGTATTAATGCACTCATTTATCAATAGGGTACTATTTGTATGTAGAAAGCTCGCAATTATTTCTGTGCGTGCTCCGCAAATTGAACAAGTTGTTGGTTGTTCGCTCATTATATATAATCTCACCATTTGGTAAATGTATTGGATATATTTATTGTCAGCAATTGACTATAAGTGAGCATTTCCCCCACACCCTAAACCTAATAGCAGCGGATACCGGCCCTCCGCGCTTAAAGCCCAATGGCGTATGAGCGGAATGAAGGGCTGCCATAACCTACAGCGCACAACATACCCGTTTTCAAAACATTCTGCACCAAAATAAAACATACCCGTGGTTTTGTGGTATGTTTAGTATGCGAATAATCAATGGGTTATGTTTTGTGGTGCTGCTGCTTGTTGCCTGCGACGGGCCGAGGCAGCCTACCTATACTATTACGGCTAAGGATACCGGCGGCAAGCCTATAGAGGTAGCTGTGCATACCCCCATTGCGCCTACAGACGGCACGCCGGATATGAACAATATTAACACCGGCAGCACGTCGCCAACCGAGCTGGTGGGCTTCGCCCGCACCGCCATTGGCATCCCCTACAAGTATGCCTCTACAGACCCGGCGGAAGGCTTCGATTGCTCGGGTTTTATTACCTATGTGTTTAACCATTTTGGCATTGCGGTGCCGCGTACCTCGGCAGATTTTACCAACGTTAACCGCCCTGTTACCTTAGAGCAAGCCCGCGCCGGCGACCTCATCCTGTTTACCGGTACCGATGTTACCGACAGAACCGTGGGCCATATGGGCATAGTGGTTTCGCAGCCCGGCGATACGGTTACGTTTATCCACTCCACATCCGGCAAGGCCAAAGGTGTTATAGAAACCCCACTCACGGCTGGCTATATAGAACGGTTTGTTAAAATAGTGAGGATATTTAGGTAGAAGACAGAGCCAAGATATAAGAACCAAGAATCAAGACCGGACAAAAGAAACAAAAGAATAAGTATCAAGATACAAGAAAGATTTATGATTTACTATGTGCTTGGTCTTGATTCTCTTCAATATCGCCGGCTCTCACCCGAAGCTGAACTACAGATAAATGGACGTGTGAGCTTTGACTTTTTACTTTCGACTTTAAACTTTTGACTTAATACTGCCCTATACTCAACAATACCAGCGTACAGGCGTAATCTGTGGCGATGCCGCGTTCCTGGGCCATGCGGCGAAGGTCGGCATTTTCGGTTCCTGGGTTAAATATAATGCGTTTGGGGTTGGTGGCCAGTATATAATCGTACAAAGGCGGCTGGTTTTGCGGGCCAACGTACAGGGTAATGGTATCTATATCGTTGTGGATGGTTTCGGGTTTTTCTATAGGCACCCCGGCAACTTCGCCGGTTTTAATACCCACGTTAACAATGGTGTGTCCGTAACCGGTAAGGCGGTTGGCAGCCAGGTAAGCGTAACGGCTTGCATCGGGCGTGGCGCCTAAAATGAGTGTTTTTTTATCAGCCATAATGTAATAACGTGCAAGGTAGGTAATTGGTTTGCAAAAAAGCCTCACCTATTCCTCTCCAATGGAGAGGACTTAAAGAAGTGACAATCGGATTGCAGGAGGCATGCTTAAAGCGAAGCCCTAATCTAATACTTTCCAAAGCAAAGACTTTAACTTTGGAGAGGGTGCGGAGCGTGTTGATTTGTGCGGTGGCAGAAAGGGGTAAGCCGAATTAAAAGATAATGAGCAGTTCATTATACCCCTACCTCCTCCTTCCCCAAGGAAGGAATCGCACATTCCCGCTCTTAGTTCTTTAAAAATCTAAGGGAACCAATAAAAATATAAAATAGTTTAAAATGTTTTTAAAGCACAGTCGTCTATATCTTTAAACAATCATACAATTTTGCAAAGCGTAGTAATGCCCCAGGATAAAAACAGCCATATCATACAAACAATTGCGTCGTATGGTAAGAGCTTGCTGGGCTTTATTCGCAAGCGGGTAAAGAATGATGCCGATGCTGAAGACATTCTGCAGGATGTGTGGTATCAGTTTAGTAACGTGATCAATTCTGAACCGATAGAGCAAACCAGCGCATGGTTGTACCGCGTTGCCCGCAACAAAATTTTAGACAAGCATAAAAAGCACACCGAGACTTTACTGGACGATATGCTTGGCAGCGATGCCGACGACGATGATGCGCCCGACTTTAAGGCTATCTTATTTACCGAAGCACGCACGCCGGAAACCGAGTACATCCGCAACCTGTTTTGGGAGCAGCTTTTTATGGCCTTAGACGAACTGCCCGAGCAGCAGCGCCAGGTGTTTATTTGGCAGGAACTGGAGGACGTATCGTTTGACGAGATAGCCCGCCGTACCGGCGAAAACATCAACACTTTGGTATCGCGTAAGCATTACGCCGTGCTGCATTTACGCAAGCGTTTAAAGCAATTGTATGATGAAATTAATGATTATTGATAAAAGCTATTAAAATGAACACAAAATATAAGAAAAAACTATTTCTAATTCCGTTTGGCGTAGCCGCCCTTTTGGCCGCTATCAGCTACGTAGTTATGCAACTTTGGAACTGCCTGCTGCCAGATATTCTGCACGTAAGCGCCATTAATTATTGGCAGGGCATGGGCATATTTGTGCTGTGTAAAATACTGTTCGGTTTTGGTAAAGGCGGTGGTGGTGGTGCCCCCTGGATGCGCCGCAAGCAAATGATGGCAGAGCGCTTTAAAGGCATGAGCGAAGAAGACCGTAATAGTTTTAAAGAGCAATGGCAAAAGCGCTGCAATTGGGGCCGCCGCGGCGAAAGCCGTATGGGACGGGATTTTTTTAAGGAAGATGGGGAAGAAAAGCAGGAGAGTAAGGAGTAATGATTTCCCACTTTGTCATTTCGAGGGAAGCGCAACGATGAGAAATCTTGCTCATTAGATAGGTTGACGAATCTGCATAGTGCTCATTGCATAATGAACAGGTTTTTCTCTTCGTATCTCGTTCGAAATGACAATTATTAATTAAAACAGTTACAACATCACAATAAAAACCAACAAACCTATGGATGTGCTGATATTTAAAACAAGCGTACAAACACAACTGCAGGCCAGCAGGGTTCACCCTTTGCTAAGCGCCATGGCCGATATTAAACAATACAACTTCGATTTGGAAGACTGCGACAAGATCCTGCGTATTGTAAGCTGGGGTATAGAGCCGCAAACCATTACCCACCTGCTGCATATAGCCGGTTTTAAATGCGAAGAGCTGGCGTATTAAGGCCCCAACCCAACCCTCTCCAGGGGAGAGGGAGATATTAACGCGTAAATAATATCCAGAGTTAGCCGCCCACAATCCGTTTCAACAGTGCAATTTGGCCGCTGTGGTAAACATGGTGCTGTATCAGCCCTTCAATTAATGCCTGGTAAGTTACGCCGGTGCCCAGTTCGCGGTCGCGGGTATCGTTCGTTGGTGTGTCCCATTTCTCTGAATCAAAGTTTTGGATGATACCACTGAGGGTAACATTGGCCAGCTTAAAATCATTTATCAGCGTTTGCCATTTTTGTTCGTTGGGCTGGCCGGGGTCGGGCCAGTCGCCGCCGGCGGGTTCGCCTGCAGGTTGCCCGGCCATGCGTTCGGTAACTTCCAGCGTCCAGCCCAGCATGTGCAGCAGGATGCCCGCAATGTTATGCACCGATCCGGGGGGGTGTTTCATAAGCCGCATCAAAAGAAATACCGTCAATAATATCGTACGTAGCAGGCCCATACCATGGATCCTGGGCGAGGATACTTTGTAGCGATGTATTTAGTTTTTCGGAGATAGTCATATCTCTATAACAATACACCACCACAGAGGTTTAAGTAATTAAGCCTTAATTCTATTGCTAAAAATGCGTTAATCTAAATATTTTGCCACACCGTTTGCACAGTTAACGCCGTCTATCGCCGCAGAGATAATACCACCGGCATATCCTGCACCTTCGCCGCAGGGGAACAGGCCGGCTACCTGCGGGTGCTGGTAGGTTTCCCGGTCGCGGGGTACTTTTATGGGCGATGAGGTGCGCGATTCTACCCCCACCAATATGGCTTCGTTGGTATAATACCCTTTCATTTTACGGCCAAAGGCGGGCAGGGCTTTACGTAACCGCGCGTGGATCCAATCGGGCAATACTTCCAGCAGATCCACACTTTTGCAGCCGGGCAGGTAAGAGTTTATGGGCAGGTTGGCAGAGATGCGGCCTTCCACAAAATCAACCATTCGCTGCGCGGGCGCAACCAGGTTACCGCCACCTGCTTTAAAGGCCAGGTGCTCGGCCTGCTGCTGAAAGTTCAGCATCCTGAAGGGGTCGGCCATATCGCCCTTTACATCTTCCATATTTATTTGTACCACAGTGCCCGAGTTGGCAAAGGGGTTGTTCCGTTTAGATGGGCTCCAGCCGTTCACTACAATCTCATCGGCAGCGGTAGCGCAGGGGGCAATAATACCACCCGGGCACATACAGAACGAAAATACGCCCCTGTCGTCCACCTGCTCTACTAAATTATAATAAGATGGCGGCAAGTCCGGGCCGCGGTATTCGCAGTGGTACTGGGCGCGGTCTATAATTTCCTGCGGATGCTCAATACGTACACCAAGTGCAAAAGGCTTGGCCTCTATCAAAATCCCCTGTGCATGCAGCATCCGGAAAACATCGTGGGCCGAGTGGCCTGTAGCCAGTATCACGGCATCTGCAAAAAGCTTTTCGCCATCGGCTAACTGCACGCCTTTTATTTTACCAAAGCTTACTATCAGGGAGGTTACTTTAGTATCAAACACTACTTCGCCGCCTGCATTCAGGATGCTTTCGCGCATGGCGGTAATAATTTGCGGCAGCTTGTTGGTGCCAATATGCGGGCGGGCATCTACCAAAATATCATCAGTAGCGCCGTGGGCCACAAAAGTTTTTAGCACCCCGGTTACGTCGCCGCGTTTGGTGCTGCGGGTGTACAGCTTCCCGTCGGAATAAGTCCCCGCTCCCCCCTCGCCGAAGCAATAGTTAGATTCGGGGTTCACCAGGCCTTGCTTGTTGATGTTGGCTAAGTCGCGGCGGCGTTGTTTAACATCCTTGCCGCGTTCTAATATAATAGGTTTTAGGCCCTGCTCTATACATTGCAAGGCGGCAAACAACCCGGCCGGTCCGGCGCCTACTATAATTACAGGCTTAGCCTCTTTTACATTTTTATATTGATGGCTGTAGCTCTCAGGCTGGTACGGCTCGTCGATATACACACCCAGCTGCATACGGTAAACCACTTTACGGCCACGCGCATCTATAGAGCGTTTGAGTATTTTAATACCATTGATCCGTTTCAGGGGGATATTGAGTGCTGCGGAAGCAAGGCCTTTTAAAACCGCTTCGTCTTCCTGTTGCCCGGGAGGGCAAACTATCTCTGTTTCTTTTATCATATTGCTGTGCCGGGTTTTTATCCCGGATGGGTGCAAAGATAGCAATTTCAGTTTGCAGTTGGATTTAGTTGTAGTATAGCGGTAGCTGTTGCAGTATAACTCAACCTATATAGTTGGTGCAGCCTAATCGACGCAAAAGATAAATAGCGTTGTTTATCAAACACTTAAAGAAATATACCCGCTTAGTGTAATAAATACACAGTGTACCGTTCGTTAGAGAACGGTACACTGTACGGAAGCGTACACTTAAAAAATTAGTTAAAATTTATTTATTTAATTATCAGTCAGTTATATAATTGGTTGCATTTTGGCATATGCCCAATCAATAGTATATATAACCATGACACCGAACACTGATACACGATTAAGCGCCCTTTGGGAAGGATGCTTACAAAACGACAGGAAACAACAGGAACAGTTGTACCGCATGCTGGCCCCAAAAATGCTGGCCGTTTGTATGCGTTATGCTAAAGATAAAGACGAAGCGCAGGACATTATGCAAGAGGGTTTTATCAAAATGTTTAAAAACATGAAAAATTACCGCGGCGAAGGCAGCCTGGAAGGATGGATCCGCCGGATAATGGTACACAGCGCTATCTCCCGCTATCGTAAAGCTAAAACAATGGTTTTGGTTGATGATTTTTCTGAGCAGAACATACAGGTAAGCAGCAGCCGGAACGGTAATAATTTAGAAGCAAACGAACTGATGCAAATGGTGCAGGAACTGCCTACCACCTATCGCTCGGTTTTTAACATGTATGCCATTGAGGGTTACTCTCACCTGGAGATCAGCCGCCGTTTAGGGGTATCTGAATTGTTATCGCGCACTACATTGCACCGCGCACGTACTATACTAAAAAACAAGCTGAACAGTTTAGCTGTAAGAGAAAGCCACTGCCTGGCTGGATAATTTCTAAATAACCTATCCTTGATACTAATGATTTATTGATTACCCGCTGGCAAGCCCGCCAGGATAATCAATAAATCAAATCAGCGGCGAAATTCAAACTTGATTCCCCCATCAACAGAAGCCCTGATAAAGAAACAACAAACACTTCACTTAATACCGATAATATCATTTTATAGAAAAGGATCCAGCTATGCTTTGTAGTGCTGTTTTATGCAATCAAAGGCAGTGGAAGTTGCTTTTTTTCTAAACAAAAAAGTGGCTGACTGGCCCGATTAAAAACTTAATCAACCCAATCAACCACCCACTATTCTCTGCTAACTAATCCCTACTTATGCTTACTGCTCATCCAAAATACCATTTCGCCGCCGGCCATAATATCGGCATGGTTAAGGGATAGGCTGGTATATGGTTTGCCGTTAAGGGTTATCTTTTGTACGTAAACGTTCTTATCACCCTGGTTCTTTACGTTAATGGTAAAGGTTTTGCCGTTGCCAACCTGTATCACAGCGTTGTTAACTGATGGACTACCAATTGCATAATCTGCAGAACCTGGTGCCATTGGGTAAAAGCCCATCGAACTGAAGATGTACCAGGCACTCATCTGGCCGGTATCATCGTTACCGCCTAAGCCATCAGGGGTTGGTTTGTACATGCGCGGTAATATCATGCGGATGCGTTCCTGCGTTTTCCATGGCTTGTCTGTCCAGTTGTACAGGTAGGCCACGTGGTGCGATGGCTCATTGCCATGCACGTAGTTACCAATAATACCGTCGCGGGTGATATCCTCTGTTTCAGCAAAATATTTATCAGGCAATTCCATTGTGAATAACGAATCCAGGTAGCCAACAAAACGTTTATCGCCGCCCATCAGCTTAATTAAGCCTTCCGGGTCCTGCGGAGCAAACAGGGTGTAATTCCATGAGTTACCTTCAATAAATCCTTCGTTGATAGTACTCAGCGGATCAAACTTAGCACGGAAGGTACCGTTAGCCAATTTAGGTCGCATAAAGCCCGATTTGGCATCGTAAACATTCTTATAGTTTTCGCTACGTTTGATAAACTCATTGTATATCTCGGTTTTGCCCAGCTTTTTAGCCATCTGTGCAATAGCCCAATCGTCATAAGCATACTCTAAGGTATTAGATACCGATACGCCGGTTTTTTCATCAGGGATGTAACCTTTATCCATATACTCGCCTATACCTTCGTAACTGCGGTGGCGTGCGGTGGCTACGGCAGCATCTAAAGCCTTGTTGGCATCAAATGAGGAGATATTGCCTTTTACAATAGCATCTGCCAAAACAGATACGCTGTGGTAACCGCTCATACACCAGTTCTCGTTAGCCGAGTTGCTCCACACCGGCAGCATATGCTCGGGGCTTTGGTCGTAATGCACCAGCATAGACTGGATCATGTCGGCATTACGCTTCGGCTCAATAATGTTAAACAGCGGGTGCAGTGCGCGGTAGGTATCCCATAACGAGAAGGTAGTATAGTTAGTAAAGCCTTCTGCCTTATGAATATTCTGATCCAACCCTTTGTACTGGCCGTCAACATCCATGTAAACGGTTGGGTTTATCATGGTGTGGTACATAGCGGTGTAAAAGTTCTGTTTCTTCTCGGTATTGCCGTTAATGGTGATCCTTTCTAAAGCGGTTTCCCATTGTGCCTGCCCGTCTCTTTTCACCTGGTCAAAATCCCAGCCCGGAATCTCGGCCTTCATATTGTTCAAAGCACCATCCATGCTCACCGGTGAAAGGGCGAACTTGATCTTGATTTTCTCGCCTTCTTCGGTTTTAAAATCAAAGTAAGCGCGAATCTGTTTGCCGGCTATCTCCGGGAAGTTTTTAGTTTGATTGAATTTACCCCAGAAACCGCCATACACTTCGCGCTTGTCGTATTTTTTAAAACCATGCTGAAAGAATGGTTTTGAGAACGACATTGCAAAGTACAGGTTACGGGTACGTGCCCAGCCATTGGTTTGGCGGTAACCAACCAGGGTGCTATCGTTCAGGATCTTTACGTAAGTCCAAACGGTTTTATCGGGATAGTTATAGATACCCGCCATCAGATCGAGAATAATGTGCGACTGATCTGACTTAGGGAAAGTGTATTGGTGGAAACCAACGCGTGCGCTGGTGGTCATTTCGGCAGTAATGTTGCTTTCATCCAGCTTTACTTTATAATAATTGGCAGCACTCACCTCGTTAGCGTGCGAATAAGCCGAGCGGTAACCACTGCCGGGTTTATCTGCCACGCCGGGGTTAAGCTTTAATGCACCTACTGTAGGCATAATTAAAAAGTCGCCCAGGTCTGAGTGTCCGGTGCCGCTAAAGTGGGTATGGCTAAAGCCTACAATGGTTTTATCTTCGTACTGGTAACCGGCGCAGTACTCGTAAACTTTGGGGTTATATTTGCCGTTCAGCTCGTAACTGGCGGTATCGGTTTCGGGGCTTAGCTGCACCATACCAAACGGAACAGTTGCACCGGGGTAAGTATGGCCCATACGTTGTGTGCCAATAATAGGCTTTACGTATTGCACTAAATTTTCGTGAGGGGTTTGCGCGGACGCATAAAGGCCTGAACAAAGCAGGATGGCAGCTAACGTTTTCTTCATTATTGGGCAGTAATGTACGATCAGTAAATCAATTAACGGAAGCAAATATAAAATCATATCTTGGTTAACACTACTTTATTGCGTTTTCTATAGCTAAAATATTGTCAATATGGCGCAATTATCAGCTTTTGTAACAACGGTATGGCTTTTGTAATCTAATTTGTAAATTCACATCACCATAAACTAACAAACACATCCAATGAAAAAGGTATTCTCTATACTACTTGTATTAGTTGCGGCCATGTCGCTAACTTCCTGCAGCTATAACAGCATGACCCAGGCCGACGAAAATGTAAAAGGCAAATGGGGCGAAGTGCAAACCCAATACCAGCGCCGCAGCGATTTGATCCCTAACCTGGTTTCTACCGTAAAAGGCGAAGCTAATTTTGAAAAAAGCACCTTGACGGAAGTTATCGAAGCGCGCTCCAAAGCAACCTCAATACAGGTAGACCCAACCAAGCTTACACCAGAAACCATACAGCAATACCAGCAGGCACAAGGTCAGTTGAGCACCGCGCTGGGTAAACTGATCAGCATTACCGAAAACTACCCTACCCTTAGAGCAAATGATGCCTTCAGAGGATTACAGGTGCAGTTAGAAGGCACCGAGAACCGCATCTCGGTTGCCCGCAGGGACTTTAACGAATCGGTACAGGCTTACAACAGCAAGATCCGTTCGTTCCCGGCTAACATCACCGCCAAAATGTTCGGCTTTAAAGAAAAAGGCTATTTCCAGGCAGAAGCAGGTTCTGATAAAGCACCAAAAGTAACTTTCTAATTAGTGAATTATGAATGAGCGAATTAGTGATTAAGGCATAAAAGCCGCTGTATTATTAATTTGCTCTTTTATATTCATTATTTTTAATTGGTGTATCATTGAATGAGCGGGTTAGTAATTAAAGCATAAATGCCATTTTATTATTAATTCTCATTCAACTATTCACTCATTCCACACTTCACTCATTCACTAATTATCATGGCAGTATTTACCGACGAGGAGCAGCAGCGCATTCAAAAAGCGGTTGCCGAAGCCGAAAAGAACACCTCCGGCGAGATACGGGTTTGTGTAGAAAAAACCTGCAGCGACGAAGCCCTCGACCGTGCCGCCCGCTATTTCATCAGCCTGGAAATGCACAAAACCAAGCTGCGTAACGGCGTGCTGATATACGTAGCCACGGTAGACCGCAAATTTGCTATTATAGGCGATGTTGGTATAAACAAAGTGGTAGCCGCCGATTTTTGGGATACCGCCAAAGAGGATATGCTATCGCACTTTAAATATGGCAACTTGGTAGAAGGTATTGTGGCCGGCATTACAAAAGCGGGCGAACAACTGAAAACTCTGTTCCCCCATTTGCTTGACGACAGGAACGAATTACCGGATGATATTGCCTTTATGGATGGCCATTAAACCTAATTTAATGTTTAAAAAAATAGTAATATGCATTAGTCTGGTACTGTGCATCAACACGGCCTTTTCGCAGAACTATCCCGAAAAGCCAACGCAAAGCCCGGTGGCCGATTTCACCGGCACGCTCTCTGAGGGCGACAAGCAAAAGCTGGATGCCAAGCTGAAAGCCTTTGAAGATTCTACCTCTAACCAGATAGCCGTAGTGCTCATCAAAACCCTGGGCGATTACGAGATCATAGAGTACGGTAACGGGCTCATCCGTAAATGGGGCATCGGTACGAAAGATAAAAATAATGGGGTGCTGGTGCTGGTGGCTATTGACGACCGGAAGATGTCGGTACAAACCGGTTACGGCCTGGAAGGCGCCCTGCCGGATATTGTTACCCAGCAGATCATCCAGAATGATATGAAACCCCGTTTCCGCGAGGGCGATTATTACGGCGGGATAGACGCGGCCACAACAGACATTATTAAATACACCAAAGGCGAATATAAAGCACCTGCTAAAGCTAAAAAGCGCGATGGTGGCAGTACAGGCGGTAGCGCCGGCTTTATTATCATCATTGTAGTTGTTATCCTCATTATCATTTTCCGCAACCGGGGCGGCGGTGGCGGCGGCCGCAGGGTTATTGGCGGCCGTGGCGGTGCAAATCCGTTCTGGTGGTTTTTAGCAGGCAACATGCTTGGCGGCGGCGGCCGTAGCAGTGGCAGCGACTGGGGAGGTTTCTCTGGTGGCGGCGGCGGAGGCAGCAGCTGGGGCGGCTTCGGCGGTGGCAGCAGCGGCGGCGGCGGCAGCAGTGGCAGTTGGTAGTTTGAGCGTAAAGCAGAAAGCTGTTTTATGTCGAAAAAATAAATCCGAAATCGAAATTCCGAAATCCGAAATCAACACCATGTTACAGCGTGATTATTTACTTAACGAGGCCCGCAAGTTTGCTTTGATATTGGCGAAGCTAATGGGGCTGAAAACTGAAAGCAGTAATGAGGAATACGAACAGTATTTTAACGAAGTACTGCAGGATGAATACAACACCGAACTGGACAGCCTGCTGCGGGCAAGCGAAGCTGATTTTATCAATCTTGTTAAAAACGCCGGATATTGTGCCGAAAAGCTGAATGCCCTGAGCCAGATGCTGTATGTATTTGCCGAGCCTTTTGAAGCGACAGATGAAACTGCAGCCATCCTTAAAAAAGTGCTGGTACTATTTGATGAACTGGAAACGCAGCATCATTACGAATCATTTGAAAATTTAAACAAGAGAAATCACATATACAGTTTCTTTAACAACAACTATGAGCGATCTTAAATGGAAAACCCTTTCCACAACCTATGTACATAAAGGCCCATGGGCTACTTTAAGGGCCGATAAATGCGAAATGCCCGATGGCACTATTGTAGATGAATACTTTGTGCTGGAGTACCCTAACTGGGCCAACGCCGTAGCCCTTACAGAAGACAATAAAATTGTGATGATAAGGCAGTACCGCCATGCGGCCGGCATTATATCGCTGGAGATCCCGGGTGGCGTGATTGAAGAGGGCGAACATAAGGAAGAAGGCATGCGCCGCGAATTGCTGGAAGAAACCGGCTACGCCTTTACCGATATCGAACTCCTGAGCACTGTTTATGCCAACCCATCTACAGCCGGCAATGTTACCTATTGCTACCTGGCCCGCGGGGGAAAAAAAGTACAGGAACAATCACTGGATGAACATGAGCAAATTGAGGTGATGGAATATACTATTGAAGAAGTAAAGCAATTGCTTGCTGAGAATAAAATAGCACAATCGTTGCATTGCACGGGCTTGTTTTACGCCCTGATGAAATTAGGAGAACTGAAATAAATAGCACTACCTATAAAACAAAGCCCCCTTCGTTTGCACGCAGGGGGCTTATTTGTACATACTTGTATTATTGATATCCTTCGTTTTGCACTAACAATGGGTTAGCATCGCGCTCCCGCTTAGGTATCGGGAAGATCAATTTTGGCGAGTTCCAGTCAAATGGATCTACATGGTTGCCATCGCCATCTATTGAATAAGTTGTTTCTTTGTAGCGTTTTAAATCGAACAACCTAAAACCTTCAAATCCCAATTCTACACGCCGCTCGTGCTTTACAGCTGTCAACAGATCTGCGGCCGACGCGGCTTCAGTATCTTCCAAAAGCGCACGGTGACGGATTATGTTGATATCCGCAGCCGCACCGGTAAGATCGGCACCCGGTTTTAATATCCGTGCTTCGGCCCTTACGAGATAAAGCTCAGCCAGACGTATAACTACTACGTTAGCAAAGGCATTATTGAATTTAGAGGTAAAAGAATCATCCGTAACCTGGTTGATCCTGTCATCCCCGGCCTCAAACATATCAAAGAATTGCCCGTTGAGATAGGTTTCTTCCCGCCCCCCAAAAGCAGAGGATGCATAAACTTCATTCAGCGCGTTGTAACCGGATTGATTAGAGATCTGGATAGCAAAAATATCTTCGGATGTATTAAATACCCGCGTAGCCTGCTCCTTTACCTGAAACTCGTCTGAGTAATGCTCTACAAGGGCATAATCGCCGCTTTCAATAACCTTATCGGCTTCGGCCTCAGCTTCGGCATATTTTTCCTGTGTAAGGTAAATTCTGGCCAATACAGCTGATGCAGCCGCAGAACTGGCGTATGTTGATTTAGAAGCTAAATTTGCCTCAGCGAACTGAAGATCGGCAATAGCCTGAGCATAAACCTCGGCAACCGTATTGCGTTTAACCATCTCAATGCCAGATATACTGGTGGTAGGTTTTAAAACAATCGGCACAGCCAAATTTGCTGTAGGCGAGCCATCATTCCAAGCCCTTCCATAAGCCCTTGCGAGGTCAAAGTAAACCATTCCGCGTAAAAACCGGGCCTCACCTTCAAAAGTAGCTTTCTTTGTGGGATCAACCAGGTTAAGGTTTGCCAATACTGTATTGCATACGCCTATAGTGTTATAGCCTGCGTTCCACAAACCTTCAACAAAAGCGTTATTTACAGTAATTGCTTTATTGTTTAGCTCGGTATAATCAGAGAAAGTACCAAAGTAAGAAAAGTCGCCATCGTCTCCCAAAAAATCTGTAGACGATTGAAAACGGCCTCCATAGATTCCTCTTAAACCGGCCGCAGTATAAGCGCCTATCAAAACCCCCTGCACATCTTTAGATGTTTTTAAAGCCAGCTCTGATTCCACCGAATCCTGCGGTTTTATATCCAGTTGTTTTTGGCAGCCGGAGTTGAATAGTATAGCAGTTATACCAACCGCTAATATCAAATATTTTTTGTTCTTCATTTTCTTCAGCTTTAATTAAAATCCTACGTTTAAACCAAAAGTTATTGTTCTGGCCTGCGGAGCCGCATAGAAGTCATAGTTCTGGGTAATGTTACCTGAAAATGCATCAGAGTTTAATTCAGGGTCCCAGCCAGTATACTTGGTCCACGTAGCAAGGTTGGTTGCCTGGGCATAGATCCTCAGGCTGCGTAACTTAATTTTAGCAAGCATCTGTTTAGGGAAAGTGTATCCTAAAACAATATTTTTTAAACGTACATAAGATCCGTCTTCCAGATATCTTGAGCTTGGTGATACGCCGTTACCGCCAAATAAGCGGGCCTGCGGTACCTGTGTTACCTGGCCTACAGTTTTCCAAGCGTTCAGCTGATCTACGGTTTGGTTATCGGCACCATTGTTAAAACCAACAGACATGTACTGGCCTGCGCCGTTATAAATATCAGCACCGTGTACAGATTGCAAAAGGAAGCTAAAATCAAAACCGGCATAAGTCACCGTGTTGTTTAAGCCTGCTATATAATCGGGGTTGGGGTTACCTACTACTACCGGGGTTGCCTGGTTATAGTCATTAGTGGTACTGCGGTCGCGGGTACCGTCGCCATTGTCGGTATTACGATAATAAAGTGCATCGCCGTTTGCAGGATCAGCTCCGGCAAACTCAACAGTATAAAACACACCTAAAGGCTGGCCTTCAAACGCGCGGTTTACGGCATCGCCGCTACCCGTAATTACCTGGCCTTTTATATCGGTAATTTTATTACGGTTTATAGAGAAGTTAACACTTGTTGACCAGGTTACCTTACCAACAAGGTTCTTAGAATCTATTTGTAACTCAAAGCCTTTATTTTGCAGTTTACCCAGGTTTTGGGTTATGGTTGTAAAGCCAGATGTTGCCGGCACCTGTACATTCAATAACAGGTCTTTTGTTTTACGGAGGTAAACGTCAAACTGGCCACTTAAGCGGCCATTGAAAAAGCCGACATCCAGACCCAGATCGCTGGTGGCGGATGTTTCCCATTTCAGATCGGGGTTGGGTAGCTGCGTTGGCCTTGCACCGGCAATACCGGCGTAACCAAATGCAGAGAATAAACCACGAGACGGGTAATTACCAATTTCGGAGTTACCTGTGATACCATAGCTTGCGCGCAATTTTAACTCGGATACGAGGGATTGTTTTTTCATAAACCCTTCCTCTGAAATTACCCAGCCAACAGAACCTGCCGGGAAAAAGCCGTAACGGTTGTTTGTTCCAAAACGAGATGAACCATCTATACGGCCGCTTAATGATAACAGGTATTTACTGCTGTAACTGTAATTGGCCCTGGCGAAATATGACAATAATGAGTATGCATCAGATGTGGTAGATGCATTGGTTATATCTGCCGAGCTTATTAGCTTTTTATAAGCATCGCTCGGAAACTGGTCGCCGCTGATAGAGTTGAGATCGTTCTGCTGGCGCTGATAGGTCATACCGCCCACTACGTTAATATTGTTTTGGCCAATAACATCAATAAACTGTAAGAAGTTGTTGGTGTTAAAATTGGTGGCTGTTACTGATGAGTTGTAACCTACACCGTTACTTGTACCGGAGTTACGGGCAGTTAAACTACCCGAATAACTATCCTCGTTAGAGTTTAATATATCCACACCAACTTCCGACCGAAAGCTTAATGTAGGCAGTATTTTTATTTGCGCATAAACGTTACCCAGGTTGCGGTAATCTATTGTGTTGTAATAGCTGTTCTGCGCATTTATCAACGGGTTATAATAAACTGGGAAGTTTGTGTTAGGCGATCCGGTAGTAGGATCGAGCACGCCGCTTGTCAAGCCCGTACGGGGGTCAATAAGCGGTGTTATAGGTGAAAGCGCTACAACTTGCTCCGGCGTAGAAAATTGGTTATCATTTGCCAGTCGGTAGTTCTTTGTACGCGATACACTTAAGTTAGCACCAAACTCCAGCCATTTATTGGCCTGGTTGCTTATATTAGTACGTAAGCTATACTGGTTAATAGCATTACCTATAAGGAAACCTTTTTGATTATTGTAGGTACCCGAGATATAAAACTTAGTTTTATCGGTACCGCCCGATAATACCAGGTTATAATTTTGTACTGGCGCCTTCTGTGTAATTGCATCCTGCCAGTCGGTATTTACATCGTAGGTTTGATAATTGGTGCTTCCTGCGGCATATCTCTGCAACCTCGCCTCAACAGAAGCAGTGGAATAGCCGCCTGCTTCGCCGGCCTCTCTAAGCAGGGTAACATATTGCTCGGAGTTTAAGAATTTACGCTCTCCAGTGGGCTTACTGAAACCGTAATATTGGTTATAAGTGATTTTTGTTTCGCCGGCTTTACCTTTTTTTGTAGTAATAAGCACAACACCGTTTGATGCACGTGAGCCATAGATGGCTGCTGCCGAAGCATCCTTTAATATATCAATAGATTCAATGTCGTTCTGATTTAAATCAACCAATGGATTGGTAGATGCTCCGTTGCTCGAAAAATCGTTTACAGTTATAGGCAAACCATCCACTACATACAATGGTTGGTTACCTGCCGATACCGACGAAGCACCACGGATACGCACTTGTATGCCCTGGCCAAGTTTACCATTTTGTGCTTGGATATAAACGCCCGGCGCACGGCCCTGAATAGCCGATTCTAAACTCGGTACCGGGATATTCTCAATATCGGTGCCTTTAATTTTAGATACCGAACTGGTTAACGATCGCCTGCTCTGCGTGCCGTAACCTACCACTACAACTTCTGACAGTACTTTGGAATCTGTTTCTAGGCTTACGTTTAGCACACTGCCGGTAATAGCGGCCTCATGTTCTTTAAAGCCTACGTATTTAAACACCAAGATCTTTGCCGTTGCCGGTACCGATAGGCTAAAGCTCCCGTTAATATCGGTTTGTACACCAATAGTTGGGGATCCTTTAACGGACACAGTTACTCCCGGTAACGATGAGCCGTCCTTCTGGTCTGTTACTTTACCGGTAACAACATTGTTTTGGCTAAAAGCAAATGTTATAGATGTAAATAACAGCAGGAATGAGAGTAGAATTTTCTTCATGCTATATAGATTAAGTGGATTATTAAGTAAGTTCACAATAAAAAAACAGAAAAGCAACAAAAGGCATAAAAATTTACACCTTTTGTTGCTTTTCTGTTAAAAATACTTAATTAATACCTTAACAATAGACTAAAACACGATTAATATCTGCCCTTTTTCTACTTTATCGCCAGGTTTTATTTTAATTGATTTTATAATCACATCAGCCGGAGATTTGATTATATTTTCCATTTTCATAGCCTCTAAAACAAACAGGTTTTCTCCTTTTTTCACTTCGTCGCCTTCTTTTGCAAATATTTTGAGAACCAGGCCAGGCATCGGCGCTTTTATTTCGCTCACTTTTGCCGCGTTTAGGTTACTTAGCCCCATCTTTTCCAGCAAAACATCAAACTGGTCTTTAGCAGTTACGACATAAACGTTATTGTTGATCTTTATTTCGGCGGTTTTCTCCTCTTTGTTAAAACTCACCACTTCGGCATTGTAGGATGCATTGTTATTAATGATGTGGTACAACAAACTATTTAACTGTTTAATATCAGCATTAACAGCAGTATCGTTCACAAGCAAATCTTCACCTTGCCTGTTCAATTCAAAATCGTATTGGTCGTTAACTTTTATATTGTACATAGGTATGAGAACTATTTGGTGAAAATATACTGCATCATATTAGCGCCCATACGCAAGGCCTTTAGCCTGGTTTCCTGGCTATCGCCGGCGTACGTGCCCAGGTCTTCCCAACCGTTACCTAAATCGCATTGGTAGGTATAAAAGCATACCAGCCTGCCTTTATAGATCAACCCGAATCCTTGCGGGCGTTTACCATCATGCTCGTGCACCTTGGGCAGGCCATTGGGGAAACTGTATTTTTGATGATAGATAGCGTAATTGACCGGTAATTCCACAAATTCCAGCTCGGGGAAAACCTTTTTCATTTGCGGGCGAATGAACTGATCGAACCCATAGTTATCATCAATATGTAAAAAGCCGCCGCCTGTAAGGTACTTCCGCAGGTTTTTTGCCTCCTGATCGCTGAAGATAACGTTACCATGCCCGGTCATAAAAACAAAGGGGTAGTTAAAGATCTCTTCGCTGCCCACCTCTACGGTTTCTTCTTCGGGCTGAAAATTGGTCTTTAGGTTTTCGTTACAAAATTTGATTAGATTGGTTAGCGCTGTACGATCGCCGTACCAGTCGCCGCCGCCGTTGTACTTAAGACGCGCCAGTTTATAAGATGGTGCAATAAAGCTGCTTACTCCTATAAGTAAGGCAAACGTTATGGCGATAAAAACGAGTCGTTTCATAAACGGTTTAAAAAATTGGCCTCAAAACAGGCTTCCAGCGCAGCCGTTTCGGTTCTTAAACGGCTTTCACCTAAAGTTATGGCTTTAAATCCGTTCTGCAAAGCGTTCTCTACTTCAGCCGGACTAAAATCACCCTCCGGCCCTATTAGTATTAAATAACGGCCCTGCTTGCTAAGAGATTGCGCCAGGCCTATCTTTTCGCCCTCATCGCAATGCGCTATAAATTTTTGCCCGTCGAAATCTTTCTTTAATAACTGAGCAAACGGCACAGCTTCATTTAATACAGGGTGATATGCTTTAATGGATTGCTTAATGGCCGAGGTGATGATCTTGTTAAGCCGCTCTACTTTGGCTTCCTTCCGTTCTGAGCGCTGGCAGATAATGAGCGAGATCTCATCGATGCCTATCTCGGTGGCTTTCTCTAAAAACCACTCTACCCTATCCAAGTTTTTGGTAGGCGCTATCGCGATGTGCAGGTAATGGTTACGCTTGTTAAACTCCGTTGTAACCGAGTTGATGTGCAGGATGGTTCGCTTAGGATGTGCATCTTTAATTTCAGCCTTATACAAGCCGCCTTTGCCATCTATCAGGGTAACGGCATCACCAACGGCTAAGCGCAGTACACGCACAGCATGCTTACTTTCCTCTTCGCTTAAAAAGTATTGAGATAGTGCGGGTGTAATATCGGGTGTATAAAATAGATGCATAATGCGCTGAAACCGTTAAGCTAAAACACAAAGCTATTAATATAAACGCGATATATAATGGGGTTACCAGATATTATCAGTGCAGGTCTACCGCATCTTCTTCGTTAATCAGCAGTTCCAACTTAACCGATTCGATGTTCTGGTCAGATTTTTTCAGCACTGTAATATTGTAGCCGTTAGACTCCTTTTGCTCGCCCACATCCGGGATCTTACCAAAAATATCGCCCAGCCAGCCAGATACGGTATCAAAGTCGCCATCCTCAGGCAGGTCATGCGGCAGGTGTTCGTTCACGTCGTAAATTGGCGCAAGGGCATTCACTACAAATTCGCGGTCGTTAATTTTTTCTACAATTGGTTTTTCCTCGTCGTATTCATCCTGTATCTCGCCTACCAGTTCTTCAACAATATCTTCCAGGGTAACCATACCGGCGGTACCGCCAAACTCATCAGATACAATAGCTATCTGGATGCGTTTCTGCTGCAGCTCGGCCATCAGATCGTTTATCTTTTTGGTTTCAGGAATGAAATATGGTTTACGGATAATATCGCGCAGCACAATTTCTTCATTACGGGCAAGCAATGGCAATATATCCTTGGCATGCATAATACCAATGATCTTATCAATCACCTCATCATAAACAGGCATGCGGGAGTAACCTTCGGTGATTAGGATCTCTAAAAGTTCTTCTTTAGACGTATCCACCTCAATGCCCGATATTTTGGTACGGGGCACCATAATGTTTTTTACCACGCGCTCGTTAAAATCAAACACATTTTGGATCAGCTCATGCTCGTTAGAATCCAGCGCACCGGTTTCTTTACCCTGATCTAATAAATATTGCAATTCTTCGGAACTATGATGCGCCTCGCCGCCTTCCAGTGTGGTAATACCCAACAGTTTCAGGATGAAATTGGCAAAGCCATTAAGTACCCATATAAACGGCCTGAACACCACAAAGAAAAACCGCAGCGGAACAGAAACGGCAAGCGTTGTACGTACCGATTTTTGAATGGCCAATGATTTGGGAGCTAGTTCGCCAAATACAATATGCAGTATAGTGATAGTAGAAAACGCAACAATATGGCTGGCAGTAATAAAGCCCGGCGATAATGTAATACCCAACTTTAAAAAGCCGTTGAGAACGATATTGGTTACCACCTCTTCACCAACAACACCTAAGCCCAGTGAAGCAATGGTAATACCCAGCTGCGTAGCAGCCAGGTAACCATCTAAATTATGCAGAATGCCGCGGGCAACTTTGGCTACGCCGCTGCCGCTTTTGGCTTTAATTTCTATTTGCGACCCCCGCACTCTTACCATGGCAAACTCTGCGGCAACAAAAAAGCCGTTGAGCAAAACCAAAAATATGGTTAAGAAAATATATAGAACGTTTATTTCGTAATGCCCGGGGTCCATTAATTATTTATTGGTGATCAGGAAAAGTAGTCTTGTAGAGCTCCAAACTTTCTGCTATTACTTTGTGCGCGTAACGTACACCTAACAAATGTTCGATGGTAACGTTTTTGCCTTCCAGTTTCTTGTAATCTTTAAAAAAGCGTACAATCTCAGTCATAGCGTGTGGTGGCAGCTCATTTAAATCGTTAATGTAATTTACCGACATGTCGTTCTTTGCTACCGCAATGATCTTATCATCCTGCTCGCCGTTATCAACCATGTGCATTACACCTACAACTTTAGCTTCGATGATAGACATCGGGAAAACATCTATAGAGCAAAGCACTAAAATGTCTAAAGGATCTTTATCGTCACAATACGTTTGTGGAATAAAGCCATAGTTGGCCGGGTACATTACTGATGAAAACAGAACACGATCCAGCTTTAACAGGCCCGAATCTTTGTCAATTTCATACTTAGCTTTAGAGCCTTTAGGGATTTCTATAATAGCATTTACAATTTCCGGCATATTTTCGCCGGGAGAAACCTGATGCCAAGGGTGTTGTGTACTCATTTATGTGTGTTATGTTATTTATTCTGTGGCTCGTTACCTGCTTTTACGATCTTTTTACGCACGTAAGCAATAATGAGCGGTACGGTTGTTATTACTATCAAACCAATTACTATATACTGCAGGTAATCTTTCAGTTGCGGAAACCTGCGGCCTAAAAAATATCCCGCAAGTGTTAGCGTATTTACCCAGGCTACACTCCCTACAATGTTGTATAAAGTGAATTTTTTAATATCTACTTTAACTACACCTGCAAATATAGGCGCAAATGTTCTAACTATAGGGAAAAATCTGCCTAAAATGAGCGCCATGCCTCCGTATTTGTTATAAAACTCTTCGGCAACGGTTACATAACGCTTCTTAAAAAACAACGAGTCGTTCTTACTGAACAATACCGGCCCGGTTCGGTACCCAAACCAGTATCCTGCATAATTACCTAAAATGCCTGCTGCAACAAGTGAAAGTACAAGGGTGTAAATGGGCACGTGTATAATTCCGGCCGCACTTAAAATGCCTGCTAAAAATAACAGGTAATCTCCGGGTAAAAAGAAACCGAAGAATAAACCCGTTTCAGCAAACACCACGATAAGCAAAAGGTAAAAACCGCCACTGCTTATGATAGATTGCGCGTCGGTTAAATTTTGCAGGTATTCCCAAAAGTTTTCCATGAACTATACCTGTAAAACTACAAATATTTAATGGAATTGCTTTATTCCCTTTTTATTAAATAAGGCGTGAAATTAAAGCCGGAAAAACTCCTATTACAATGGTAACCACAGCTGAGAAACCCAAAACAAATTTATAGTATGCCGGGATAACTACTTCAGCACGCTCTGCACCGCGGAAATACATAGCAATAATAACCCTAAAGTAGTAGAAGATACTGATGATAGCATTTACTACTGCAACAATTACCATTACGTATTTAGACATCAGCAGCGCGCCTGAAAACATGTAGAATTTGCCAATAAAGCCTGCAGTTAACGGAATACCCGCTAAAGAAAGCATGCTTACTGTAAGTACAAATGCCAGGAAAGGGTTCTTACGGGCAAGGCCGTTAAAGCCCTCTACGTTATCGCTGCCGGTTTGCTGCCTTACCAATACCAATGCACCGAATGCGATAATAGAGGCGATAGAATAAGCCGTAGCATACACAAATACCGAGTTGGCTGATGATGCGCCTAAAGCTACGATAGCAAACAGCAGGTAGCCTGCGTGTGAAATACTGGAGAACGCCAGCATGCGTTTAAAGCTCTGCTGATATAAGGCGGTAATATTACCGATGAACAAAGTAATGATACAAATTACCAGCAACACCGGCGACCAAAACGTTGCCACTGTGCTAAAGCTTACCGAGAACAAACGCAGGAATGCTGCGAAGCCCGCTGCCTTAACCACGGTTGACATGTAGGCTGTGATAAGCGATGGAGCGCCTTCGTATACATCCGGAGTCCAGAAGTGGAAAGGGGCGGCGCCAACTTTAAAGCAAAGGCCTACGATGATCAATAAGATACCTGCATAAAATAGCGGATCGATATTGCGGGGGTTAGTTACTACATAATCGCGGATAACATCCAGGTCGAAAGAGCCGGATGAACCATAAATAAGTGTGATACCAAACAACAGGAAGCCCGTAGAAAAAGCTCCCATCAGAAAGTATTTTAACGCAGACTCGTTAGATGCGAAATCGTTCTTACGGATCCCGGCCAGAATGTATAAACTAACCGACATGATCTCGATACCGATGAACAGCATGGTTAAGTTATGGTAACTCACCATTACAATGATACCCGCGAGCGAAAATAATATGATGGCATAGTACTCGGCAATGTGGCTGCTGATCCTTTCAAAGTAACCTTTAGAAAGCATCAGGATAAGTATGGTAGAGATAATGCTTACAACCGAAAAAGCGATAGAGAAGTTATTGAACAGCAACATGCCATGATAGATTGGCTGAGCGCTATTATCCCATTGCATTACTGCTGCTACTAAAGCTAACAGCATACCAATAATGGTAACAGGCAACAGGGCTTTTTGAGCTTTATATAACCCCATGTACAAAAGCACAATAGGCAAAACAGATATGATGATTAAAGTATTCATTTCTTATTTATATCTGTGTTTTAAAATTTAGCATTGATTAACTTATTGCCTACCATTTTTACTAAATTGTGAACAGCAGCTTCTGAAATATGAAGTATTGGTTGCGGGTAAACACCAATTACAATAACAAGGATACAGATAATGCCTAAGGCCAATTTTTCTGAACCACTTATATCGGCAAAAACAGCAGTAAGTGGGTTGGTTTCGCCTTGCATTACGCTTTTGTACATCCTAAGCATATACACCGCTCCGAAGATGATGGTTAAACCCGCAACTGCAGCAAACCATATACTGTAGGTAAATACACTACGCAGCAGTAAGAACTCGCCAACAAAACCGTTAGTAAGCGGTAAGGCAACGGTACCCAACAAAATTATTAAAAAGGCGATGGAAAACTGCGGCGCTACTTTAGCTATACCACCCATTTGGGTAAGATCCCGAGTGTTTAAACGGCGGCTGATGATATCCCAGATAAAGAACATACCAATTACGTTAATACCATGGCAAAGCATCTGGATCATGGCGCCCTGGATACCCACCTCTGTCCATGTAAAAATACCGGCAGCAATAAGGCCTACGTGCGCGATAGATGAATAAGCAATTAAGCGTTTACCATCTGTTTGTTTAAAGGCTATAAGCGATGCGTATACAATACCAATTACCGATAAAACCATGGCCACATTTTGCCATTGTGCAAAACCAAGCGGTGCGTTAGGTATCAGCCAGCGGATAACACCGTAGATACCCATCTTTAACATAATGCCCGATAGCAGCATAGTACCTGCTGTTGGTGCTTCTGTATAAGTATCCGGCTGCCAGGTATGGAACGGGAACAGTGGGATCTTAATAGCAAAAGCCAAAAAGAACGCCCAGAACACCCACGTTTGATGGCTGGCATCAAGACTTAAATGATAAAACTTGTGTAAATCGTAAACCTTCTCGGGGGTTTGCAGGTACAGGTATATAATGCCCAGCAGCATAAATAACGATCCGGCAAACGTATAGATAAAGAATTTAATGGTAATACGGATACGGTTTTCGCCGCCCCATAATGCGCAGATAAAGTAGATAGGGATCAGCGCTGCTTCCCAGCCTACATAGAAAAGGAAACCATCTAAGGCTGTAAATACGGTAAGTAAACCAGCCTGCATAAATAAAATCAATGCGTAAAATGCATTGGCATTTTTATACTGATGCTGGTAAGTTGTTAAAATAATAAGCGGCACAAGCACTGTGGTAAGTAACACCATTACCATGCTGATACCATCGATACCGGCATTAAAGTAAATGCTAAACTGCGGGATCCACAGTATATCTACAGCATACTGCACGGATGCATTGGGCACAAAGCCGCTTAAAAAATAAAGCGCTATTGCCAGCTCAATACCGGCAAATGCCAATGCAGCATGCTTTGCAGCATCGTTCTTAAACAGCAATACAATAAGCGCTGCAACTATCGGTAAAAAAAGTAAAATACTAACCGTCATTTTATAGGGTAAAACGCTATCGTTTTATATTTTAATGAAACTGTACACCAAAATGGCAATAATACCTATCACCATCATAAATATGTAGAAACCTACATTACCTGTTTGCAACAGGCGCAGGCCTTTACTTG
>Ga0247734_1000537_pt1 | contig 32562 bp, 19 predicted proteins | sample UWRJL103311B2_FD_180933 | JGI IMG/M metagenome (GOLD analysis project Ga0247734, IMG submission 180933) | Plant litter microbial communities from Arlington Agricultural Research Station in Wisconsin, United States - UWRJ-L103-311B-2 | ecosystem: Environmental > Terrestrial > Plant litter >...
CAACCGCTGCACCGCCTTTTTGCAATACGGTTCCTTTAACAAACTCAGGAAATATAAATGGCGAGGGGCTGGTACTTTGTGCAATTGCGCCGGCAGATGCTGTTAACAATAAAAATACGACAGATAAGGTTTTTTTTAATAGCATAACTGGTAAATATAAATTTTAACGATGTAGTGCTAATATAAGTATACCTATCTTTCTTTTTAGCAGATACAGGTTATTAATATGTTAAAACAATGTTTTTGTGGTGATTTATTTAACTAAGGACCTTTTAACGCCCATTTCCAAGCCCCTTAGCTCAGCCAGCCCCTTCAACCGCCCAATTGCCGAATAACCGTGGTAAGTTTTATGGTTAAAATCATCCAGCAGTTTATGCCCGTGATCCGGCCGCATCGGTATAGCTATATCATCCCTGCCGCTATCCTGGCGTTTTTGTTGCTCCAGCACAATGCCTTTCATTACTTCATACATATCGCTGCTGCCACCAAGGTGCTCATCTTCATAAAAGCTTCCGTTGGCTTCGCGGCGCACATTGCGCAGGTGAAGGAAGTGAATATGTGTGCCCAGCCTGCTGATAATACCGGCGAGGTCATTATCTGCACGGGCACCTAATGAACCGGTACAAAATGTAATGCCATTACTTGGCGAAGGGCACGCCGCAACAACATCTGCCAGATCCTGCTCGGTAGAAACCACTCTTGGCAACCCTAAAATAGGGAAGGGGGGATCATCCGGGTGGATGCACATTTTTACACCTGCCTGCTCAGCCGCGGGGATAATACCACGCAGAAAATAGGCAAGATTCGCCTTTAACTGCGCTGCATCTGTATTTTTATATTTGCTTAAATGTTCTTTAAACTCATCTATAGTAAGGCTTTTATCGGTGCCCGGCAAGCCTGCCATCAAATTACTGATCAGTTTGGTGCGCTCTTCATCGCTAATTTTATCCAAAAAAGCTTTGGCGGCTTCCTGCTGTTCCGGCGTATGATCATTTTCGGCTCCTTTGCGTTGCAGGATATACAAGTCGAAAGCGGCAAGAGCAACAGCGTCATATCGTAAGGCAGAAGCTTTATTAGGAAGAATATAGTCCAGATCGGTACGCGTCCAATCCAGTACGGGCATAAAGTTGTAGCAAACTGTTTTTATATTTTCGGCAGCCAGGTTTTGCAGGGTGGCGATGTAGTTGCTTATGTACTGGTCGCGGTCGGCAGATGCTGTTTTAATGCTTTCGTGGATATTAACACTTTCAACAACGGTCCAGTCGAGCCCCGCATCTTCTATTATCTTCTTACGCGCCTTTATGTCTTCGGTGCTCCATACGTCTCCAACTGGGATATGGTATAATGAAGTAACAATGCCTGTAGCACCTGTTTGGCGGATGCCGGCTAAGGTTACTGCATCATTTGGCCCGAACCACCTGAAAGTTTGTTTTAGATTGCTTAGCATATAGGGTTTTGAACGGGCTAAATTAATTTTTAATAGACAGATATCAACATAAAAAAGCAGATACCGCTATTTTGCCCGTTATAAAATAGATTGATGATTATTTTTAGATAAATGGAAATTGAGCACAGCTTTCCAGTCTTCGTAAACAGCGTCGAAATCGCCGTTGTTAGTGGGCTCTACATAAGCCACCGGCTTGGTATTGCTGAATGCCTCCGCAGCTGATGAAAAGATCTCGGCACCAATACCCGCACCAATGGCCGCGCCAAGGCTGCCATCGTTATTGTAAAGCTCTACCGGTACACCTGTTGCGTTCACAAAGGTTTCGGTAAACAGATGACTTAAGAACATATTTGTTTTGCCTGCGCGGATAACTGTAGGATGCATGCCATTCTCGCGCATAATATCCAGCCCGTATTTAAACGCACAGGATATTCCTTCCAGGGCAGCCCTGTAAATATGCGCAGGCGTGTGCAGGTTGAGGTTTATATTATGCAAATGCGCGCCTACCTGCTTATTGTTCAGCATACGTTCGGCGCCATTGCCAAAGGGGAGTATGCGTAAGCCATCGCTTCCTACCGGTGCCTTAAGAGCTTCGGTATCCATTTGTGGATAACTGATGCTTGATGCAAACGAATTTTTCACCCATCGGTATAAACTACCGGTGCCATTGATGCATAGCAACACGCCCATGCGTTTACGTTCGCTTTTATAATTTACGTGGGCAAAAGTGTTTACGCGCGATTGCAGGTCGTAGGTAAGCTCGTCGCTCACGCCATAGATAACGCCCGATGTACCCGCCGTAGCTGCCACCTCGCCAGGCTTAAGCACATTTAAGGATAAGGCATTGTTGGGTTGATCTCCCGCTTTATAGGTAACCGGCGTGCCTGTGTTAAGCTGCAACGCTGCAGCTACCTCTGCCGTAAGCCTGCCATGCGACGAGAATACCGGCTTTACAACCGGGAACAGCCCATCGTTAAACCCAAAATAATCTATAATGTCCTTAGACAATCCATTAAATTGAAAATCAAAAAAGATACCTTCAGACATGGCCGATGCTGAAGTGGTGATCTCACCGGTTAACTTCATCGCGATATAATCACCAGGGAGCATCACTTTATCAACCCGGTCGTAGATCTCCGGCTCGTTCTGTTTAACCCAGGCCAGTTTTGATGCCGTAAAGTTACCCGGCGAATTAAGCATATGCGATAAACAAGCCTCGTGGCCAATGTCTTCAAAAGCCTTATCGCCAATTTCTACCGCCCGGCTATCACACCAAATGATGCTGTTTCTTAACACCTGCTGATTTTTATCAACCAAAACCAAGCCATGCATTTGGTAGGCAATACCAATCGCAGCGATATCTTTAGGATGATATCCACCCTTCTTATGGCAAAGGGCAATGGCATGCCCGGTTTGCTGCCACCACATATCCGGCGATTGCTCTGCCCAACCAGTTTGCAGCGAAATAATAGGCGACTCCTGTTCCGGATATTGCGCAGAAGCAATAACAACCTGTTTATCAGCGTCAACAACGCTAACTTTTACAGACGAGGTGCCAACATCAATGCCCAATAACAGCATATTTTACGCGCTTAATAATTTGTGGTTGATAGAATTGGTTTACTGCAACTAAATTAAAATATTTTTTTAATTTGTTGCATAGTGCTGAGAATTAAGGTTTAAAAGCGACCGCAAAAGATATTTTTAAATTATTTTCACAAACAACTTGTGTAAAAGAAAAAGGTCCGTATATTTGCAGTCCCAAACGGGAGGAGTGGTAGTTCAGCTGGTTAGAATGCCTGCCTGTCACGCAGGAGGTCGCGGGTTCGAGTCCCGTCCATTCCGCAAAATCAATATTAAAATTGAGCAAAACCCTTCAAATGATATCATTTGAAGGGTTTTTTGTTTTTAGGCTATGCCAAATTATTCATTAAAAACCATAATTCTGGTGAGTAATTCGGTGAGTCATTTAAAGCAACTCAATGACTCACCAAAAACATTGTAACTACTTGACAAGCAACATGTTCAGCGAGTGAACATCTTGTATTCAAATGATGGGAAAATTAATTTTGTTTCACTATTAATCCTCATTGTTATGAGAACAAATGTCAATCTGCTTTTTTACTTGAAAAAGCCAAAGAATTACAAAACCGGCATAATGCCAATTTATTTACGCTTTACAGTTGACGGACAACGTTCAGAAGTCGCAACCGGTCGGGAATGCGATCCCGCGCGCTGGAATTCTAAATCAGGCCGCTCTATTGGCACTAAGGAAGATACCCGTGCGTTAAACAATTATTTGGATACGCTTCAAGCACGTGCATTAGAATATCATCGCTTGATGACGATTCATGACGAATTGATTACCGCAGAATCTTTACGTAACAGGTTCACAGGAAAAGTTGAAAAAGCCCGAACTATAGTTGCTGTATTTGAAGATCATAATCAAAAAATGAAAAGCCTGGTCGGGCAGGAATTTGAAAAAAGCACGCTGCAACGATATGTTACCTGTTTAATGCATGTAAAAGATTTTATGGAATGGCAGTTCAATGTATCAGACTTACCCATCACCAAAATCAACTTTGCATTTCTGAATGATTTTGAATATTACCTGCGAAGCGTACGCAAATGTGGTAACAACTCCGCTATCAAATACATTAAAAATTTTGGAAAGATAGTTCGTATTTGCATAGGCAATGGCTGGTTGACTGTTGATCCTTATATCAATTATAAACCAAAAACGCAAAAGGTTCATCGCGTTGCCCTGACTAAAGAAGAACTGAATGCTTTAGCTGGAAAACACATAACTATCGAACGGTTAAAATTAGTGAGGGATATTTTTCTTTTTAGCTGTTATACCGGTCTCGCTTATGTGGATGTCAGAAAACTGAAACGGTCTGAAGTTATAAAAGGTATTGATGGCGAAAATTGGATATACACAAACCGCCAAAAGACAGACACATTATCACGCATCCCATTGCTTCAGCCAGCATTAGTAGTTATGCAAGCTTATCAAGAACATCCGCAATGCATAGCTGAAGATTGCCTGCTTCCTGTAATGAGCAATCAAAAAATGAATGCATATTTAAAAGAGATTAGCGATCTGTGCGGTATTACAAAAAATCTCACATTTCATATCGCACGGCACACATTCGCAACTACTGTCACATTAAACAACGGAGTTCCTATAGAAAGTGTCGCTAAAATGATGGGACATACGAGTATTAAAACCACACAGATATATGCCAAAGTTATGGATCATAAGATAAGTTCTGACATGCAACGGTTAAGAGAAAAGCTTGCAGTTGGTTAATTCCAGTAGGCTACGCTTATTTTTATGGATTAGAGATATTTCACAGGTCACAATTGTGACCTGTGAAATATCATAACAATATCAATATAGAAGAGCTTTAAAAATGCATATACCCCCCTCTCTTCAGAGTATATTTTAGCATTTACCCCCCTCTCTAAGTAAACTTAAAATTTGTTAAGTTTACTTTTATAATTGAAAGTAAATTAAAAATTTAATAAGTTTACTTTTATAAATTATGGAAAAGATACAAATCGAGAAATTTTTAGCTGGTCATTCAGAAAAAGGAATGGCATATAAATACTTTCTTCCTCATAAAATTAATTTTCAATGGCAGTGGTCGGATGCATCTTTAAATACTTTATTGGAGAAAGCCTCTATTAAATTAGGCGAATTGAATTCATTTGCCAAGCTAGTTCCCAATATCGATCTGTTTATTCATCTGCACGTAACGAAAGAAGCAGTGGTTTCAAGTCGAATAGAAGGTACTCAAACAAACATGGACGAAGCGCTACTACCTATCGAGGAAATCAGTCCTGAAAAAAGGAATGACTGGGTGGAAGTTAATAATTATACGCAAGCACTAAATAATGCTATAAAAGAATTAAAAGAGCTACCATTGTCTTCAAGACTACTTAAAAAAACACATAATATCTTATTGCAAGGAGTAAGAGGTGAACACAAAATGCCGGGAGAGTTTCGGAGAAGTCAAAATTGGATTGGAGGAAATTCACTTGCTGACGCTGCATTCATTCCACCAGCGCACAATTACGTCGATGAACTAATGGGAGATTTAGAAAATTTTCTCCACAACAGAGATATAGATGTCCCCGCCCTAATACGGGTAGCGATAGCTCATTACCAATTTGAAACAATACATCCATTTTTGGATGGTAATGGTCGTATCGGTCGTTTATTGATCCCTTTGTATTTAGTGAGTGAAAAGATTTTGGAAAAGCCGTTGTTATATCTTTCAATGTTTTTCGAGAAAAATAAAGGACTTTATTACGACAATTTAACCAGGGTTCGAGAAAAAAATGACCTTTTGCATTGGTTAAAATACTTTTTAGTCGGTATAGCTCAAACTTCAGAGTTGGCCGTTCAAACCTTATCTCAAATACTTCAAATTAAAGAACGTCGCGAAGCTCTAATTAAAAGCAGTTGGGGAAGGCGTAGCGCCAGTGGGTTGATCTTATTGGAGTATTTATTTCAAGAACCTGTAATTCGAGTAAAAGCTGTAGAGCAAGTTTGCGGTTTAAGCACCAAGGCCGCAAATGATTTGGTCAGTAGTTTTATTGACAGCGGTATCTTAGTAGAAGTTAGTGGTCAAACTCGTTATAGAGTATTCGTATTTCAGGAATATTTAGAGATGTTCAGGTAATGATAGCTGGTGTCAGGTTAAAACTGAGTTTTACAAGAATCAAAGGTTACTTAGCTTGCCATTTCATTGATAAACAAAATTGTGTTTAGCATATCCATATTCTAAATATTATCAATTCACTCTTTATATTTGATATTCACAACCTAAGTAGCGATTTAAGATAGAGCGATGTTGTTTATCTAAATTTTAAAGCTTAGCCAAAACAATGTCAACAAAATTTTTTACAAATCGAGAAGAAAATAGCCTGCTTACCAAGTTCGAAGGAATATTTACGGACTTTGAAAGTATCAGATATTTCGATGCCCTAGTGGGTTATTTTAGAGCATCTGGTTATTTTAAAGTTAGAGCATTTTTAGACAAAATTCCTAAAGTGAGAATTTTGGTAGGAATAAATGTTGATCAATTAATAAAAAAACACCACGATAGAGGTCAACTGTACATAGAAAGTCCTACAGAAACTAAAGAGGACTTTATAAATGACACTATTAAAAACATACAAAGTGCAGACTATAACGAGGAAACAGAAAGAGGAATAATTCAATTCATCACTGATTTACTAGAAGGTAAAATTGAATTACGAGCACACCCGTCGAAGAAAATACATGCGAAAGTGTACATTTTCAGAGGTGAAAAGTTTAATAAACACACGCCATGTGAGGTAATTACAGGCTCTTCTAACTTAACGGATTCAGGCCTGGGTTCAAATCCTGAATCTAATTATGAGTTTAATGTGAGTTTGCGAGAATATGATGACGTAAAGTTTGCAACAGACGAATTTGAAGAATTATGGGGGCAGTCAGTTCCAATTCTACATGCCGAAATTGAAAGCATAAAAAATCGTACTTACCTAAAGGATGATTTTACGCCTTTTGAACTCTATATAAAAATGCTGATAGAATATTTCGGTAAAAGAGTTGATTATGATCCATACAATATAGAACTTCTTTTGCCCGATAAGTTCATGCGCTTAAAATACCAGTCTGATGCTGCCAATCAAGGTTATGCTATCATGATGAAGCATAACGGTTTCATATTAGCCGACGTTGTTGGTTTAGGTAAAACCATAATTGCCTGTATGGTTGTAAAAAAATTCATTTATGAGAATGGAACTCATACCAGAATATTGACAGTACTTCCGCCCGCGCTTGAAGCGAGTTGGAAGAGAACCACGGAGCAATTTCAGATAAGAAACCACTTTGAATTTATTTCGTTGGGTAGTCTTCAAAAGATCCTAAACGAAGAAAACTATCAATTTTCTAAACCGGACTTATTTGATTTAATCATTGTTGATGAATCGCATAAATTCAGAAATGATTATACCTCCATGTACTTGGCGCTTCAAGATATCTGTAAAATACCACGATCCAAGCCATCAGAAAATGGCGATACACGTAAAAAAGTAATTTTGATATCTGCAACTCCGTTAAATAATAGGCCTCAGGATATCGAAAACCAACTTTACTTGTTCCAAGACAAGAGGAACAGTACTCTTGAAAGTATCAAAAATCTTCAAGAGTACTTTAAACCAATAAATGATCAATATAAAAAGCTCTCCAGTGATAAAAAGCTTAACATAGCAAAACTTAAAGCGTTATTTCAAAAACTGAGGGATGACGTAGTAGAACCTTTGGTAATTCGAAGAACGAGGACCGATATCGAGAACAATAAAGAATATCTTGATGATTTAAAGAAACAAGGAATTGTATTCCCCAAAATTGACGATCCTATCCCGTTATATTATGAGATGGATCAGAATCTTGCCACATTGTTTTATGATACAGTTTCACTAATTACAGGATTAGATGAATTAGGTAATCCAGTAGATGGTCTAGGGTACTTTAGATATAGAGCAATAGAATATCTTAAAAACGATGCTGATCGAAATGTGTATGGTAATGTGAAATCTATATCGGGTCGCCTTTCTACAATAATGAAAACCTTGCTTGTTAAGCGCCTTGAAAGTAGTTTTTATGCTTTTACGCAATCAATTAATCGGCTTCAGGCAGCTATTGCTAACATGATAGAAATGTTTGAAGCAGACAGAGTTTTCATTGCTCCGGACTTAGATATCAACAAGTTATTTGAAGATGATTTCACATTTGATGAAATCGAAGTGAAAATTAATGAGAAAGGTGGTAATAACCGAGAGTTTAGTAACGATGCGTTCGATCCTAAGTTTATTGAAAACCTCAGACAAGACAAGTCTAAAATTGATGAACTTGTATCAAGGTGGGAAAGGGTAAAGCAGGACCCAAAATCGACTGAATTTGCAAATCGGCTTAATTCAACATTTTTTAATGAAAAAATAAACAAGGCAAAAAAGCTTGTTATTTTCACTGAGAGTAAAGAGACCGCGATTGAATTAACTAAACAGATCTCAAAGATTTCTGATTATAAGATATTAACTGTTAGTGCTGATAACAGAAAAACTGTTGAAGTTGTTATACGCGAAAATTTTGACGCGAATCTTGAAGAAGAAAAATGGAAAAATGAGTATCAAATAATTGTAACAACTGAAGTATTAGCAGAAGGCGTGAATCTGCACAGAAGCAACATAATTATTAATTATGATGTTCCTTGGAATTCAACCAGGTTAATGCAGCGGATCGGCCGTGTTAATCGCATCGGCAGTAAGGCAGATAAAATTTACGTATATAATTTTTATCCCTCTACTCATGGTGATGCCAAGATAAACCTAGTCAATAACGCATTAAGAAAATTACAAGCATTTCACACGGCGTTTGGAGAAGACAACCGTATATTCTCTATATTGGAAGAAATGAACGAAAATGAAAGTGGTTTATTTGGAAATAAAATATATAAAGAAGAAAGTGAGATTTTAACATACCTCAATGAGCTACGTGAGTTCAAAAAGAAAAACCCGAAACATTTTAATTATATAAAGCAAATACCTAATAAAGCGAGGTGTGGTAGAAAATTGAAAGGTAAGAATGAGATTTCTTTCATTGATTCAGACGCTCAAAATGTCACTTACCCACTGAGTAAAACATCCATTGCGTATTTGAGAAGTGATAATCATCCTGGAATTTTTTGTCTTGTTACTCCCGAACTTAATACCATTGAACTCAATTTTTTACAGGCAGTTAAAACTTACAAAGCGAGTGTCAGTGAAAAGCCTTACAAGTTACATGAGCTCCATCATGAACAAGCCTCGGCTGGGTTAAAATATTTTAAGTCTGAAAAGAATCAAGTAAACATAAGTCTGATATCAAAACAAGCTTTAAGTACCGCTGAGAATAAAGCGCTTAATAATCTTATCGCTTTAATAAAAATTGCTCCAACTGAACAAAAAAAGAAGACTTTGCAAAGGACAGTTGACCTTATAAAACAAGGAACTTTCGCCAGCAAGGGTTTACCAAAATCGATTAATGATTTTTTCGTTGAGAAGGCCAAACTAATGAAAGAACCATTAAATTTTATTGATCAACTTTTTATCGATGTTTTAGATCGTTATGATTTTGGTCCAAATAGTAGTGAAGCCAAAGACACCAAAGTATCATCTGTAGGAATAATTAATCCTCAAATAGTATTAACGCAAAGTTTTGAATAATGCCTGCCAACCGATCACAATTAAAAAACGTATTACAAAAACCGTACGATAGATTACTGCTTGCAAAGGAAGTGCTAAAACCAATCTTTAACGATGGTTTTAATTTTTTTGATAGCCTGATTCCGTCTGAACATAAGGCGACTAATTCAGAGGCTAAGGTTGTCAATGAAGTTAATATTTATGGCAGAATTACTTTAGAGGATGGTACTGAGATTACTTGTTATGAGATCAAGCTTCAGCCTAAAGTCCGAATTGAAAAGAGCAAAATTTTAATTCAGCAATATGTTCGAAAGCTTTTAACTGCTGGCCAAGCGGCTTTGATAAACTTTATTTCTCCATCTGACAACAACGTATGGCGTTTAACCTTGGTGGCTAAGGACAGCATATTAACTGAAGAGGGTATAACAGAAAAGTTTACAGAAGCTAAACGTTATACGTATTTAGTTGGACCAGCTGAAAATTGTCGCACAGTCTCTGAAAGGTTAGAAACATTAAGCATAGAAAAATCTTTAAATTTTGAATCTCTAGTAAAAGCGTTTTCAGTTGAAAAGCTTAACAAAGATTTCTATAGAGATATATCTGAACAATTTTATAGACTGATTGGAGCTACAGTAGGAAAAGGAAAGAATGTTAAGGTGTATGAACGCTTATTACAACTTCCTGTCAATGGAACAGAAGCGAGTAGAACATTTCAAGAGTTTGCGGTTAGGCTAATTGGAAGAGCTGTTTTTTGTTGGTTCTTGAAAGTAAAAAAGTCTGATGCTGGCGTTGCTCTATTACCTGAACATCTCCTATCAAGCAACGCTGTCAAAAACAATCCCAATTATTATCATAATATACTTGAAAGGCTCTTTTTTCAAACACTAAACACACCAATAGACAAAAGAATTTCAAATCTACCGAAAGGTTCTGATCTGATTCCATTTCTAAATGGCGGGCTTTTCGAAGCCCAATCGGACGATTACTATAAGCCTAATCCTTCGACTGGTTTGTCGTTCAATAATGTATCTGTCTCAATTCCGGACGAGTGGTTTATAGATTTTTTTGAAAAACTTGAGCAATACAACTTTACTATTGATGAAAATTCTATCGTTGATGTAGAAGTAAGTGTCGATCCAGAAATGCTAGGGAGTATATTCGAAAATCTTCTGGCGGAGATTGATCCAGATAGTGGAGAAACTGCACGAAAAGCTACCGGAAGTTTCTATACGCCACGCCAAATTGTGGATTATATGGCGACTCAAAGCTTAGTGTATTATCTTGAAAATAACACCTCTTTAGACAAGTCAAAGCTTGGATCTCTTTTCGAAATCGGAGATGAAATCGAATTTTCATCGAAGGAGAATGAAGAAATCCTTATCGCATTAGATAATGTTAAAATCTTGGATCCTGCTTGCGGTTCGGGGGCGTTTCCAATGGGCGTTCTTCAAAAAATAGTCCTTGCGCTACAAAAATTAGATAGAAATGCAGAATGGTGGATCGAAAAGCAAGTAGCAAAATATGGTGATTACTCTTCTCAAATTGCATTTAAAGAGAAACTTCAAAGAAATGCCGACTATGCACGTAAAATTGGAATTATACAGAACAGTCTGTATGGAGTAGATATCCAGCCAATTGCTGCCGAAATATCTAAACTTCGATGCTTTCTTACATTGGTTGTAGATGAGTACATAGATGAAAGTAAGCCGAATAGAGGTATTGAGCCATTGCCAAATTTGGAATTTAAGTTTGTAACTGCTAATACACTACTCAAGCTTCCTGAAGAATCTAATCAAGTCCCAATGTATAACTCTAAAAAGAAAAAAAATCCTTTAGAGTTATTGGCGGAACTTCAAAAAGTCCGTTTTGAGTATCTTCAAAGTTTTGGAGAACAAAAACAAAATCTAAAAAGAAGATTTCATGAGCTACAAAAAGAGATTTTTGATCAGCAAGGTTTTTTTGGACACGTCGAGAATAATAGGGCGTATAAAATAGCCAATTGGAGGCCATTTAGCCATGAGAAAACTGACTGGTTTGATCCAGATTGGATGTTTGGAATTAAACAATTTGACATAGTAATAGGCAACCCCCCATATGTAAGAGTACAAAATTTACCCCATCACTTAATAGATATGTACAAAGAGACATATCGAACAGCATGGAAAAGAATTGATGTGTCAACATTGTTTATAGAATTGGCATATAACTTAATTAATGAGGGAGGAATTGTGAGTCTGATTACATCAAACCAATTTATCACAACGGAATATGGCAAGTTGATGCGCACATTCTTACTTACAAATAAATCGATAAGCAAAATGTTAGATTTTGGCGATTTACCTCTTTTTGAAAACGCTTTGACCTATGTCAGCATTTTCTTCCTTTCTAAATTCGATAATTCAGAGTTCCTTTATAACAGAGTCAAAACGCTGCCCTTTCTACCCCCTGAAAATTATACAGCTATTTCAATTCAAAATTTAAGCGAAAAGGTTTGGACTTTGGGTGATACGGGCGGAATTAATGTTATTGACAAGTTGCTGGTAAATAGTGAACGTCTGGATGCATTTGCAAAATGTTGGGCAGGAATTTTCACTGGTAAAGACGAAATCTTGTTATATGATATCAATGACCAAATTGATTTCATTGAAAATAATCTACTAATGCCCGTTCTAAGAGCTCAAGATTGTTATAGATATAAGTTAAGTCAGCCCAGTAAAAAAGCATTTTATCCTTATAAAGAATTACTAGGAAAGACAACACTACTCACACTGGAAGAATTAAAGAAAAACTACCCATTAGCATCAGAATTTATTTTAAAAAACTCATTGCTTTTAAAAAACAGAAAAGATTCGAGAAAGCTTTTTGGAGAAAAGCAGGGATGGTATGGGCTGATACGGTTTGGTAAATTATCCAGGTTTAGACAACCGAAAATTATAAGCCCTGGCGAGGTTAAACATAACAAATTCTCTCTCGATTTGACCGGCTCGGCATTTAGTTGCGCGAGGGTATTTTCTATAACTTCGGAAAGTGAGGAATTAAATATTTATTATTTATTAGGCATCTTAAATTCTAAGCTTGCCGAATATTACTTTCACTCAAAAGCATCATTGAAGCAAGGAGGCTATCATACATATTCTTCCTCTCTCATTGATAGTTTTCCCTTGAGGATAAATAAAACCATAGAACCTATTCTCATCGAAATGGTACAAACGATATTAGATAGACAGTCTAATAATAGCGCTACCGATGATTTAGAAAAAAAGGTTGATATCTATGTGTATAAGCTGTATAATATAACTTTTACCGAAGCAAAGATGATTGATTCAAATTTGGACTACACGGAATATCAATCTATCAATGTTGGAGTTAGCTCAGTAGTTTGAATATGATTGGCATTAAATGAGATAGCTTAACGTTTTTCAGTTAAGTTCATTTAGTATATAGCTTATTTCCACTTCGGTTAACGAATATAGTTCAAATACTAACTGATCAATTTTCTCTTCTATAGATGTTATAATTGACTTGTCAATTTGTGCATTTATCAATTTATCGACCTCTGTTGCAATCTTTTCTACTAAATGGTTATTTCCCAAAGAAATTGGCATTTGCCCTATCCGTTGAGGTTTAACCTGCGCTAATACACGTCCTTTTTCTTGAGATATCTCTTGGTATATGAATTTGATTAACTTTGAATTTAGAACTCCGATAAAAAACAATAGCTTATCAATGTGATTTTCTTTTATTTGGACAACATTTACTGAGTCAATACAGTAATGATTCCAAAGGTCAACTGCGGCTATAATTGTATCTCCAGTTTGTCGAATAATAATTTTGGGAGATTTAAATAGCATTTCATTGCGTGGCCTAAATAATAAATGCCAGTCTCGAATCCCAGATTTCTTTTCAACGCTTTTCCTTATAAGCAAATCCTTGTGGTCTGTTAAATATTTATGTATGTTGGGGGCCAAGTTAGGAGTGTAATTTGTATTAATATACAATATTTTTTCTCCCGTGGTTTCTGGGCAAAAATATCTATTAAACTGCCCTCCTCTGATTGATGACTTTAAATGTCTATTTTCTAGATTATGTTTTTCAGCAAACTCATCGTTCACAATGTAAATAGAATCACAGCTTGTACTAATTCCGTTTGCTATATCATCGCAATAGTTTACAAAAGGTTCATATTTAGAAATTATAGAATTAACTAATTTGCTTTTTTTTGCATCGAATGAAAAGGTAGCATTAGGTGAATTATAGATTTGCTTAGATGGAAGTAAATCAAACGAGCTGGTATTTAATTCCGACGTTAATGCATTTAAAGTTTTTCCTCTTAAATCCTTTATAGCTATTAAGTAATCGTCTATGTTACTCTTTTGTATAATGACTATTGACGAAGGCACAATAGCCTTGAATACGTCTTGACCTGTATTTATTGCTACTTTTATTAAGGAATTTTCTAAAAAATATTTCCTCGCCTTTTCCATATAGATTTGAAAAAGAAACTCATTAGGTATGATATAAGAAAATATGCCATTTGCTTTTAACAAGTCATTCCCTATTCCCATAAAATATAAATATGAGTTCGGTATCCTTTGAATTAAATAAGCGAATCTTTTTTTTAACTGATTTTTCGATTCAATATTAATGCTACTTCCATATGGTGGATTGCCTATTACTATGTCAAATTGCTTAATTCCAAACATCCAATCTGGATCAAACCAATCTGTTTTTTCATGACTAAAGGGATTCCAATTGGCTATTTTATACGCCCTATTGTTTTATCCTAACTTAGGTCTATATTTCGCTTTTAACAAACCTATTACTTTATATAATGACTTACGGCTATATTAGGGTTAGCAGTGAAAAGCAGACATTAGCTAATCAAAGATTCGAAATTGAAAATTACGCTACGGAAAAGAAACTCATCATCGACAAATGGATTGAGGAAACTATCAGTTCTACAAGAAAGTTGGGTGATAGAAAGTTTGGCAAACTATTAAATAGGATGCAAAAGGGTGATCAGTTAATTGTAACAGAATTATCTCGAATGGGACGAAATCTAATGCAAATAATGAAGATACTGCACGACTGTATGGAAAAAGACATTCAAGTATATACTATTAAGGAAAGATATGAGTTGGGTAACAATATTAATTCTAAAGTTTTAGCATTTGCTTTCGGTCTTTCTGCCGAAATTGAGCGAAACCTAATTTCCCAGCGTACTAAAGAAGCCTTGGCACGAAGAAAAGCAGAGGGTCAAAAATTGGGGCGACCAAAGGGTAGCAAATCATCTTACTTGAAACTGTCAGGCAAAGAAGCTAAAATAAAAAGCCTTCTTCAGAAAAATAAATCTTATACAGCAATAGGTAAAGACTTAGGCGTACACAGATTTACAGTATCTTCCTTTATCAAAAAGGGCTTGTAACGCTTATAGCTGCTCGACTTGTTTTAGCGTCCACGGTACACACGAGGTCATTGCACCGCTTAAACAACCGGAGCCGGAAGCATGGAAATTGTCAAGGGCAACGGCGATAGCCGTTGTTTATGTACCCTTGACGATTTCCATGCGCGGGTATCTTTGTGACGGCGGTGCAGTGACCGTGCTTTTTGTGCATTGGAGAAGCAGATGTGTATGAGGAACGAATACTTGCCCGCGTGGGGCGGCAAGGCTGGTTGGGGAATGGAACCCAGCGCGAAGCGCGTGGTGCAATGCAGCAACCTTCCGCAGCCGCATGGTATTTATCTCATATCATCACATAGAATATCCCTGACTTTGATCGTTATCATGACCATAACCCCGACCTCTCTTTCTTCTTCGACGCTGGCTGTCGTCCTGTGCAGGTGCGCCACCGATATATTGACTGCCTTTTAATAAAGTATCTACTAAGCCAGCACCATGACTGTGGCCTTGCTCAGTGAAAACTTTGTTAGCCTGCTCAACGCGGTATAGTTCTTTTACTTCTTCTTTCTGTTCATAAGTGCCGTGCTTAAGCGTATTGGCATACTTAAACGATTCCTTGACCTCCCGCTGGTAACTAAACATTCGATCAAATAATGCTTCGGATAGCTGCTTAAATGCAACCCTATCAAATTGCCCGACCTTCTGGCTATGAGCAGCATTTTTTCCTTTCGAATTATTGAGCGGACTTAGCTTGATGCTGTTGCTCGCATCCTTACGGCTAACAATAAGTTGAACATGCATCTGTTCTCCCGGCTTGACATCGCCTTTAACTGCTTTGCCTTTTCTTACCTCCAGGTCTTTATACGTATAGTAACGGTTCTGCTCCAGCTTACCGTAATAAACCAAGTCTTTATTGCTTTCGACACCATTACGCTTGAAATTCCTGGCATAAACATCCATAACTAAAGTAGCATAGTCTTTCAGGTAAGCTTTAGCACCTTCTGTCCCATATAATTCCTTCAGATATAGTAACTCCTTTTCGCTCGGACTGATATTGATCAGGAAGAACTTAGCGTCGTCTTTCGAAAGCTTGGCAACATTATTATCGATGCCCTGCCTAACCTCATAAGGCTGGATGTTATTCCGGTCATGGCTGAACCAATATTCCGGCTGATGATACTGATCCAGCTTTTCAGCCAGCCGGTTCTCTTTTTCGAGATAGGCGACCAACTGGCCGCTGCTGCCTTTGTTATTGCCGGTTTCGCCTTTTGTGATGTTGATATGCATAATCGATATTCCTTAAACTGTTGATGCTTTGTGCATGAAATCATTTATAGGTTATTTACCTGTTCCCTGGTAAAGCGCATCAGTTCATCTTTATCTGCCTGCTTACTGAGCATCGTCATCTTTTCCCGTTCGCTCATATAATGTTCCAATATACCGCTGAAACGTTTTTTTAATTTGTTCTTATCAAGCTGAGCGGTATCCATCTTACTCAGGTAATCAACAACCTTACCAATAGATATCACCTGACCATCGTAAGATTCCTTTTGCTGTTTATTATGAGCAATGATCTGTTTGTTGAAATATTCAACGATCTGCCTTTGCGATGTACCCAACCTTTCACAGTCTTTCTTGATTGGTATCAATAAGTCTTGTTCCTGCGTTTTGATAAATGCCACGATATTATCGGTCTTACGATTGATCGCATTCTTTAGCAGGTCATCGTTCAGATCTCTTGGATCTTTCTTGGTCTTATAGAAATAATCAACCATGTAGGTAAATAGATCCAGCTTTGACAAGCCGCATTTATTAGCGACAGCTTGCAGCTTAGCATCTGTTTTCTCAGAAAACCGTATCGTCTTGTTATTTTCATTTATAGCCATCATTCACACATTTTCATTGTCTGGTATACCGCCAGGTATACCGTTTTCCTTTTTTATAGCAGAAAGCGGGGGGCAAAGTATACCACCGGTATACGCAAAACCGCCTTAGCCCCGCAGGGCGAGCGGAAAAAGTCGGGTGCGCCCGACTTCCGCTCGCTCCCCCCGCTTTCGCGGAAGGACATAAGATATCCCGATAGGTTAATCCATAGATCGGTCGATATAGAGATATTCCTTTTCATCGTGATCTTAAGATTTGCCAGTCGGTAGGCCAGTAAACCTGGCTGCCGAGTTTTGGATGATAAGATGGTTGATAGTTGATGTAGCCGTAAGCATCCAGTTCTCTGATACATTTATGGTAAGTCGCAATGGATGCAATCTTGCTGTAAGCCATGAGTTCTTTGCGGGTAACCGCAAAAGGACTGGCAAAGCCGCTGCGCTGCCAGTGGACGAACAGCCCGATGAACAGGCTGACATGCGTTGCATTCAACCGTTCATCCTTACTCATGTGGCGTAGTAGCTTTGCGTACCCGGTAAGTTCCGGTGATGAAATGGTTGTCTTCATTTGACGCCTCCTTCCAGCAGCTTATTGATGTCTTCCAGCTTATAGTAAATAATGCTGCCGATACGGGTAAAGCTAAGCGTGCCATTAATGCGCAGGTTTTGTAAAGTACCGGGCGATATCTTCAGCAGTTTCCTGACCTCGTTACTTTTGAGCCATTTCTTGGACGCGCCCTGCCCGTCGAGTTGCACAAGCTTTTTGATCTCTGTCAAAAGCCTGCTTTCAAACTCCCTTAAATCTTCTTTAGTGATGATCTCTAAATTCATTCTGTCCTCCGTGTTTTGGATTAATATTAAACCGGTTCGCGGGAACGATCATTTGGATTCCCTTGAACGCAATGGTTCAAAAGTCGGGGGCAATAGGGCGAAATGAATGACCAATGGTAGCGTTTGGTCAGATTTGAAGAGCAAAGCGCTATTCCTTGTCCTTAGGAACTATTTTGAAAAGCTTGTCTCCTTCATCAATATTGATATACTTGGCTGGTTTGTCGTCTTTATTAGCGGGGAAGTAATTATGTGCGGTATCAATAGAGATGTCCTTATCTCCATGTTTGAAGTACTTGGCAATCATTTTATACCATGGGCTTTGCCCTTGTGAGCGAGCTAGTCTATTATCATTGGGCAATTTCAAATCCTGTATCTGTTGGATCAAATGCATGAATGGCGCCAAGCTGCCTTTACTGATTACAATCTTCTCACTGGCATCATATTTAGTGACTTCCTTCAACTGTGCTTCCAGCATTTCGATTTTAGCGTTTAACCTATCTATCTCCCGGTCTTTCTCGGCTACTACTGATTCAATCGGTTCCAGCTTATGCCAGCGGTCAACGGTTTTCAGAAAAGCCAAAAATGCTTCCAATTTCTTGACGCTTGCCATGTGATCAGGATAGCTGGATGAAAAAGGGTCTTTCTTTTTATAATGCTCAACGCGATTGATTACTATATCTGTCACATGATTAAAGTACTGTTCTTCCTGATCAGGAACGCTTTTAGAAAAGTAATCAAAATGGAAATAATAATATGGACGGTATTCGTCATCTTCCAAATCATAAAGCTTCTTTAGAAAGAAATTGTCGGCCAGTCCTTTGTTTTGAATAATGGCATTACCTATCTCAAAGCGATGTGGTGAGAAATTGAAACGGTCGCGGAATTTGAAGTAAAGGCTTGGGATTGACATAGGACGAGTTCATTGAAAAACGCTTAATGGCAAATATAGTTCATAAACCAAAATAAGATTTTCAAATACTTGATGATAACGATTCTTAAATATTTAATATAGTTCTAATTATTTGTTTAACAATTCTTACGCAAAATCTTAATCCAAAATTATGGCGAAGAGCAATATTGAGATGTGCTTTAAACGACGACGGCACCACTGCTTCTCCAAGTGTGGTCTAAATCCCACTTGCTAGAGGTTCGCCACCATTCGTAATAACTACGGATTGTCTTTCAATATGTCAGCATACCCGTATTTGAATCGATAATTGAGGCTATTAGACTCCAACAATTTAATTGTATCAACCCGGTAACGCACAGTCTTTTTTTTGAGGGCAAGTAATTGATATATATTAGCGTATTCATTATAAATATTAGTGGCAAAAATGCCGGTATCATCTGTTCCGATTACAATTGGTGGTATGTTATCATCAGCATCATGCCATTTAAGCCACTCCAGCAAGTGATACGTCTTAAATGTTTTATGATGGCCAATACGCACATTGGATGTTGGTAAAGTTTCAATGATAATCTCCCTATTTTTCATAAAAAGTAACATTGCCCTTTGGCATAATGCGATTTCACTTGCGTTAAGCATAGCTTTACTTTTTACTTCAATAATCTTTTCATAATTTTTTCGAAAACGTTCATCATGGTAACGCTGTATAAGTTCCTTCGTTTCTGCTGGTAAACGTAATTGGGTGATCGCAGTCCATTCGTCCTCATCAAATACTTCCTGGTTATAAGCTATTTTATAGCTATCTGCTAAAAGAAGCATGGGCTCATATTTACGATATAGCCAAGCTTGCACCAAAAAATTCAAAGGATAGCTTTCTTCGTAAACACGCACTCCGTAAAATTCGATTAGGCCCTCCAACTTCTCCCTTAAATGAGAAAGCTTCGCACCCTCAACAGTTGTACTAAGGTGCCACAGGAAAATGGCATTATCCAGCCATTCACCTTGTGTAATAAGCATTTTTTCACCTACTGCGTTTAGCCATAGTGAAGGGGAAAGACCACAAGCTACTGCATGACCGATACGATCACGTTGCTGCAAACCAGTAAATTCTACAGCTTCGAAGATCGCTCTAATACCGCTGATGATGTGATGAAAATCTTCTCCTGCATGATAGGTAAAATGGTTCATTTTACCTTTTCTTCTAAGATGACGGAATGCCGGAGCAAAAACTTCCGGCGGCGCATCGAACTCACTCGCAGCAGCATCTACGCCAGTAACCAAGTTCCCATAACGTTCATACTTTCTGACCAGGAGTGCCAATGCCACAGCCCTCCTCCAAACGTCTATCCGCAATAACCGGTGTCGAATTGCGGGATCACGGATTTTTCCTTCTTCTTTTTTTATAAAATGTGCGACTAATTGTAACCCCGGGGACTTTTTTCCTAATGCCCGATCGCTACCCATCATGTCTTTCCATCCCCTGACGATGGAATTAATAAAATCTGTAAGCTCCCCTTCTGAACTTTTAGGTGAAAAACGTCCTTCCAGGAAAGATAAATGATCTAACTTATTTCCCCTGATTTGATGAAAGCGATTGGCGTATTCAAACTCGGTATATTCCCGGATGCCGCTAAGCGTTATTTTCTGAAATTGTTCAAATCCATATTGATGCTTTTGCTGAACGAGTACACGGTTACACAAGCCAAGAATTAAAAGATAATAATGAAAAAGTTCTGCGCTTCCATTCTCCGGATTGTCGGAAATATAGTCTAAAAAGCGATGATACATCAATGCTTCGAGCGCCAGGTTGTTGTTATGCTCCTGGCTGCCGTAAATCAAGTTCTCATAGGGATGATGAAAGTTATCCCCGGGCATCGGCGTATACTCATCTGCTAAGCGACCTAACAAAGATGCTAATGACTCAGGATCAATATTTTCTTTGTTTTCGACAAGGGCATAAAAATATGATCTTATTCGACGTGCTACAGTTAATAATGTACGAAACTTTAGTGGTGTAAAGAGTGGAGATTCTTGCTCCATAAGCTCCCTTACTTTTCCCTCCGGCCATTTTTTCGAAAACTCGTCATAAACTTTATCTGGAAACATCAAACAATCCTGCCATGCTACATCTGTTTCTGTCGAGCCACTTAGATGCATGTGCAGATCATGAAACCCTTTTGTATCGTAGCATAATCGGTCAAGCTCCATTATTGCAGGTGATGGTAGAGCAGTGTATCGAAAATTTGGTAACAGGTAATTGTTATAGTACGATCTTACACCCTTAATGTCAGTCCAATCAATTGCATTTTTTTTCCTGAGAAACACGACCTGAAGTAACAAAGGCGGCATTGACGTGATGAGATCTTGCCATTCATGTTGTTTAGCTGGAATAACCTTAATCTCTAAACCTTTTAAGGTGAGTAGATTTTCAGAGAGACGATAAACTCCTTTTGTAAGTATATCTGCTATATTAGACAGTTTGTAAAATGACTTATTTACAACGAGGCGGTAATGATGATCTGGAAGACTCCAGTTTTCATTACGTTCTTTTAACAGTGTACGTCGTTTTATATCGTCAAAAGTAGCAATGCCTTTTGAAAGGTATTGTCCGAGTGATTCCTCATCACTCAGTAAATGCCTGAGGACTGACTTTGTTTCCACTATTCACCTTCCTCCAGGTTATAGTATTCTAAAATTCTACGCATCTTTGGTTCAGTCATTTTTTCAGCAGGGAAAGAGCGTCTGTAATTTTTAGTGATGTCAGCAAGTCTGGTTTGGCTAAATAAAGCCTCGTCAAAATCTTGATATTTTAATTCAATCTTTGACAACTGATTGATCACAGTATCGAAATTTCGTGGTTTGGTAATACGATATTTAGGTGATACGCGCTGAAGATGGTGAAAGACTGACATGTTGAACGCCTGTTCTGTTAAGGTATCATAAGCGAGTTCGTTTATCAACTCTCGCAGCCGCGATTCAGGATTTAAGTATACCAAAAGCAATGGACAACTAAAAATCCATCTGGAAAGATGCAACTCATCATTACTAAATGAATTGAGCCTGGTTAGATTATTCACAAGTATGGTGTCAGACATCCGGGTATTATTCAGATTAATATCCGCACGTTCAATATTTTCTTTTACGTCTTCAATCAATACTGCATTCAGGAAAGCTACGGTAAGGGCGTGCATAATATCACCCAATCTCTCATTTTTCTGCTCACTTTGAATGGCATCAGCAGCAAAAAAGAATCTGGTTGCTATTTTTCCCAAAACGTGTGGAGGCGTAGGTTTACGTTCAAAGGAATTATCCCATTCCTTAAGTAGCACCTCCAATAAACTATTGTTTCGGCTGCCTGTAAGTTGATCGGTTTCGAGGTGATTAATTTGTTCTGGCGCTTCGTTCATCGAAGCTGTCCTTTGCCTGAAATCCGGCATCGGATAACTTCTAAGTTGCGAAAGCTCTGCTATACCGTTGAATACATCATTATGCTTGCTTTTCCGTACAAATTCTGCAATTGCTGCGATTAGTAAATGAAACGAATAAATCACGGTCCCAGCCTGACGACGGGAGCTTTGACTAACTGATAATGGCAGATAAACAAGTGCAGCGGCATCAGGATTTAGGTTTCTTGCTACAAAATCTATACGATCCTCCCGCAAATCAGATTTAATATTGCCGGTACCCGCTAGGCCACGAAGGGGTATTATACCTGCCCAGGGGCGATCACCACTACCGTCCAGCTCACGAACAGCAGTCATGTATGCGGTAACCATGCCAATGTTGTCCTTTATAACCCTGTCCTGTAAAATTCCAGAATGCTTGCACAATTCTTCAATTGAAGGCTCGGCGTTAGCTCGTCCCTTAAATTCATCGCTTTGATAACCTAAGCTGCTCAACAAATTCCTGAGATAGCCAATCCTTACAAAATAATCGAAAATAATATCGGGATTTTGCTCACTCGTTTCGCTGAATAAAAGCGATAATGCGGTCAGTGCCCCGTTCAATGCAGGTACTGTCGTTGTCGGTTGCAGTTGATTGGTTTCAGATAAGATTTTCTCCCGAATCAGCATGTCGAGTATCGCTATATTCAGGTGTTGCGGCGTACTCGTTATGCGGCCAGTGTCTACACGAGTTTCAAATAAATCACTGATAAAAGGATCGAGAACGCTATCAACATCCATTTTTTCCTGGATGGTGTTAGCTTCCAAGAAACGAATCTGCATCCTTAATGGCGCATTCATCAAATAGGATTTATAGATATCTCCCTGATATTTATTGCGGATTCCGAACCTTTCAAATATGGCATCATATAGTTTACTGATCGGTGCGTTAAGCTGATTTGGAATAAACACCGAAACCGACATCTGATTATTGCTTCTTAATTTTTCGTACAACGTGGTAAGGTGAACGCGTCTTGACGGCTTCATCACCTTTTGAAGGTATTGACTTTCTGTTTCGGTTACCAGTTCCCGAAGATGCTCTAATCTTTCGGTCGTATCTCCGTCGTATTTGATCAATTCTTCCCCAAAATTCAGCCACTGCTTTTTTCGGACTGCTAAAGAGTAAAGGCGCATATCGCCGCTGAGAATCGTAATGATTTTTTTTGAAACAAAATACTTACGAAGCAATTCGAGTACCGGCCAACCTTTTTTAAAGTCGATATCGATATCGTCAAACGCAAGGATGAATGCTTTCTTACCTAAAATCTTTAATGCATAATTAATGGCCTCTGAAAAATTCACTTCCAGATCGCGAGCTGCATTAACGGAACGTAACCCCCGCTGCATAATATACTCGGGGTCTTGCCAACTTGTCTCCGTAAGAGTTCCACCTATACCGTCAATATGCGGTAATCCGTGTGCGAGCGTTTCCATCATCTCCCGCCAATTCTGCCGCTGCTGAATAAAATCACTATTTGCGCCGACCTCTTTACCGTTGAGTACTTTATCCACCTTTGTTTTGATAACAGAAAGTACGTCAAGAAAAATATGCCCTTTTTCTTCAATCAAGGTGGGATCAATAATATCAAGAACTTCTACCTCATCGCTCTTATAGTTATCAAACCAGGTCAGTATACTAAGTAGAAAACTAGTTTTTCCGCTTCCACGTGTGCCAAGTATAGTTATGGTGTTGTGGTGTCTGTTGCGATCTAATGACTTTTTCGGAGGATCTGGCTGTTGCGATTCCTTTATGTCATCGAGTATCCAACTCTTTACTCTTTCGTATTCATAAAAATGAATTAACTCGTTTTCGTTAAATGCGTGAGCATCACCGCTGCGTTGAAGATGTAATTCTATTTGATTGTGAAAATACTTGCGAGCCATAATTTAGGTTTATTGAGTAAATATAGTTCACCCAAATGAAAAACATAAATTCAGTTTTCATCCCTTTAACGCGGTTGAGGATTCTTATAAGTCAGCTCTGCTACAATTCAAGCTCAGATTCAGAAAGAAATCATAGTTAATAATCCTTAGATAACGAGTTGTGTCACTGGAGTACTTACTTTAAATGTGGTAAAGAAAGATTGGAATAAATCCTTAACTCTTTCAAAAACAACATCACATTTTCTCTGATAATGATTTTATTGGTACTTAATTTAATGATTGAATCTATCAATTGATTTCTAGCACATAATATTTCTAGAATACGTTAGGTGTAATGTAGATCACCTGCCGGATTACTGAGTAGCAGAGAAGGATCATGTCAGCCAAGCGATTGATAAGCTTTTAATGTGTTTACTGGTAAATATTATTTAAAATAATAATATTACATTTAATCTACCCATAACCGTCACACTGCATGGAACCATCAGATCTGTATAAAGAAGCAAAACTCCACTATCACCAGTTAGTCCCTGATCGGGAGGATGGCCTGATTTTGCTTGCCCTCTATCAGAAATATGGAGATCATGAGTTTTCCGAAGACCAAATCATCGATGTTATCACTCGGGTTTTTGTGGATCTGGGCCGCGAAAATAAACGCATGGCTTATGAGCGCAACAATCAAATCATTCACCGGCTACAAGAGTTCTTTTTGTGGCGCGATCGGAATCGCAAACTTTACAGGTTTAAAAAATACGGAGAGGAATTTTGCAGACGGATCAATAAAAGACTTTCAGAAAGCTATAGTCCTGCAAAGATCAAGCGGATTTTAAACTATTTGCTGGATTCTCTGCAAAAGACAGCATACAATCCAGGTGAGAATTTTAATACCTGGGTAGAGGATCATTTCAGTGCGCGTAATAATGAATTAGCTGAGCAAATAGAAATTCTGGATCAACAAGTTGGCGAATCGGTTAAAGAATTTAAGGTAAAATTTAAAACACCCCATGTCAATGTCATACGGCTGATCGACACTGTGAGTAAAGGCTTGGAAATAATTAAAACTCACGCAGCTGAACTGACCAATGCTTTTCAAACAACCTACGATATCGATGAGCATATCCAAGGTATTCTGGAAGGTTCCGATGCTTTCCCATACCTCGAAAACCTACGTAAAGTACAATTGTATAACGAACAAGTACGAGCGCACCTGGAGCAGATCAGCATCAGGATCGATAAGATTAAGCCCCAGATAAGGGAGTTTATTTTCGAATTTAATCAAAGGGAACTCGACCGGAAAACAGACCGCTTTATCCATTTTCTTTTAGACAACGCCACACAAAGATCCGGAACACAAAAGCGATTAGAGCTACCGGCAAATGTCCCACCGTTTGCTACTGGAAGCAGCGATGCAGCTGCCCGGTTTTATATTATATCTTCCCGAGAACTTTTACCCAAACCGGCTGTCAAACCAACTGTACGACAGGTAGACGAGGTCAAAAAAAAAGAAATGATTGCCGACAACCAAAAGTTGCTTGACCGCAAAAAAAGGATAACCTTTTGGACAGATCATGCCATGAGCTTGATCCGTAGCGAGGGTCAGCTGAATTTTTCCTTGCTGTTCTTCCTTATTTTAAAACAAGAGCAGGGCAATCTAATCATACCGGTGCGGACGGCGCAACGCGTGGTGAAACTTTGCCGGGACCGTTCGCTTTTCCAAATAAGCATCCGATCTGAGCCGGAAACTAATGTAGAATTTAATCACCTTACCTTATGGAAAATGGACATTCGGCGGATCAACTAAGCGCCCACGATTTCATGGCAGATAAGCAAGCCATATCATATTTTGCGAAACTGGACTATGCTCTGAAAAGCGGCGTTCACATCCAGCGCAGTTACCCTGGACAAGAAGCTTTATACCGCTTTCTTGAATCAAATTATGAGAGCCTTAAATTATATTATGCCGATTTCTTTGAGATGCTTCTTACTAAAGGAGGCGAAGATTGGAATACTTATTACTTTATAGATTTCAATGAGGGTTCGCGTGGCAATATTCCCAATAGCCCACAATACCGTCAATACCTTAAACCGGAATATATCTTGGTCGGTCTGTTGCTGTTTAAACTTTATAAATTAGATGCTAACATCGAGCTGAACAGGATTTCGCTCTTCATCAGCACGCTATATCAGGAATATGAGGAAATTATGGCTAAGCTGCAATTACTACTGGCAAAAGTTTCGGGCGACACCGGCTCTGACTTTAGCGATGATAAGTTAAAAGATGTCATTACTAAAGCGTTTGCAGAATTTGAATTGCTAGGATGGATCTACCGTGAGCCGGAGGATAAAGACTTTTTCATTTATCAGCCTTCGTTTGAACGCCTTCGGCAAATGTATTATCCACAAATTATCGGTATTGATGAAATATTAAAGCCACAGCCCAAATGAAGCAATATTATCCAAGAATATACGGCATTTCTACGCTTGGTATTCGCCAGCATTTCAACTGTGACTATCGTTTTCACGCGCTGCGAACGGACTTTAGCGGAGAAAGCGGTAGTGGTAAAAGTATGGTAGCGGATATGATCCAGCTTATTTTAGTGGGTTCTGCAGAGTTTAAATCAGGGACGGATGGCAATGAGATTCGCGATACGAAAGGCATGGTTTTGGAAAATAAAGGTAGCCGTTATGGACGCGGATATATATTACTTAACATCGAATCAGCTCCGCAGCAGTTCATCACATTAGGGGGTTATTTAGAAACGGCAAGTAACCAGTTGGTCAGCTTTATCATCCAGGAAGGATATGATTGGGATGAGCATTTGAAACCGATGGGTAGCCCCGTTTATTATAATGACCTGTTATGCGATGGCGATGTAGAGACCGTCGAGGAATTACAGAAAAAATTCGCCAAGGGATACCTGAAAGTATTACCCTTAAAGAAGTACCATCAGTTACTTTACAAAAATGAAATTCTATCTATCGACTTAGCGGCTAACAAACAAAATTTAAAGAGTTTTGCCACTATTTTGCGTGCCTTCTCTCGGGGAAAAGGTTTCAGTACAAGTTCGGCTGCCTTGAAAACCTTTCTGTTTGGCGAAGAAGATCAATTGGCACTAATGGAGAAATACCGGGAAGAGGTCAGGGGTATCAGTGCGGACTTTCAGCAACACCAACTTTATCAAGAGGAGATCAAACTGATCCACCAGAAGCAAAAGGCGATCGAAGATGTCGCCAGTCAATTTCAGATCTATGACAAGCTCAAAAAAGATCTGGTGACCGGTAACGCGTACTTTTGGTCGGGCGAATTCAAACGGTTGCAGTCTACGCGTACAAACTTAGTAGAAGCTTATATTAAGGCCACCGTTTCCGCTAACATGGTTAACAGCAGGCTCTGTAAACTGGAAAGAAATGATTTGCATCATCAGTTTACGAATCTTGGGAATAATAAAAGGCTGCTTACCGCCGCAGAACAGGATAAAAAGGATGCAGCCACAAGCCTTGCTAATGCCAAGGAGCAATTAAAAATACCAGCACAGCGTAAGGGCTTGATCGATGAGATGGATAACTGGCTGATAGCATATAACAACGATTTAAGCCAGTTACGCCATGGCTATGCCGATTTACGGCAAAAGGCGCGTTTGCAAGAGACGCGAGATCACTTCATCGCTTATTTGACTAAACAGGGTATTCAGAAAGATTTTGAAGACTCAGTTTGGAAAAATGCACCTGATTCAGCTGCGAAACTAAGCCAGTCAGAATTAACGTCACTTCTGGAAGCGATCCATCAAAAAGAAATATTTACTGTTTTTGCTGATTTGGATAACGCAGCATCATTGGCAGCCTGGGCCATTAAAAAGCTGAGCTTTCCGCTATCGCTGGAGCAAGAAAGTTTATTGGTGCATTTCCAGCATTTACCCCAATTAGAGCCTAATAGCATCAAAGGGGAACGTTATTTACCCTTCCCGGAAAAACTACTACTCGCACCGGAAATACCCAAACGCTATAATCATGGTTTCTGGATAGCTTTAACCGGTGTGTATGAGTTTGTTGAAAATGTTAAATTGCGTTTTTTAGATGTCGCTGATCCAAGTAGTCTTGTGCAACAATTAAGCGCCGACAAGCGAAATGCACTGGCAGATTTGGTCAAATTAAACGGAGAATATAATAGGCAAAAGAGATTAAGTGATGCTTTAAGTGCTTACCCCGGCTTATTTGAGGCGATTGCTGTTTATAGCGATACGTCGTTAACTATCGCTTTGACTGATACCCTTTCCCAAGTTACTGAAACAGATTTTGCCAGAAGGGTCGCCTTATATGAAGAGCGGGATGCTATCATCGCAACTTACGAAGAACTAGAGGTAGCACTAAATGCAGTTTATAGGGCTTCTTCAACGGCAGAGACCCTGGTGGAAAAATATCAGGAAAACATCGATAGAATAGAGAAAGACGTTCATGAGCGCTACGGTTCCATCGAACTGGAAACGGCAGTTACCAGTCGCGATAATCAACTTATGCAATTGGAAGATGAGCTGGAAGCATTCCTTGAACTCCATAAAAAGCCGCTGGTTTACTCTGCTAAACTGGAAGCTGGATTGTTCGGACCGGCCCCTACTTTGACCAGTCTTATTGACTTAAAAACAGATACTGCAACGGATGTCCGACAAGCGACAGCTAGTCTTGATTCCCATACCGGGTTAACGAGCGAATGCAATGAAAAGTTAGAAGCAGCGCAACTCGAATACGTGCGTATGTTTGGTCAGCTATTTGAATACACTGACGCTATCAATATTGCAACAAACAGTAATCCCGAGGAGGGCAGCAACAGTTTAAAAACGCGTTGCGAATCCGCTTTTACAAAATTCATTACGCTCTATGATGCTGCCGGAGAAACGGTAGAGGATCAAACGATATTGATGGGTCGCTCAGTTGGGGTTTTAGCAAATCAACTATTGCCGACGGTTTTTCCAACCAGCGAGGTAAATGAGCAGCTTATCGGCCAGCAAATAGCCCAGCGCTTGCATGAGCTAACTGATGACATGAAAAAGATTGGTTCCCGAAAACTCGAAATATTAAATCATGTATTTTCAGAAGTTCATCGGGTTTATAATGGCTATCTGAGCAAAGTACACAACATCCATAACTATCTTAAAAGCAAAGAACATACGATTACCGGAGGTAACCATGCTTCTTTACTGCATACCAAATCCGTAGATTATCCTGATTCCTGGATGATCACTTTTCGTAAACGATTAAGTGAGCAACTAAACAATCAGGGTTTATTTGAAAAGTTATATCAGGAGATGGATATTAACCAACTCATGATCGACGTTTATCGAGAATGCGGTGGTAAATCAAAAGTCACCTATGAGGATCTCTTAAATCCAAAGTCTTATTTCGATTTGAAATTTGAGATCAAATTAGATAACGGGCAAAACAATGCAGGAAGCAACGGTCAGACCTATACAGCAAACGCGCTGCTTTGCCTTGCGCGCTTATCGCTTATTCAAGACGCCAATCGCAAAGGTCTCAAGTTCATGCCAATCGATGAGGCCGAGGGATTGGGTGGCAATTACGAAATGCTACAGGAACTGGCGCAAAAAGAGTATTTTCAGCTTATTACCATGTCGATAGAAACTGCCGGAGATATTAAAGATGGGCAGCAATACATATACATTATGCATGATAACCGCTCTGCCGACGAATCTAGCTATGTACCGCCGCTGGGAATTTTTAGTGATGGTCAATTAACAGATGATCTTACAAAGGTGTTAACAGAAGAATGATGGCAAGGAAACTGAATTGGCCGGTGTTAAAAGCACTCCATGCCCTTTTTTCAACCGGCAAAACATCGGCCCGCATACAGGATGAAGATTTTATAAAATACCTGCAATACCAATTGCATCTGATTGCTCATAAGCATGGCAATACTTCTGTATTAGTCGCCCAAGATGGCTTCGAAGATTATTACCGCACGAATTACTTAACTAAATATCAGTACTATTTCGATTTCTTGGAAAAAGCAGGGATTAAAACAGATGCGCGGAAAACTTTTACCGAAGATGATATTCAAACGTTAATGTTAATCTTCGAGAATAATGCGGAACTTTCGGCTAACCTGGTAAACGTAGAGGATTTTTCAGCTAAAATATTTGACAAACAGGGTTCAAAATATCTAAAAAAGAAAGATAGTGTTCGAAATGCAGTCTTACAAATTCTGGGAGTCAGTGATTTCCCGCAAAGTAGTCGTGATTTGCAATGGCGTCTAGTGGTTGACAATACGCATCCTGAAGCGGTAATACTTTGTGAGAATCGCTCCTTTTTAAAACAGACCTGGCTTGCAACAGAATTGAAAGTTAAGCTATGGCAGGTTGGCGGTAATAATATCAGGATCGTTGATGACATTGATCACCTTGACCTGCAGCGTCCGATTTATTACTCTTGTGATTGGGATTTTGACGGTTTGTCGATCTATTGCAGGATAAAAACCAAACTTGCTTCGCGCGGGGCTAAATTACGGTTATTGTTTCCTCCGCCACCACAGCAAAGGATGCCTGTGAATTCATTTGAACATTACAGTCTTTGGAACTTTGACAAAACACTTTCCGGTTTGCCTACAGCGGACTTTACCGTAAAAGAAATTGAACTAATAAAGAGTTTGATGGAAGCCAATGAATGGATCGAAGAAGAATCCAATGATTTAACTGCCATGTATCATTACACCCGCAGTATTCAGAATTTTTAAACGATATGTCTCAATTTCCAAATCCAAAATTCTATTCTAATATAAAATATATTGATAGTTAAAGCCATTTATTTATGATGCCAGGCGGCGTTGCCGCTTAACACCAGGCACTACTTCGCATCAATTATTTAAGCTTTTCATTTTGTCCCTAATTGAGTAATATAAGTAATTAAAATAATCGCAAGGCTATTTCAAATTTTAGCACATTGTGAAATAAGTTATTCAGCAATACATATATGTATTTTGAAGTAAGACAATCATTCGACGTTTTGGATTCGTGACTTGCATTCATTTATTATGTTAATGTAGCTGTACATTAGTCAAAAGATAAAACACATAAACAATGCTATTATGTGCAAAAATATAACTAACTTTATTATATCATTTGAATTCAAACAGTCTCAAATTAAGGTGAGTATTTGGTGAGTCACTTTCGAATAGACTGATAAAATATTGATAATGAGAAGATACGAGATTCAGTTCGAGTCCCGTCCATTCCGCCAAAGTGACCAAAAGCCTTACTGAAAAGTAAGGCTTTTTTGCGTTTATGGCTTTTTTAATATCTATCCCGGATCAATCAGAAAAGTTTTAGAGGAGAATATTTAGGCCTGTATATTAGCGAGTTTACAGAGGTAGAAAGGGTGTTTCTTACATCTCTTGAATAGCTCTTAAAACTTTGATCTTGGCATTAAAGATTCTGCTGAAACATTAGTGCGTCTGTTATTGAGGAGTTTAAAAGAATTCATAATGATGCTGAATATGATTTATGGACATTGCTATGCTTCTACAGCCAATTTCAAATGGGTAATACAACACTGCTTACAAGCCAGCTCGGGTATTATCATCAGGGTGAACATAAATAGTTTAACAAAGGCAGGGTTAGGCTTTCTGCGTGTTTAAATAACAACCTTCATCAATACTGGCTATATTACTTGCCTTGTATATAATTGCCATCCTGCATAAATGTTAGTGCAACTTTGTAAGCTGTTTTTTTCTCCCAGCGTGCTATTAACCAGGCAATAAAACTCAAAGTGAAAATATCGTTATTTTCTGTGTCATCAAGTTGGTTTAAAACAGCCTTTCTATACGCCGCATCGGTAGCAACATCGGGTTTTAGCAGGTATTTTTCAACCAACTTCAGAAACAAGAGCACGCGTTCTTCCGATGTTTTCAGCAGATACTTTTTATATCGCCGCCGGAAACTGTTTAACCGCGACATGGCAAGCTCTATATTAGAGAATTGTGCCTGAACCAAAATTTCCATCAGGTTCTTCCGGATAGTCCATAACATGCCCATTTTTTTTTCATACCAGGCATCAGTGCGCGTTAATAAGGTCAGTTGTTTCAAACTTCCCTTATCATTACACAGGGCCAAAAACATGGTGAGGCATATTCGTAAATCCTCAATATCCTCCGGTTTAGACACTTGCTTTGCGTTGGAGAGCAAAGTTTGCAATAGAGAGATCGCATCGTCAGCAAAGCCCGTATAGAACAGGTTGAGCGCAGAGAGTAACTGATAACGTAAATAAAACAGCGTGTAATAGCGGTTGTCCGTCGCCATTAAACCCATCATTTGCTTAAGATAGGATGCACTCTTTACGAAATATTTCCGGCGTAAATGAAAGTTTGCAAAAAAGTACAAGATGGATATATGGTAAAAGAGATAGGTTGATTTTGTATAAGTTTTGTTTTGGATGAATTGATTTGTCCGGTTAATGTAGCGCTCTATTAGTCCATAATTCTGCTGTATCGCCGCGTATTCATTTGCGATAAAAAGAATTTGGTA
>Ga0247734_1000538_pt1 | contig 32528 bp, 28 predicted proteins | sample UWRJL103311B2_FD_180933 | JGI IMG/M metagenome (GOLD analysis project Ga0247734, IMG submission 180933) | Plant litter microbial communities from Arlington Agricultural Research Station in Wisconsin, United States - UWRJ-L103-311B-2 | ecosystem: Environmental > Terrestrial > Plant litter >...
TCCTGATTCATGGCCCTGGGCTCGTCAGCATCAAAGGTAAGCACCGGGTCGGTGACCCGGAGAGTGAGGCATTTGCGTTGCCTGAGCTGCCCACTTCGGTTTGCAAGGAGTGTTTGAAGAGAGCAAGAGAACAGGCTGAAAACGTGGTGCGCAGGGAGAAGCAGGCATGACGTCCCTTCACGGCAATAGCTGGCTCGATTTGCTAGAAAGCTCCTGCGCGGACGCGTCGCTTTCCTACCTCGATATCATCATTGATCAAGTGGGCAGCACATCGACTTTGCTGCCCAGCGTGCGCAGTGTCGAACCGCCGCTGCTTTGGTATTCGCTCTTCACCGGCTTGCCAGAGGAGGGCGCCGAAGATCTCGCCCCGTTGCTGGTGCGCGTCAACCTGAAGCAGCCCCTGCAGCGTCACTGGTTGATGGCTTTGATGCATCACCTGAAAGACAGCTCGCAGTTGTTGGTATTGGCGTCGCAATGGCCGTTTCAGGTATTGGCCAGGCACCTTAGTCGCTGTCTGGAAGTTCATGAAGAGGGCTACATCAGCCTGTTTCGCTACTACGATCCGCGCTTGTTTCCTCAGTTGTTCAGCCATGCCCTGGACGCTGAACAGCAACAACTCTGGCTGCGCCCGGCGGTGTTCTGGAGCTGGCTTGATCGAGATGGCACGCCCCGTCATTTGCCCGGAACGGCCGATAGCCCCGAGAGCGTCGAGCCCTTCAAACCCATTGAGCTCAGCGCCCGGCAGATGGACATCCTCACGTGTAGCAGCGAGGCCGCGTTGATGATCGAGAGCCCGCCGTGCAGGCCTGACGCCCAGCAACGCTTCCAGACCTGCTTCACCGCGCTGCTTGAGGCCACTGAAGCGGGCGTAGTTGAGGACGCCGAGCGGGAAGCTTTCGCCCTCGACAGACTGCGAAACGCCGAAATAGCACCAACCGTTGAGGAGCGGAAATAAACCTATGCCTACCTCCTTAGCATTTCATTTTCGCGCTGCAATGTTATGCGCGCTGACTGCCGCAACGCTGGGACAAAACGCCCATGCCAGCACGATTGAAGCCATCAACCACACCCACTGGGCGATCAACCGGTTCAGCGTGGATGGGCGCTCGGCAATTGATGTAATCGGTGCCTATCAGGGCGGCGGAGGTGCGTGCTGCTACATCGCTCCGCAGCGCTGGCAACCGGGGATGACGGTGCGGGTTGACTGGGAAACGGGGGCCAGTGGCGTCAGCCCCCTTGCTTATGAGTTTCCCGGCTTTGCCGATAGACCGAAGTATTTTGCTTGGAAGGAGCGAGTCAGAGCCCAAAAACGCCAACACAGCAAAGTCGTGCCCGTTCCCGACTACACCGGCCAAAAAGTCTGCGGCATCACCGTGCATTTCCTGCCCTGTGACGAGCTACAGGTCACTACGTCCTGCTACGCCTTTGGCAGCCCTGAATACCCGATCAAAACCGCGCTGCATTTGCCGGAGCCACAGTCATGTCCGCAATAATCCGTGCCCTTGTTTGCTACCCGGCGCAAGTAGTCCGCCCTACGTGCACGCCGGCTGCACGCCGCGCGCTGCTTTGCGGCCTCACCGCCGCCGTGCTCGTTCCCCCGGCGCAAGCCAGCACCATTGAAGCCATCAACCACACCCATTGGGCGATCAACCGGTTCAGCGTCGATGGGCGCTCGGCCATTGATGTCATCGGTGCCTATCAGGGCGGCGGAGGTGCGTGCTGCTACATCGCGCCGCAGCGCTGGCAACCGGGAATGACGGTGCGGGTTGATTGGGAGGTCGGAGTGGCCGGTTCGAAAGGCTTTCCCGGGTTCGCAGATCGAGCAAAATATTATGCTTGGCTTGATAAAGCTGAAGCCCAAAAACGCCAGAACAGCAAGCTTGTGCCCGTTCCTGACTACACCGGCGAAAAAGTCTGCGGCATCACCGTGCATTTCCTGCCCTGTGACGAGCTACAGGTCACTACGTCCTGCTACGCCTTTGGCAGCCCTGAATACCCGATCAAAACCGCGCTGCATTTGCCGGAGCCTCAGTCATGTCCGCAATAATCCATGCCCCCGTTTGCTACCCGCCGCAATTTCCTGAACAGGGCCGTTTGCCCAGCCGTGCCGAACACGTTCAGCAAAACATGCGCCGCCAGGGCCAGATGGAGCGTGATCACCATAACGCCCTGAGTCTGGCGGCCGGACGACGGGTTGTGGCGCCGTGTTGCAAGACCCTGCACATCACGCTGTGCTTCGACGGCACCGGCAATAACCTCAATAACGATTTGTATGAATCCAGTGTCCCGCATCCGACCAACGTGGCCCGGATGTTCCGCGCCAGCATCGGTGCAGGCTATGTTGGTGGGACTTCCCATACCGATAAGGCCCAAGGGTTGACCGATAGCGAAGGAACCGGCAATGGTCAGTACTACAAGTACTACATGCCCGGCGTGGGTACACCCTTTCCGGAAGTCGGCGACCTGGACTACGGCACCTATGGTTTGGCCTTTGCCGGCTACGGCGAGGAGCGTATCAACTGGGGCCTGATGATGATCATCGACGCCCTTCGCCGCGCCCTGAAATTGCCCCGGCAAGACAACGCCACCCTGTTCACCGCCGTTCAGACCATGGGCACTTCCCATGGAATAGGGGCATTGACCGGCCAAGCCAATCGCCGACGTCAGTTTTATACGCAGTTCTGGCCGCTGCTCAAACCACTGCGCATTGCTTTGGCCCAGCAACCTGGCCAGTGCCAACTGTTGGGGCTCAAGCTGTATGTCTATGGGTTCTCGAGAGGTGCGGCGGCGGCACGGGCATTTGTCAGTTGGCTCAATGAATTGTTGTCTCCAACCGAAACGACGCCTTCGTTGAAAATGGACGATGTGGTGTTACCCATCAGCGTTGAATACCTGGGGCTGCTGGACACGGTGGCCTCGGTGGGGGCAGCCGATATCGTGCCGGGAGCGGACGGCCATATGGGTTGGGCTGACGGCAATCAGTCGTTACCGGCTAATGACTTGCTCAAGCGTTGCCTGCATTTGTTTGCCAGCCATGAGCAGCGTCTGTGCTTCCCGCTGGAATCTATTCGTCGCGAGGGTGGCAGTTACCCGGTCAATTGTTCGGAAGTGATGTACCCCGGAGTGCATTCCGATCTGGGAGGAGGTTATCCGCCGGGTGATCAGGGTAAGGCAAATGGAAAAGATGACCGTCTGCTGCTCTCGCAGATTGCTCTCAACGATCTGTATGCCGATGCGTTTGTATATGGTGCTCCACTGAAGGTCCCCCACGATGTTATTCCCGTGCAGTGGCTTCATGAGACTTGGCGAGCAATGAAGCCTGAAGTCGTTCGAGACTTCATGGTAAATACCGCGTTAGTTACCCGCTTCAACGCCTGGCGCCAAGTCACCCTCGGCCTGCAGCCCGCTTCACAACCGCTGCCCGTCGAACGCGCCGAACGCTATGAGCCGGTCCAGGCTACCGACACGCTCGAGCATGCCCTGCGTGGTCAGATGGCCTGGATCACCGCCTGGCGCATTGATCGTTATGCCTTTGCCAGCCTGCTGCAGACGCCGTTCTACCTTCAGTCCACAGACAGCCACGCTGATCCGGTCACACGCAAAAGTGCCGCGACCGAGCGCGACAGGCAGCAGGCCGAAATCGTCAAGCAGCGCAGGCTGCAGCAAGCGCTTGAACGCATCGACCGAACGCCTGCGAAACCGCTGAAGTCCGGCTTCAGGGATTTCGATCCTGACATGGCCCAAACCCAATTGCGCGAAGCCGCCGAAGAGTTCGGGGCGCAATACCGCGACCCCGAAGCTGTCGCGACGGTATTGCTTATGGCACGACTGCACCCCGCAACGCGCTCGATGGCGCAGGAGGCGGTCGCCCAGGCGCGAGTCGAGCGCAAGCAAATGAAGGCTGCGGGGTTAAGCAAGCTTCGCGAGTTGTTTCCGCAGCCGAAAAACGAGTACGAGTACGTCGATGAAAACAAGCGCGGCAACATCGACGAAAGCCGTAATGCCACGCAACCCGAAGGACTGTTACGCGCGTTGTTCGACGATCAGGTGCATGATTCCCGCGCGTGGTTTCTCTATGCAACCCTGCTTGGCTTAATGGGCACTGGCGGACGTGAACCCTTCGGCCACTACCTGCGTGAACGTACGGTGTTCTTCGGCGAAACCAGCTCAAGAGTACTGGCGCGGGTTGACGAAAACGGTGAACTGATCGTGGCAGCCGACACCCGCTTGCAGGGAATCGCACAGCCCGGTGTGTCGCAACCTCCAATGATGGACGCTGAGTGCCTAGCCAAGGCGCAAAGAGCAATCGATGCCCGTTGGCAGGCCTTCCACGCTCAGACCCGGGAGGTAAATGATGCGTCCGCCGTCTGAATCTGACCCGCGCAATATGGCGCAAATGGCTCGCTGCAGGCTCAAGACTGTATGGCGAACGTTGATTTGTGGCCTGACCACCGCCTTGCTGATGCAACCGGCGCAAGCCAGCACCATCGAGGCCATCAATCACACCCACTGGGCGATCAATCGGTTCAGCGTCGACGGCCGCTCGGCCATTGATGTCATCGGCGCCTATGAGGGCGGCGGGGGGGCATGCTGCTATATCGCTCCGCAGCGCTGGCAAACGGGAATGACAGTGCGGGTTGACTGGGAAACGGGATCATCCAGCTCGAAAGGCTTTCCCGGCTTTGCGGATGAAGTCAAATTCGATGCATGGCTTGACAAAATCGATGCCCAAAAACGCCAGCACAGCAAAGTGGTATCAGTCCCCGATTACACCGGCCAAAAAGTCTGCGGCATCACCGTACATTTCCTGCCCTGTGACGAGCTACAGGTCACCACCTCCTGCTACGCCTACGGCAGCCCCGAATACCCGATCAAGACCGCACTGCATTTGCCGGAGCCTCAGTCATGTCCGCGATAATCGGTGTTTCCGTTTGCTATCCGGCGCAAGTCGTCCGCCCTATGTTCACGCCGGCTGCACGCCGAGCACTGCTTTGCGGCCTCACCGCCGCCGTGCTCTTTCGACCGGCGCTAGCCAGCACCATTGAGGCCATCAACCACACCCACTGGGCGATCAACCGTTTCACCGTCGATGGCCGCTCGGCCATTGATGTCATCGGTGCTTATCAGGGCGGCGGGGGTGCGTGCTGCTACATCGCGCCGCAGCGCTGGCAACCGGGAATGACGGTGCGGGTTGATTGGGAGACTGGAGCTAGCAGTACGATGGACTATCCGGGGACTGGTGACTGGCCCAAGTATTTGGCATGGGAGAAGAAAATTGATGCCCAAACTCGACGGCACAGTAAAGAGGTTCCCGTCCCCGATTACACCGGCCAAAAAGTCTGCGGCATCACCGTGCATTTCCTGCCCTGCGACGAGCTACAGGTCACCACGTCCTGCTACGCCTACGGCAGCCCCGAATACCCGATCAAAACCCCGCTGCATTTGCCGGAGCCCCAGTCATGTCCGCAATAAAACCCGAACAATCAATACCCACTGAGACACTGGAGGCACAGCTATGAAACCGATAATCCGACAAGACGATACGCTCACGCCCTTCGGCGGTCAGGTTCTGGAAGGGCACTCCGACCATTACGGCAAGCCCATCGCCTGTCGGGGCGATGCCGTGCTCTGCAACCATCACGGTCTGACTCGGATAGCTGAAGGCACTGACACTTATATCGTCGACAACTGCCCGGTGGCATTGCACGGTCATCGTTGCGAGTGCGGCTGCACGCTAGTCAGCTCCATGCCCGACTCATGGGTGTCCCCGTGAGCCAGGCTCCTAAGTTCGCGAAATATCCTCTGTCGCAAGCTCCGGTTTATTCGCGCTGGTGGACCAGTTTTGCAGTGCTTTCAGCAGCCGTGCTCATCTCGGGCAAACTGGTGTTCAGTGATTTTTACGAGTTGAGGATCATTGTCATCGTTGCGCTGGGCGTGCTGTGTTTGTGGCTGCTGGCCTTTCTGGTGCGCGTGTTGTGTTTTCGGCTGGATCAACACAATGCGTATTGCTATGGCGTGAATACTCAGCAGCTAGAGCAAGCATGGTGGAGCCGTCATCGCCAGACAGTTGCGCTGGTGGAGTCCGTATTGCTGGGGGCTGTTTGCCGTTCGGCTGAACAAAAGCACGCGTTGTTCAGCCCCGATCTTACAAAGCCCACGCCTGAGCAAACCGATGACGGTTGGGCGATTCGTGTTCCTCAGGTCTTCGGAAAAGATGTTGCAGAGCGCGAGGCGCAATTAGCGGCCCTGCTCGCCTTGCAGTGGCAGCAGCAGCGCTCGGACCTTCCGGTTGAGCAGCCGCTGCGTTGCTATTGGCAGGGTACGCCCGCTGCCTGGAATTCGTTCGCCGAACAGGTAAAGAAGTTGTGGCCTACGGCGCAATTTCCGGAGCGTCCCGACGTCTGGCAAGGCATCGACAGCCTGGACGCCATCGTTGATCAACTACACGAAGAGCCTGCCGAAGCCTGGATTCTATGCGCCGGTTGCCAGTCTTCGCCCATCCAGCGAGAGAGTCGATTACCCGCAGGCGAGGCGGCCGTGCTGTGGGTGCTCGGTAAACAGGAGGGTGTGCGTATTGCTCGCGGGGAATGGCTGAATGCCGATGTTGAAAGCCTGGCTGCGGTGGCAGAACGCGCTCTGCGACAGAGCGAGCTTGAAGCTTCAGGTCCTCCCTGCGTGTCGTTCTCTCAGCCCGACTTGCCGGATGTGTCCGCGATTGGCTGGAACCTTCGACAGCATCTACAGGATGCCAATTTTGGTGCGCTTGGAAACCTGGAGTCCATGGTGGTGCTGACACTCGCCGCCTGGTACGCCGAGGGCAACAGCAAGGCCTGCGCCTGGCTGGCCAACGACCCTCAACACACCTTGGCCATAGGAGTGGTGAAACCCGATGACTCAACCAATTGAAGCTCCAAAAATGTCTGTGTGGCGCACAGCACTCCTGTTGGCGGTGACGGTAGCGTTAATTGTGGTGGTGGGGGGCGCGTCCTGGTGGGTGTGGGACGGTGCACGCCCTGTCGATCCGGATGTTCTGCGGGCCATGATCCTCAAGGGGGTGCTGTGTTGGGCAGTACTGGTGGTCATTGCCTTAATGATCTGGCATGGCGTGTTAAACGGCATTCGTTCACTGGTGCGGAGTAGCCAGCCGCTCCTGGCACTAAGGAAAAAAAGAAGCCAGGTCACTGGGAAAGTGACGCCTCAAATGCTTGAGCTCCTGGAGCGGCAACACGGCTCCTTCTGGCGCCACAAAACCCGCATCCTCCTGATCATCGGCGAACCCAATCACATCGAAGCCATCGCTCCCGGTCTTGCCGAAAAACAATGGCTGGAAACCCAGAGCGCCGTCCTGCTCTGGGGCGGTAGTTCGCAGGTTTCGCTGTCCGACGCGATTAAACAATGGCGTGGCCTTGGCCGCTGGCGCGCACTGGACGGCGTGGTCTGGGCGCTGGATAAAGATCAGAGCGCCAATGCTACGTTCATGGCTGCAGGCGTGCGTCATATACAGGCGCTGGCCGGCGAGCTGCATTGGCAGTTGCCGCTGCACCTGTGGCAGGTCTGCGACAGCGCCTGGCCGCAGCCAAAGAGGCCCACGCAACCGGTCGGTCGTCTGCTGCCGTCCAGGTTCACGCCGTCGCAGCTGGAAGGCTGTCTGGTTGCCCTGCAGCGATCGTTGTGCGAGCAGGGCATCGCGCAGATGCAGACCGCGAATGAGCATGATTTTCTGCACCGGTTGTCCCGGGATCTGAAGCGCGAAGGCATCGCTCGCTGGCGTAAGGCGCTGGAGCCGTTGCGGGGTATGCTTGCCCGTGGCGTGCCGCTGCGAGGCTTGTGGTTCAGCCTGCCATTGCCAGTCGGCAACGCGACCGAACACCATCACTGGCCTACCGAGCCGAGCTGGTTGGGAGTGCTCAACCACCAGGCCCCAAAAGGCCGGCGCTTCGGTTGGAACAGAACGCGCATCGGTTTCGCGCTCATGATGGGGCTGGTTTTGGTGTGGGAGGCGGGACTGCTGTTTTCGTTCGTCACTAATCGCGCGCAGATCGTGCAGTTGCACGCATCCCTCACGACCCTGCAACAACCGCAAACCGGCGACGCGCAGCTGCTGGCGCTCAATGAATGGGTGCGGGAGCTGGCCCGTCTGGACTACCGCGCACAGCACGGCGCGCCTTGGTATCAGCGCTTTGGCCTGAACCAGAATGCCGCGCTCCTGAATGCTTTGTGGCCGCAGTACATCGCCGCCAATCACCGGCTGATGCGTGATCCGGCCGTGGCCAATCTGGAGCGTCAACTCCAGGGGCTGGTGAAGCTGCCACTCACCAGCCCCGAACGGCTGAAACGTGCGCCGAAAGCTTACGAACAGCTGAAAACCTACTTGATGATGGCTCGTCCGGAAAAAGCCGATCCGGCTTATTTGACCGAAGCGCTGACCACCGCAGAACCCGAACGAGAGGGGCTGGACCCAGGCGTGTGGCAAAGCGTGTCTCCTGCGCTGTGGCACTTCTACAGCGAACAGTTGGCGTCGCACCCGGACTGGCGCATCGCTCCGGACGCCAAGCTGGTGGCACAGGTGCGACAAATCCTGCTCGGCCAGCTAAGCCGCCGTAACGCCGAAGCCAGCCAGTACCAGAAGATCCTCAACGCTGCCGCCGAACACTACCCGTCGCTGGACTTGTCGCAGATGATCGGGGAGACGGACGCGTCGACGCTGTTCTCCACCAGCGCCAGCGTCCCCGGCGTATTCACCCGGCAAGCGTGGGAAGGTCAAGTGCGCCAGGCCATCGATGACTTCGTCCAGACCCGGCGCGAAGTCATCGATTGGGTGCTCAGCGACAATCCCGACGATATCGCCACCGACGTGACACCGGATCAGCTCAAACAGCGCCTCGTCGAGCGCTATTTCCGGGACTACAGCAGCGCCTGGGTGAGCTTCCTCAACAACACGCGCTGGCGCAAGGCCGACAGCCTGCCCCAGGTGATCGATCAACTGAGCTTGATGAGCGATGCTCGCCAATCCCCGCTGATCGCGCTGTTCAATACGTTGGCCTATCAAGGGAAAGCCGGGATGAATCCGGTTACGGATCACTCCCTGCTCCAGTCCGCAACGCAATGGATGGGCCAGCGCAACATTCCGGCAATAAACGCAGTAGAAACCTTAACGGCCAGTCCGCTCGATGCCACCTTCGGACCACTGCTCGCGCTGACGAACAAAGACGAGAGCCAGAACACAGACGACAACCCGAGCCTGCAAGCCTTCCTGACCCGCGTCACCCGCGTGCGCCTGAAGCTGCAACAGATCACTGACGCACCAGACCCACAGGACATGACTCAAGCCCTCGCGCAGACGGTCTTCCAGGGCAAAGGAGTTGACCTCACCGATACCCGGTCCTACGGCGGTTTGATCGCCGCCAGTCTTGGGAGTGACTGGGCAGCAATGGGCAGGACGATGTTTGTGCAGCCCCTCGAGCAAGCCTGGCGCCAGGTGCTGCAACCCTCGGCGGCGGGCCTGAATAACCAATGGCAGCGTTCAATCGTGAGCGACTGGAACACCGCATTCACCGGCCGCTACCCGTTTGCCGCGACCGGCAGCGACGCGTCCTTGCCCATGCTCGGGCAAATGATCCGCGCCGATTCCGGCCGCATCGAGCAGTTCCTGCAGCGCGAACTGGGTGGGGTGCTGCGCAAAGATGGCAGCCGTTGGGTGGTCGACGCTCGCAACAGCCAGGGCCTGCGCATCGATCCGCAATTTCTTGCCGCGATCAATCAGCTCAGCCATCTGGCCGATGTGCTCTACACCGACGGCGGCATGGGTCTGAGATTCGAGTTGCGCGGCATCGCGGTGCGCGACGTGGTGCAGACCAGTTTCGTGCTCAACGGCGAGCGGCATCACTATTTCAACCAGAAAGAAAGCTGGCAGCGCTTTGCCTGGCCGGGTACCAACGATCATCCGGGGGCCAGTTTGACCTGGACCAGTGTCAGCGCCGGGGAGCGCTTGTTCGGTGATTACCAAGGCGCCTGGGGCCTGATCCGTCTGCTGGAGGGCGCGCAAGTCACCGCGCTCGACGACGGCGAAAGCCACTACCGGATGGTCCTCAAGGCCCCTGACGGCCTCGGCTTGACCTGGCACCTGCGCACCGAAATGGGCGCGGGACCCATGGCGTTGTTGACGCTGCGGGACTTCAAGCTGCCGCAGCGGATTTTCCTGAGCGAACGCAGCCCTGCTAATGCCGTTGCGCAAAATGAGGCCTACGAATGAGCCTGCAGACGTTGATCGACCGCTGCCTGGGCGAGCGCGATGCGCTGGCCCTGGCCCGACAGCAAGCCGCCAATTGGGACGCCTGGTTACTGCCTGTCAGCGCTGACTCTGTGGTCGGTCAAGATCCCGGCTATGACGATGATTTCCAGCGCATGCGCGGCGAGGTCAACAAGCTGTCGGGCGCCGATGCGGAGCTGGTGATCCAGCTGGCAGAAAAACTGCTCAAGCACAGCTGCAAGGATCTGCGTGTGGGCACTTACTACCTGTGGGCGCGCTTGCACAAGCAGGGTGAAGCGGGGTTGGCCGATGGTCTGGAACTGTTGGCCGCGATGATCGAACGTTATACCCATCAGGTGCTGCCCGCTCGGGCCAATAGCCGCAGAATGGCGCTGGAGTGGCTAGCCGGCAGCAAGGTGCTGGACAGTCTCTCGATGTTCCCGGAGGTAGATAAGAATGACGCTGATCGGATTGTTGCAGCGCTGGCCTGGCTCGATGACGCGCTCGGCAGTTGGCCCGCTGAGCAGCGTCCTTCGCTGGGCCCGTTGTACACCACATTGTCTGCGCGGCTGGCTCAGTACGGACAAATCGATGCGTCATCGTCGCAACCTGGCGTCCATCCGGAATCGAGCGGAGCCAAGACGGCACCGGCGCTGGCCGCGATTAAATCCGCACGGGATCTCCTGGACAGTGGTCGCTCGCTGGCGGGCTATTTGCGCGAGCAACCACAAGGCTGGCTGGCGGCCCATCGGCTGATGATGAGTCTGCGCTGGGACACCGTGCATCAAATCCCAGCCCAGGAACCCAGCGGCAACACCCGGTTGGCGCCTCCGCGTGGCGACTACCGCGCGCAGCTCAAACGGCTGTATCGACAACAGAGCTGGAGCGAGCTGCTTGATCAGGTCGAGCGGATGTTCGCGGAAGGGGTGAACCATTTCTGGCTGGACCTGCAGTGGTATCTGTATCAGGCGCTGAGCAAACAACCGGCGCCGCAGGACAGCTGGGCCACGGTGGTCCTGCGCGACTTGGGCCTGTTCCTGGAGCGTTTGCCGGGCCTTGAAGAATTGTGCTGGAACGACGGCACGCCCTTGGCCGATGAAGCCACCCGTGAATGGATTGTTCAGCAGGTCAACGGCAACCGTTTCACGGGAGGGTTGGCGGAGCCGGCCGCTGCATCATTAATCGCTGATGCGGACATCCTGTCCCTGGAAAGCGAAGCCCTGGTCCAGGCCGACAGTGGCGGCGTCGAACAGGCGCTGGCCTGGCTGGCGGGCAAGCCTGAAGTGCGCACCGGGCGGCAACGCTGGCTGCTACGTCTGTTGATGGCGCGGGTTGCCGAGCAGCACGGTAACAGCGATCTGGCGCTGCACCTGCTGGGTGAGCTGGACGCCACGGCGCGCCGCCAGCGCCTGGTCGAGTGGGAGCCGGATCTGAATTTCGAGGTCAAGGCGCGCCTGCTCAAATTGCTTCGTGTGAAATCCCAGCGCACTGACGCAGACAAACCCGTTCTCCTGCGGCGCATGGACGTATTGCTGGCGGCGCTGGTCGCCATCGATCCGGTGCGCGCCGCCCGGCTTTGCGCCTGAACTTCACTCAAAAGGATATTGAGCATGGACAATTTGACGCTGCGCTATTTCGACGCCGAAATGCGCTATCTACGCGAAGCCGGCAAAGAGTTCGCCCAAGCGTTCCCTGACCGCGCAGCGCACTTGAATCTGGACAAACCCGGCAGTCACGACCCGTACGTGGAGCGCCTTTTCGAAGGCTTCGCGTTCTTGATGGGGCGACTGCGTGAGAAGCTCGATGATGATCTGCCGGAGCTGACCGAGGGCCTGGTCAGCTTGTTGTGGCCGCATTACCTGCGCACGATCCCCTCGCTGTCAATCGTCGAGCTGGCACCTGACCTGGCACTGGTGAAGGAGGCTCAGGTCATCGGCCAGGGCTTTGAAGTCATATCGCAGCCCATCGGCCCTCAGCGTACCCGCTGCCGCTACACCACCACCCAGGATCTGACCCTGCGCCCGCTCGCGCTGGATGCCTTGCGGGTGGCCCAGGAACCAGACGGTCGTTCGGTATTGCGGATGCGTTTTGCCTGCGGCGCGATGACCGATTGGAGCCAGATCGATCCGTGCTCGATTGCGCTGTACCTGAACGCCGATGCCGCGACCGCCAATGCGCTGCACCAGGCGCTGACCCTGAACACGCAGACGCTATATATCCGGCTGCCGGGGCAGGGCGAACGCCAGCGGCTGGAAGGGCACTTCGCACCCAAGGGTTTTGCCGAAGAGGATCGCCTGTGGCCCAAAGGCGATAGCGCGTTCAGCGGCTATCAGCTGCTGTTGGAGTACTTCAGCTTTCGCGAGAAATTCATGTTTGTCACGTTGCATGGCCTGGAGCATCTGAGCCTCGAAGCGGGCACGCCCTGGTTCGAACTGGACGCGGTCTTGAGTGAGCCGTGGCCTCACGCGTTCGCTTTAAACTGCGAACACCTCAGACTGCATGCAGTGCCGGTGATCAACCTGTTCCCACTGGAGGCCGATCCCCTGATCCTTGATCCGTTGCAGACCGACTACCTGCTGCGGCCAATGCGCCTGCAGGATGGCCACACGGAAATTTATTCGGTGGACCGGGTGACCGGCTCAAAGAATGCGCAGCGTCATGACTTCGTCCCGTTTACCAGCTTTCGCCACAAGGGCGGCATGCTCCGGGACGAAGCGCCCGAGCGCTATTTCCACACGCGCTTGAAGCGGGCGGCTAACGGATTACATGAAACATGGTTGATCCTGGGCGGCGAGGCCTTCGATGAAGATCAGTTGCGTACCAGTGAAAGCCTGTCGCTGCGCCTGACCGGCACCAACGGGCAACTGCCGCGCAAGGCCCTGCAAAGTACCTTGCTCGACACACTGGTGCAGGCTGATCAGTTTGGCCTGCGGGCGCGCAATCTGTGCGCGCCGACCCTGCCTTGCTACCCGCCCAATCGCGACCGCTTTCACTGGCGACTGCTCAGCCATCTGGGCTCCAATTTCCTGCCGATGCTCGACAGCGCCGAAGTACTGCGCGGCACGCTGGCGCTCTACGACTGGACCGGCAGTGAACTCAATCGACGTCGGCTGGCGGCCATCGTCGAGGTCAGTCATCACCTGATTCAGCGGTTCGAAAAAGGCTTTCTGTTACGCGGCGTGGACATCGAAGTCACGCTCGATGCCAACGGTTTCGCAGGGGAGGGCGACATCAGTCTGTTCGGCGAAATGCTCAACCGCTTCTTTGCGCTGTACGCCGACATCCACCTCTACAACCAGCTCACGCTGATCCTGCAACCCACCGGAAAGTGCCTGCGATGGAACGAGAACCACAATCAGCGTATTCCCGGCTGAAGGCCGACGGTTTACTGGACGTGCTGAAGGAGCGCATGGCCGAGGCCAATCTGTATCGCTTCTGTCAGTTGCTGGAACAGGCCATGCCCAACCATGCGCCGCTCGGCAGCACCGAGCATTTGGCAGATGACCCGGTGCGCTTTCGTCCCGACCCCGGCATGGGCTTTCCGGCCAGCGAACTGAAGGCCATCGAAACCAGCGATGAACGCCCCCAGCAGCCGGCCACGATCCGTACGCGGCTGCTGGGTCTGTACGGCGTCGATTCGCCGCTGCCCACCGCGTTTCTGGACGACATCGCTCAGCGCCGGGAAGGGCACGATGCCCTGGAGGCTTTTCTTGATGTTTTCAACCACCGCATCTTTACCCAGTTCTACCGGATCTGGCGCAAGTACTCGTACCCTGCCTCGTTCGAGGCGGGGGGCACCGATGCGACCTCGCAATGCCTGCTGGGGCTGATCGGCCTGGGCATTCCCGGCACGGGAGGACAGATCGCCACGCCCATGTCGCGTTTTCTCGCCTTGCTTGGGGTGATGCGCCTGCCCACTCGCAACGCCGAAGGCATTGTCGCGCTGGTCAGGCTGCTGGCGCCCAATACCCTGGCCCGCGTCACCCCGCATTGGCCGCAGAACGTTGCGCTGGCGCACCCTGCCAGCCTGTCCCGCGAGCGTCCGGTGAGCCTGGCCCAAGGCACGCCATTGGGCAGTGTCGGGCATGACGCCAATAGCCAGCTGCACCTGGCTTTATTCACCGAAGACAACAACGAAGCGGCGGGGTGGTTGCCCGGTGGGCAGCTGCACAACGACCTGTTGGTGGTGTTGCGGGTGTACCTGGGTTGGCGTTGCACGGCCAGGTTGCAGTTGTCCTTGCCCGTGCGCAGTCTGCCGCTGCCACTGCTCGGCGGGTCGCCTGCCCTGCTCGGTATGACCTGCGTGCTGGGGCTCAACGATAAGGCCCTGGCCCTCGAAAATCGCGCCACTATCACCCTTAATCTGGGCCGCTACCAGGGCCTGCGCAGCAACTCACGGAACAGGGAAGTACACCATGTCGCGTATCCCATGTAATGCAATGACGCTCATTGGCCTCGCCACGCTGCTGGGTGGTTGCGGGCTGGTCCAGAGTGTGACCGATGCCACCACCTCTACCACCGAAGCGATTTTCTACAAGCAGGTGAAAATCCTGCACCTGGATCTCAGCGCTCGAACGGCGATGAACACTGATTCGACCGACATGCGTGCGTTGTCTGTGCCGACGCTGGTGCGGATCTATCAGCTGCGCGACAGCAAGTCGCTGCACAAGGCGACTTACGATCAGATCCTCAGTGACAGCGACAAGGCGCTGGGCGCCGATCTGCTCGGCGAGCATTCGCAGGTGGTCAAGCCGGGGGAGGGGGTGCAGCTGAATGTGCCGTTGAACAAGGACACGCAGTTTGTTGCCGTGGCCGCGCTGTTTCGCGAACCTGATAACAGTGCCAATAGCTGGCGCCTGATGTTGACGCGCGACGAACTGGACCCCGATCAGCCGCGCGTGATCGAGCTGGGAGATAACCGGCTGACCTTACGTGCGCTGTCGAAGGAATGACCGATGAGCGAACTCAACCCGTCACTTTACGAAATGCTCTTGCACAATTTCCATGGCGAGCTGGACCTGCATCGCGTTGACGAAGCGGACCAGCACACGTTGTCAGTGCTGGACAATCTGCAGCGGATTCTCAACAGTCGCGCCGGCACTCTCAGTCATCTTCCGGACTACGGTTTGCCGGACATGGGCGTGGTATTACAGGGGTTGCCGGCGACGGCGCACGCGTTGATGGACATCATGGTCGGCACCTTGCTCAAGTACGAGCCGCGCCTGGCTGCGGTGAACATTCGACTGTTGCCGCAGACCCGGCCCGGTCACCTGGAATACGCCCTGGACGTGCAACTCAAAGGGGGTAGATGCGCCACGTTCGGCACCACCGTGGCGCCCGAAGGCAAAGTGTTGATGCGCCATCTAAAGCGCCATAACCCATAAGTCGGGCTGGCCAGCACTCCCCCGATAGGAGCGAACGTGGTCGCGAGGCACCCGGGATCATTTCCCAGAGTCAGTTTCAGATCAGTGCTTGGGCGCATCCTTGGCCATGGTCAGAAACTGCTTTTCCTGATTCCAGTCGAAGGGCTCGTCATTCTGCTGGGCTTCGTAACGGCGTTCCTCCAGCGCGGTGTACAGGTCGATTTCGTCGTCGGGCATGAAGTGCAGGCAATCGCCGCCGAAATACCAGAGCAGGTCGCGGGGCACCAGATGAGCGATTTGCGGGTAGCGCTGAATCACCTGGCACAGCAGGTCTTGGCCCAGGTATTGGCTTTCGATGGGCTCTTGCGGCAGGAGGGTCATCAGTTCGTCATAGCGTTCGATGAACAGCTCATGACTTTCTTCGGGAACCTGTTCGGCTTCACCCAGCGCGACCAGGATGCCGCGCAGGTGCGTCAGCAGGTTGAGAGTGTGGTCGAGATTGGCGTCGGCCATGATGAAGTCCTCAGAGACAAAAACAGGCGCGAGAGTATAAGGCCCTCACTAAACCTCCGATACCCCGGCCACGATTGACGGCATCTTGCGCCTTATGCTGCAAGCCTCAAGTCTCAAGCTTCGACTCGCCGCTTGCCGCTTATAGCTGCTCCTAATGCCATAACCCTGCCAGATACCTGTGCCCGGCATCGGTCAGCGTCAATTTGAAGGTGTCTTCACTGTGCGGCTTGCGTGTGACGAAGCCAAGAAGCAAAAGTGTTTGCAGACGAGAAGTGGGTTTGCCGCGCTGTACGTCTTCCCCGGCGGCGATGTCAGCGAGCATGCAGCGGTGCGAGATGCGTTGGTCGATCATGATGCGTCCCCTTGTTTGTTTCTTATTGTTGGGGGGAGTGTAGGACAATCTGTAGCGGCTGGGGGAAGCCGCTGGGCGGGAGGTTGTGCCGAACATTGGAGCTGACGAGCAGCGCGAGGCTGCGATTCGATTTGTCTAAAACACTCAAATCGCAGCCTTCGGCAACCCCTGCACATTATTGCGTCAGCGGATCTTGCCTTCGGCCTGCTTCAACTCTTCCTTATCAAAATCATCCACATCAATCACCTTGCGCCGCGCCGCTTCGGCAGCACGCAGTTTCTGCGCTTCACCGGCCTGCAACACGCCAGCATTAAGCGCCGCGTAGATCAACGGCTCACCTGCCTTCGGATTGACCTGCCCGCCTTTTACCCCGTGATGCAATTTGCTGTGCAACGGGCGACTGGCTGTCAGCAGGTCACTGGCCTGCTGCAAAGCGCCGACCGCATCGTCCGGGGAGGTCGGTCGATAGCAGCCGGCAAGCAGCGACTCCAGCGCCGGATCACCTTTGGCACGGCCTAATATCTGCGCCACTTCAGCGTCGAGCCGGTCGGACGGGCCTTTATGGCGACGACCGAACGGAAACACCACCACCCGCAGCAAGGCACCGAGGACCCGGTTCGGGAAGTTGCTCAGCAACTCATCCAGCGCACGTTCGGACTCGCCCAACGCTTCCTCCATGGACCAGCGGAACAACGCACTCAGATGCTGCGGATAATCCAGATCGTGATAACGCTTGAGTGCTGCCGAGGCCAGATACAAGTGACTGAGCACATCGCCCAACCGCGCCGACAATCGCTCACGGCGCTTCAGCTCGCCGCCCAGCAGCATCATGCTCAGGTCCGCCAGCATGGCGAAAGCCGCTGCCTGGCGATTCAATGCGCGGTAGTAGCCCTGACTCAGGCGATCCCCCGGCATCGATTCGAAGTGGCCGAAACCCAGGTTGAGGATGAAAGTGCTCGCCGCGTTGCCTACCGCAAAACCGATGTGCTGCAGCAGCAGAGTGTCGAACTCGGCCACCGCGCGATCCTGGTCCTCGCGCCCGACCAGGGCCATTTCCTTGAGCACGAACGGATGGCAGCGAATCGCGCCCTGACCGAAGATCATCAGGTTACGCGACAGAATGTTCGCGCCTTCCACCGTGATAAAGATTGGCGCGCCTTGCCAGTTGCGGCCCAGGTAATTGTTCGGGCCCATGATGATGCCCTTGCCCCCGTGCACGTCCATCGCATGGGTGATGCACTCGCGGCCACGCTCGGTCAGGTGATATTTGAGAATGGCAGACAGCACCGAAGGCTTCTCACCCAGGTCCACCGCATTTGCGGTCAGCATCCGCGCGCTGTCCATCAGCCAGGCATTGCCGCCGATGCGCGCCAGTGATTCCTGAATCCCTTCGAAGGCAGATAAAGGCACGTTGAATTGCTCGCGGATCTGCGCGTACTGACCGGTCACCAGGCTGGTGAACTTGGCCGCGCCGGTGCCGACGGCCGGGAGCGAAATCGAACGACCCACTGACAGGCAATTCATCAGCATCATCCAGCCTTTGCCGAGCATGTCCTGGCCGCCGATCAGGTACTCCAGCGGGATGAACACGTCCTTGCCGGAGTTGGGACCGTTCATGAACGCAGCACCCAGCGGCAGATGCCGACGACCGATTTCCACGCCTGCCGTGTCAGTGGGGATCAGCGCCAGGCTGATGCCCAAATCTTCTTCCTCACCCAGCAAGTGTTCCGGGTCGTAGGCCTTGAAGGCCAGGCCCAGCAGGGTGGCGATAGGGCCAAGGGTGATGTAGCGCTTTTCCCAATTCAGGCGCAGACCGATGACTTCTTCACCTTCCCACTGACCTTTGCAGATGATGCCGGTGTCGGGCATCGCCCCGGCGTCGGAGCCGGCCAGCGGACCCGTCAGCGCAAAGCAGGGGATGTCGTCGCCACGGGCCAGTCGGGGCAGGTAATGATTGCGTTGCTCTTCGGTGCCGTAATGCAGCAGCAGTTCGGCAGGACCGAGGGAGTTGGGGACCATGACGGTGGACGCCAGATCGCCACTGCGGGTCGCCAGTTTCATCGCCACCTGTGAGTGGGCGTAGGCCGAGAAGCCTTTGCCGCCGTACTCTTTTGGGATGATCAGCGCGAAAAAGCCATGCTCCTTGATATGCGCCCAGGCCTGGGGCGGCAGGTCCATGGCCTGACCGATTTCCCAGTCCGTGACCATGGCACACAATTCTTCGGTGGGGCCGTCGATAAAGGCCTGTTCTTCAGCGCTCAGCTGGCTCTTTGGATACGCGAGCAAAGTGTTCCAGTTGGGGCGCCCGCTGAACAGTTCGCCATCCCACCACACCGTGCCGGCATCGATGGCGTCGCGCTCGGTTTGCGACATTGGCGGCAGGACTTTCTTGAACCAGGCAAACATCGGCGCGCTGAAGTACTGACGCCGCAGCTCCGGCAATGCCAGCGGCAGTACCACGGCCAGCCACAGCAGCCAGAAAATCGTCATCAGCCAAACGGGGGCATGACTGAACACGCCCATCGCCAACAGATAAACCGCCACCACACCCAGCGCGGGTAGGGGTGCGACGCGACGATGGGCCAGCCAGGCCACGCCGATCAGCAAAATCGGAATCCACAACCACAACATAAAAGACGTCCTCCGTGATGACGGTGATAACGCATCACCCTCAAGGGTAGAGCCAATGGCTCTGGCCCGCGCATCGATAGTGACCGCTGGCCGTCATGGGAGTTCGTGGGCTGGCCGATGCACGCGAAGTTGTGGCTCGAACGCTGCCTTCGCGGCGTAGACTGTCGCGCGTCGACACAGGTGGACATTAGACTGTCGGTCTGTGAAAGCCTGTTCTGTGCCTACAACAAGGAGAGCCGCGATGCTGAAAATCTGGGGCCGCATTAATTCGTCCAACGTGCGCAAAGCGCTGTGGATCGCCCAAGAGCTGGATCTGCCGTACGAGTCATTGAATGCCGGAGGTGCGTTCGGCATTAACGATCAGCCCGAATATGTGGAGAAGAACCCCAACGGCGTGGTGCCGATGATCGAAGATGGCGATTTCGTGCTGTGGGAGTCCAATGCCATCGTTCGCTACCTGGCGGCGCAGTACGGCGGCGATACCAACCTGTATCACCAAGACCCACAGGCGCGGGCATCGGCGGACAAATGGATGGACTGGACCACGTCAACCCTGGCCGGTCCGTTTCGTCCGGTATTCTGGGGCGTGCTGCGAACGCCAGCCGATAAGCAGGACTGGGCGCAGATCAACGCTGCGATCAAGACCGTTGAGCAACTGTTGATCATTGTCGACCGGGCACTGGCGTCGCAGCCTTACCTTTCAGGCGATGAATTCGGCATGGGCGACATCCCGCTTGGATGCTTCGCGTACGCCTGGTTTGAAATGCCGATTGAACGCGCAGCGATGCCACACCTCCAAGCCTGGTATGAACGCCTGAAACAACGTCCGGCTTTCCAGAAAGCGGTGATGACGCCGTTGACCTGAAGGTGCGCAGCGTTGAGTCGATAAGTACTATCAATATATGTCGCTGTACTTGAGCGGCGTGGGCCAGCAACATTGCCGCCTATTGTGCTGATTTAACGCCATGCCGCCTTCAATCGTGCGGCATTTGGCCCGGTTTCCTCGTTCAAATTCCTTTTTCCCTTTATTTGGTGCTTCTACAGTCATGAGTTCAGCTCTGTCCATCCGGCAGCTAACCAAGACCTACGGCAACGGTTTCCAGGCCCTCAAGGGCATCGATCTGGACGTCGCCGAGGGTGATTTCTTCGCCTTGCTCGGCCCCAACGGTGCCGGCAAATCCACCACCATCGGGATTATCTCGACGCTGGTCAACAAGACCACCGGGACCGTCAACATCTTCGGTCACGACCTGGACCGCAACCCGGCGCAGCTCAAGCGCTCCATCGGTGTGGTGCCCCAGGAGTTCAATTTCAACCAGTTCGAAAAGACCTTCGACATCGTCGTGACCCAGGCCGGGTATTACGGCATCCCGCCGAAGATCGCCAAGGAACGCGCCGAGCAGTACCTCACGCAATTGGGGCTGTGGGATAAACGCGATACGCCTTCGCGCTCGCTGTCGGGCGGCATGAAGCGCCGGTTGATGATTGCTCGCGCATTAATTCACGAACCGCGCCTGCTGATCCTCGACGAACCGACCGCGGGTGTGGATATCGAACTGCGCCGTTCGATGTGGACATTTCTCACCGAGCTGAACGAGAAGGGCATCACCATCATCCTCACCACCCATTATCTGGAAGAGGCCGAACAGCTGTGCCGCAACATCGGCATCATCGACCACGGCGTGATCGTCGAAAACACCGGCATGAAACAGCTGCTCAATACCATGACGGCGGAGACCTTCCTGCTCGACCTGAGAGACTCGATGACCACGCCGCCGAACCTGATGGGCTACCCGGCACGACTGGTGGACAGCCATACCCTTGAGGTGCAGGTGGACAAGACTGTGGGCATCACCGAGTTGTTCGCGCAGCTGGCTGCAATGAACATTCAGGTGCTGAGCCTGCGCAATAAAACCAATCGCCTGGAGGAGCTGTTCGTGTCGCTGGTGGAAAAAAATCTGTCGAAGGTGGCGGTATGAGTTCCGAGCTGCGTCCCAACCTCATCGCCCTGAACACGATTGTCTACCGCGAGATTCGCCGCTTCACGCGGATCTGGCCGCAAACGCTGCTGCCCCCTGCGATCACCATGGTTTTGTACTTCGTGATCTTCGGTAACCTGATCGGACGCCAGATCGGGGACATGGGTGGCTTCACGTACATGCAGTACATCGTGCCGGGCCTGATCATGATGTCGGTGATCACCAACTCCTACGGCAACGTGGTCTCGAGCTTCTTCGGCGCGAAGTTTCAGCGCTCGGTGGAAGAGTTGATGGTATCGCCAGTGTCACCGCACACTATTCTGATCGGCTACACCCTGGGCGGTGTATTGCGCGGTTTGATGGTCGGGGTGATCGTGACGATTCTTTCGATGTTCTTTACCGATCTGCAAGTGCATCACCTGGGCGTGACCGTTGTGGTAGTAGTGCTGACGGCGACGATCTTCTCGCTGCTGGGCTTCATCAACGCCGTGTTCGCACGCAACTTCGACGATATCTCGATCATCCCGACGTTCGTGCTGACGCCGCTCACTTATCTGGGTGGGGTGTTTTACTCGATCAACCTGCTGCCGCCGTTCTGGCAAACCGTGTCGCTGGCCAACCCGGTGCTGCACATGGTCAACGCTTTCCGCTACGGCATTCTAGGGGTGTCGGACATCAAGATCAGCATTGCCCTGGCGTTCATGGTCGTCGCGACCATCGTGCTTTATCTGGGTTGCGCGCGGTTGCTGGTGAGTGGACGAGGGATGCGTCAGTAGTTCGGTAATGCTGGTCAATCTATTGGAGTGCTGAGCCTGTGGGAGCGGACTCGTCCGCGAAAGCGTTGGTCGGAACAATACAAATGTATCGTCTGAGCCATAGTCTTCGCGGACAAGTCCGCTCCCACAGGTTTTATTGTGCATTCAGGATCTGCGCTTCTCCCGCCGTAACCGCCACTGTCGCCCGACCCACCAGCGCCAGTAGGTCATCGTCAGAAAATACCCCAATACTCCCAGCACGATGCCCGCCACCACCGATCCCAGCAAAAACGGCTGCCACAACGTGGTCAGTTGCCCGCTGATCCATTCCCAGCTCATCTCGTCGGGGAAATGCCGTGGCGGCAATCCCATCAGCAATGCGCCGATTTTGTACGTGCAATAAAACACCGGCGGCATCGTCAGCGGATTGGTCAGCCAGACCAGGCTCACACCTATCGCCAGATTGCCTCGTACCCAGATCACCAGCAGCGCCGCCAGCAACATTTGCAGCGGAATCGGCATTAGCGCAGCGAACAGTCCTACGCCCATCGCCCGTGCGACCGAGCGCCGATTGAGGTGCCACAGGTTGGGGTCCTGCAGCAGTCGGCCAAAAAACCGTAAGGATTTGTGTTCCCGGATGGTGTTCGGATCTGGCATGTAACGCTTGATCAAATGGCGTGGCATACGGTTATCCGGTCGGTGGGCAGGCAAGTCGGGGCAAAGTATGCACACATACTGAACGGTGGAAATTCAGACTTTGTGACAATTAATAAAACTGTCACGCGCAGGGTGCGCTAAGCCGTGGGGAGGATTCTGCAGTCATCAGGGAAGAGACCATGCGCACAGGGATGCTCGCGCTTGCATTAGGGCTGTTGGCCTTGCGATTTTTACCAGCCTTGCCGCCCGTCTGGTTGCTGGTTTGGATGCCGGTACTGGCGCTGATGCTATTGCCGTTTCGCACTTACCCACTCGCTTTCTTCTTGTTGGGCCTGACCTGGGCCTGCATCTGGGCCCAGTTGGCGCTCGATGATCGGCTGGAACCGCGGCTCGACGGCCAGACCCTATGGCTGCAAGGTCAGGTGGTTGGCCTGCCGCAGAATGTCGACGGTGTGGTGCGATTCCAGCTCAAAGATCCTCGCTCACGCCGCACAGATCTGCCTGAGACGATACGGGTGGCCTGGTACGACGGGCCCCAGGTGCGCAGCGGTGAGCGGTGGCGCCTGGCGGTCAAACTCAAAGCGCCAGGGGGGCTGGTCAACGCCGATGCGTTCGATTACGAAGCCTGGCTGCTGGCCCAGCGCATTGGCGCAACGGGCACGGTGCTGGACGGGCAATTACTGGCATCGACAGCGCCGTCCTGGCGCGATGCCATTCGTGAGCGGTTGCTTCAGGTGGATGCTCAGGGACGTGAGGGCGGGCTCGCGGCGCTGGTGCTGGGCGACGATTCCGGGCTTGGCCCCGCCGACTGGCAAGTGCTGCAAGACACCGGCACGGTGCATTTGCTGGTGATATCCGGTACCCACATTGGACTGCTCAGTGGACTGATTTACGGACTGATTGCCGGGCTGGCACGTGTGGGGGCATGGCCGCGATTTATCCCGTGGCTTCCAGCGGCGTGCGTTCTCGCGTTTGGCGGCGCGCTGGTGTACGGCTTTCTCGCCGGCTTTGAAGTGCCGGTACGAAGGGCCTGCGTGATGATTGGCATGGTGCTGCTGTGGCGGCTGCGTTTTCGCCAATTGGGGGTGAGTTGGCCAATGTTGCTGTCACTCAATCTGGTGTTGCTGTTCGATCCCCTGGTCAGCCTGAAGCCGGGGTTTTGGCTGTCGTTCGCTGCCGTGGGCATTCTGATACTGATTTTCGGCGGCCGGCTTGGTGCCTGGCGCTGGCTGCAAAGCTGGACCCGCGCTCAATGGCTGATCGCGGTCGGTTTGCTGCCCATTCTGCTGGCGCTTAACTTGCCCGTCAGCCTCAGTGGCCCGGCAGTCAACCTGATCGCGGTGCCTTGGATCAGTCTGGTGACGTTGCCCTTGGCGCTGCTCGGCACGCTGGCACTGGCGATCTCGCCGCTGGGTGAGGGGCTGCTGTGGCTGGCAGGCGGTTCGATGGACTGGCTGTTTCGTTTTCTGGCATTGGCGTCTGCACGGATGCCCGCCTGGACTGGCCCGTCGGTACCACTGTGGGCATGGGGCATCAGCCTGACCGGCGCGCTGCTGTTGCTGCTCCCCAGCGGGTTGCCGATGCGCTCATTGGGCTGGCCGATGCTTTTGCTGTGTGTGTTCCCGCCATTGAAAACCGTGCCGCACGGGCGGGTGGAGGTGATGCAGCTGGACGTTGGCCAGGGACTTTCGATTTTGCTGCGAACCCGGGACCACAGTCTGCTGTATGACGCCGGCCCGCGTTTCGGCGAATTCGACACCGGGCAGCGGGTGGTGCTTCCGGCGATTCGCAGAGCGGGCGTTCAGACCCTCGATGTGATGTTGCTCAGCCACGCCGACGCTGACCACGCCGGTGGCGCCTCGGCCATCGTTCAGGGAATACCGGTGCGGCGCGTGCTGGCGGGGGATGTCGGACGATTGCCATCCCTGTTGCAGGCCGAGTCCTGCCGAAACGGCGAAACCTGGACCTGGAACGCAGTGAAGTTTTCCACCTGGATATGGGAGGGCGCCGCCGAGGGTAATCAGGCATCTTGTGTTCTCAGCGTCGAGGCAAACGGCGAACGCTTGCTGTTGACCGGGGATATCGATGTCAAGGCAGAGCGCGCAATGCTTGACGATGGTTTCGCTGTGCGCGCCGACTGGCTGCAATCACCGCATCATGGCAGCCGCAGCTCATCGTCCAAGACATTTCTGCGGGAGGTGGCGCCTCGCGGTGTGCTGATTTCCCGAGGTCGCAATAACAGCTTCGGTCATCCCCACCCGCTGGTAATGTCGCGCTATCGATGGCTGGGCATCGCTGCTTACGACAGCGCGGAGCTTGGGGCCATTACGTTGCAGTTGGGCGCTTTCGAAGAGCCCGAGGCCGAGCGTAGGACGCAGCGCTTCTGGCGTGAGTGAAAGGGCTGGTTATTCATCGCACGCTTCGGCGAGCCGACGACCCTATGTTAGAGTGGCGCCACTTTTTTTCAGGGGGTGTTCGCTGTGTGGGAACTGGTCAAATCTGGTGGCTGGATGATGCTACCGATCATTCTGAGTTCCATCGCCGCCGTCGGGATCATCATCGAACGTCTATGGACCCTGCGCGCCAGCCGCATCACGCCGCCCCATCTGCTGGGCCAGGTGTGGCGCTGGATCAAGGACAAACAGCTCAATAGCGAAAAGCTCAAAGAGCTGCGCGCCGATTCGCCGCTGGGGGAAATCCTCGCTGCAGGCCTTGCCAACTCCCGTCACGGTCGCGAGATCATGAAAGAGTGCATCGAAGAAGCAGCCGCCCGCGTCATCCATGATCTTGAACGCTATCTGGCGACCCTGGGCACCATCGCAGCCATGGCGCCGTTGCTGGGTCTGCTGGGCACCGTACTGGGCATGATCGACATCTTCAGCTCCTTTACCAGCTCAGGCATGACCGGCAATGCCGGGATGCTCGCAGGCGGTATCGCCAAGGCGCTGATCTGTACCGCGTCGGGCCTGACCGTTGCGATCCCGGCAATCTTCTTCCATCGCTACCTGCAAAGCCGTGTCGACGAGCTGGTGGTCGGCATGGAACAGGAAGCGATCAAACTGGTTGAAGTGGTGCAGGGCGACCGCGACGTCGATCTGGTCGAGATCAATGTGCCAGACAAGCCTGCCGGCAAGGCCGAGGGCAAGAAGAAGTGAAATTCCGACGCCGCAAACCCCGGGAGACCATCGACATCAATCTGGTGTCGCTGATCGACGTGGTGTTCATTTTGCTGCTGTTCTTCGTGGTGACCACGACGTTTACCCGCGAAACACAGATGCGGGTCGAGCTGCCCCAGGCAGTCACCGGCGCTTCTGCTGACGACATCGATAAAAAGCACCTTGATATCACCATCAATGCCGATGGCGTGTATTCGGTGAATAACACGTTGCTACCCGACAGCCATCTGCAAACCCTGATCGATGCTTTGCAGAAGGAATCGGCGGGTGACACCAGCCTGCCGTTGTCCATCAGCGCTGACGGCAAGACCCCGCATCAGGCCGTGATCACAGCCATGGACGCTGCCGGTAAACTTGGCTTCGCCCATTTGCGCATGACCACGGTCGAGGCGGCATCGGCTAACTGATGGCCTTCACCGACCGACTGCTCAACGCCTGGTACACCGGCCATCCCGCCCTGGTACTGCTACGCCCGCTGGAATGCCTGTATCGCCGGGTGGTCGACAAAAAGCGGGCACGGTTCGTGGCCGGTGAAGGTGACATCTACAAAGCGCCCGTGCCAGTGATCGTGGTGGGCAACATCACGGTCGGCGGCACCGGCAAGACGCCGCTGATTCTCTGGATGATCGAGCACTGCCGCAGCCTGGGCTTGAAGGTGGGTGTGGTCAGTCGCGGTTATGGCGCCAAGCCGCCCAGCCTGCCATGGCGCGTTCGCCCAGAGCAGACGGCGGACGAGGCGGGCGATGAGCCACTGCTGATCGTGCGACGCACCGGCGTGCCGTTGATGATCGATCCTGACCGGGCACAGGCGGTTCGTGCGCTGTTGGCCGAAGAAAAGCTCGACCTGATTCTCTCTGACGATGGCCTGCAGCATTACCGCCTCGCCCGTGATCTTGAACTGGTCTTGATCGACGCCGCGCGCGGTCTCGGCAATCGTCGCTGTCTACCTGCAGGCCCTCTGCGCGAGCCGCTGGAGCGCCTGCGAAGCGTTGATGCGCTGCTCTATAACGGCGCCATCGCTGACCGCGAGGATGGCTACGGCTTTCAACTTCAGCCTTCGGCGCTGGTCAACCTGCTGACCGGCGAGCGTCGATCCGTCGATCATTTTGCGCCGGGGCAAACTCTTCACGCGGTCGCTGGAATCGGCAATCCACAACGTTTCTTCAATACCCTCGAAGGACTACACTGGCGCCCAGTACCGCACCCGTTTGCCGATCATGCTGTCTACAGCGCACAGGTGCTGGCTTTCGAGCCGCCGTTGCCGCTGGTCATGACCGAAAAGGATGCCGTCAAATGTCGCGCTTTCGCGGGCGCAGACTGGTGGTATCTGGCGGTAGAGGCCCAGCCGTCTCCTGCCTTTATCCAGTGGTTCGATTCGCAGTTACATCGTCTTTTGCCATGACTCGCTCAGGATTACTTATGGACACCAAATTGCTCGACATCCTCGCTTGCCCGATCTGCAAAGGTCCGCTCAAGCTCAGCGCCGACAAGACCGAACTGATCAGCAAAGGCGCAGGTCTGGCTTATCCGATTCGCGACGGCATCCCGGTGATGCTCGAAAGCGAAGCCCGTACCTTGTCCACCGACGAGCGTCTGGACAAATGACCGCAGCCTTCACAGTTGTCATCCCGGCGCGTTACGGCTCCAGTCGGTTTCCTGGCAAGCCACTGAAAACCATTGCTGGCAAGCCGATGATCCAGCATGTCTGGGAGCAGGCGCGCAAAAGCAGCGCCGAGCGCGTGGTGGTCGCCACTGACGATGTGCGCATCTTCGAAGCCTGTCGAGCGTTCGGCGCTGATGTGCTGATGACCCGCGATGATCACAACTCCGGCACCGATCGTCTGGCCGAAGTGGCTGCGCAACTGGGGCTGGCCAACGATGCCATTGTGGTCAACGTGCAGGGCGATGAGCCGATGATCCCGCCTTCGGTGATCGATCAGGTGGCTGACAACCTGGCGGCGCACCCTGAAGCACGCATGTCGACGCTGGCCGAGCCGATTGATGATGTGGCGGCGCTGTTCAATCCCAATGTGGTCAAAGTCGCCTCCGACATCAATGGCCTGGCCCTGACATTCAGCCGCGCACCTCTGCCTTGGGCACGGGATGCACTGGCCAAAGACCGGGACCAGTTGCCTGAAGGTGTGCCGTTTCGCCGTCATATCGGCATTTATGCCTACCGCGCCGGGTTTCTGCATGACTTCGTCAGCTGGGGCCCTTGCTGGCTGGAGAACACTGAAAACCTGGAGCAACTGCGAGCCCTGTGGCATGGCGTGCGTATCCATGTCGCCGATGCCCTGGAAGCACCGCCTGCAGGCGTCGATACCGCAGAAGACCTGGAACGCGTTCGACGTTTGCTGGAGGTCTGATGGGTGTTCTTTTTAGCGGGTTGACGTGGCTGATGCAGGTCCGCCCATGACCTTGCAGATTCAAACCGACGTTTCCCTCAAGCCATTCAACACCTTTGGTGTGGATGTCCGTGCGCGCTTGTTTGCCCAGGCCCACAGCGATGAGGACGTTCGCCAGGCGCTGGATTACTCGCAACGGCACGGCGTGCCGCTGCTGGTCGTTGGCGGGGGCAGCAACCTGCTATTGACCCGCGATATCGATGCGCTGGTGTTACGCATGGCGAGTCGTGGCATCCGTATCGTCCACGAGGACTGCGGCAATGCGGTGGTCGAGGCCGAGGCAGGGGAGCCTTGGCATCCCTTCGTGCAGGACATGCTCGCACGCGGGCTGGCCGGCCTTGAGAATCTGAGTCTGATTCCAGGGACCGTGGGTGCAGCGCCAATGCAGAACATCGGCGCGTACGGTGTCGAGATCAAGGACGTCTTTGACAGCCTCACGGCAATGGACAGACGCACAGGCGAGCTGCGCGAGTTCTCTCTTGAGGACTGCGCCTTTGGATACCGTGACAGTGTGTTCAAGCATGAGGCCGGGCGCTGGTTGATTCTGCGTGTTCGGTTCGGCCTGAGCTACAGTGCCGATCTGCACCTGGACTACGGTCCGGTGCGTCAGCGTCTGGACGAGTCGGGCATCAAGCAGCCCACGCCGATGGACGTCAGTCGCGCCATCTGTGCCATCCGCAGCGAAAAGCTTCCGGACCCCGCGACGCTGGGCAATGCCGGCAGTTTTTTCAAAAATCCGCTGGTGTCCGCTGATCTCGCCTCGCAGCTCAAGCAGGCGCATCCGGGTTTGGTCAGTTATTCGCAGTCCGATGGTCGAGCGAAGCTGGCGGCTGGCTGGCTGATCGAACAGGCGGGATGGAAAGGCTTTCGAGACGGTGATGCAGGTGTGCATCGCTTGCAGTCGTTGGTGCTGGTCAATTACGGTTCGGCAAGCGGCGCTGATTTGCTCAAGCTGGCTCGCAGGATTCAAGCCGACATCGCTGAGCGTTTCGGCGTCGAGCTGGAGATGGAGCCAAACCTTTACTGAGCCGTCAGCTGTCATCGACGACCGGCTGTGGGAGGTATTCATCGGCTGGGCCTTTGCTTTCGGATGTTGAATACGGGTCGATGGAGAGCTCAAGCATGCGTGAAACCCTGTGCGCCATCGTTCTTGCTGCAGGCCAAGGCAGCCGGTATCGGCAAATTGCTGGCGCTCATCGCAACAAGTTGCTGGCGCAATGTTCAGGACGCGACGGCTCCGAGCGCTCTGTCTTCGAGCATGTTTTGTTCAGCATTCGGCCCCTTGTTGATAAGTGCGTGGTTATCACGCGTCCCGAGTACCCCGGTGTCGCAGAATTGGCTTTGCAGCACGGTTGTGAGGTCGTGATTGTTGATTCACCCGGCATGGGCGACAGCATTGCAGCTGCCGTCGCCGCCGAGCCAGACCATCGCGGCTGGCTGATGGTATTGGGTGATATGCCTTTTATTCATCCTGATACCCTCAAGCAGGTCATCAGATCGCTGGAGGACAACGCGATCAGCGTCCCCGTACATGATGATAAATTCGGACACCCGGTAGGATTTGGCCGCTCCTTTGGTCCGGCATTGATGCTACTAACGGGGGAGAAGGGTGCGAAGCGATTGTTCAAGGGGGCTGCGGTAAAGGAAGTACCGGTTGATGATCCTGGCGTTTTATGGGATGTCGATGTGCCAACCGCACTGCAATTCACCCTTAAATAGCTTTGCCATCCAGACATAAAAAAACCCCACCTGCTCACACAGGTGGGGTTTTTTCATTCAGCGGGGATCAAGCTTGAGGTTTTGGCTCTTTGCTCTCTTCCTGCTCTGTGGCGTGGTGCGGCACGACTTCTTCAGCCGGTTGCACGTTCTCGTCAATCGACGGAGCCGGTGCGGCTTCAGTTGGCTGTTCAGGCGCGGCTTGCTCGGCCTTTGGAGCAGTGGCAGCAGCAGGAGCTGATTCAGCCTCTTTCTGCAAACGCTCGGCTTCAAGGCGACGGCGACGCACTTCACGTGGGTCGTTAGGCGCACGACCGCTGCTGCTCACTGGCAACGCAGGGGCAGGCTCGACGACTGTCGGTTCAACCACTGCTGCTTCGGAAACGACCGGGGCAGGGGTGGCGACGATTTCCGGAGCGGCCAGTGCGGCAGGCGCTTCGAATACCGCAGGCTCCTGGGCGACCGGCTCGGCAACAGTGTGTTCAACCGTAGGCTCGGCAGGGGTTGGCTCAACGTCTGCAGGCTCGTAAGCCAGCTGTTGTTGAGTTTCTGCCGCAGGCGCTTCAACCACAGGTGCTTCAACCGGCTTGGGCGCTTCGGCAACCACTGGAGCCTCAACCGCTGCCGGTGTGTCGAACAGCTCAGCCTGCGCTGCGGCTTTCACCTGACGTTCGAACGGCGCCAGGGTCGCGTCAAACGGCGCGACCTCGACTTCGGGGGCCAGCGCTGCACGGGCAGTGGTCTGAGCGGTCGGTGCCTCGACCGCAGGAACTTCTACCTTGGCGACCTCGGTCACTGGCGATTCGACAGGTGTTTCAACGGTCGCGGTGGCGAGTTCGGCCTGGCGATGAGCCTGGGCTTCGGCAGGCGCACTGATCACGCTGGTGGCGACGGCTGCGGTAACGGCAAGGCCGGCCGCAACATCGGAAGTTTCGGCTTCTTCGTTTTCCTCGGAACCTTCAGAACCTTCGATCACATCACCGTTCGCATCACGTTGACGTTCGCGGCGGTTGCTGCGACGACGCTGACCACGGGAGCGACGACGAGGACGATCACCTTCGGCATGTTCCTGGTTGTCGTCCTGTTGCTCTTCGTTGTTCAGCAACACTTCTTCGTCGGTCTCGGCAGCCACAGGCTGTTCGGTACGAGGTTGACGCTCTTCACGCGGTGCGCGCGGCTGGCGTTCTTCGCGAGGAGCACGCTCTTCACGAGGAGCACGTTCCGGACGCTCTTCGCGTGGCACGTTGACGGCAGCGGCCGGTGCTGCATCCAGTGGCTCACGCAGTTCGCGGACCGGACGATCTTCGCGGGACTTGCGGTCTTCGCGTTGAGCGCGCGGCGCACGTTCTTCACGGGGGGCGCGGGCCTGGCGCTCTTCGCGTGGTGCAGTGGTTTCTTCGCGGGCTTCACGAGGTTCGCGGGCCGGACGCTCTTCACGCGGAGCACGTTCCTCACGTGGCGCGCGATCTTCACGGGCTTCACGTGGGGCACGTTCTTCGCGCGGTTTGCGCTCTTCATCACGGCGGCCGTTACGGCTGCGGCTCTGCTGACGACCGTTACGGCGTTCTTCGTTGCGTGCAGGACGCTCCGTGGCAGCTGCAGGCTTTTCAACCACGGCCGGGGCGACAGGCTCTTCCTTGGTCGCGAACAGGCTGACCAGGGATTTCACCAGGCCTTTGAACAGGCTTGGCTCATGAGCGGCAGGCTGGGCAACCGCTGCTGGCGTTGCGACTTCGGTCGGGACCGGAGCGTTGGCGCGAGCTGGTGCTGTTTTGACAGCGGCTTCCTGGCGAACCAGGGTGCGCGTCGCTGCGGCTGGCGGAGCGACCTCTTCGACTTCGGCAGCCGCCGCAGCGATTTCGTAGCTGGTTTGCAGGGTGTGCGCTTCCGGGCTGTCATCACGCAGACGCTGCACTTCAAAGTGCGGCGTTTCGAGATGATCGTTCGGCAGGATCACGATGCGCGCACGGGTGCGCAGTTCGATCTTGGTGATCGAGTTGCGTTTTTCGTTGAGCAGGAACGCAGCGACCGGGATCGGCACCTGAGCGCGCACTTCAGCGGTGCGGTCTTTCAGAGCTTCTTCTTCGATCAGGCGCAGGATCGCCAGGGACAGCGACTCGACGTCACGGATGATGCCGGTGCCGTTGCAACGCGGGCAGACGATACCGCTGCTTTCACCCAGGGAAGGGCGCAGGCGCTGACGGGACATCTCCAGCAGGCCGAAGCGCGAGATGCGACCCACTTGAACACGGGCGCGGTCGGCTTCGAGGCTTTCGCGGACTTTTTCTTCCACAGCGCGCTGGTTCTTGGCCGGCGTCATGTCGATGAAGTCGATGACGATCAAGCCGCCGATGTCACGCAGACGCAATTGACGGGCGATTTCTTCAGCCGCTTCAAGGTTGGTCTGCAGTGCGGTTTCTTCGATGTCGCTGCCTTTGGTGGCACGCGCCGAGTTGATGTCGATGGACACCAGGGCTTCGGTCGGATCGATAACGATGGAACCGCCCGAGGGCAGCTCGACGACGCGCTGAAAGGCGGTCTCGATCTGGCTTTCGATCTGGAAGCGGTTGAACAGCGGAACGCTGTCTTCGTAGAGTTTGATTTTGCTGGCGTACTGCGGCATCACCTGGCGGATGAAGGTCAGGGCTTCTTCCTGGGCCTCGACGCTGTCGATCAGCACTTCGCCGATGTCCTGGCGCAGATAGTCGCGGATGGCGCGGATGATGACGTTG
>Ga0247734_1000539_pt1 | contig 32420 bp, 14 predicted proteins | sample UWRJL103311B2_FD_180933 | JGI IMG/M metagenome (GOLD analysis project Ga0247734, IMG submission 180933) | Plant litter microbial communities from Arlington Agricultural Research Station in Wisconsin, United States - UWRJ-L103-311B-2 | ecosystem: Environmental > Terrestrial > Plant litter >...
GGCCGTTAGGTTTACACCAGATCCGGAACAAACTATTGTTGGAATACCAGAGACAACCACGTCGGCACTAGTAGCTGCAGAGCCAAGGGTAACGCTTACAGGTGTCCTTGTGCTGACAGCCGTACCAGAAGCCCCTTCAACATAATATGTTGTATTGGTAGTAATTACAGGCGTCTGGAAGCTGGTGCCTGAGCCAACCGGATTTCCGCCCGTTGCGTTGGTATACCAGTTATAACTCACACCCGTTACCGGGTTCTGAACAGTTAAAGTTACACTGGTTCCGCCGCAGCTTGTTGCATTGGCCACTACCGGAGCCGGAACAGTGACCAAAATGGTGTAGTCTGCGTTAGCAGTGGCCCCAGTGGCGTCTGTCACAACGACGGTAAAAGTAAACGTACCTCCAATTCCTGGTGTTCCACCCACTTGCCTGGTTGCGGGATCAAATGTTAATCCCGCCGGAAGACCGGTTGCTACATAGGTGTAAGGACCTGTTCCGCCAATTACAGCAGGCAGTGTTTGAGGTGTATAAACCGTACCCACAATTCCGTCAGGTACAGTTGCTGTAGGTAAGGACATCGCTGCGGCATTGACCCTCAGGGAGAATATTGCTGTAGTTGTGCATCCCCGGCTATCGGTTGCAGTAACAGAGAAGGTATAATCGCCTGTTGTAGTTGCTGTTCCGGATAGCAAACCACCTGTAGAAAGTGATAGCCCGGGCGGAAGCACACTTCCCGATGCAAGAGTATAGGTAAAACCAGGTGTACCTCCAGTTGCGGGACTTATCTGTGCGCTATAGGCAGCAGACAGGGCTGCAGGAGGCAGCGTTGCACCATTGAAAGTAATCGCCGGATTGACAGTCAGTGCAATCACGCGTCCGTTTCCGGCTGCGTTTTCACACTTATTATCACCGCGTACAGTCACGTAATAAGTAGTACTGGTAGTTAACGAAGGTACTGTATAAACATTACCAGTAAAGAATGCGGCAGTTAAGGCTGCATCGGTGTACCAGGTAAATACGGGATTCGTTACAGTTGAACTGCTTGCAGTTAAGCTGATTCCAGTTCCTGCACATACCGTTGTTGGTATGCCTGAAATAATTACATCCGCACCAGTAGACGTAGCACCTACAACAATGCTCACTGGGGTACGGCTGCTTACCGCAGTACCCGAACTTCCTTCTACATAGTAAGTAGTACTAGTTGTGACCACAGGGGTCTGGAAGCTGGTTCCGGTTGCGATAGCAGCTCCGCCGGCAGCCCCGTTGTACCAGTTATAAGTTACGCCAGTTACGGAATTTTGTACAGTTAACGTTACACTGCTTCCTCCGCAAGTAGTAACATTGCCTGCTGCAGGGGCAGGTACCGTTACCGAAACCACATAATTCGCAGTTGCAGTTGCGTTGGTAGCATCAGTAACCGTAACAGTAAAGGTGAAAGTACCCCCCACTGCCGGGGTTCCGCTGATAGCCCTTGTTGCAGGATCAAATACAAATCCAGCTGGCAGATTGGTAGCCACATAAGTATAAGGACCGGTTCCTCCTGTCACAGACGGAAGGATCTGAGGTGGATATGCCGATCCAACTTGTCCGTTTGGTAAAGTTGCAGGCGGCAAGCTCATCGTATTATTTCCTGCATTGACTGTAAGTGCAAATGCTGCAGCCAGCGTACAACCCTTGCTGTCAGTAGCAGTAATGGTAAAATTGAAGGTGCCGGCTGTTCCCGGAGTTCCGGAAATCAAACCACCTGCAGATAATGTTAACCCATCTGGCAATGTACCGCCGGTAACAGTATACGTGTATCCGGGTGTACCACCGCTGGCCTGATTGATCTGCGATGAATAGGCTCGTGCAACCGCTCCATTGCCCAGAGTATTACCAGCGAAAGTAATGGCCGGATTTACACTCAATACAACCACATTGGCCGTACCAGGTTCATTCACACATTTGTTATCGCCGCTGACCGTTACATAATAATTGGTATTGGCATTGATTGCTGGTATGGCGTAGGTACTGCCGCTAAATACAGCATTGGTTAGGGCAACATCAGTGTACCAGGTGAAAACCGGATTGGTCACCGTAGTGGTCGTAGCCATTAGTGTCACGCCGGATCCTGAGCAGATGTTTGCAGGAATTCCCGACACAGAAATATCAGTTGCGGCAGCACTTGGTTTCAGGGTCACTGTTGCCGCGGTTCTGCTACTCTGCGCGGTACCTGAAACACCTTCCACATAATAGGTGGTAGTGGCAGATATCGCAGGTGTGGTAAAACTTGTTCCTGTATTGATAATCGTTCCCCCGGCAGATGATGCATACCAGTTGTATGTTACACCTGTAACAGGGTTAGAAACAGTTAAGACAGCACTTTTGCCGTTACAGCTTTCAGCACTGGCCACTGCTGGTGCAGGCACCGTCACTACAACTGTATAATTTGTAGTAGCGGTAAGTCCGTTTGCATCGGTAACCGTAACGGACATCGTAAACGTTCCGCCGGTTGCAGGTATACCGGAAAGTTCACGCGTAGTAGTATTAAAACTAAATCCCGGAGGAATATTGGCAGCAACATAGGTGTACGGACCTGTTCCGCCTACAGCAGCAGGCAGTGTTTGCGTAGGATAGGTTGTGCCTACTATTCCGTCAGGTAGGGTGGCTGGTGGTAAAGTAATGAGGCCAATGCTACCAATATTTAATGTGAAAGTAGCACTAGCATTACATCCCCTGCCGTCGGCTGCCGTGATGCCAAACGTGTAGTTGCCAGCAACTGTTGGGATACCGGATAACAATCCGCCTGCAGACAGGTTTAAACCACCGGGCAGGGTACTGCCAGATGCAACCACATAGTTGTATCCTGGAGTTCCGCCCGAGGCAGGGTTGATCTGTACCAGATAAGGTACAGGTACTGTAGCACCAGGTAATGCAGCTCCCGTAAATACAATGGCTGGGTTCACGTTCAATACCACGGCCCTGGCAGAGCCAGATGTATTTTCACATTTATTAGCACCTCGTACCGTTACATAATAAGTAGTTGTTCCTGTAATTGAAGGCGTATTAAATACAGCACCGGTAAACACGGCGTCAGTTAGTGCTACGTCCCTGTACCAGGTAAACACAGGGTTAGTAACAGTTGTACTGCTGGCAGTCAGCGTTGCACCTGATCCCGAACATATACTTGCAGGCACAACACTCACCGTGATGTCTGCCGCTACCGCTGGCGGGTTTACGCTGATCAATACCACTTTTGCATTCGCAGCAACATTCGGGCATCTGTCAGTTCCCTGCACAGTAACATAAAAATTGGTGTTACCTGTTAGGGCGGCAGTTGTATAAACCGGCCCGGTAAACAACGCATTGGTCAATGCCGCATCACCGTACCATGTAAATACTGGATTGGTTACCGTAGTGCTCGATGCAGTAAGCGTAACAGCAGTTCCTGCGCATAGACTGGCAGGTATACCACTGATGTTGATGTCGCCAGGCATACCAGAAGGTTTGATGTTTACAGTAACCTTAACTGCAGTTCCAGCTCCGTTTTCACATTTATTGTCGCCTCTAACAGTTACGTAAAAGTCTGTAGTTGCATTTACTGCCCCGGTGTTAAATGTCGCGCCGGTAAACAGTGCATTGGTTAATGCGGCGTCACTGTACCAGGTAAATACCGGGTTTGTCACAGTTGACGAACTCGCAGTTAAGACAGCCGAGGCTCCGGCACATACAGCCGACTGTGCCCCGGTAACAGAGATGTCTGAATCAGTAGCAGCAGAGTTTACTGTTACAGATATTTTAGTTCTTGCGATGCCGTTAGAGCAACCATTGCTGTTGATAGCTTCTACATAGAAATCTTTATTTCCGGCAGCAGTTAAGCCAGGACTTGTGTATGAATTTGTATTAGCTGCCAATAACGTACCGCCCGCTACCGCATCGTACCAGTTATAGGTAATTCCGTTCGCCTGAACTACATTCAGGGTTACAGGAACATTCAAGCAAGTAGTCAATGGATTTGCCGGGTCTGGCACAGGAGAAGCCGGAATACCAGTCACTGTTACGATTGCCGGTACTTTCGCGCTTTCACATCCATTCCTGTTTGCAGAAACAAAGTAATTATAGCTACCCGCTATTAGATCTGCCGGCGTTTGATATGTATTTGCCGTAGCCACCAGGGTAGCGTCCCTGTACCATTTATAGGTAATTCCTGCAGCCGGGTTCAGTACTGATAGAGTGGCCGGGTTTCCTTCACAAACTGTTACACTGGTGGCAGCGAGTGTTGGAGCAAGGATAATCCTCCTCGCATAATTGAGGTTGACAGCAGTAAGTGCTCCAACAAGGCCCGAATTTAATTTGATCTCGACACCATCAAAAATTTGCGATGGCACAAAGTTCAGGATGGCCGTTGTTCCACCACCTAACAGTTGTAAATTAATTGTAGCGCTCGTAATGGCCCTTTCGTCGCCGTTATTTGTAGCGCCGTTATAAGTAGTCACTGTAATAGACGAACCTACCCCTGCCGAAAGTAATCCTGCTGGTGATGAGAGACGCAAACGTACAGTATCGCCTACCTGAGACAGGCCACTGAAATTTACTTTCTGTGCAACAAAGCTATTTATTCCCAGCGGGATAAACAGTGATGAACTCGTTTCCACATCATCATCTACTGCAAATCCGGGATTAGACACGCTCGCGAGAGCTGAAAGTGTCCCCCCGCTTCTCACCGACTGGCTGATGGCCGGCTCGCAAGGTACCGAACCTGGATTAACCGGTCCGGCATTTACGGTAACTAAAACACTGCCTGCAGGAGATATACAACCCCCGGCCTGGTTACTTCTTACTGTTACAAAATAGGTGGTGGAAGCAGTGAGCACAGGAGTAATAAATGTCCCGTTTGCACCATTGCCTGCTGTAGAAACCTGATTCGTAAGGCCTGCATCAGTATACCAGGTGTATGTTACGTCGGTAGTGGATGAACTGGCAGTAAGTTCTGTTTGCTCTCCCGTGTTGATTGTAGTGGCCAAAGGGTTCAGCACCGGCGCTGTCAGTGAGCCAACAGTGATAGTAACGGTAGCTTTTGCAGATACTGTTAGGCAACTGTTTATTGCTTCAACTGAATACACACCTGTAGTCTGGATATTCGGGATGCTCAGAGCGGCACCTGTTTCACCAGGGATAGCCGTATTCCCGTTATACCATTGGTAGGTAACGCCTGCCTGCGGATTCTGCACCCGTAAGACCAGGTTAGCATTCTGACAGGTCTGTTCAGTTGCAGAAAGCAGGACAGGTACCAGTGGTGAAGGTATTAAAATAACATTTACTGCGGAACGCGAACCTCCGCAGCCTCCTCTTGTAGCTTCAACAAAAAATCTTGTATCGGCCGTAATTGCCGGGGTAACAAAGGTAACACCGTCATTGCCCAGGTAAGTTCCTGCGGCATCATACCATTTATAAACAATACCAGGTTGCGGATTGCTCACCGCAAGTGTAGCAGTTGTATTTACGCAAGTGGTTACCGTATCAGACACCACCGTAGCAGCCTGGGTAATTCTTCTTGCATAGTTAAAATTGATAGCAGACAAAGCGCCAAGCAGGCCAGAATTCAATCTTACCTGTGCACCGTCAAACTGTACTGTTGGAACCAGGTTGATGATAGCCTCTGCCCCTCCATTTAATAACTGGAGGTTAATCAGGTTATTATTAAGTGCAACCCCATCATTATTGCTGGTTGTGCCATTATAGGTAGTCAGTGTAATATTGGATAGTACCGAAAGGGATAACAACTGGTTCGGTGAAACCAGGCGTATCCGAACCGTATCTCCCACATTGGATAAACCATTAAAATTAACTTGCTGGAATACCGATGCATTGATTCCCACCGGGATAGATAAGGTAGATCCTGTTTGCTGATCGCCATCTATTGCCAGTGTTGGGTTATCTACCCTTGCAAGAATAGAAAGTGTTCCTGCTACACCATTGGTCTGACTGATAGGGTTTTCACATGGAACCGGAACTGGTGTAGAGCTTCCATTTACAATGATAGTTTGCTGTACTCTGGCAGATGATGCACATCCAGTGACCGTAGAGCTCGCTTCTACATAGAATGTGGTTGTAGACGTAAGCGGTGGCGTAACATAATCCGGTCCGGTAAATACTGGTGTAGTTGCATTTGGCGCATTATACCATCTAAATACTACATCAGTTTCAGTAGATGTTGCCGTTAATCTTACTGTTTGCCCCTGGGTAACCGTGGTTGCCGAGGCCTGTACTTGTGGAAGAGCCGGACGCGGATTAACCACAACCGTAGCAGCCACACGTGCAGGAGCAATGCAATTCCCATTTGAAGCTTCCAGGTAATAAGTTGTATTTGCATTTAATGCAGGCGTAACCAACACACTGTCTGTAAATAGTGCTGTTCCACCTGTAGCAGCAGCATACCATTTGTAGGTAATGCCCGTTTGTGGATTAGCTACAGCAAGTACTGCTGTTGAGCCAGAACAAACAGGCGCAACGGTAGCCAGTGCAGGTGTTGCAACTGCAGGAATTACAGTAACAATAACCGGAACCCTGGTGGCATTGGCACAGCCGTTATTGCTTACATCTATATAATAAGTAGTTGTTGCTGTTAATTGTGGGGTGGTATACGTGCTACCTGTTGTCAATATTGTTCCACCAGTTGCGGCAGTGTACCAGGTAAGGGTAGTTCCACCAAGGGCCGTAGCAGCAAGGTTGGCTGTAGATCCTGAACAAATCGTCTGGTTGCCAGACGTAACTGTAGGGTCAGGGAAAATTACCTGTGCCCCATAAATATTCAGACTGGTTACCGCAGCAACCAAAGGGCTGTAGCTCACCTCTACCCGGTCGTAAATACCACCGGCCAATATTGTAGCTTTAAATCTGTTACCACTAAGAAGGCCTAAGGTTACCAATGAGCTGTTCACCGGATAACTTCTTATTACCGTAGCTCCGTTCATCACATTAATATTAATCCCGCCAAGGGCAGACAGGTCCAGCAGTCCCGTTGGTGTTTCCAGGTCAACCCGGATGCTGTCGGTAGCCACCCCTGTTCTCTGGAAAATCAATTGTTGGAAGCCTCTTGACCCTACCCCAGCAGTAAACCTGATCTCTGTATAGTTAGCCGGATCTGTATCTGTCGAATTCCCTGCACCTGTAATCGAACAGCCTATGCAAAGTAAGCCTGTAATATTACTTTGCTGCGAAGCGGCCGCATTACAGTTAGGGTTTACAGGACCGCTGATTACAGAAACCAGCACTGGTACCCTTGCTGCACTTTGACAGCCTGAACTATTTTCGGTTGCAGCGTAATAAGTAGTGTTTGCAGTAAGCGCCGGTGTTGTAAAGCTGGTACCCGTTCCAAGTGCAATTCCCCCTGTTGGGGCTGCATACCATAAGATGGATGCTCCTGCCTCCGCAGTGGCCTGCAGGGTTGCGGTCTGCCCGCTTGTAACGGTAAGATTATTTGTAGTAATTGCTGGTGCTGCCGGTGTCGGGTTCACTGAAACGGTAACCGGGATACGTGCACTTACCGCAGTTCCTGAAAATGCCTCCACATAAAAGGTGGTGGTTTGCGTAAGAGCCGAAGTGGTGTAAGGGGCACCGGTAAATAAAAGGGTGTTGCCAGCTGAAGAATAAAACCTGTAATTTACGCCGGTTACCGGATTGGAAACAACAAGTGTTGCAGTGTTTCCACTGCAGATTGTCGTTCCCGCAATAACCGGACTATTTACATTAATATTTAAGGTATAATCGGTACTGGTAGACTGGCTGCCATTGTCCGCAACAGTCATGGTTGCGTTGAAACTACCGCCTAATTCGGGTGTTCCAGAAATTACCCGCGTAGCCGGATTAAAAGTAAGTCCTGCCGGAAGGCCGGTCATACTATATATATAAGGTGAAGTTCCGCCCGTTACCTCTGGAAGTGCCGGTGACGTATATGGTGTACCAACCGTTGCAAAAGGAAGAGCAGCAGCCGGAAGATCAAGCGCACCAATTACTTTTAATGAATAAGGAACGATTAATTCAGCGCCCGCAGCATCTGTCACTTTCACTAAAACGCTGAAAGTACCGGATTGTGTAGGTGTTCCGGCAATCTGCCTTGTTGTGCCGTCAAAAGTAAGACCCGGAGGCAGGTTAGTTGCGGTATAAGTATAAGGTCCTGTTCCGCCGCTGGCCGCAGGGATTTGGTCTCCAGGGTAAACCGCTCCTACTGTTCCGTCAGCCAAAACTTTCGTGCTCAGCACCAGTGGGTCCTTGATGGTCAACATATAATTTGCAATCACAGAACGGCCTTCGTTATCTGCTACTGTAACAGGGAAAGTAAACTGTCCTGTTTGTGTAGGTGTTCCTGTGATTTCAAGCGTCACCGGATTAAAACTTAGACCTGGAGGCACATTGTTCGCAATATAGTTATATACACCGCTTCCCCCCGAAGCTTGCGGCAAGGTCTGTGTCTGATAAACCACACCGTTTGTTCCGTCAGCCAAAGTTACAGATGCAAGTAACAGCGGGTCACGTACCAAAATAGTGAAATCTGTGCTGATCACGTTTCCATCAGCATCAGTGACCGTTACCGGAAAAGTATATGTTCCTGCAAGAATTGGTGTACCTGTGATCTCGCCGGTTGCAGGGTTGAGGCTTAAACCTTCAGGTAATCCCGGCGCTGCAAATGTATAGGGCGTAGTGCCACCTGTAGGTGCCGGTAAAATGGTTGGCGTGTATGCGCTACCCACTGTACCAACCGGCAAAGGAACAGTTGGCATAGATAGTGCCGCCGTTACATTTAAGGTGTAACTGGCAGTAGTTGTACAGCCAAAAGTATCGGTAACCCTCAGGTCAAAGTTTACCGTACCTGCGGTAGAAGGTGTACCGCTGATTACCCCAGAAGGAGAAATAGTCAAACCTGCCGGCAGCGTGCTTCCCGCTGCAAGTGCATATGTATACCCGGGTGTTCCGCCGGTCGCCGGGTTAATTTGCTTGGTATATGCCTTGCCAACAGACGAATTTGATAATGCGGTTGTGGCAAACACCAGTAGTGGTTTTACCGTAACTGTCACGCTATCCCGATCAGATTCTCCAGCACAACCCGCTTTTTGCGCAGATATATAATAGGTATATGTACCGGCAGCGAGTCCTGCCTCAGTATAGGTACCATTATTGGCCGCCGCCACCTGGGTAGTTACGTTGGCCGCCTTTTTGTAAAAGTTATACGTATAGGCCGCATTTGGGTTTTGCGCGGTAAGGGAAAGACTGCTGCCTCCGCAGATTGACAATGTCCCAGCCGTTATTCCCGCCAATGCAGGTTTGGTAACTGTGCGTTGTACTTCGTGAATGTTAAGCCCGCCCGATAAAATATTCCCACCAATGGCAAGGGTATTGTTCACCGTTATTTTTATTCTGTCAAATGGGCCGCCAGGATTAAAGTATAAAGGGAAACTTGCACCGTTTGACAGGTTGAGCAGTTGCAGGTTGAGTAAACCTCCGGCCGACTGTACGCCCCCCACAAGTGCGGTTCCATTATAGGCTTGCAGCGTAACGGTTCCCAACAGATTTACACTTAATACTGTGCCAGGCATAGAGAGTACTACCTTTGCCACGTCTCCTGTTCCCGAAAGTCCGTTTAAGAATACTGTCTGCGAAACTGAAGAGCCCAACCCAATTACCCCGGCCTGCAATTGTGAAAAAGTAGCGGGGTCACCGTCAATAGCCCTTTCAGGATTCGTTACAAGTGTTGTTAAAGAAACATTAAGCCCAGGTGCCTCTCCGATATTTGTAAAAACAGAAGTACCACAGTTGTCTGCAGTATAATTAAATGCAGTATATACATTCATGTGCAAACTCGCACCTAACGAAAGCCCCAGCAAACTACTGGTATACCGCAGCCTTATCCTTACAGAATTATATGTACTTGTTGATGTTACTGCAAAGTAATTCCTGCCGGCAGCATCCCGTACAATAGCCGTGGTTACATTCGCATCTGCAATTCTCGTTCCATCGGTTCCGGCGGTTGCACCACTATAGGCATTAATCTCTACCAGCTTTTTACTTAATAAACCTGTCAGGTCACCAACAAGGCTCAACAGATCCAGGCTCAGCCCTGTTATTGTGGGCTGGTCAAATGGTATATATGTTGTTTTCCCCGCTGGCAAAGCAGCGCCGTATTTCAACTGAATATATGCCTCGCCTTCCGCACTGGTCAGGCCCAGCAGATTAAAATAATTTGCCGTTAGTGCCGCGGGGCTTGTTGAAGGCACCGCACTCGCGTTCCCGGGATTAACTACCGATCCGGCATCTACCGACGGCTCATTTGTTTCTGCCCCCAATAACCTGTAATAAGCAATTGTTCCGGTTGAAGGATTTACTGGTGCAAAGTTTTTGGTTTGCGCATAAGAATGTGAATTAAATAACGTTAACGTTATCAAAGTCGCGATAATACAAAGGCAGGTTTTGATTGTTTTGGGAGTAGAATTGAATTTCATTCCGGGAAGCTTTAGAGGTTAACTTAGATACTTACGGCAATTTTAAGAATAGCGAACTTCTGTTTGCCTATTCAAATCATTCATTAAAGAGGACGAATCATTCACCGCATTCATTCATTCTATTCATTTTGAAATTTCTTCCCCAGAAAAAAATAGCTAGAATGGTTTAGTTGGCCAAAAAAGGCTTTTGTCACTCAAAAGTTATATTTCTATATATATTTTTTCAAAACCATTCTATTCATTTGGCACGTATATGTGTATATTGGTTCCATAACTGGTCCTTATTACCTATATATTAATCAATAAAATTTTCGACTTAACGCGGAACTATGGAATACAATAATCGGCTGAACGAACTTAAAAGCCTGATTCTCGCAAAACTTGGTATCCGGTTCATTACACCTGCAGATTGCAAAAGAATTTCAATTGAGATCAGTAAGCGTCTGAATAAAAACGTGAGCGAAACCACAATTAAGAGATTATTCGGATTTGCGGTAGTGAAACATAACTTCTCTACCTTCACACTTACTACCCTGGCAGAATATGTAGATATCGCAGGTATAGAACCACAGCAGATCAGTATCAGACAGGAGGGCACCAGTGAATGGCAGGCCCTCAGGGAAAAGGCAGATCTGATCACCAATCAAACTTTGAAAACCATCAGGAACAGATCGGGTATCCCATATGATATGACTGTGGGCAGGAAATTCGCGGAACATGATTTTGAAGAGTTTTATAAGGGAGAGTATATCTTCACCACCCTTGTTTCGCAACCTGGATACGGAAAAACCATTTTACTGAGCCATTTAACAGAAAGTCTTTTCTATCGGCCCAATGCCCCGTATAAAAATTCGGGCATCCTTTTTATCAAAGCATATAACCTCTTTAATAAAGATGCAATGCATCTGCACCTCGAAGAACAGCTGAAGCTGAGCCTGCAGATCGATAGCAAAGAAAATGTGCTGGAATACATCAATAATATTCAGAAAAGAAATGGTGGAAAATTTATTATCATCATTGATGGTTTTGCCGAACTTATCCTTAAAAAAGAAGACAAAAATCTTTTGTTTGACAGCTTGATAAACCTGATTTGTTCTCTGGAGGACTATAAGAATATAAAACTCATGATGAGCATGAGGTCTACCACCTGGACCAGATTATATGATCGCATGCGCCACTCGGCCTTTCTCAAAGCAAAATGGTTTCCCGGTGGATATTTCAATCTTCACGAACTATCCAACGTTCCCCCTCTCAATGAAAAAGAGATCGAACACATTATGGCCAAAATCAATTATGTTGACGAGAAAGAAATCAATCCCAGGTTAAAAGCCCAGCTGAAATTTCCATTTCATGTGCAGTTATACTATCAGCTGAAGGAAGAAGATCCGGATTTCAAACATTTCACCAATATTACTTTTTACGAACTCGTTTCGCGGTTCATCCAGGAAAAAATCTACCGCTCTAACTACTATACGGAGAAGATACTCTTTCTGAAAAGGATCATTAAGCTTACCGGCTACGGAAAAATCTCTACTGCTGCGGAAAAAGATCTGCTACTGGCAGAACTTTCCATGTTCAGGAATGCCTATACAGAATTATTATCGGATGGAATTCTGATGGAAGAGAAAAGGACTGATAATGCCCATCCTAAGGAGTTTGTAAGGTTTTTGCATCCCCACATGTTTGAGTATTTTCTTTTTGTGGAGATACTCGAAAAATTCCATATGAAAGTTAATAAAGACTTTTTCGGTTATATAAACAATGAGTACGATTTTAACCAGGTAAGATTTCAGCTGTTACAGTGGACCACCCGCTTCCTGATTAAAACCGGAAACTTCACAGCACTCCGGACTTTGTTCAAATTAGACCTGAATAGTTTCGAAACCAATTACCTGATCCTGTTTATTGCAGAAGAAATAAAATACCGGTCTAAATACAATGGGGAGATTCTTCTGATGCTCGAAGAAGACAAGTTTCATGATGTTATCATTACCAAACTGATAAATTTTGATTTTATTGATTCCTGCTATCAGGAAGCGGTAATTGCACTTATTGAAATTGCTTCAAGCAATGAGCACTTATCTATCTATTATTCCATTTTAGGAATTCTTGATATCATCAGAATGAGCAAAACAGGCATTCACTGTGTTATTGAAAAAATGGATACTGTCAACCTGGGCGAATGGCCTGTAAACCCAAAAAGCATACTGGAGCTGATTTTTGCAAAAATTAATGGCGACCCACCTGTTCATCACGAACTGTTGAGGCAAATTAATGAATTCAAAAACGGCAAAAATCCCTTCCCGGTCAGTTCAACCGACCAGCTTAATACTAAAGAAGCCATTTCTTACATTTTGCTACTGATGGTCAATGTGTTCACTGGAGACCACTATACGGGTTCAAAGCTGATAGAAAGTGTAGTAAGGTTTCATCCCAGGGAAGTATGCAGAAGAAGCAATTTTTCGCTGAACCTCCTGAGTGTATACGGAATATATGGATCGCGCGCAACTACTGCAAAAAAGATCAGCCAGATTGAAAATATTATGGTTTTGTTAGCTACCAAACAAAACCTCACCTTCACCAAGTATCAGGAGTCGGTGCTGTTAATGTTCAGGGCCCAGCGGGCATACCATAAAAAAGAATATGCACTTGCCATTGATTATGCCAGGGAATCACTAGATATTTTCAAGCGGAACAAGGCAGTTTTAAACGCAATATTTATGTTAAATCTTTTGGTCCTCATTTATACAGAAATCAAAAAATTTGACATGGCCAATGAATATAAGTATGAAAAAATCAGCTTACTGGATGATAAAAAGTTATCGAGACAACTGTTTTAATTAAGAACAAGCAATTCAGAATTCGTTCTCAGGGTTTTTATCGGCAATGTTGATGATAATTGCATCAAGTTCTTTAGCAGAGTTGCTCAGATGGACAAGCAGTTCATCCTTATCATCTCCCGGGACAAAATGTTTGAGCAGGTCTACCAGGCCCATAACCCTTGCCAGCGGTGCCCTTACCAGATGGGATTGTATCCAGGCAATTTCCCTGAATTTTTTATTCTGCTCTTCAATTTCCTTGAGGTGTCTTTTATTCTGCGTAATGTCACGCTGAATGGAAATCCAGTGTGTAACTTCCCCATTTGCGTCTGCGATAGGTGCATTACTTTGACTTACCCAGTATTCCTTACCCTGTTTGGTATAGTTGATAACTTCAATTTCACAGGGCTGCTTGTTTTCAATGGCATTTTTTAGTTTATTAATTTCATTGATATCCGTTTCAGGGCCCTGAGATATGCGGGGAGAAGCGCCCATCAATTCGGATTTTGTATAGCCAGACATTCTGGTGAAGGCTTCATTTACATAAATAATCGACTGACCGCTGCCTTCACTATGTCCGGTAGTGATCAATACTGCATCAGTGGCATTAATCACTACGGATTCCAGTAACCTCGACCACTGTTCTTCCTGTTTGCGTTGGGAAATATCCTGCATACTGCCAATCATGCGGATAGAAAGATCATCGCTGAACACCATAAATCCCCTGTCAAGCACATGTTTGTACGATCCACCCTCGCAGGCAAAACGGTATTCTTCCTCCCAGCGGTTAATCTTTTCATGTACATTTCGCTGGATGTTGCCCCACACCCTGTCGCGGTCTTCAGGATGGATTTTAGAGCGCCACCATTCACTGGTTGTAGTGTTGTCTACCAATTCCTTATAGCCGAATATGCCGTTTATACCTTTATTCCAGACCACTGTACTGGTTGAAAAATTCCAGTCCCAGATGGTATCACTTGTAGCCTTCGAAATAATATGGTACCGCTCTTCATTGAATTCACTTACCTTTAATGCCTGCACATCAGCAGTTATATCCGATGCGATTGCAAAAGTTGCTTCATGCCCTTCATAGTCAAAACCTCTGCAATCCAGACGGACAAAATCTTCATCGCCGCCTTTTTTATTTATCCGGGCCCTGCCGTGCACACTTTCTATCATACAGACCTGATCAATAGTCATGGTCAATAGTTCCTCCTCTGTATAGCCGTATTTGAGGATCATCTCATGATTTACGGCCAGGAACTTTAACGTTTTAGTATCAAAAACCCACATGGGCAGAGGAGAGATATAAAATAGATTGTGGAGAAAGGTCATTCTTGCGATGCAGATTGAAATTGTATACCGTAATAATACAAAAAACTTAAAACAAAATGGCCCTTCTTTATCAGAAGAGCCATTTATTAATGTATATATGTAAAAATAAGTTACTTATAAGTTGAGGCAAGCTTCAAAGCTTCGTAGGCATTAACTATACCGCCCGTGATACACAGATCCGAAAAAGGAACAGATTTTGGCGCAGCACCCTCTCCCATTTCAACATCCACATTATGGTTCACTTTAACCACCGACTTCAAAATAATGTCTTTAACCTGCACCGCAGTTAATGAAGGATAGTATGAGCGGATTAACGAAGCAAGCCCTGCAACAACCGGAGATGCCATACTGGTACCATCATATGCTTCATATTTAGATTCCGGCACTGTAGAATAGATCTGTACCCCAGGTGCAAATACATCTACAGTGGTTTTACCGTAGTTTGAAAAACTCGCCTTTAGACTTTTATCATCTACAGATCCTGACGCACCCACTACTATATAGGAAGAAGCAACTCCCCCGCCTTCATACCTGCGGTCTGGAAAACTTTTCTCAATATCAAGGTTTTTATTATCATTTCCGGCCGCCTGAACTAAGAGCACGTCTTTAGAAACCGCATATTTAACCGCTTCATCAACGGCCTTTTTATCCCATGAATAACCTTTTCCGAAACTCATATTGATTACCTTAGCACCGTTTGCTACCGCATAACGAATAGAATTAGCTACGTCCTTATCACGTTCATCGCCATCGGGTACAGCACGTACACCCATTACCATTACATTATCTGCCACACCCTTAATGCCCAAAGTATTGGTACGATCAGCACCAATAATTCCGGATACGTGTGTGCCGTGACTTGCATCAGGGCCTTTCACATCATTGTTTCCGTATTTCGTTTGTTTACTATCTGCATAGTTATCGCCTACCAGTTCAGGTCTTGGATCATAATCCATATTCAGATTATAATTTAACTGGTCCTGGTAGTGTTCTAAACCTTTAGTAATCTGAGACGTGTAAAATGCTTCGTAAGTTGAGTTTTGCAGCTGCGAAACCATAATACCTTTTAAACGGTCATCCAAACCTGTCTCTGCTTTAAAGCTTTGAAAATCTGCCAGCGTAGGGCTTTCTTTACCCATTTTTTTCACCATCGCATCCAAAACATTTTTAAGGCCACTTATATTTTCTACTGCATTTTTTGCTTCATCAGCCTGTTTTTCATAGTCAATTTTCGCCCTTAGATACTGGGAGAAAGCGGCCGAATCAGCTGGTGTGACTGTCGCTGCGGTTACATTTTCAAATTTCGCCTTGTCCCTGCGCAGGATACGTGTAAGTTCTAACGCTTCATGTGCTACAGATCCCTTTGCCGATCCAAGAAAGTTCCATCCGTGCACATCATCTATATAACCGTTTTTGTCATCATCTTTACCATTGCCCGCTTTTTCTTTTTTGTTGGTCCAGATAATGCGTTTCAGGTCTTCATGGTTAATATCAACACCACCGTCCAGTACACCAACCAAAACAGGTTTGGATTTTTTGCCTTTCAACAATTCGGTGTAGGCCTTCTCAGTACTTATCCCAAATACAGAATCCTTTTGCAGGTCCAGGTTCTGCCAATTGTTTTTTTGGGCAAAAGAACTTATTCCCGTTCCCATGATCAACATTACGGCACCCAGGCAACGTAATAGAAATCCTCTCTTCAGTTTATTCATATGTGTTATTTAATTAGTCTTTAACGTTAAATATTTCAAATAGTTGTCTCCTGCTGTATGCCCTTTAAACTAAAAAAGAATTGAGAACCCTGTCCATACACGCTTTCCACCCATATTTCTCCATTATTGGCCAGTACAAATTCCTTGCTGATCACCAACCCTAAACTGGTTCCTTTCTCGTTATTTGTGCCGGCAGTACTTACGTTATTGAAGTTAAAAATAGACTCCAGGCGCTCTTGTTTGATACCCGTTCCATTGTCTTTCACTTTGAAAATCACTTTGTCTTTTCCGGCAAACTCAGCGGCTATCAGTATATGCCCGCCTTCGGGAGTAAATTTAATTGCATTTGACACCAGGTTCCTGATGAGGAAATCAAGATGGTCAGCATCACAGCTAACGATCAGACCTGGGTCAACGTTTGTCTCAATAGTAATGGATTTACGTTCCGCAGCATCGCTCAGCAATGAGATATTCCTCTCGATAGTCCTCATTGGATTAAACTCCGTACTGTTGATCATAATACCTTTAAGTTGCAATTGTCCCCAGCGTAAAAGCAGGTTTAACGTTTCCATAGAGGCATTACACTGCAAGGCCAGTTTAGCGAGCATCACTTTCTTTTCTTCTTCCGTCAGCCAATCGCGGTCTATAAGGCCAAGAAGGTTAATAACCGAAGCCAGGGGCCCGCGAAGATCGTGGGCCAAAATAGAAAATAGTTTATCCTTAACCTTATTGGATTCAGTAAGCGCTGCATTTGAACCATTGAGCAACAGGTTCAAGTTCCTGATTTTATAAAAATAGAATGCCAGGGTAAAGAGGAGCAGTACGCTGCCACCGGTAATCCATATCATAATCCGCTGTTCAAGTGCCTGCTTGCCATTGATAAAACTCAATTGCTCAATCTTCGCCTGCGACTTGTTCAATTGATATTCTGCCTGGAGATTTGCGATTTTGAGTGAAATTGCTTTGAAATAAAAGCTGTCCGCAATACTGTATTGCTGGGATTTAAAAAGATAGGCATCTTTATAATTATGCATTTCTACGTTTAGTTCTGCAATTTTTTCCAGCGCGTCAAGCGTCTGTTTATTGGCTTTCCTGCTTTTCCCCAGAGCCAGTGCCTCCTGCAGGTATCCTAACGAAATCTTCGGATCAAGATGATGATAACTTTCCGCCAGTGCCATCAGGCTGATAAATTCGCGGATAGTATTTGATATTTTCCGTGATTTAACTAATGCGCCTTTTTGAAGTTCGATGGCTTTTTGTATCTGCCCCGATTTTGCATATACCTGCGCAAGGCCGTTGATTAATGAAATATTTAACCCCATCATCTCCGGATAATCGCTCAGGCCGATTCCTTTTTCCAGGTAAAATTTGGCTTGTTCAAAATCACCTAGTTCTCTGTACGCCCTGCCAAAGTTACTGTATGTATTTAATTTCAGGTTGGAGAAAGGAAGCCCCTCCCCTATTTTTTCCGCCTTTTTATAGTAGGATATGGCTTTCAGGTAATTTCCCTGGTTGGCATATACCTCTCCGAGAGTAATGTAAGATTCCATTATCCCACTCTTGTCGTGGTTCTTTTCACTTACCTTCAGTGCCTGCAAAAAATAAGAAATCGCATTGGCGGAATGTCCGTCCCTGTTTTCTATAACACCAAGTCTTATATTCTCTTTTACTATCCCCTTCTTGTTGTCAAGGCGCTTGTAGATTTCGAGTGCTTCCAGGTATTTTTGCCTTGATGACTCTGCCCTGCCGGCGTTATCATCAATCATCCCCATCTGGTTGAGCATCCGGGCTATGCCCTCTTCGTCTCCGCTTCGCTGCGCCAGTTCCAGGCCTTTTTTAGCAAAGTAACTTGCAGAGTCGGGCTTGTCATAACGGTAATGAATGATCAACTTTTCATAGGCAGGAATATCAGGTTGAGGCGTAATGCCCTGCTTTGGTTTTTGCAGTCCAAAGACAGAAGTAAGGCTGAATACCAGGAAAAGAGAAACTAACGTACGGTAAAAGGGCATATAGATGGTATGTACAGCTGGATTGGTCAGCAGCCAAAGGTAATGGTTTAGCTGCAATTATAACCAAAAAAGCCGGGAAATTACCCCGGCTTTACGATACCTTTTATATAATTACACACTAATGGACAGAATAGTTAAGCTTCCGCCATCGTTGCATAGAAATCCCTTATCCTTGCGAATGCAGGATGTACAGAAACAACGTTTCCAAATACCAAAAGTGCCGGCGAAGAAATTTTGTGGTCTTCAATGAGTTCGGCAATAGTATCTACTACACCAACAATAATATTTTCTTCCTGTGAAGAGCCATTTTCTATCACCGCAACCGGCAATCTTTCTTTACCTTCTTCTATGAAGATTGCGGCAATCTCACGGATATGTTCAATTCCCATCAGTACTACTACAGTTGCATTTGATTTGGCTGCACCTACCAGGTCGGGAGATACTTCACCTTTCGCATTTGTTCCAGACAATACCCAAAAGCTTTCGCTAAGGTTGCCATAAGTCATTGGTATTTTATGCAGTCCCGGTACACCAATCGCGCTGGAAATACCTGGGATAATTTCTGTTTGTATACTATAAGACTCTGCGAAATCAACCTCTTCAAATCCTCTTGCAAAAACAAAAGGGTCACCACTCTTTAAACGCACCACATGTCCAAAATTCAACGCGTAGTCAATCATTAGTTTATTTACCGCATCTTGTGAAAAAGATTCGTCATCAGCGCGGCCCACAAATATCTTTATCGCATGTTCAGGTGCATGGTTGAGCAATGCACCGTTCACCAATGCATCATATAACACTACATCGGCAGTGTTTAATGCTTTTACCCCCTTTAAACTAATCAGGTCAGGATCTCCGGGACCAGCCCCTACCAAAGTAATACGTGGTTCAAGGATGCTGCTTTTTGTTTTATTTAAAATCATAACCGCTATTTAAAGGTTTGTATAATCGTTCACAGAACAAATATAACAAAGTCTATTGGAATAGTAGTCTTTATTTTAAAATAATCTTTTAGCTCAGCAATTCATCCGTGTTTTCACGTGCTATTACATCCGCAACGGACGTTCTTGAAAGCACCTGCAAAGTAGCGTCCCTTACATCAATAAAAGTTTTTCTGATGCCGCATGTTTTTTCGTCGTGGCATTCATCACATTTGCGGTAGAATTTCAAACTTGCACAGGGCACCATCGCAATAGGGCCATCAGTAATCCTCAGGATGTCTGCCAGGTAAATATCAGCTGCATTTTTATTGAGGCTGTATCCGCCACCGGCACCTTTCTTACTATACAGATATCCTGCATTTCGTAAATCCAGTAGTATTTGTTCCAGGAATTTCCTGGGTATCATCTCCTGTTCTGCCAATCTTACAATTTGCATAGGAGGGTTTTCTACGTTTTTGCCTAAAGCCACCAGTGCTTTAATGGCATATTTTGTTTTCTTAGACAACATATTAACCACAAAGCTAAGAAAAGATTTAGGTAATGATAAATGCTAATGATTTACTTGTCAATACTTCCCGGTAATAAATCAATTAATTTACCTTGTAAATAGAAAACCCTCCAGCTGCCTTAGTGTTTTATTGCTTGATAAACTCCTCGTAGTAATCGTCCGGTGCCTGCGAATCCAATGAATCTTCGTTTTTGATCGTCGCCACCAGGGCTACAAACTTCTTCTCCAGGCGTTCATATTCTGCCCTGTGCGCTTCGGTCTTATCCCCAAGCAAGGCATCATTCTCTGTCAATGCCTGAATCTTAGATTGTAAATAAGAATTATATGTATCTGCTGTTTTCTCTGCAAGTGCGTTTAAAATCTCTTTATAAGTCATAGTTTAAATATTTAGGTACAATACCTCTATAACCAAAAGCTGTCCTTTTTGTTCTGAAATGATCCTGTAACGGGCATTCTGTGGAGAAAGTCGGCACACTTTATTTTACCTGAAAAACATAAAGTACTGATTTAAAGCCAGCTGCCAAAAGGTGGCACGCTGGCATCATTTTGAAACATAGTGATATAGAATTAAACAATAAAAATTACTTTAAACAGAACACTATGAAAAATTTCATTTTATCAGCAGCAATTATAGCATTCGCAGGCGTATCAACAGTTAAAGCAAATGAAATCAACACTCCAATAGCTACCACAATACAGCAAGACAGCTCATCAAAAGTTCCGGTTAAACTGGAAGAATTACCTGAGCCTGTAAAAACTACCATTAAAGCTGATGCCTATAAAGAATGGCAGCCTACTACTGCGTTCTTAATTACCAATGCTGATAAAAGTACCTTCTACCAGATTAATGTTAAAAAAGGATCAGAAGTGGCCTTTTTGAAAGTAAGTAAAGAGGGTGCAGTGATCCAATAAATCGACAAAGCGTCAAAATATAACGATATAGAAGCCGGAAGTCCTCCGGCTTTTGTATTTTTGCCAATATCCCAATCTGATACCTATGGCGAAAATACTTATTATTGAAGATGATCTAACTTTCTCACAGCTGTTAGAGGGCTTTCTTAAAAAGCACGGCCATCAACCATTTGTAGTACATAACGTAAAAAACTCCTATAAAATCCTTACCCAGGATGCATTCGACCTGCTATTGGTAGACTACCGTTTACCCGATGGTACAGGGCTTGACGTGCTTTCCCATATACGCGAAAAGGACTTCAACTATCCGGTTGTGATCATGACCAGTTTTAATGATGTACGTACTGCGGTACGTTCCATCCAGTTAGGTGCAATTGATTATATCACTAAACCAGTCAATCCAGACGAATTATTAATGATTATTGGTGGTGCACTGGAGAAAAAAACGGTTAAAGTACAGCCGGTTGCCATTGAACACGAAGATTTTATTAAAGGTAAAAGTACAGTAGCAGATAAGCTATATGCACATATAGACTTAGTAGCACCGACAGACATGTCTGTCATTATACAAGGCGAGAGCGGAACGGGTAAAGAATATGCCGCAAGGACTTTACACGCCCAAAGCAAGCGCCGCGCCAAACCCTTTGTGGCAATTGACTGCGGTGCACTTTCCAAAGACCTTGCAGCCAGTGAACTTTTTGGCCACATTAAAGGTGCCTTTACTGGTGCTGTAAACGACAAAAAAGGCCAGTTTGAAGCAGCAGAAGGTGGCACACTCTTTTTGGATGAAGTAGGTAACCTCAGCTATGAGGTACAGGTAAAACTCTTAAGAGCGTTGCAGGAACGTGTTATACAACCTGTTGGCAGCACAAAAAAGATTGCGGTAAACGTACGTATAATTACAGCTACCAATGATGATCTGTTGAACAGCATCCATAACGGCGAGTTCAGGGAAGATCTTTACCACCGTCTAAATGAATTTAAGATCTTACTGCCTGCACTGCGTGACAGAGGCAATGACCTTGAGTTGTTTATAGATCATTTTATCAAACAGTCCAATGCAGAGCTCGACAGGAACGTACAGAAACTTTCTGCCCCGGTTAAGGACCTACTTTTACATTACGATTGGCCCGGAAACCTGCGTGAACTCAAAAATGTGATTAAAAGAATGGTTTTGCTGACACCTACTGATACCGCAGGCCTGGAAGCATTGCCCGATGAAATGATACTTTCTATCAAGCAGTCGCCAAAACCCGGCGGGTCCGACCTCAAGGCGATCAATGAGAGCAACGAGAAAACCCTGATTATCGAAACACTGATCAAAGTGAAATACAATAAATCAAAAGCAGCTAAACTATTGAATATCGATAGAAAAACGCTTTACAGTAAGATGGAGCGCTACGAAATTGAATAAGATCAGCTCATTTTTATATCCACCAGCTGCATCAGCAGTCCCAGTTTGCTGATCAGCGCGGTGATTTGTTCTTTGTGGATCAGGCCCAATTCATCAGCGCCTGCAATTTCTATTTCCATTAACCTGAATTCTGAAGCCAGTTGCCCTGAACCCATTTGTGCAGTCCTGCCCGCTATACGGTGGACAATCAACCTTGCCGTTTCCAAATCATTCAGCTCCATGCTGTTTTCCAGCTCTTCCATATCGTTCATACAATCTTCTTTAAAACGGTTTAGGAGATTGAACAGCATTTCCTCATCACCAAAGGTCATTTTCTCTACCATAGAAGTATCCAGTGCTATCCCTTCAAACGCATCGATACGATCATCGGAAATTATTTTTTCTTCGTTAAACACCAGTTCCTCTTTTAAAGGAATTAAAATCCCTTCAACAGGAACTTCAATAGCCGCTGTCGAAGCCTCTGTTCCCGCGTCGATTGCAACAGCATCCTCAGGTTCCTCGTCACTGTTATCAAAAATAGACAACAGGTCATTTTCCCTGAAAGGTTTCATAATCAGGCCATCAAATCCCTGTCCAAGTACAGCTTCCAGTTCTTCGGGAAGGACCTGCGCGGTCATGGCAAAAATTTTCACTTTATCAGAAACCCTATCACGCATTAAATGGCAAAGTTCTGTGCCTGAGATCTCAGGCATACGCATGTCCATCAACATATATTTTACCGCAGGGTCCCATTCAGCTTCGAGTACCGCCCCCGGCGAATTGAAACAGGTGTGCGGAATACCGCGCTTACTAAAGATAATCTTACAAAGATCTAGGATCAGCTGATCATCATCCACTATCCATACTTTATCTTTTGTATTGATTACCGGGGTAGCCGTTGCCGGAAGTAATTTTACATCCTGCTCATCTGCCAGTCCAAAAGTAAGATAGACTGTAAACGAGCTTCCTACGCCCGACTTACTTTTCACGTAAATACGGCCATCCTGATTTTCCACGAGCGATTTGATAATAGTAAGCCCTAAACCCGCCCCTGCTTTATTGATTACTTCCTTATCGGCCGAATCAATTTGTTCAAATTCATTAAAAATTCTGTTGCTTTCCTCCTCTGTAAAACCAATCCCCGTATCCTTAACAATAAAAGTAAAATGCAGTTTATCCAGGCGCCGTTTGTAAAATACCATTAAAGTAACCTCGCCTTTTTGGGTAAACTTAATGGCATTGTTTAAGAGGTTATATAAGATTTGTTTAAGCCGGAAGGCATCTCCTTCTATAAACTCCATTTCCTGCAGTTCTATAGCAGTACGCATCAGCAGGTGTTTTTGCTCTGCCTGAGGTTGCATTACCGATACCACTTCATCAAGAAGCTCACGGATATTAAAAGGCTTGTGCTGAAATGTGAACTTACCTGAAATGATCCTGTTGTAATCGAGTATCTCATTTACAATCTGCAGCAGGTGTTCAGAAGAGTGATAAATCGCCTCAATGTCTTTCTGCTGCGGACGTTCCTGGTTACGGATAATCTCTGCATAACCTATGATAGACTGGAGCGGGGTCCTGATCTCATGGCTCATATTTGACAGAAAGCGTTGTTTCGCCATACCGTGGTATTCGGCTTCGTCCCTCGCCGCTTCTACTTCTTTCCTGTACTGGTTACTCCTGGCAATATCTGCCAGGATCAGGTAAAGCAGGATCACCGTGAGGATAAAAAAGCCGATCATAATAAAGCTGATGCGGGTAATTCCGGTATTTACAACCGCCTTTGCACGGATGCCGTTTTGTTCGATCTGGGCAACCACTTCACTTTCCACCTTTCTTAAAATGTCCAGCATCTGGCGCGTTAGTGCTTCGTTTGCACTGGCAAGCACGGCCTCCCGATCAAGAAAACGGGCACTTTTCAGTCTTTGCTCCTTCGCAATGCTGCGTAAGGACTGCTCGAGGCCTTTGGCAATAATAGTTTCTCCGGAGAGCGAAATAGTATCCCGCTTTATTTTTTCTTCGTTGGTAACCTGGTAGGATTTATTTTGCTGTAACTCCTCCGCTTTCTTTCCAAACAAACGGCTAAAAAAGCCCTTCTTCTTGGCCTCATCGACCGGCAGGATGGTTACTGTGGAGATTTTTTTTTCGGTGGTTACTACAGTACTATCCTGTTGCTGGGGCGGTTTGTTCACCAGTTCGTTCAGCTTTTGCACCTCCTGTGTAAAAGATTCGTTATTTACCAGGCCTTCACGCACTTTCAGGTAATTGACAAACTGTTTATCCCGGGCAATCAGCAATTTCTCTATAGATTTTATCCTGTTCAACTGAATGGGGTCGTTGCCGTACATTCCGCCAAGTGAATCCAGCAGTAACCTCAATTGCCTCGAATCTTTGAAAAATTTACTGTACTTACCCGGCGAATTGAAGGCAGAACTCCGTTGCTGCTGATCCAGTCCGGCTACCTTGCGCGACACCTGATTCACCAGGCGTAGCTTGGCATTTGGTGTAGAAATGGTATCTACCGTATCCAGCATTTCATTAAAGGCTACCTTACTTACGCCCCAGGCCAAAAAAAGCGCAAAAAACGCAAGTACAAACCCGGTAATGATTTTGCTTTTAGTGGCGCTCAGAAAACTTTTTTGGGAAACCTGCTTCATCAGAAATGTTTTTAGTAGCTTGTTAGATTTGATATCACTCAGGGCAGTTAGCCGCTACAACTAATATACTGCAAATATAACAATGATCTGGCTTGATTGTGTGATCGGGTTAGGGCAATAGCGGTAATGGTGTTATATTTGACCATATGATGAAACCACAATTCATAATCGCAGCGCCTCATAGCGGGGCCGGTAAAACCACGGTTACGCTGGGAATCATCAGGGCCTTGAAGAGCCGTGGCTTAAAAGTACAGCCCTACAAATGCGGGCCAGATTATCTCGACCCTAAATTACATACCCTTGCCGCAGCAACAGAAAGCATCAACCTTGACCGCTTTATGATGGATGATCATCATATCAAAAGCCAGTATAGCAACTACGGTGCGGCGTCTGATGTTTTGGTAACCGAAGGTGTAATGGGGCTTTTTGATGGTGCCGTTAAAATGGAAGGCAGCAGTGCCGACCTGGCCTGCTTGCTGCACATTCCTGTAATACTGGTGATCAATGCCAAGGCAATGGCCTATTCTGCTGCCGCGCTGTTGCTGGGTTTCAAAATGTTATGCCCCGAATTACAGATTGCAGGGGTGATTTTTAACTTTGTAGCGCATGAATCCCATTATCAGATCCTCAAGGCGGCGGCGGAAGATGTTGGTATTAGCCCGCTGGGGTTTTTACCAAACAATTCACAGATACAGATCCCCTCGAGGCACCTCGGTTTAAAAACAGGTCAGGAGATTGATCCTGAAGAGATTATCAATCAGGCCGCGGCACACATCAGCAAACACATTGACCTGGATGAACTGATGCGCATTACAACAGCGGAACTGCAACTGTCTACAAAACCTGCATACCGCGGTGATCCTCCGCAAAGCATTGCCCTGGCACCAAATCGGATACTGGTAGCCAGAGACGAAGCTTTTAACTTCACCTACGCAGAAAATATAACAGCCTTATCCACACTTGGGGAAATCAGCTTTTTTAGTCCCTTAACGGCTACACAATTGCCAGATGCTGATCTCATTTACTTCCCCGGCGGATACCCCGAGCTTTACCTCGAAGTTTTATCCGGTAATACCCAACTGATCCGGCAGATACAATCCTACCACGAAAAAGGCGGAAAAATACTCGCAGAATGTGGTGGAATGATGTATTTGGGAAATGCGATAACTGACGCCGACGGTAGCGTATTTCCTATGCTGGGAATATTAGATATTAACACAGGGATGCAGCACAAGAAGTTGTCGCTGGGTTACAAACGCTTAAATATTGAAGGGTTTGAACTTAGGGGACATGAATTTCATTACTCCCAGTTTATTGGTTCCCCGACCGGGCATCCCGATGTACAGGTATGGAACGCAAGGGATGAAACACTGCACTTACCTGTGTTTAAAACCAAAAACTTGCTTGCCAGCTATTTCCACTTTTATTTCGGCAATAATATTGAGGCTGTGCACAAGCTTTTATTTGATTAAAGAGACGACCCGCGATTACTCACAGCGGCACTTTCAAAACTTGCCATATCCCTTAAAAAATTCACGGCGCTGGCAACCAATGGAAATGCCAGCGCGCAGCCTGTACCCTCTCCCAAACGCAGGTTAAGCTGCAGGAGCGGTGTTGCGTTCAGCTTTTCCAGCAGCAAACGGTGACCCAGTTCATCAGACTGGTGGCAGAATATCGCATTTTCCTGAACGCCCGGATCCATCTGCAGTGCACACAGATAAGCCACAGTACAAATAAAGCCATCAATCAGGATCAGCATGTTTTTCCTTTTGGCTTGTACAATTGCGCCGGTAATCTGAATAATTTCAAATCCGCCAAAATGTGCCATCAGTTGATGAATTTCATTGCCCCCTTTATAAGCTGAAAGCGCCAGATGTAAGATCTCCTGTTTTTTTACCAATTGCTCCGGGTTTACACCCGTGCCTTTTCCAATGCAGCTTTCTAATGGTATGCCGCAGATTGAACTCATCAGCACTGAAGCGCTGGAGGTATTGCCTATACCCATTTCGCCAAAACCAATGATGTTACACCCCTGTTGTGCTATACCGTCCACAATTGCGGCACCTTTTACCAGGCACAGCTGCATCTCATCAGCAGACATCGCTGCAGCATGTAAGAAGGACTGTGTGCCCCGCGCTACCCTGCTGTCAATGATATCCGCATTTGGCGGGAAATCATAGTTGACCCCAGCATCTGCTATTTTGAGGTTAATCCCGTGCTGCCTGCAAAAAACATTAATTGCGGCACCGCCTTCCAGAAAATTACTTACCATCTGACGGGTTACTTCCTGGGGGTATGCACTTACCCCATGTTGTGCAATGCCATGATCGGCAGCAAAAACAACCAGATGGGGCTGCATTAATTCTGGTTTCAGCGTACCCAGTACTTTCCCTATCTGTAAAGCCAGTTCTTCCAACATCCCTAAAGATCCAAGTGGCTTGGTTTTACCGTCTATACAAGCTTTCAGCTGCATTGATAGATCTTCAGCCGGCGCAACATCAGGCCTTGGAATGACAGCCTTATGTGGTTTTACAGCAGGCTCTACCAAACTATAAATTTCCGTAACCAGTGGATTTTCCGATTTGGTTTTCCAGCCCATTTGCTGCAACATGGGCTGCTTATTGTAATCAGTTGCCGGTTTGCCCACACAAAAATAGCCCAGGGCCTCCATTTCATCAGGCAGGTTTAAGATTTTTTTAAACTGGTGGTAATTCAATATAGAAACCCATCCCATTGAGTACCCCTGTTCTGTTAACGAGAGCCAGATATTCTGCACGGCACATATTGCGCTCGCTTTCAACGTATCATTACTGGCAATGGTGCCAATGGTAAATTCGTTTAAAACCGACCTGTCATAACATACCACCAGACCAATAGGGGCATCGGTAATGGCCTCCAGTTTCAGTGCCTGGTAATCCGCTTTCTGCTGCTCACTCTCAATCAGCTGGTAGGCTTTGTGGTTATACGCGTTAAACAAAGCCTTTACCTCTTGCTTAATCTCTGCAGAACGGATAATATAATACCTGGTAGCATCTGTTAAACCTACAGAAGGTGCCAAATGCCCTGCCCGTAATGCCTTCTCCAAAACTTCATCAGGAACCAGACCGGCAGTAAAATGCCGGGTATCACGTCTCAATTTCAACAGGTCTTCTAACATTTTTTATCTTTTTAAACCCTGGGAATTCCGGGATCTCACTTTCCTCTTTTGCAAGCTATTATTTCAGCTGTTTGTAATAAAGCAACTTGTGCCCCGGCAATAATTCTGGGTGTAATATTTTAATCAGATCCGCAAGCACAAGCTGAGGGTTTACAGCACCGGATTCCCAATAATCATTAGCGCCCACTTCATTTGTCTTTTTGTTATGGTTATACAAATTACCATTTTTAAACGGTTTAAAGTCACCAAACCTGCTGTCTTTTCCCAGCACTTCCTGCCGGCTATCCACATAGCCGATATTAAGCCAGAAATCTGCCTTCAGCGCTTCCGGTGCCACCACTTCAAAAGACAGCGGCAGGCTGCCGATTCCTTTTACATCTGCCCATTTAGAGGTTGCGCCGGCATCCTGTAAAAAATGGGTAAGGTAGCTATTTCCTTCTGGCACATACCAGGTGCCTTTTATCGGCATACCTGTAATGACATGTGGCTTAATGCCTGCCTGCCCTGCCAGCTTCACGAGGCTGTTGTATTCCGACTCCACTTTATCAAATTTTTTGTTGACCGTTGCCTCTTTATCAACCAGGGCCCCCATTAGTTTCACCCATTCTGCACGGCCGAGCGGGGTACTTTCCAGAAATTCAGTATTCCGCATTACCGGGATGCCTGCATCTGTTAGTATTTTATAGTTATTGGCCTTTGCGTTCATGTACCCAACGGCCATCACCACATCCGGATGCATAGTGAGGATCTGTTCTATATTCCAGTTGCCTTCCGCACCAATTTCTTTTATTTTACCTTCGCTGATGTATTTTCGCACGGCCGGGGCACTCGCATATTTCAAGCTGCCCAAACCGGTTAAAACAGCATCAGCTTCCGCAAAGTCAATTAAGGCCACATGCAAAGAAGACATACCGATTAATGATTTTACTGGTGTTTCAATAATATGGGCATCAGGAAAGCCATCAGGAATGGCCCCTCCGCGTTTGATTAGCAGGTATTGAACGGTATCCGTTGCAGTAGCTGTACGGGTAAAAATATTCACCTGCTTAAAGTTTTTGTAATAGGTGATGGTAAATCCTTTCGCATGCCTGATATCTGCTGTACCTAAAGGTTTTTCTCTGATGACATTGCCCGATGTATTGCGGCCTTTGTATAGTTCCTGCTGACAAGAAACTGCCAGCACAACCAGCAGGCAGCAAAACGCTGAAGTTAAATTACGGCTTAAAGTCATTATAAAATCCGGTTGATAAGGGGTGTAAGTTTTTCTTCAGAAATTTCATTCAGGGAGAGATACTCTGCACCCATTGCCGTAGCCAGTTCTTCGGCACGGTTTAAATTCAAAAAGTTGGTATCCGTATTTAATACGAGGGATTGAATTTCAGCTTGTCTGAATTGAGCGGCAAGTTCGAGTGTTTGGGCCCAGGGATCGCCTTCCGCTGAAAGCGCAACGTTGGCCTTTCCATCCGTAAGAAAAATCACCAGAGGATGGTATCCGCTCTTTTTGTCATACCTGTTCAACAGTGTAATCGCCGTCTGCAATGCATTTGGCAAAGGCGTCCTTCCGCCTGTAGGCAAGTTCTTCATTGCTTCCTCTGCCTGGGCAACACTTTGCGTGGGACTGAGCAACACTTCTGCGGCAATTCCCCTGAAAGCAATTACGCCCACCGTATCCCTTTTCTGGTAAGCATCAGTAAGCAGGTGCAGTACCGTTCCTTTTACGGCTTCCATTCTTCTGTTAGCGGCCATTGAGCCAGAAGCATCCACCACAAACAAAATCAGGTTGCTCGTTTTTCCCAGGCGCTTTTTCTGTTGCAGATCGGCCATGGTAATTTTTATATCTTCCGGATTACGGAAAACTGCATGGATGACCGTGGCGTCAACAGCGATGTCGGCACTACCTTTTGCAGGTTCCGGATGCAGGTATAACCCTTTTTTCATATCCGGGGCAGTGCCCCGCTTTCCTGATATTGGCATAACCGCCGGTTTATTCAGCCCAACAATCGCAGGAATAATCACAGGCTTACCTGCCGCAAAAATCTGCTCTGCCATATCCTGCTGGGGACCCGGTGCGTTGCCAGGCTGTGCCTCACTATGATTTAGTCCCGGGGCAACATCATCCGGTTTTGTCTGAGGGGCCGGTTTTTCCTGAGGGGCCGGTTTTTCCTGGGGGGCTGGATTTTCCTGGGGGGCTGGATTTTGAGGCGCATTTTGTTGCCTGGTTGACGAAACCGCATTCTGCATCAGTTCATCCAGCGTATCCTCATCAGCGGGTTTATTGTCATCAGGTTTCGGTGACGACCATGCATTTTTTTTACTCCGGTGCCCCAGCGCAAATTCTGCTGCTTCCCGTATGTCTTCAGCTGTTACCTCTCTACGCTGATCCAGCGCAGCAATAGCAATTGCCGTTTTGTACATAACAATATCTGCCCGCAGGCTCCTTACCTGTACTCCTGTAGTCATCTGACTAATGAGTGTGAGCAGATCATCATGCAGGTACACGTCAGGAAGCAGTTCTTTTGCCTGCTGCAACTGGTACCGCAGGTCCTGCTGGTTAATTTCCCATTGCGCGGCAAATGCTTCAGGATCTTTTTCAAAAGCAATTCTGCGGCGTACCACTTCCGTTCTTTCCATTATATCATCCTGCGCTTCCACGCTGATCATCAGTCCAAACCTGTCCAAAAATTGCGGCCGCAGCTGTCCCTCTTCAGGGTTCATGGTACCAATTAATGTAAACTGTGAGGGATGGCCAAGGGATAATCCTTCCCGTTCTATCACGTTTTTACCCATCGCCGCTACGTCCAGCAATACATCTACCAGGTGGTCTGGCAGCAGGTTCACTTCATCAATGTAGAGTATTCCGCGGTGTACCGAGGCCAGTAAACCCGGCTGGAATTTTTTCTTTTTCTCTACCAGTACCGCTTCCAGATCAAGGCTGCCTAAAATCCTTTCTTCCGTGGCGCCCAATGGTAGATTCACAAAAGGCACACTTACCCTTTCCTGCTGTTTATCTGCCTGACGACATACTTCACAGATTACTGCGGGTTTAAGCAAATCGCAATTGAAAAGGCAGTTCTTCACCTTATCCAATGGTGGCACCACTGCAGCAAGCGCACGTGCGGCAGTACTTTTTGCAGTGCCTTTATCGCCCTGTATCAGTAATCCGCCTATTCCAGGGTGGATGGCACACAATAACAATGCTTTTTTAAGCTTGTATTGCCCTACAATTGCGGTAAATGGATAATTCATATCAATATATTTTTATAGAAACATCCTGCATCAGGATACTTCATTACGTTGTTCTAATAGCGCCTCGCTGTCCATGTAGAGCTGTTTCAGTGCTTGCAGTGTATCGGCTGGAGCATCCCATAGATCGCGTTGCGCCGCTTCCAGCAACCTTTCCGTAATTGCATGTAAGGCCCATGGGTTACTTTCCGCAAAAAACTCCTGCATGGCAGGGTCCAGCGCATAATTTTCAGCCAGCTGCTGGTACATCCAGTCGTCTACAACGTTTGCCGTTGCGTCATAACCAAATATATAGTCAACCGTAGTGGTTAGCTCCAGCCCGCCTTTATACCCATGCTTTTTAATGCTTTCCAGCCATTTTGGATTTACCACCCGCGAGCGGAACACCCGCAGCACTTCCTCTTTCAAATCCCTTACCGTGGCCCTGTCGGGGTTTTGCGTATCTCCAAAATAACTTCGTGGTTGTTTACCTGTCAGACTTCTGATAGAGGCAATCATGCCACCATGAAACTGCAGGTAATCATCACTGTCAAAAATATCGTGTTCACGGTTGTCCTGATTGTGCAGCGCCACCTCTACCGTGGCCAACCGTTTTTTAAACTCATTTCTTGCGTCAACGCCGTTAAAACTTTTACCGTAGGCATAACCTCCCCAATTGATATATGTAGAGGCAAAATCCGCATCAGAACGCCAGTTTTTCTCCTGGATCAGTTCCAGGATACCTGCACCATAACTTCCCGGAGGAGAGCCAAATATACGGTAAGCCGCTTTTTCTTCCGCTTCTTCCAAGGAGATATCTTCCGTTTTTAATGCTTCCAAATCCTTCAGGTAATGTTTGCGCACAAAATTATCGGCCTCAGGTTCTTCCGCCGCGATGGTCATTTGCACTGCCTCATCAATCAGGTCAATCAGGTGCGGAAAAGCATCGCGGAAAAATCCGCTGATGCGGGTGGTCACGTCAATCCTGGGCCTGCCCAGGTCAGCCAAATCAATCAGCTCCAATGCTACAACCCTTCTGCTTTCTGCCTGCCATACCGGTTTTACCCCCATTAATGCCAGTATTTCTGCAACATCATCGCCCTGCGTGCGCATGGCGCTTGTTCCCCAGATGCTGATGGCCACACTTTCCGGGTAAAACCCCTTCTCTTTCAAATGACGGTCCAGCACTTCCTTTGCCAGCTGCTGACCAACCTGCCAGGCTGCCTGCGAAGGCAATGCGCGGGGATCAACGCTGTAAAAATTACGTCCTGTAGGTAAAATATGC
>Ga0247734_1000540_pt1 | contig 32416 bp, 31 predicted proteins | sample UWRJL103311B2_FD_180933 | JGI IMG/M metagenome (GOLD analysis project Ga0247734, IMG submission 180933) | Plant litter microbial communities from Arlington Agricultural Research Station in Wisconsin, United States - UWRJ-L103-311B-2 | ecosystem: Environmental > Terrestrial > Plant litter >...
TAATATTGTGCTTTTCAAACATAGTTTTAGTAAATTCAAACATCATTTTGATAATGACATAAAACGGTTGTTGAAGCAAGCTTTTACAAAGTAAATTTGCATTGGAATAATAATAAAAAGCATGGAAAAGGAAACCCTTGAAAAATTTTATCTGGAAAGAATGGACCAGCGTGAAGATAGCCTGACTTCGGATAGGTTATTATTCAATATCCTGCCCTTTGATGCCTGTACCGCCAATGATGTGATTCCCTATAGGAAGAGGGACTTTTTTAAGTTTGCGTTTTTAAAAGGCAACCATATTGTGCATTTTGCAAATAAGAGCATTGACTTCAGCGGATCAACACTTGCATTTTTTAATCCGGACATCCCATACACGGTAGATATGCCAGGAAATAACTCTACCGGCTTTTATTTTATTTTCCGTGAATCTTATCTAAATGACTATTTCAGGCATAATATCAAAACACTCCCCATATTTGCACCCGACTACCGGCCACTATATGTATTGGATGAAGAGCAGGAAAAGCGGGTCGAAGAAATTTTCATGGAAATAAAAACGGAGTTTGAATCGGATTACTATTATAAACACGATCTGATCAGAAAATGCATAACCGAACTGATACATCTTGCTATCAAAATTAAACCGGTGGAGAAAATCTACCAGGACATTGATGCCAATGTAAGAATAACCGGTATTTTTAATGAATTACTTGACCGTCAGTTTCCAATAGACAACCCAACTGAATTCCTCAGGTTAAGGTCAGCAAAAGATTATGCATCAAGCATAAGGATTCATATTAATCACCTGAACCGGGCTTTGAAAACAACTACCGGAAAAACAACAACAGAACTGATCATGGAACGTATTCTGGAAGAATCAAAAATTTTGCTCAAACACTCAAACTGGACAATATCAGAAATCAGTTATGCACTTGGTTTCAAAAACCAGGCAAATTTTAATCATTTCTTTAAAAAAGCCATGCAGCTTACCCCTTCTGTACACAGAGGATGAGGAATTGACAGATCAACGCATGTTATAGTACCCAATCTGTATCACATTTTTCCCTTGTGCTAAAAATTTACATCATTTATTTTACAGGCGAAAGGTCACAAAGTATAAATTAAAGTTTCGTACTACCAAAAAACGTTTTAAATTTATACTTTCAACAAAAATTTATCAAATGACTAAAGCTATACCTATAATTTTTCTGCTCGGTGCGCTCACGCAGGCTACTTATGCCCAAAACACACAAAATAACCCGGGAAGTAATCACGGGAACAAGTTTGAACAGCTTGGGACTATACTTACCACACCAAATGAACAAAGAACAGCAAGTGGTGCACCAGGGGTAAAATACTGGCAGCAACGGGCTGACTATGATATTAAATGTACGCTTGACGAAGAAAAACTGCAGCTGACAGGTTCGGAGAAAGTTACTTATTTTAACAACTCCCCGGATGTACTGACCTATATCTGGTTGCAGTTGGATGAAAACGAACACAGCAACCTGAAAAATGCAGATTATCAGAGCAGTTCTACACTTCCGGAAATCACTACGACTAAGGCAATTGACGCAGCAGTTATTAGCGACACGGACAATGGTAACGGGGTATCTGTTTTAAAGATCACCGATGCACTTGGAAAAGCTTTAAAATATACAGTGAACAAAACCATGATGCGGGTAGAAATGCCTGTACCGCTAAAAGCCGGTGAACAGTTTGTGTTTAATGTAAACTGGAAATACAAAATCACTGACCGTATGGTAGAAGGTGGCCGCGGAGGATATGAATTTTTCCCCGAAGATGGCAATCACTTGTTCACAATGGCACAATGGTATCCAAGACTATGTGTTTACAGTGATTTTCAGGGATGGCAAAACCACCAGTTTACTGGTAGAGGCGAGTTTGCGCTCACCTTTGGTAACTTTAAAGTGCAGATGACGGTTCCGGCAGACCACGTGGTTGGCGGAACAGGTGAATGCATCAATTATAGCGCAGTGCTTACTCCTGCTGAACTGGCAAAATACAATCAGGCAAAAACAGCAACTGAGCCTGTTCAGATAGTAACACTTGATGAAGCTAAAAAAGCCGAACTTACCAAAAGCAAAGCAACAAAAACATGGGTTTTCACGGCAAATAATGTGCGTGATTTTGCATGGACTGCCTCAAGAAAGTACATATGGGATGCCATGGGACAGAAAATTGATGGTAAAACGGTAATGTGTATGAGTTTTTATGGTAAAGAAGCCTATAACCTATACAGCAAATACTCAACTAAAGCGGTAGCACATACCATCAAAACTTATTCTGATTTTACATTCCCTTATCCTTACCCGGTAGCACAAAGTGTAGAGGCCGCGAACGGAATGGAATACCCGATGATTTGTTTCAATTATGGTCGTACAGAAAAAGACGGCACGTACAGCGAAAGCTCAAAAAATGGAATGTTGGGCGTAATTATCCATGAGGTTGGCCATAACTTCTTCCCTATGATTGTAAACAGCGATGAACGTCAGTGGACATGGATGGACGAAGGGTTAAACTCATTTGTAGAATACCTTACGGAAGAAATGTGGGACAATAAATTCCCAACTAAAAGAGGTGCAGCTTATTCGATTGTTGATTACATGAAATTACCAAAAGACCAGCTGGAGCCAATTATGACCAACTCTGAAAATATTGAACGTTTTGGCCCTAACGCTTATGCAAAACCGGCGGTAGGACTGAATATTTTAAGAGAAACCATCATGGGCAGGGAGCTGTTCGACTACGCTTTCAAAGAATATGCAAGAAGATGGGCATTTAAACACCCTACCCCTGCTGACCTTTTCAGAACACTGGAAGATGCCAGTGGTGAAGACCTTGACTGGTTCTGGAGAGGATGGTTCTACGGCACTGACCCGGTTGACATCTCTCTTGATGCAGTAAAATTTGCCAAAGCAGACGTAGATTCAAAAGTTCCTGCATCCAAAGTAAGACTGGTAAAACTGGATGCACCACTGGTTAATGCCTTTGATGACATTTCCAAAGTGAGAAACAGGGAAGATAAAACCATACAGTTCTACACTGATAAAGACAAAGCAACGCAAGATTTCTACTGGAGATACGACCGCGGATTAGAGAAGTATGACGACACGGAACGTAAACAGGATGTAGCTGCCCCTTTTGAAACCTTGTCATCTGAAGATCAGGCGAAATACGCAGGCAAGTTCTTTTATGAATTGTCTTTCAGCAACAAAGGCGGATTGGTAATGCCAATCATTGTAGAATTTACGTACGCTGATGGCACTAAGAAAACGGACAGAATTTCTGCACAAATCTGGAGACATAATGAGCAGCATGTAACCAAATTCTACGTACAGGATAAAGAGGTTGCTTCAATTAAACTTGACCCTATGCGCGAAACGGCCGATATTGACGAAAGTAACAACACCTGGGGCGGTACTAAACAGGCTTCAAAATTCCAGTTGTTTAAACAAAAAACTACCACTGCACGCGGACAATCTGCAGGCGGTAACCCAATGCAAAACGCAAAAGCAAGTAAGTAGGTAAAACTATGTATCAATATCAATACGGTAAGCACCAGTGCGCTTACCGTATTTTTTTTGTTAAAGTCATACAGATATCAAATTAAGGCCTTTAACTCAAATGCCCATGGCATTATTGGTCTTTTTATTTCTACAATACTACATTTGGACAAAATGAATGGAATTACGGTTTTATATGGCTGAAAATTTGTTAATTTGATCCATTATAACTTAAGCAATGCTCATAAAAAACAAACTATGTCAGGCGTAGAAAAATCAGAAGAAAGTTCCAATATCCTATCTCTAGATATTGGCGGTACGAACATTAAAGCATGCATCTTAACGGCAACAGGAGAATTATTCTCAGAATATACAAAGTTACCTACGCCTAAAAACTCTACCCCAGAAGAAGTAATCAAAGTGATTCACGAACTAGTATCGCCACTGTCCCCTTATGGTAAAATTGCTATCGGTTTTCCGGGATATGTGAAATGTGGTATTGTTGAAACAGCCCCTAACCTGGCTAAAAACAAATGGGCAGGATTTGCACTGGCACAAAGTGTGAGTGACCTCTTAGGCTGCCCTGTCCGTTTGATCAATGACGCCGACCAACAGGCGCTTGGTGTAATTGGAGGAAAAGGCTTTGAAATTGTACTCACCCTGGGCACCGGTTTTGGTACATCACTTACATTTGATGGCGAACTACTCCCGCATCTTGAGCTTGCCCACCTGCCTATTTCCAAAAATAAGGACTATGACGACTACATTGGCGACAAAGCATTTATTAAGGAAGGAAAAAAAGCCTGGAACGAGCGTCTGGAGCGCATTATACAGATTTATAAAACAGTATTTAATTACGATGACCTATACCTTGGCGGTGGAAATGCCAAACACATAGATTTTGAGTTAGATCATAATATACACATTGTTTCAAACAGGGATGGGATTAAAGGTGGTGCCAAGTTGTGGGCCGCTGCTGAAAAATATCATGTTTTCACAACCTACCCAAAATTAAATTCATCAAATGGAAAGTAAATACACTTTAGGAATGATAGGCCTCGGCACAATGGGGCGCAATTTATTGTTGAACATGGCTGATAACGGCTTTGCTGTTACTGGTTACGACAAGGATCAGAAGATGATCGATAAACTGAAAGAAGATGGTGCCAAACACAATCTTACAGCCTATTCTTCTTTAGAAGATTTTGTTGCGAGCCTTGAATTACCGAGAAGAATTATGCTGCTTGTACCTGCAGGCCCGATTGTAGACAGTGTGATTAAAGAACTTGAGCCGCTGCTTGAAAAAGGTGATATGATCATCGACAGTGGAAATTCGCATTTTACAGACACAAGCAGAAGGGCCATCGAGCTTTCTGATATCGGTATCCACTTTTTCGGAATGGGTATATCAGGTGGTGAAGAAGGTGCACGTTTCGGTCCTAGTATCATGCCTGGTGGTGATAAAACTGCCTACGGTAATATGAAAGAAATTCTGGAAGCTGTTTCTGCCAAAGTAAACGGCGATCCTTGTGTGGCCTATATTGGCCCCGGAGCTTCAGGGCACTTTGTGAAAATGGTGCACAACGGTATCGAGTACTCAATGATGCAATTGCTTGCAGAAACCTACGACATCCTTAAAAATGCGCTGGATTATTCGAACGAGCAGATTTATAGTGTATTTGAAGAATGGAACAATGGACGTTTGCAGTCTTTCCTGCTGGAAGTTACGCGCGACATCTTTAAAGTAAAAGATGACAAGTCGGGAAATTTCCTTCTGGATATGATCAAAGACGAAGCAAAGTCAAAAGGTACAGGAAAGTGGACTTCGCAGGTTTCAATGGATCTGCAGTTGCCTATTCCTACCATCAATGAAGCAGTAAGTACAAGGGACCTGTCTAAATTTAAATCGCTGCGTGTAGCTTTAGCTGAAGCTTATCCACAGGATGTTCCTTTTGCAGAAGATAAAGACAAGTTCCTGGCAGAACTGGAGCAAGCCTTGTATTTTTCTGTAATTACTTCTTACGCACAAGGCCTGCATTTGTTATGGCAGGCATCAATAACATATGAATATGAGTTAAACCTGCACGAGATTGCACAAATATGGCGCGGCGGATGTATCATCAGGGCAGAATTCCTTGAAGATATCTATCAGGCTTACAAAAAGCAGCCTGACCTTGAGCATTTATATGCTGATGCCGGTGTGCAGGAAAAAATGAAAGAAACCCTTCCTGGAATGAGATCTGTAGTTACGCACGCATCTCAAAGCGGATTGGCCATTCCGGCTTTCGCCTCAGCACTTACTTATTTTGACTCGTTGCGAACTGCCAGAATGCCTTCTAACCTGATTCAGGCACAAAGGGATTTCTTCGGAGCGCACAGATTTGAACGTACTGACGAAGAAGGAACTTTCCACGCAATCTGGAACCCTATAAACGAATAATTAACAGAGCAAATGTCACCATCATCAGCAAGCAGTTTTGCAATGGCGAATGACTACTGATGATGGTTTCATAACCGATTAAATAATACATTCTGATGAAAACAAGTAAATGCCTCAATCCAACCATATTTGTCATATTTGGCGGTACTGGTGATTTAAATATGCGCAAACTTGCGCCAGCGATTTACAATCTATATTCTGATGGGTTTATGTCTAAAGACTATGCCATCATTGGAACAGCGAGAAAGAAACAGACGGACGATGAATTCCGCAACACCATTATGGGTGGGGTGAATTCATTCTCGCGCGCTGGAAAGGTGAAGCAGGATAAATGGGATGAGTTTGCACAAAACGTTTATTACAACTCTGTTGATGTATCGGCACCGGAAACTTTCGGGGTTTTGAAAACAACAATTGAAGGACTGAAAGAAAAATATGGCCCAAAAACACAGGTAATCTATTACCTTGCTGTAGCGCCAAACCTTTTCCCGCTGATTGCTGAATGCCTGGCCCAATATGACCTTGCTGGTGATGAAAACAGCTGCAGAATAGTAATTGAAAAACCATTTGGCCATGATCTTGAAAGTGCAAAGGAACTTAATAAACTATTGACCGGCATTTTCACAGAAAAACAGATCTACAGGATTGACCATTACCTGGGCAAGGAAACTGTACAAAATATTATGGCTTTCCGTTTTGCCAACTCATTCCTGGAGCCACTTTGGAACCGTACCTATATTGATCACGTACAGATTTCTGTAACAGAACAATTGGGCGTAGGAGACCGCGGTGGATACTATGATGGCGCAGGTGCACTAAGAGATATGATACAGAACCATATCCTTCAGTTGCTGTGCTTAATTGGTATGGAAACCCCTGTAAATTTTGAAGCTGACGAGATCAGGAATAAAAAAGTTGATGTTCTTAAAGCAATGCGCCCCTTCTCTCCTGAAGATATCCGCCTGAGCACAGTACGCGGACAATATTCAAAAGGATGGGTTGAAGGTAAAGAAGTACCAGGATACAGAACTGAAAAAGATGTAGATCCGGACTCGAATACCGAGACCTTTGCAGCAGTGAAGTTCTTTGTAGACAACTGGCGCTGGCAGGGAATTCCTTTCTATGTACGTACAGGAAAGCGCTTATTCCAGACATCTTCATTAATTACTATCCAGTTTAAAGATGTTCCTCACCATATTTTCCCTGCAGGTGTAACAGAACACTGGCAGCAAAACAGGCTGATCATCAGTATCCAGCCTGAGATGAGCATCCGTTTGCAGGTACAAGCGAAAAGACCAGGTTTGGATATGGTACTGAACCCTGTAGATATGGTATTTGATTACAAAGGTACTTACAGCTCGCAGGCCCCTGAAGCCTACGAAACCTTACTTCTGGATGTAATGCTTGCTGACCAAACACAATTTATGCGTGCCGATCAGGTGGAAAGCGCGTGGGAATTGTTGATGCCGGTTGTAAATGCATGGGAAAGCAAAAAATCATTAAGCTTCCCTAACTACCCTGCTGATTCATGGGGACCGGAGGATGCTGAGGCACTTATTGCCAGAGATGGATTCCATTGGTTTACTTTACCATTAAAAAACAAAGATTAATATGAATTTACTCATCTATAAAACTAAAAGTGAACTGCTGAAGGACCTGGCGGAGTATATCATTACAATTGGTGCGAAGGCAATTGCCGAAAACGATTGTTTCAATTTTGTACTTACCGGCGGAAACTCTCCAAAAGAACTTTATACTATGCTGGCCAATGATTACAGTGAAAAACTTGATTGGACAAAAGTATATTTCTTTATAGGTGACGAACGCAATGTACCTCCGGGACATGAAAGTTATAATGGCTTTATGGCCAAGAAAGCAATTCTTGATCCCTTAAATATAACGGCAGACCATATCTTTTTTGTAGATACAACACTGGCCCCTGAAAAAGCGGCGATTGAATATGCAAAGGATATCAATACACATTTTAGCGGTGCAGATCTTTCATTTGACCTGATCTTACTGGGCATGGGCGATGATGCACATACGGCATCACTTTTCCCTGGCACAGAAGTTCTGGGCAACAAAGAGGTAACAGTTGATTCTGTCTATGTTGAAAAACTTTCAACTTACAGGATTACATTTACTGCACCCCTGATCAACAAAGCGAAAAACGTAGCATTCCTTGTTTTTGGAGAGGCAAAAGCTGAAGCCATCAAACATGTAATAGAAGATGAGTCTAAAAACACAGAACTATATCCTTCTCAGCTGATTAAACCGATTGATGGTAGCCTTACCTTCTTCCTGGATAGTGAAGCCGCCAAATTACTGGAAAACTAAATATAAAGCTTTAAACATAGGGCCCTGTTCTGATTAAAACCAGAACAGGGCTTTTTATTAAAATTAACCAGTCTATTATCGTTATAAGCATAAACAATTCTCATTTTACAGGTGTTATACAAACCTAAGCCACGGGTTGTAAATGACATATGCCAAAACAGACATTTTAATAATTGGTGGCGGATTGGCAGGGCTTACCGCAGCACTACATCTGCAAAAAGCTGGCTTTGAGGTAATACTAATTGAAAAGAATGGTTATCCTCAGCATAAGGTATGTGGTGAGTATATTTCAAATGAAGTACTCCCCTATTTGAAATGGTTGGAGGCTGATCCAAGAGTATTGGGGGCAACGGCAATTGACCGTTTGCAGTTTTCTACACTTTCAGGAAATTGTATTCATACTGAATTGCCTTTGGGCGGATTTGGGATTAGCAGGTACAGCCTTGATAATTTCCTGTATGAAAAATTCAGACGCCGGGGCGGCACGCTTTTTCACGATACAGTGAACGCTGTCAACTATAAAGATGAAGAATTCACTATCCATACGCTGGCAGAATTACAGATCACAGCCAGACAGGTGATTGGGGCGTACGGCAAACGTTCTGTAATAGACCTTAAATTAAAGAGAAATTTCATACAGCAGAAATCACCGGTCCTGGCGGTAAAAGCGCATTATTCAGGTGATTTCCCGGCTGATCTGGTAGGCTTGCATAACTTCAGGGGCGGCTATTGCGGCGTCTCAAAAGTGGAGGACCGCAAGATCAACATTTGTTACCTGGCAGATTACCGAAGTTTTAAAGCATATAAAAATGTATCCGTTTATCAGCAGGAGGTATTATATAAAAACAAATACCTGAAAGCCATTTTTGAAAATACAGCACCCTTGTTTGACGCACCAATAACCGTTAGTCAACTTGCATTTGGGCCAAGGGAAACAGTTGCAGACCACATATTGATGGTTGGGGATACGGCCGGTTTGATACACCCGCTTTGCGGAAACGGGATGAGCATGGCCATCCACAGTGCTAAAATCTGCGCCGAACTACTAATTGATTATTTTACCGGGTCAATCAAAACCAGGGCCTTGCTGGAAAAATTGTATATGTCATCATGGGACCGCCAGTTCCGCCTGCGGTTAAGGATGGGTAATGTACTTTCTGCTATACTGGAAAGAGACAGGTTATCTGATCTTGTGCTTGGCGGAATGGTGCGCATACCTGCATTACTTCCCATGATTATCAAAAAAACCCATGGCACCATATTAACCGTTAATTCCTGATATGTTTGTAGATACCACGTACAGAAGTACCGCGCCTGAAATTATGGATGATTTCCAGATGGAAGGGGAAATATTAAAAGACGCACTTGACAAGATAGCCAGCATCAACCAGCTGCTTGGCGGAAACAAGATTACGTTAGAAGGGGTAAGTCAGCTTATCAACGGGCAACCGAAATCAAAGATCATCCGTATTACAGATATAGGTTGCGGAAACGGGGATATGTTAAGGGCCCTTGCGGATGATGCAAAGCACAAAGGCCTCAAGTTTGATTTGATGGGGATTGACGCCAATGATTTTACCATTGGTCATGCACGCAGCCTCTCTGCAGCCTACCCCAACATTACTTACCAGTGTGCTGACATCTTTGATGAGAGAACCCCATTGCAACCATGCGATATAATATTGTGTACACTAACGCTGCATCATTTTAAAGACGACGAGATCGTCAGCCTGCTGCAACGCTTTGAACACCGTGCTGTATTGGGTTTTGTAATCAACGATCTGCAACGCAGCGCACTCGCTTACCACCTGTTCCAGGCACTGTGTTTTGTCTTCGGGCTCAACTATATGTCGCGCGAGGATGGACTGGTCTCCATACTTCGTGGTTTTAAAAAAGAAGACCTGCTTTCCTTTTCCCGGAAACTAAATTTTAAAAATTGTTTAATCAGATGGAAATGGGCATTCCGCTACCAATGGATAGTAAAGACCTCATGAGTGTAAAAATAGCAGCTGTTAGCAGGGCTTTGCCCGCATATACCAGAAATACCGATGAAATTTTGCCCTTTCTTGACGATTGGTTACACGGTCAGGAAGCAAGGTTTGTAAGGAAGGTGAAAAAAATATTTGAGAATGCAATGGTAGACCGGAGATATTCGATCATGTCTCCAGAGGAGGTTTTCAGCGATCTTAGTTTTGAAGAAAGAAATGATATTTATATCAGGGAAGGGATAAAGCTGGGCAAAGAGTGCCTAACCGGGGCGCTGGAAAAAGCAGGATGGCAAAACCAGGAGCTGGACTACATCATTACGGTAAGCTGCACAGGTATCATGATCCCGTCGCTTGACGCGTATCTGATCAATGCGCTAAAGCTGAGGCAGGACATTGTACGCCTCCCGGTAACGGAGATGGGATGTGTAGGAGGTGTTTCTGGTATGATTTACGCCAAGAACTTCCTTAAGGCTAATCCAGGCAAGCGGGCAGCAGTAATTGCTGTAGAGTCGCCCACTGCGACTTTCCAGGTAAGTGATTATTCAATGCCCAATATTGTAAGCGCAGCGATTTTTGGTGATGGTGCAGCCTGCGTACTCCTGTCCTCTCATCCTGATGACGATGGACCTGAAATAGTGGATGAGCAGATGTACCACTTTTATGAAGCCGAAGATCTCATGGGCTTCCGTCTGAGCAATACAGGTTTAAAAATGGTGCTGGACATTGCGGTACCGGATACAATTGAAGAACATTTCCCGGCTATTATCCATCCTTTTCTGGAGAGAAACGGACTGGAAATTTCTGCGGTGAACCACCTCATCTTTCATCCCGGCGGAAAAAAAATCATTCAGTCCGTTGAATCCTTATTTGGTTGTCTGGGCAAGAATATTGACGATACGAAAGAGATTCTGAGAGCTTACGGGAATATGTCAAGCGCAACGGTATTGTTTGTGCTGGAACGTTTTATAGCGCGTAAGCCGACAGCAGGAGAATTCGGGTTAATGCTGAGCTTTGGTCCAGGATTTACAGCGCAGCGAATTTTATTGCGCTGGTAAAGAATTTTGTATTTACTTTACAACAAACACAAATTTAACAACTATGACAGCACAGGAAATATTAGATAAACTTCCATACAGCAAACCCTTTTTATTTGTAGATGAACTACTTCAGATTGATGAAAACGGGTCTACTGGAACCTTTACTTACAACAAAGACCTCGACTTTTACAAAGGTCATTTTAAGGATTCACCTGTTACACCCGGTGTAATCATGACTGAAACAATGGCACAGATTGGCCTGGTATGCCTGGGGATTTACCTTTACGGGGACAGCAATGCTGAAATGAAAGCGCACGTAATGCTTACTTCTGTTGCGGTTGACTTTATGAAACCAGTTTTCCCGGGCGAAAAAGTAACGGTAACAGCAGAAAAAGTATACTTCCGGTTCAAAAAGCTAAACTGCAACGTAGTAATGAAAAACGAAGCAGGAGAAACTGTCTGTAAAGGAAATATTTCTGGAATGGTGACGGCCAAACTACATGAATAACAGGGTTGTAATTACTGGCTTAGGTGTTGTTTCACCCAATGGAGCAGATCTTGAAACTTTCAGGAATGCCATTAGAAACGGCATATCGGGAATTAAACACGATCCTGAGCTGGAAAAACTTCAGTTCTCCTGTCAGATATCCGGCAAACCAGAGATCGACGCTGAACGCCTTGCACAATATTTTAGCCCGCTTGAATTGCGCGGGCTGGAGAGCACAGGTATCATTTATGGGGTAATTGCGGCAATGGATGCCTGGAAAGATGCAGGTTTATTGCTCACAAACGGTGATGAACCGGATTGGGACAGCGGCTCTGTTTTCGGAACAGGTACTTCCGGAATAGACAAATTCAGGGAAGCCATTTACAAAGTTGATGCGCTGCAGGTGCGCAAACTTGGCAGTACGGTGGTGGCCCAAACGATGAACAGCGGTGTAAGCGCCTACCTCTCAGGAAAGCTGGGACTGGGCAACCAGGTCTGCACAAATTCATCGGCCTGTGCCACAGGAACAGAAAGCATCTTAATGGCTTTTGAACGTATCAAAACGGGCAGGGCTAACAGAATGCTCACTGGCAGTACAAGTGACAGTGGACCATATATTTGGGGTGGTTTTGATGCTATTAAAGTTTGTACCTATAAACATAATGAAGACCCCGAATCGGGATGCCGTCCAATGAGCCAGAGCGCCAGTGGATTTGCACCGGGCAGCGGCGCCGGAGCTTTGGTACTGGAGACGCTGGAAAGTGCCCTGGAACGCGGGACACATATCTATGCGGAGATACTTGGTGGACATGTAAATTCAGGCGGACAACGGGGAGCAGGCACCATGACGGCCCCTAACCGAACTGGTGTACAACGTTGTATAACGATGGCATTGAAGGAAGCCGGAATAGGGAAACATGAGGTGGACGTAATTAACGCACACCTGACGGCCACTTCTAAGGATGTAATGGAAATTGAAAACTGGGTAACAGCACTGGAACGAAGTGGTACTGATTTCCCATATATCAATTCTATCAAGGGAATGATTGGCCACTGCATCAGTGCGGCGGGAAGCATTGAAAGTGTAGCCTCGGTTTTACAGCTTGCCGGGGATTTTATTTTTCCAAACATCAATAGTGAGGACCTGCATCCGGATATCGAAAAAATGGTAGCCCGGGAACGGATACCTACAGTATGCCTCAACCAGCAGTTTAATATATTGGCGAAGGCCAGCTTTGGCTTTGGCGATGTAAATGCATGTATAATTTTTAAAAGATATGAGAATGGATAACAAAGAAATGATTGTTGAACTTAAGGGTATTTTAACACCCTATACGGAGCAGGCTGAATCACTGGAAAACCTTAGTGAAGAGACCGACTTTATCAAAGATTTGCAAATCAATTCTGCCAACCTGGTCGATGTAGTGCTGGACGTAGAGGAAAAATTTGGTATTGAAATAGACAATGATTCGATGGCGAAAATGCTGACCGTAAAAGCCGCAATAGAAATTGTAGAAACAAAACTTGCTGAAAGTGGTAGGTAATGATCTGGTTGACTTGCAACTGGCCAGGTCACAAAGTAACTGGCGAAGGCCAGGTTATCTTCGGAAAATCTGCTCAGAAGAAGAACAACACATGATCATAATGGCACCAGAACCAACTGCTATGCTCTGGCTGCTCTGGAGCATGAAAGAATCTGCTTATAAAGTACTCAACAGAAATACCGGAAAACGTGAGTACAACCCATCGGGCCTGGTTTGCAGCGAATTGAAAGTCAATCAAAGCGAAGCTACTGGCAATGTGAGTTATGGCGATAATGTGATTTTTGTTAAAACTGAAATTTCTGACCAGCGCATCTATTCGGTAGCCGCACAGACAGTAATAGTTTTCGAAGGCTTAACTTCATACCATATGCACAATACTTCGGGGTATATGGATAAATTTTCCAGGGCCAGGCCTGGTTATATCCTGCAAAAGAATATATCAGGCCTTCCGGTGGTAGTTGAACTCCACACCGGAAGGAATTTAGCAGCTTCGGTAAGTCATCACGGACGCTACCTGGCAGTTACTTATTCAGGTTCTCTTCTATCAACAGATTGATAATACCATCGGCCATACCTACACGCGGCACGTACACCTGTTTGATACCGGTCCATTTCATGAGTGTAATGAAAATTTCTGCAGCAGGAATAATTACATCTGCGCGGTCAGGGTTTAAACCGAATACCTGGATCCTTTCCTTTAAAGAATGACTGTTCAACTGATTGTACAGCGACTTTAACTTCAGAAAAGTAAGCGGCATCCCTTCTTTCTCATTCGCCATTCGGTACAACTTATTGATATTTCCACCCGTGCCTATACCGGCCAGGTTTTTATGATACTTTGTTTGTTCTTTAACCCAAAGCCTCATTTCTTCCCAGGTTTCGTCTTTATCCTGGTTATCCAGTATACGGATAGTACCGATATCAAATGACTTGGAAGCTACCGGAACTTTATTTACAAAAACTGACAGTTCTGTACTACCCCCTCCCACATCGATATAGAGATAGTTTTTTCTGATGTCCAGATTGTCTTCAATATGATTGGCATAAATGATATTTGCCTCCCGCTGACCTTCAATAATCTCCAGGTCAACATTTGCCTTCTCTTGAATGAGTTGAACAATTTCCTTTCCGTTTTGTGCTTCACGCATGGAAGATGTGGCGCAAGCAAGATATGTTGTCACCTGGTAAACATCCATCAAGTTTTTAAAAGCTGACATCGTTTTGATGAGGTCCTCTATTTTACGTTTGGAGATTTTGTGATCGAGAAAGGCGTCATCACCCAATCTGAGTGGAACACGTACCAATGTGTTCTTTTTGAAGGTAAAACCATTGTCGCCATGGGTTATGTCTGCAATAAGCAGTCTAACAGCATTAGAGCCAACGTCAATTGCAGCATATCTGAGCATATATCTAGTGGTGTTTATTTTTTAAGTAATTATAAGTCTGAACCTGTGCCCTTACCTTGGTACTGATGCGGTTCTTATGGTATTTATTGTTGTTCATCCTGGTGATGTCCCTGGATTTTACATTATCCTGAAGCTGAAAGTCTATGATATCCCTGATTTCCTGTTTTACCTCTGCATCAAGAACAGGGAACCCCACTTCCACCCGGTGTTCAAAATTCCTGCTCATCAGATCAGCAGAGGAAAGGAAAATTTCCTCTTTACCATTGTTTCCAAATATGAATACACGGGCGTGTTCCAGAAACTTGTCGATAATACTGATTACGGTAATATTCTCACTGTATCCTGCTATACCCGGAACTAAACAGCAGATTCCACGGACAATCAATTTAATCCTTACGCCGGCATTACTGGCCTCATACAGTTTATCAACGATACCTTCATCAGCAAGACTATTGACCTTAAAAATCAGGTAGGCTGGTTTCCCGGATTTGGCTATCTTAATCTCCCTGTCAATCAATTTGTAGAACTTAGTCCTGGTTTCCTTAGGAGACACAATCAGGTATTTAAATCCCGTTGTTACGGTCTTTTTATTGAGCGCTGCAAATAGCTTAATCAGGTCATGCGTAATTTCCTTCTTAGCTGTGAAAATACTATGGTCACAATACAAACGCGCGGTTTTTTCATTGAAATTACCTGTTGCCAGGTTTGCATAATAGACCGGTCGCCCTTTTTCTATTCTGGTAACCAGACAGATTTTAGAGTGAACCTTATAGTCGGTTAGACCATAGTTTACCTGCACACCTTCTTCTTCCAGTCTGTTTGTCCAAAAAATATTGGCCTGCTCATCAAACCGGGCTTTAAGTTCGACCAGGCAATTTACCTTTTTACCGTTCTTGGCTGCATTAATCAGCGCATTGATTACCCTTGAATCTTCCGCCAGCCGGTACAATGTGATATTAATTGCTGTAACTTTAGGGTCAATTGCTGCCTCCCGCAGGAACAAAATGATATAATCGTAAGATTGATAAGGCAGATTGATCAGATAGTCGCGTTCTGCAAGTTTATCAAAGATACTTTGTGTCCGGTGCAGGCCATGAACTTTCAGGGGGATGGTAGGCGCGTATTCCAGGCTTTTATCGCCCACATTCGGAAAGCGGATAAAATCGCCGAAACGATGGTACCTGTTACCGGGAATAAGGCTTTCGGCCTCGATCTTCATTTTGGCGACTAGCACACCAAGCATGTCAAACGGCATCGCGGTATCATACAATAAACGCATAGGTTTGCCTTTTTTTCGCTTGTCAAGACTCGTCCTGAGTTCGTCAATAAACTTTTCACTTATGTTTTTATCAATGTCAAGTTCTGCATCACGCGTAAGCTGAATGGAAAAAGCATCCATTTCATCATATTTGAAGATATAAAAGATATCATCCAGGCAGTATTTAATAATGTCTTCGGCCAGGATGATAAACTTAAGTCCGTTGGTTTCGGGCAAAACAAGGAAACGGGGCAGGTTTGGCGGAAGTTCGATCAGCGCATACTTCTCGTCCTTTTTGCCCGTCTTTTTTTTCAACCTTACAAAAAAGTATAGGTAACGGTCTTTGAGCTCGGGAAAAGGCCTTTCCAGGTCAACCATAATAGGGACCAGGTTAGAAAGGATTTTATCACGGAAATGCTCCCTCACAAATTCACCCCGGGCTACGTTCAGCTGGGTATCATTTAGGATAAAAATACGTTTTTGTGCAAGCTCGTTGATCAGTGTAGCCTGAAAAAGCTGTTCAAATTTTCGCTCCTGCCTTACTACAATATTTTTTATTTCATTAAGGATCTTTTTAGGGTTAAAACCCAGCAGCTCCTTTGTTTTGTCGTTTAAATTGGACAACCGCATCATCGTGGCTACCCTTACCCGGTAAAATTCTTCGAGGTTGGAAGAGAAAATAGACAGGAACTTAATTCGCTCTATGAGGGGCACGGTTTCATCTGCAGCTTCCTGCAAAACCCGTTCATTAAAATATAACCAGCTAATCTCTCTATTTAAAAATGGTGCCTTCTTCTTAGTCATGGATCAGAATCAATAATTCCTGTCGGGAACGGATGCTCAAAACTGCATATTCTATTGTTAATTCTATGTTAATTATCAATGCAGCGATAAATAAAGGCCACATTAAAATAAGGCACGATACTGTATTACGCATTAACTTGCGTGATCAACGGAAGCGCATGGGCCAAAAATAATTACCATAAAGGTAGATAAGGCCTGCAGAAGCCTTATCATGATCAAACAACAGTAAGTCTAAAATATCCCTTTTGTATTACTTAAGCAATCTATTCAGCATTATCTTCTTTAGCTGCCGATTGTTCTGGTGTAACTGTCTCTATATCTTTTGCCGGATCAGTTGATGGCGCTGAGTTAGTTTCCACTGCTGGTGTTTTAGCTGAAACTCTTTTCGCAGCAGCTGGTTTTGCGGCAGTTGCTTTTTTTGCAGCAGGTTTTGTACCAGTGGTTTTTGCAGCAGCAGCGGCTGTAATACCAGCAAGTTTTGAAGCAGGGATCCTCCTGGCAGGTGTTTTTTTAACAGCGGCAGTAGCGGACTTAGCAGTGACAGGTGTTGCATCTGATGAAGCAGCGGGTTTAGGGCCTCTTTTTGCAGGAACCTTTTTGGCTACAGGAGCTTCAGCAGGTTGTTCCGTTGGTACCTCAACTGCGTCGGCTTTTATCGGAGCGGCAGCTTCAGCAACCTCAGACTTAACAGCGGTTGTCTTAGTATATGTTTTTTTGGCAGGTGTAGTTTTAGCAGTTGTAATCTTAGCAGCGGCTGTCGGGGCAGTTGTTGTTTTAGCTGCTGTTGTTTTAACTGCTGAAGCAGTTTTTGCGGTACGTTTAGCACGCTGAAGAGGGGCGGCAGTTTCTGTTTTCACCGCTACAGCAGCTTCCTTGACAGGTTTAGTGATCAAATCGGCCGCTTTTTCATGAGAGGCAATTGCAGGCATTTTTATACTGGTAACAACAGGTTTTGACTTTGCTACGGCCTTTTCAACTTCCTTTTTGGCTTTTTTAGTTCCTTTTATACTTGATTTTTTTATTTTCTCAGCTTTGGCCGGTGCTGCTTTTTCAGCAGATTTAAACTTCCTGGCAAGCGTGGCTGCAACATCTTTCGCTGCCTTGGCCAGATCGCCACCAATTTTCTCAGCATCATGGCCAAGACTGGTTACAACTTCAAAGAACTTTTGTGATAGGGTTGATTCTAATTCTTTTTTAACTGCTTTTTTAGCAAGTTTTTTTTGCACTTTTGGTTTTTTGGTTTTCATACGTTGTTATTTATTAATAAATCATGAAACGTTACCTGCTGATATATGATCAATGATGATGTTCCATCAATTAAAATGTTTTTTTTAAGATCATCAGGGTGTTAATGCCTTATTGATATTATTTAGTAATTTGTGAGTTCCTTCAGACCGTAATATAATTTGCGGACCTGACGTTAAAATATTAATATTTAAATCTAATATATTTTTTATTCTAAAGCTATAATCATGCCCACTTTCGATATCGTAAGTAAAGTTGACGCGCAAACATTGGATAACGCAATGAACAACGCAAAAAAAGAAATACTAAACCGTTATGATTTTTCTACCTCAAAAAGCACCATTGATCATGATAAAAAGACCAATATCATTACAGTAGTTACTGAAGATGACATGCGTTTAAAAGCAATAGAGGATGCAATCATTTCGAGAATGGTTAAACAGCAAATCGACCCTACAAGCCTTGATTTCGGAAAAGAACAATACGCTTCGGGTAATATGATCAGGAAAGAAATTTCTATCAAGGAAGGTATTGATAAGGAAGTAGCCAAAAAGATTGTGGCAAAAATTAAGGCGAGCGGACTAAAGGTTCAACCTTCAATGATGGACGACCAGGTACGCGTGCAAAGCAAGAACATCGACGATCTTCAGAAAGTAATTGCTTTGTGTAAAAGTGAAGACTTCGGACAGCCTTTGCAGTTTATCAATATGCGGAACTAATGGAGATCACGGAGAATGGTTTTGTCTTTTCTGATGATAAGAAAAAAATCAATGCTGTTGCCGTTCACCATTACCTGAGCACACAGTCTTACTGGGCTATGGGTATCCCTATGGAAACCGTAGCCAAATCAATTGCCAATTCAATCTGCTTTGGAATCTATAAAGATGAGCAACAGGTTGGTTTTGCCAGATGGGTTACTGATGGTGCAACATTTGCCCATTTAGCAGATGTATATGTATTAGAAGAGTACAGGGGCCAGGGATTGTCAAAAAAATTAATGACCATCATGTTATTTCATGATGAGCTGCAGGGCTTAAGGCGCTATCAGCTGGCTACCCGCGATGCACACGGATTGTACAGCCAGTTTGGCTTTGCCGCACTGGAAGATCCTTCAAGTATGATGGCGATTGTGATAAAGGATGCATACCTGCACAAAGATTCAGACTAGTCTAATCTTTGTGCTTTTACGCCCTCTTTGGTAATCACTACTGGCTTGATCAGGCCATTCTCATCAAATGACATCACATCAATACAAGTTTCGCGGTGGTTCCCGTCGGTTTCTGTAAGTGGCCTCCTGTGATACACAATATACCAGAGGTCTTTCTTTTCGTTATGGATGACAGAATGATGCCCGGCACCCCTTGCAATGGCAGGATCCTGCTTTAATATTTTACCAATCCTTTTGAAAGGCCCCATCGGAGAGTCTGCAATGGCATAAGCTACAGAGTAATCAGGGCCGGTCCAGCCACCTTCAGACCACATAAAATAGTATTTCCCGTTGCGCATAAACATATACGGACCTTCTACATATCCTTCTGGTGTAATTTCTTTATAAGTAGTTCCATCCTTAAACGGCACCAGGCTTTTAAATTCTGCACCCAGCTTTGCGATGTTGCAATGTTGCCAACCGCCGTAAATGATATAATACTGTCCGTCTTTGTCTTTAAACACAAACTGGTCAATAGGCTGTGCACCGTTATGAAAACTATCAATCAACGGCTTACCGATATGGTCTTTATAAGGTCCTTCAGGACGGTTTGCTACTGCCACTCCAATACCACCTTTTTCTTTATCACTTTGGATATCGTTTGCACCGAAAAAAAGATAGAAACGCTTATTTTTCTCAACTATAGCAGGTGCCCACATGGCTTTATTTGCCCATTTAACTGCCGCGGTATCCAGCACGTGCGGATGTTTTTTCCAGTTAACCAGATCGGCAGAACTGTACGCATCCAGAAAAACCTGTTCTTTGTAAGGCGCAGAATAAGTAGGGTAAACCCAATATTCCTTATTAAATATAGCAGATTCAGGATCGGCATACCAACCTTTGAAAATAGGGTTTCCAGACTGGGGGGCTTCCTGGGCGAAGGCGAAAGAGGCGGAACTCAATGCGGCAAACAAAAAAGCTTTTAGTAGTTTCATATACAGATTTACACAAATCGGATTAGTTTGATCAGACAGTCTTTACGTCATTTTCACTATAATCTTTAATATCGGTAATATATCCATTAATGATTAAAAAATCAAATAGGGGTTTTGCATCTGGTGTTACCGGCATATTTGCGGTAGTAATAACCTTATTTGACTTCTTATCTAAAAACGGATAGGCAAACAGCTTTACATTTTTTGAAAACATATCACTCACGTAACTCAAAAGCTGGCTGGAATAGGCTTCGCCGAAATTGCTAGAGTTAAACACAAATTTAAGGTTATTGATATTGGTAGATATGCCCACACTTTTAGGCTTACACCTGTCCAGGTATTTAGCCAGCTTATTGTGCCTGGCGAAATTTGAAACAATTACCAGATTACCGGTTTTGCACATTTCTTCCGCACGCGCGGCAACGGCATTCAGGTCGATATCATCAGGCACCTCGTCATTTGCCGTAAGCACATTGGACATCAGTACCTCGATCAACACACTCAGGTTTTCCTTATTCACATCACCCGTCCGTCTGAACTGATCAACCGCATTATTAAACATGCTGAAGTTTGGCAGCGATTTCTGTGCGTATTTTGTTCTCAAAATCATGATGTCACGCTTGTACAACAGGTCTTTTGCCAGGCAGGGATTGCCAAGCGAATCAAATATTGCAGCATCGGAGAAATCTTTCACGATGAGGTACAGGTTTAAAAGGATATTATTTGCGTTTTTGAAAACCGGCCCGTCAACAGAGATCAAATCAATTTCTACAGAGCCTACAGTAAGGTTTTCTGCCAAAGATTCGATCATCTTCTTCAGATCATTATGATAGTAAAAAGCGGCGTAAACAAGGTTTACACCAATTACCCCCAGTACATTTTGCTGCAAGGCTGCATCTGTATCAAGTAAACGCACATGGAAGAATATTTCATTGGGTTCGCCACCGGGTTCTACCTGAAATTTAATGCCGATCCATCCATGCGGATCATTTGATTTGTTATAATTTAAAGTGGTTACTGTATCAGCAAAAGCAAAAAATGTCCTGCTGTCATATTTTTCACCGCACAACCTTTCTGTCAATAAACCGAACTCATGATTGAGCATTTTTTTTAGCCTCGACTGGCTCACATATCTGCCTGACTCCTCTGCACCGTAAATTGCATCGCTGAATGTCATGTCGTAGGCCGACATTGTCTTTGCTACTGTACCCGAAGCAGCACCCGCGGTAAAAAAATTGCGGGCTACTTCCTGTCCTGCCCCGATCTCAGCGAAAGTTCCATAAATATTAGGGTTTAAGTTAATATTCAAGGCTTTACGCTTGGTATCAAGAATTTCTCTTTCCATTCTGCAAAAATAGCACAATTGGAGGAATTTGAGCCATAATTTTGTCTATATTGGTCTTCTGATGCTAAATGTAATCGATCTAAATATTCAGTTTTATAGCCAGGAAGAACGCTCCTGGATCACGGCAGTAAAGAAGATCAGCTTCAATGCCGGAAAAGGAAAAGTATTGGGAATAGTTGGCGAATCCGGCTCCGGAAAATCGGTCACTTCATTTTCCATTATGCGTTTACATGACCCTAAATATACCCGGATTACCGGAGATATTCTGTTTAACCATATCAGCCTTCCGTCGCTTTCAGAAAAAGAAATGAACAGCTACCGCGGCAACCGGATTGCGATGATTTTCCAGGAGCCGATGACTTCGCTTAATCCTGTATTTACGTGTGGTTACCAGGTTCAGGAAGCTATCATGCTGCACCAAAGGCTGAGTGCTGAAGAAGCGAAAGAAAAAACGATCGACCTATTTAAGGAAGTACAGCTTCCCAGGCCGGAACAGCTTTTTGGCTCGTATCCCCATCAGCTCTCGGGAGGTCAGAAACAACGGGTCATGATTGCCATGGCGCTGAGCTGTAACCCGGAACTGCTGATTGCCGATGAGCCTACTACAGCACTGGACGTGACGGTTCAAAAGACAATATTGCAACTGCTCCTCAAAATTAAGGACGAACGAAACATGGGAATGATCTTTATTTCCCATGATCTTGGCGTTATCAGCGAGATAGCTGATGAAGTGGCGGTAATGTACAAAGGCGAAATTGTTGAACAGGGAACAGTAGAACAGCTGTTTCACTCACCCGTACATCCATACACCAAAGGCTTACTGGCCTGCCGCCCTTCTCCCCTGTACCGTTTAAAAAAACTACCTGTTGTGGCCGACTTTGTTGGCATGGGAGCCGACCAGCCGATAACGCATCTGCTGGAAGCGAACAGTTATACGCAGGAAGAAATTGATCAGCGGAGAAAGGAGCTGTATGCTGCGCCGCCTTTACTTGAAATCAGGAACCTCTGCACATGGTTCCCTGTTAAACATGGACTATTTGGGCAATCTGCTGATATAGTTAAGGCGGTTGACAATGTTAGCTTTAGTCTGCACCCGGGCGAAACGCTTGGGTTAGTTGGAGAGTCCGGCTGCGGAAAAACTACCCTCGGCCGCAGTATATTGAGACTTGTAGAACCTACCGGGGGGAGCATTATTTTTGATGGACAGGATATTACCCACCTGAAACAAACCGAACTTAGAAAATTAAGGAGCCAGATACAACTGATCTTTCAGGACCCTTATTCTTCGCTCAACCCACGATTAACAGTTGGCAATGCACTGATGGAGCCTTTACAGGTACATCAGGTATTTAACTCAGGCAGTAAACGCCTGCAGCATATACAGCACCTGCTGGAATTGGTAGGCCTTAAACCCGAGCATCTCAACCGTTATCCACATGAGTTTTCAGGAGGACAACGCCAACGGATTGTAATTGCCCGGGCACTTGCTTTGCAGCCAAAACTCATCATCTGTGACGAATCTGTATCAGCACTGGATGTTTCTGTGCAGGCACAAGTACTGAATTTGCTGAGGAACCTGCAGCAGGAACTTGGTCTTACTTATATATTCATTTCCCACGACCTTGCCGTAGTGAAACATTTATCGGACAGGATGATTGTGATGAATAAGGGCAAGATTGAAGAGGAAGATTTCCCCGAAACGATATACGCTAATCCGCAGACTGATTATACTAAAAAATTGATTGCAGCCATACCTGGTAAGATTAGTTTTTAGATCGTCTGTTTAGATATATATGCCGTAAAAAGATACATAATTCACTATGGTGACATTTTTACGGTTTTAAAATTAACTTTTTATTTGGAATTAAATAGAATGTGTTTATTTTTGTCAGGTAACAAAAAGGAAACATTCATATAAAAAGTAGAATAAAAAGACATTTGAACATCGAAAATATGATTCTTTCAGTTCTTCAAGATCAAAAAAAGAGATGGTATACCCTGAGCGAAGTAGCCAAAGAGACCGGGCTGCAGGCTGCACATATTTTCAAGGTTATCAATGTATCAAATAAATTTGTGTCTGCTGATGATCACATGCAGTTGCCAATTATTTCATCCAGGGAGCGTTTTAGAAAAGAAGAGCCATTTTTGAGAAAATTAATAGGGGCATTTAAAAATAGAATTTTGTGAAGATTTTGGATTTAACCCTGCTCCTGTTTAGGCGCAGAAAGTTGTATTACAGCAGTATTCAGTGCCTTTCGGATTTCACGTTCTTTCAATTTATCATAATTATTCAGAAGCACCTGCACCTTAAACCGGACCGTATCCTTACCGATGACAAGCGTTTTAAGTGTGAGCCCGCCGGAAACGATATTTGCAGAGAAAGCAATTACCGCTTTAGTCAGGTATTTCTCCAGATATTCAGGCGAATAGCCAAATTGCAGCGACATTTCAAATTCAATACTTAACTTTTTTATGTTCTGTTTAGACTGGTTGATAATTACTGAACTGAACACCACAGAATTGGGAATGATCACCATATCGTTGTCTTCATTCTGCAGGATCACATTGATTAGCGTAATGTCGAGTATCTTGCCTTCGGTATCCCCAACTTTAATATGATCGCCAAGCGATAACTGGTCAGAAAACATAATGATTAACCCGTTAAGCATATTGGTTATATAATCCTTAAATGTAACTGCAAGTGCTGCTGCCACAATGGTAATGCTGGTAAGAAATTCCAGCGGATCCTTCCCAACCAGGATCATTAGCGCAACAATACCAAAAGCAGTGTTTAAGATGGATACAATCCTGTTAATACCCAGAATAAAATTATCTTTGATGTTAGGTTTAAGGTGATGTTTTTTAACATACCAATAGATGATAATCAGTCGCAGGAATGATACGGCAGTACTTGGACCAAGAAAAACTATTAGTGCCCCGTTTACGCTGGCCAGCCAGTGATAATCTAAAAACAAAGGAGGATTGTTAATTTTAGCATAAACCATCGCTAAAAAAACGACCGTTTTAATAATGATGACCAAAAATTCGCTTCTTGTCTGTCTCTGTTTTTCCTCTATCATTTTTTATTTACAAGATTAGGTTTAACCTATAAATGGTTTCAAAGTGTTACCTTCGGATTATTGACAAATATACTATGGCAAAAAAGAAATCTTCTCAAATAAAACTCGTTTTAACCCAGTTAATAAGTGATGTTTTAGAGAATAGCAATAATGAGGCCTTGAATTACAAACAGGTTTCAGCCAAATTGAACATAACAGACAACGAATCCAGGGAAACTATTCTGGAAATACTGAAGGAACAGGCTCAAAAAGGCGTTTTCGCTGAACCTGAAAAAGGGAAGTTCAAACTGAAAGACTTAAAAACCTTCATCACCGGAAAGGTAGACATGACTGCAGATGGCGCAGCTTTTATTATCCCGGACGATGAATTCGAAAAGGATGTCTTCGTATCTGCGCGGAAATTGCACAATGCCCTTCATGGAGATAAAGTAAAAGTTTATATCTACGCCAAAAAAAGCGGCCGGAAAAACGAAGGGGAAGTTGTTGAAATTATCCAGCGTTTAAAAACAGACTTCATCGGTGTAATTAAAATATCTGACCGGTTTGCGTTCGTGGCAATTGATGACAAAAAGATGCTGCACAATATCTTTGTACCCCTAAGCGACCTCGCTGGAGCAAAAAACGGGCAGAAAGTTCAGGTGGCAATTACTGACTGGCCTGATGGCGCCAAAAACCCCATTGGGAAAATCATCAACATCCTTGGTACACAGGGTGAAAATGATACTGAAATGAACGCTATCCTGGCGCAGTATGGTTTTCCACTATCCTTCCCCAAGGAAGTAGAGAAAGAGGCAAATGAAATTCCTGAGCAGATTACCGAAGAAGAGATAAAAGACCGTCGCGATTTCCGCGATACGGTTACTTTCACTATAGACCCTGCAGATGCAAAGGACTTTGACGATGCTATCTCGTTCAAAAAACTGGAAAACGGTAATTACGAAATCGGCGTCCATATTGCTGACGTATCTCATTACGTACAACCCAAGACATACCTGGACAAGGAAGCTTATGCAAGGGCAACGTCCGTATACCTGGTAGACAGGGTAATACCAATGCTACCTGAAAGATTGAGCAATGGTGTCTGCTCCCTTCGTCCGCATGAAGATAAACTCTGCTTCGCTGCGGTTTTCGAGCTGGACGATGACGCAAACATCAAGAATGAATGGTTCGGACGCACAGTCATTCACTCAGACAGGCGATTTAGCTATGAAGAGGCACAGGAAGTGATTGAAAGTAAAGAAGGTGATTATGCCGCAGAGTTGTTAAAATTAAATGAACTCGCCTATATCCTTCGTGACAGGAAATTCAAAAATGGCGCAATCAGCTTTGAAAGTACGGAAGTTAAATTCCAGCTGGACGATCATGGAAAACCGATTGGCGTGTATGTTAAAGAGCGTAAAGATGCGCATAAACTCATTGAAGATTTCATGCTGCTTGCCAATAAAAAGGTAGCAGAGTTTATTGCAAAAAAGGGCAAAGGCAAACAAAAATTTACTTTCGTATACCGCTCTCATGATTCCCCTAACCTGGAAAACCTGGGTAACTTTGCCTTGTTTGCTGCACGTTTCGGCTATAAGATCAACATGAAGTCTGATAAGGACATTGCAAAATCACTAAACTTCCTGATGGAAGACGTGGAAGGAAAAAAAGAACAGAATGTGTTAACGCAGTTGGCAATCCGTTCAATGGCAAAGGCCATTTATACAACGAAAAAGACCAGTCACTACGGCCTGGCATTTGACCACTATACGCATTTTACCTCACCAATCAGACGTTACCCTGATGTGATGGTACACCGCCTGCTGGCCGGCTACCTGAATGGGGAGCGTTCGGCCAATGAAGACGAATACGAAACTGCCGCGTCGCACTCCTCAGCAATGGAAAAACGTGCCGCTGATGCTGAACGTGCATCCATTAAATATAAACAGGTAGAATACCTGGAAGAAAATGTGGGGAAACTATTTATGGGCATCATTTCGGGTGTCACGGAATGGGGAATGTATGTCGAACTGATTGAAAATAAATGCGAGGGAATGATCAGACTGAAAGATATTGCTGACGATTTTTATGTACTTGACGAAAAGAACTATTGCATTGTTGGCCAGCGGAAGAAAAAGAAATATCAGTTGGGCGATGAAGTGAAGGTAAAGGTCAAAAAGGTAGATCTTGCAAAAAGACAGATCGATTTTTCATTAGTTCAGGACTAAAATGAAATATTTTAGCGGACTACCTTTATTAGTAACCATCCTTATCTCTTCCAATACTATTCTGGCCCAGCAAAAGTTATTAGGCCGGATAACAGAGGCCATTACCGGCACACCGGTGGCCTTTGCCACCGTTCAGGCAAAAAATGCAAAGAGCGCACTATCAAACAGCAATGGGGAGTTTGAACTCAGCGTGGCTGAGTTACCTGCTACAATTGCAGTTTCCCATATCAATTATATCGCAGTAACAATAAAAGCTGGTTCTGCAAGTACACTACTCGACATTACGCTAGAGCCAAAGGTTTTAACGTTGAGGGAAGTGCAGGTTGGCAACCCTGCACTTGTTATTATGCAGGAAGCAAGTGACAAGGCTACTAAAAACCACAAATCATCCAACTATGGCAGAGCCTTTTTAAGACAGATTGCCTATGATAATGGGAAACCTTCCTACCTCAACGAAATGTTCCTGGATGGGGAGTGGAAACCCTATGGTATGGTATCATGGCATCCCACACAGGCAAGGCATTTGGAGGCTTCCAGCGGAATGTCATATACTAACTTTAGCTATTACACCTTTATCCTGTCGGGCTACCTGCCAAATGAGGCGCATAAAAAACCAATGCTTGGCAGGGTAGATTCTCTTTATACCTTCAAACTTGCAGGAACTTACGATCAGAATGGACAGGAGATTGCCAAAATTATATGTACACCTAAACCAAGCGTGAAAAAAGGCCAACGGTTTCAGGGGACGTATTACGTAAATACGGTAACAAACGATGTGCTGAAGATTGACGGCGTGCTGAAAGGGGTTGTATTTCATGGCGGCGGCCCTGTCAGCGTTAAAAACCTGGAGACTGTGCTTATTGCGCAGTACCGGTTAAACAAAGCGGGCGATAATGTTTTGGACTACGCTATACTGAATACAACCAACAGAATGAAGATGCTGGGGTTTGGTGTGAGGGATACAGATCTTTTCTCTACGCTGTTTATGACTGACGACGAAAATACAGACAAATCGTTATTGAAACCACTTACCCCAAAGATTGACGACAATAGTCTGGTTAAAGCAATTACCTTTGATCAGGACTTCTGGAGTAAAAACCAGGGAATTAAACGAACCGAAAAAGAGAAAGAAGCAATTGAAATTTTAGAAAAAACATCCAAAGTAAAATAATGCACACCATTTTTGAGTTACAACAATTAATTGAAAAGGCGATTGAAACCACTGAATATCCCAATCACCCAGCAAGACTTTATGAACCTATACGTTATATAATGAGCCTTGGCGGGAAGCGCATCAGACCTGTACTGCTCCTGCTTTCCAGTGAACTGTTTAATGATGATGTAACAATAGCTATTGATGGTGCGCTTGCAATTGAGACCTTCCATAATTTCACATTGATACATGATGACATTATGGACAAAGCCCCGCTGAGACGGGGAAAAGATACAGTCCATATCAAATGGGGTGAAAACAATGCCATACTGAGCGGCGACGTAATGATGGTTGAGGCCAATAAACACCTCACCAAGTTGAATATAGATATACTGAAAGCGGCACTTGATTGCTTTAATGTGACGGCGCAGGGCGTTTGTGAAGGACAGCAACTGGATATGGAGTTTGAACAGCGAACTGACGTGACCATTGCCGAATACATCAACATGATACGTCTGAAAACTGCCGTACTTGTAGGCGGATCAATGAAACTGGGCGCCATTATAGGTGGCGCGGCAGAAAAAGACGCAGACCTGCTATATGACTTTGGTGTAAACTTTGGCATCGCCTTTCAATTGCAGGACGATATTCTTGACGTATATGGCGACCCGCTTAAATTTGGTAAACAGGTTGGCGGCGATATCATCTCCAACAAACAGACCTTTCTGCTGCTGAAATTAAAAGAGCTGGCAAGCCCTGAGGATCTGGGCCAACTGGAAACGCTAACATTTACTACTGACTACCCAACTAAAATACAGGCAATCACCCAGCTTTACAATCAGTATAATGTAAGAGAACTTGCTGCAACTGAAATGCAGCGCAGTTTGGATATTGCTTTCAGCTCGCTCGAAAGTGTGGAGATCAGTATAGACAGAAAAAAAGAGTTAACCCAGCTGGCAGAATCGCTGATCAACAGGGAGTCCTAATAGCGTTTAGTTATCTACCAGGTGTTTGATTTTATCATAGGTTAAAGGCTTTGTAAGGAAGTCTTTAACCGACTTAAAATCATGAGCCCTCGCGCGCTCAGAAGGATCGATAGTGGACGAGATGATCACTACATCAACATCGATTTTTCGTTCCTCCAGCAGACTTAAAAAGACCCACCCATCCATCTCTGGCATATTCAGATCGAGAAGGATTAAATCGGGCACGTTTCCTTTCAGGTATTCAAGTGCTTTAACGGGACTATCAAACTGGATCACCCTTTTATTTTTGTTAATTTTTGTGATGATCATGTGATGCAGCTTGTTGGTGAGCGAGTCATCATCAACAAGGAGAATATGTTTGGATTCAGTTTTTGGCGATTCGGAGCTGAAGTCGCTGTTGCCTTCGCCTTTATTGATCAGACGGTTGAGCATCCTGATGATATCGTCAAGTTTCTCTGCCTGGAAATTGATGTCTTTAAGCAACTCCTTTATTTTGCTGGTATTGAACGATTCCATTTCTGGAAAGTTGAGCAGGCTTGACAGACTGAGTATATTGGTAATAGGTGCGCGGAGATCATGTGAGGCCAGATGTGAATATTCATCAAGCAGTTTCATCTGGGTTGTTTTTCTGTTGCTGTCAATAATTGTGCAGGATACAAAGTGCTGACCGGGACCAGCGAATACAGGTGTAAGTACCACCTGCATCAGCACGTCTTCCATATCTTTTACTTTGAGCCGTTTTTCAATATTAAAAGACTTCCCTTCAAAACACTCATCCACGAGCTTTGAAAAGGTTTTTACATACTTCTGTGAAATGAATTCCACAAAAGATTCCCCAATTACAGGAGTTTTGTCTAAAAAATACCCAATCTTCTCATCTGAATGGATCTTGAAATAGGTGATCTGATTTTTTTTATCGAAAAGAAAATAAGAGTTATCATCATAACAATCACAATGAGCATTAAGCTTCATGGCCCATTTCCATTAATTTGATACAAATACAAGCATTCATCATATAATTTTTTAAATTTTTTGTTTCTGATTTAAAATCTAAAACCAACGTATTCTCGTAATACTAGTATAGCAGTTACCATAGTGGTTCGATAATTGTATTTTACTGAAGTGGAGCAAAATGACAAACCAACAAAAAAAATATTATTTATGCAAGAAATTCTGTCAAAGAAAATATTAGGGGAGAGAATTAAGCTACTAAGATTGGAAAAGGCTTATGCACAGTCATATGTCGCCAATTTTCTGAATCTTTCGAGAAGTAACTATTCTCAGATAGAACTGGGGAACCAGTATCCTACCTACAACACGCTGAACGCGATTTCTACACATTACAATAAGAGTTATCACTGGTTGCTACATGGCACTGAAGAGCAGAACGTGAAACAACTTGCGGACGTAAATACAAATTTCGTTGGTGTAGTAAAAGAACTGGAGGCCAATCTTAAAAATTTCGCTTCTTCACTGCAGCGCCTGGAGAATGAACTTAAACATTTAAAGAACGACATGGCTGTATCTTAAATAAGGACAATAAAAAAGGGCTGTAACGAAAATCGTTACAGCCCTTTTTTATGTAATATATAAAACTTATTCTGCCGGAGCAGCTTCAGTTTCAAGAGCACCTTCTGTTTCAAGTTCAGCTTTCGCAGCTTTTTTAGCAGGTGTCTTTTTAGCAGTTTCTTCAGCTACTGGAGCCTCAGCTTTTGCAGCCTTAAGGACAGGTGCCACAGGCTCAGCAACCTCGCTCAATACTGGTGTAGGTAAAATAGAAACATAAGATTTGTTATCTTGTTTCTTTTTGAAGATTACAGTACCGTCTACCAAAGCAAACAGTGTATGATCTTTACCAATACCAACTCCTTTATCAGGATGGTGTTTAGTTCCGCGTTGACGAACTAAGATGTTTCCTGCAATCGCATTCTGACCACCAAAAATTTTGATACCTAAGCGTTTACTATGAGACTCACGTCCGTTTCTCGAACTACCGGCTCCTTTTTTATGTGCCATTTTGTTTTATATTTTATGAACAATCATTCTAAAAACCTGATTGTTTATTGTTTAACAACTAATTATAAACTGATACCAGAAATCTGGATTTTTGTGAAATACTGGCGGTGGCCATTTTTCTTTTTGTAACCTTTTCTACGTTTCTTTTTGAAAACGATTACTTTATCGCCTTTTAAATGAGACACGATTTTAGCTGAAACGACTGCACCTGCTAATGAAGGGGCACCAACAGAAATATTACCTCCGTCTTCAACCAACAATACATTGTCAAATTCAATACTAGCGCCTTCATCTCCTTGCAAACGGTGTACAAAAAGGTGCTGGTCTTTTGCAACTTTGAATTGCTGTCCTGCTATATTTACTATTGCGTACATTGTTAAATAATTAGTATTTTAAATTGTTTATTTTTTATCGAGGTGCAAATATAGAATTTATATTTATAAAATCATAACGATTTCTATTTCTTGCTGTATCTTTCTTCAGCATCATTGATAGTTTGCTCCACAAGTGTCTTCATCTGGCCCGCAACAGTGGCCAGTTTCGGAATGTCATTGTAATCGGTGAGGTAGACCACCTTCTTTGTTTTACGCTTATAGTTGAATGTAAACACATAGCGCAATACTTTAGACTTGTTCAGGTCTGTCTCTGCATTGGCAATCAGGTCAGGAAAATTCCAGTAACCGAGTTCATTCATCTTGTTGTGCAGATAAATAATATCGTTCTGTCTTAACTTCACATTGGTTTTGATCAGGGAATCCTTTGTATCCAGGTACTGATAGTTGCCCGTAGCCGAGTCATAGCTGTTTGGCAGGTCATTGCCTGCGCCCCATTGAAACTGGAAGGATACGAATTCATCTGATCTGAAGGGGGCATTCCTGATGATCGGCGTATAGTAGATGATACAATAGCCTAAAAAAGGAACCACAATGGTAAGAAATAAAAATATTTGTTTCGCTCTGGTACTCATTATATATGTTTAAAATAGTTAATCCTGGGCGGGTGACAGTTCGCCCTCCCACTTGCTTACTACGGCTGTGGCAATGCTATTGCCAATAACGTTCGTGGCAGACCTTCCCATGTCCAGCAGCGGGTCTATACCGATCAGCAGCGCCAGACCTGCCTCCGGAATATTAAAGGTGGCAATGGTACCCGCAATCACTACCAGCGATGCTCTTGGCACACCTGCAATACCCTTACTGGTGAGCATCAGGATGAGCATCATGGTAACCTGCTGCTGGAAAGATAAATGGATGCCATATGACTGTGCAATGAACAATGACGCAAATGTCATGTACAGCATTGACCCGTCCAGGTTGAATGAATAACCCAGCGGAAGTACAAAACTCACGATCTTATCTTTACAGCCAAACCTTTCCAGCTGAAGTAATGTCCTCGGGTAAGCCGCCTCGCTGCT
>Ga0247734_1000542_pt1 | contig 32357 bp, 33 predicted proteins | sample UWRJL103311B2_FD_180933 | JGI IMG/M metagenome (GOLD analysis project Ga0247734, IMG submission 180933) | Plant litter microbial communities from Arlington Agricultural Research Station in Wisconsin, United States - UWRJ-L103-311B-2 | ecosystem: Environmental > Terrestrial > Plant litter >...
TCCTGCGGCGTTTGGTAATGCATCTCTATTTGCTAGCTTGATCGCAACCGAGAACAAGAATCCTGGTCCGTTGGCAACTCCACTTTCAGGGTCACAAAAGAAGAAATCTGCTGCTCTTCCAATTTATAAACTGAATCCGGCTTCTTCCTCACGATTCAACACACCTGCGAAACGAGGCTTTGGATTTTCTTACAGCACATATGGTTCACCAGCCAGTGCCTCGAGCACTGCTAGTACACCAGGAGGAAATTTCAACAACAGCTTACTCGGCGGCAGTCTCAGCCGGGGTCTTAGCAAGAGCATGTCTACCAGCAGTCTTCGACGCAACTTTAATACTGAGGATAGTATTCTTGCACCTGGTGCTTTCTCTGCTAGCCCAACCGCTAGGCAATTTGGTAGCACTGGCAGCATCAAAAAACTTGTCATCAATCGGGGACTTCGAGGTGATCTTTTTTCACCACCACCTCAACAACAACAGGCCCCAGCAAGTACCCATAGCAACAGCGGTATTCTGAAGAAGCGAGTTTCTTTCGACGCCAGCTCTTTGTCGGGCACAACTAATGGACTCTCGTCCAATGGCACCTCTAGCCCTCTGAAACAGGTGCATACGAACTCAACACCAACCTCTCAGGAATTAGGCTTATTGCGTCCATCGACTACTAACGGCGGCAAGGAAAATGGTGTTGCCTCGTCCCCTGAGATGGAGCAGGTCAAAAATAACGAGCTTGCAATAGTTCATGAGGAAGAATCCACATCAACCACCCAATCTAAGACCACTACTCAACCTATTGGTATGAAGGATCAGGAGCCTGGAAATTACTGGATGAAGCCAACTTTAGCAGAGATTGAGAGCATGAGCAACGCCCAGCGGAAAGCCGTTGTGGGTCTCACAGTTGGACGTGAAGGCATAGGTCAGGTCACATTCAAAGAGGCTGTTGACCTCACTAAGGTCGACGTTCGTGACATCTGTGATGGCATAGTTATCCTTGCTGTTCGTTCATGCACAGTATATCCGAATCCTGCCAAAAAGCCACCCCGAGGTCAAGGCCTCAACGTGCCTTCAAGGATATCTCTGATGAACTCATGGCCTCGAAGCTCTCGTGTGGTTAAGAGCGGTTCTCGTATGAAGAAGCATGTCTCACAGCTCCAAAAAGTCGAAAACACCACTTTTGAAGGCTATGACGAAAATACTGGCATATGGACGTTTTCAGTAGAACACTTTACGACCTATGGGTTGGATTACGATGAGGATGAGACCGATGTGGAAGAAGTTAGTGAGTTTGGGCAGAGCACACTAAGTGCACCCCCTGATTCTCCAACTCCCAATAGTCGCACACCTCTGGCTCGTAACTACGACGACTCCTTTGCATCAACGTCTCAAGTGACAGAGTCTGACCCCGAAGACACTTTTGATTTCCGAAAGAAGAAAACCCTCCCCGGTGCTTTTGATAACCAAAATATTTACGAGGACGATGAGGTTATGGGTGAAGAATCTGAAGAGCAACTCGAGGAGTCTTTTTTAGATGAGCGCTCCGTGGGTTCACAGTCTGAGGATGGCGTCGACGAGCCAATTGAACACGACCAAGCCTTGGATTGGGGATCTGCCAACATTGAGGATGATGAGATGGCGGGCTCATTTCCACAAGTTGGCAACACCGCGGAGCAGGAGTACGACTCGCAAGATGAAGAAGACATGGATGTTGTGAATGAGACGCCAGGAGGATTTGCCATGGCGAGATTGATGGCATTAAAATTAAAGGAGGGAACTCCCTTAAAGCGAAAGTTCACTGCTGATAATGATTGGACCAATACCTTGAAAACAACAATTAGTCCCCAGAAACAGGATCGGGCGTTGCTGAAGAGCTTTATCGATGTCCATGGAAACGATTCGCGACCCGAGGCTAACGATGATCCAAAAGCAGCCCTTAAGGCAAGATCAGTGTCGGATGGCCGCGGTTTTGCAACGAGCATTGACTTGATGAATTCATTGTTCAGTCAGGCAGGAAGTCCAACAAAGAAGGCTGCGAAAGTCCCATCTCAGCCCAAGGGATTCGAGGTTCGTGCATCTTTCTGTTAATCACTCCATAGCTTTGGAAGCAGTAAAAGAACATCTTACTAAATATTTTGTATAGTGGCCCTACTCGAAGAAACCCAAGACAGCAGAGAATGACTCTAAGATGTCTGATAGTGATCGCGCCTTCCATGATTCCTTGAAACCGAGTTGGGGACCTGATGGAACCCTAATTTACGCCGGTGTTTCAAACCCAAAGATCTTTGGCAGATCCTCTCGTCATATAAGTGAGAGAGACGGACTACTTACTACTCAGAGAGGAGCAGTTGTATCTGAAGGAAGAAATGTTCAATTTGCCAAATTTTCAAATGAGGTAAGAATTATTTCGGTTCGACCAAAGTTTAATACTAACTGGAGAATAGGCATCCGCAGACGCATTAAAAAAACACATAGAGTTGACCATCATTGATGAACACAAGGGAATTCCATTTGCTACACTCACCGATTTCCGACTTTCCGACTTTGTTAATGATCATGTCTCAGGAAGCCCTGCAGCTTCTCATGAGAAGCTTGTATGGCAGCTGGCTAGTGTCTTGTGGGACAAACTGGATGTTCCCAAGGAGCTTTCAGATATTAAAGACATTGAGGATCGCCTCCGTAAGAAGAGATTATCTGTATTCTGGGAGAAGCTAGTTGAGAGCTCCTCCTCTAACAGTATCGCGTTGGCGAGATCCGGTGAAGAAAAGGCAATCGCTTCTCTTTCAAGTCACCGAGTAGCAGATGCGTGTGCACATCTTATCAATGGCAAGAACTTCCATCTTGCAACGCTTGTTGCTCTTATTGGATGCCGAGAGAGCATGCGAAAGGATATACAGGAGCAGCTCCGTGAATGGAGAGCAGCGAAGTGTCTTTCTGAATTCAGCCAACCCATTAGAGCCATCTACGAATTACTAGCCGGTAACGTCTGTGTTTGCGATGGATTCAAGGGTTCCGTTGAGGATCGTATCGATTCTTTCCAAATCTCTACCCGCTTTGGTCTAGATTGGCGTCAAGCTTTTGGATTGCGATTATGGTATGGAACTCAATCTGCAGCTGAAATTGAAGAGGCAGTACTAAGCTTTGCCAATGACCTGAATGACGACAGAGAGTTGGCAATACCCCAGCCTTGGTATGCGGAGCAAAAGATTCCAACTTTGTGGGAAGACGAAGAACTAGAAAGCCGTGAAGACCTGCTTTGGGGCCTTCTCAAGTTATATACTTTTAGCGATACCGATCTTGAGGCAGTAATTCGTCCTGAAAACTCTCAGCTTTCGCCCTTGGACACTCGACTCAGTTGGCAGCTCAGCCGAGCTCTTCGGTCCTTAGGAAGCATCAATTATCTTGATGATCCCGATGACAAAGCTGATCGAATAACGTTGTCATTAGCTTCGCAACTCAATAATGAAGGCAGCTGGCTCGAGGCTGCTTTTGTTCTGATTCACCTTTCCTCTGAGACTGCCAGAGCCAAGGCGCTTCAAGATCACCTTGCCCACCATGCCAGCCTTATTGGCACCGAGGACAGCATAAGCTTTACTAGACTAACCCGGGACTTCCGAATACCAGCTCCGTGGATATGGGAAGCCAAGGCCCTATTTATGCGAAGCGTGAAGAAAGACCCAAGAGGAGAAGTGGACTGCCTGTTGAAAGCTGGTTTGTATGACGAGGCTCATCGGACTCTTGCCAAAGAGGTTGCGCCAAAGGCGGTCATTGAGCGTAATTACGATGTTCTACGAAGGCTTCTTGATGGATTCAATGGCAAGGAGAATGTTATATCAGAATGGCATCTTGGCGGAGAAGTGTATTCTGACTTCCTAGAACTGCTCGACAGTGAGAAGAAAGGCAGCCCTGTTGATGGTTTTGTTCTCCAACGGCTCTTGGCTGGCCTTCCTGCGATTAGCCAGGCCTCACGCAATCCTGATTTCATGGAGACAGTCGCAATTGAGACGATTAGTAGTGATGTTGCCCAAGTTGTTATGTTGATGGGAGAGATTGGCGAGGTAAGTTATTCGAGTTCTTTCTGACAAACCTCTACTGACTCCTAGACATAGAAGCATGACTTGCATAAGATCTTGAAACTCCCTCTTACGGAGGACAAATATCTCAAGCACACGGTGGAGTTGAGCCTGGGATATTACAAGGAGGTAATGGCGGCTGGAAGATAGGAAACAACCGACACTTTCTATGATATTGAGATTTGTCGGTAAAATTAATGCACACATCCAGGACATTCAAGTGGAGGAAAATATGAGGCCAGCGAGCAAGGAAGAAAGCCTTGAATTGGTGTCACTGTAGAATAGAAATCACTAAAATTCACATAGCGTAGGTAGCATAGCATCCAGTTAGGGGAGGGCTGTCGATGTAAATTCAAACTTTTAGGAATACCGAGGTTTTCAGGGACAAACTCCTTATTTTATTTACAATCATCCCCCCCCCCAAGTAATACCTCTATGTTGTTATAGGTCGTTACATTAATCTAAAGAAAATAAGGTGTTTGGATTGAAGTGCCTGCTTAGTACCTTGTCGGCATCAACCTAATCTCGGCTAAGGAAAGGGGTTCCCGACTCCTTTTGTTTATTATCTCGGAGTACGTAGATAGGTACAACACCTACCACATTTAACCTTATTGGCGGAAGACGAGATTTTGGCAAACAAGTGGGAGGCCACAAACGCGGCCTAAGAGCAAGGACTCCCCCTCGTTTTGGCGATGATGGTGTTTTGTTTTGTCTGTTGTTCCAGGATGATTGGTTCTGGTGCTGGCCGCGAAAAAAGGGGCCGTGAGCTTGGTTGGCCCAACCTCTCCTTCCACACCACCATCATGATAGACTGGGTTTTAACACCATGAAAATCAGATGGCTGGGAGGGAATTGTACAGTAGTCTGTAACACTCGCCGATTGCCCTTGCAAGTGTAGGATCAATCACAAGGCAGCACCAATCACACTCTGCGCTCTGGATTCATGTTCATGTTCAACCCCTCCACTGCGAAAGTCCGCATATCTTGTATTCCGCATACCTTGCTTCTCAACTCCAAACTTTACGTCCTGAAAACCTCATTTCAATCGTTTTAATTCTTGTCGCTTTACTCTCGTGCTTAATCGCATAGTATTCATTGCTTGCAGTCACCTACTTTGGTCACGGGGCCCCCCTTTTATACACGCAGGATAGGTCATGCCGATATTCACAGTACAAGTACAAAACCATCTCAGCTTAACTCTCTTAAATCTCACAATCACTCCTGGTATCTTCCTCGCATTCTGTGTTCTCGCATTTGCATATCTCTATATCATCTACATCCGAAATAATCCCATACCACGCATCCCCACAAAGCAGCCGGCTGAATACAGCCATGGCGGCGACTATCGAGGAGCTCGAAAATCTGTTCAACGAACACCCCTCTTTAGACGCCTCTCTACAAGACTTCGAACACGGAAGTATCGACCTGAACCAACCCCCCCGCTTCGGCTACCCATCGCATCATTCTGGCTTCCGCTCAGAGACCGAGTCGGACATAGCACCCTCGGATTCTGGCGGCAGATACAGTCCTCCGGCTTGGAGACGCGAGGGAAACGGACATCGCAGCAGCGGCTTTTGGAATAATCAAAGCCATATATTAGAGGATAGGAGTAGGGGGTCAAGGCAGAGCAGTCCAGACTATGAAAGTGCAGATGAGGGCCGTGATGCGACGCTTGAGGCTGCGAGAATGACAAGACTTCCAACAGGTTCCATATCGCCAGAGAAGCGCAGAAGTCCAAGCCCTAATCCATTCCCTTCTGGAGGCAGAGATTTTGGTAATACTTTCAAGGAGGTGAAGGTGGAGGAGGAACAGAATATATTTTTACCTTCAGCAGAAATTCCGAACAACTGTATGTTATACCTTTCTTTCTCTAAATATATATATATTGACTTTTGCGAGACATTCGATTTGCTATGCGAGCAGAAGTCCAACATCGGACGGAACCTTTCGAGGCAGCATTTATATTCGTCAAGAACAAGTACACCGGCATCACGAGATCATGGTCATCATTATTAAGCTCGATACTTGTTGCCTTATTTTCGATCTTCTTTCTAAGAACGCTCTTTCAGCCGGGGCAACCCCCGCCGGTACCTGATCTCGTAAAGGTTGCAGGTCTCGCAAAGGCATTTGAGCCATTGATATTCTATTCCGAAAATGGAATTCAGCAAATCAGTGATCTGCAGGCAACTGGTGTGGCAGTATGGGATCTTGGAGAAAGTGTTCGGTCGACTAATATGACCTCGGCCCCTATCATTGTCAAAGAATTGGACGATTTGAGCGATAGCCTGAAGACATTAGCGATAGAACTAACAAGGTTCTTTGCGAATGTGGATGGTGATGTTGATGGGTGAGTTTGATAACTATCTGCTACCTACGAAACTGAAATTAATGCTGTTCCAGTATTCTAATAGTGATGGATTGGGCAAAACGGGAGCTTTCCCAGCTCCAGCTACTTCCTCCGTCCCCTTTAACTTCGGCTTTCGACAATCTGCACTCCCTTCTCTCGCGTTGCGGTGTTTTCGAAACACCTTCGGGAACACCCACCCGTCTCGGTCTAATTGCGACCTCCCTCTTTGGACTCTCCTCTCCCCAACGCACTCGCCAAACTCTTCAACGTACATTCACCGAGTTTCTTTCTGTACTCGAAGAGTCCATCAACAGCGAGCTTCAGCATTCTCTTGCGCTATTCTCCCTCTTTGAATCTATCGACCGTCAATTCCTGAATTTGGCGCGGACTGTGATACGAGAATCCTCAGCGCAAGATTCAGCTCAAGACGACCTTTTAAGCTCGCTATGGACGAAATTACTGGGTCCCAATGCGAGTACATTGCATAAATTTGAGAAGAACAAGAAACTACTATCTAACATCCGGGCGAAGACTGTGCAAAACAAGAGTATCCTTCTTGAACACAATGGAAAGCTTCTAACCCTAAAAGCTAACCTAGAGAGTCTTCGACGAAAGTTAGTCAGCCCTTTGCTTAGGGGAAATGGGAGCACACTAGGTGTAGAAGAGCAGATCCGAGGCCTCGAGGAGGTGGGCGGATATCTAGGAGGCGTGAGAGAGCGACAAAGAGGAAAGTTGATGGAAATGCTTTATGGAGCTGGTAGTAGTCATGGTCGCAGAATTAGTGTTGATCGTGGAGAGATCGATGGGCGTTATGAACGGTGATGTTTTCTATGATAGGACGAACGCATGCTTTTAGGAGTTTAGAATAGCCTGAATTATGGGGGTGTGGTACTGAGGTAGGTGGCTTTGGTATATGGCCGCAACTACCAGGCCCAGGTCTGTAAACTTTTATGTCGATAAACAAATATGATCATTTTCACCCATGCTCATTTTGAGTTACGCTTTGCGGCCCTCTCGAATACTTAAGGCTATCCACCAGGCATGCTTTGGTGAAATTAAGTGATGCTTATCACGCAATGCGAGAGACGCACATGATCTGAAATGATTCGGTCCAATTTTATAAAGCAAGAGATTTTGTTTTAACGAATATGGCCGGCTGTAGCTACTTCCAATATCTCCTCCTCCATTCCTTTTACTAGCACAACTTTTATACCAGCATCTTCTAACTGCTTTCTTCCCGTATTCTCGCCCACAAACTTCTCAGGCTCCTTCACCCCAACGTAAACTGTGGTGATCGCCCTCCCTAAACCAAGAATCCTTTGAACACATGGAGCATTTCCACTCAGTCTTTTGAAGCATGGCTCTACCGTAGTATACAATACAGTATTTGGAGGTAGGATATTTCCTAGTTCTTCTTCTGATATAGAATGAGCTTTCGACAACTTGATGAAACAGCTCTGTTCCGCATGTGTGTTTCCTTCGCATTCGAGTGTGTAGCCAGTGGTAAGAACTGTATTCGTGTCTGCATTCACAAGGAGAGCGCCGACTCGATAGTTGGTAGGTTTTGGAGATGATTTTTGTGCTAGAGTAAGTGCATATCGCATATAATCCTCTGGGCTGGCACATGAAGCCATCGTAAGGCTTGTTGTCGTGTAGAATAGGCCCCAAATATTAAAGCACAGATGCCGTACGTACTGAGGGGCGCGACGGTGTGTCGTCGGTTGTACGCTAGCGAAGCAGCACAGAAAGAGGCTTGTTCAAGACGCGATTATAAAGCCGTCACGTTCATGACCATTCCTTTGGTGTTCTAAATCCTTATTAGTAGTGTTGTCTAATGTTGCTATTCCTAGTGGCAGACCTACCACGTGTGACGTGCATTTGCAAATAAGGGAAATTCGAGAATGGGCACATGAGCAACTCGCGGACTCATTCTCTTAAGACTATTGATCCCGCAGGAAGAGAAGGACGTCGACGGGAAGGTATCTTGGGCCCGATAAACAATCGATGCCAAGGTGAAGGTGATGGGTGCCCGAGTCGCCGTCTTGTGCCTGCATGCCATTGAACCCTGACGACGTCACGGCAGTCGTTGAAGCTAGAGGTGTCAGACGTTATGGATGGATTTGAATGCGCCTCAACATATGCGATCCTCCATCTCTCAATTCCCATAACACTGGTTGCCTACGCCCCTCACCCCCTCACACCGCCAATATGATTTATTCACTTGCACATAATCCCTCTCAATAACCTAAATACAATGCATTCCGTGTCTACTCGGGATCCTTAGTTTGAAAGAAACGCTTTACACCAGAACCAGCGCGAGCAAAAGAATCTGTGGCCAATACATAAGGGCATCATTACAGCAGATAAGGGTAGACATATGGACTGGCAATGGAAACCACATTACCCAAGATCCGGGTGACGGATGCTCAGAATGGCGATGGCAGTGTTGGCACATCAGCTGTTGAATCCCCAACTACTGTAGCGGATGGTGGCCAGGTGGCACGCCCCATTTCTACGACCTCTACAGAAAGTATGTAATTGCACTCTCTTTCTCTCTCTATTGCACTGTGTTATGTTGGTGGACTGCCTGGGCATCTTATTTTGGATTCAATATGCCATACAAGGTCGTAGCTTTGAATTCTGATAGCGCCCGGCTAACTGGATCAACCTCACAGGTAATCCTCCACAAACAAATGGCAGAAAAGTGTCTCCTAAGGCTACACTCAATGCTTCTGGGAGAGATAGCAATGGAGAGAAGCCCATTTCTCCGGCAGCAGGGCCATCGACGGCTATCGATCCCCTATCCCATGTAAGCTCGCAATTATATAATAATCCACTCATCGAAGCCTCTAATTAACCATATATAGCATATATTAAAAAGAACACACACAGAGAATACCATACCACAAAAGCTACGGAATTCCGGAATGCCGGAGAGTCCGAAGCTGGACCTAAGCACTCAGGGTAGCCCTGAGATTGGGCCGCTGTCCCGACAACAAACCCCAGAGATAAGCCGTAGTGATAGCAATCACATTAAAGAAAAGAAGTACGTCGATAAGCTTATATATATATCTTATGATTTTGAGGCAATATGGGGAATGAATGGGCTCACTGCGTCTGAAAATGGCCTGCAGCTGGCCACAATTTTCCAAGTCAATTCATACAACGTCTAATGCACTAGCTAATGATCTTTGCTTTAGAAAAGGTGTCTCATTCCTTAGTAGATTTAGCATCATTGGCGGAAAAAAGAAAGACCAAAATTTCGATGCTGACGACGATGAATCAGAATTGGATGATCCACGGACTGAAGGGATGAATGCATCTGTTTTTTCTTCTTCGATAGGAGCCAACGGATACATTCCACAACATAAAGAACCGCCACGATACATCAAGGTTCGAGCACACAACAAAAAGGAAAGAGAATTTGATCGAATGTTCCTCGCCCAGGAGTTGAACGGCAGTAAACATCCAGTTAGTGATGAGAAGGTACCTGGAATCACAACAACGGAGGTCCCTCATCACTCCAAATTATCTAAATCAGGGAAAGCTACTGGTGCAGTCTGGGCTACTGAATTTAGTAAAGATGGCAAATATCTTGCTGCAGCTGGTCGGGATCAGGTTGTACGGGTGTGGGCCGTCATCTCGACACATGATGAGAGACGAGAGCACGAGCATGAAGAGGATACTAGGGCTGGAGGAGGTGAAAGATTGAGTGCGCCAGTTTTCAGGTCCAAGCCTACTAGGGAATTTCTTGGTCATACTGGAGATATCCTAGACTTGAGCTGGAGCAAGAACAACTTCCTGCTTTCTTCTTCTATGGACAAGACCGTACGCTTATGGCATATTAGCAGACAGGAGTGCCTGTGTACTTTCAAACACAAAGATTTTGTAACGTCAATAGCGTTCCATCCGAGGGATGATCGCTTCTTTCTGGCTGGGTCTCTGGATTCGGTTTTGAGATTGTGGAGTATTCCTGACAAATCCGTAGCGTTTTGGAACCAATTACCAGATCTCATTACTGCGGTAGCTTTTACCCCAGATGGCAAGACGGCCATGGCTGGAGTATTATCTGGCCTGTGTCTGTTTTACGAGACCGAAGGCTTGAAATATCACACACAAATCCATGTCAGATCATCTCGAGGAAAGAATGCGAAAGGAAGCAAGATCACTGGAATCCGAACAATAACGTTACCCCCTGACAACCCAGATGGCGAAATGAAAGTGCTGATCACAAGCAATGACTCACGGGTCCGGATGTACAATCTTCGGGACAAAAGTCTGGAGATGAAATTCAGAGGTCACGAAAACACTTGCAGTCAAATCAACGCTAGCTTCAGCGATGATGCTCAGTATGTGATATGTGGAAGTGAAGACCGGAAAGCTTATATCTGGTCCACTTCCCAGATTGATGCTGAGAACAAAGACAAGCGTCCACTGGAATTATTTGAGGCACATTCAGATATCGTAACGGCTGCCATTGTTGCACCAACGAAGTCCCGTCAGCTTCTAAGTGCATCAGGAGATCCAATTTATGATCTATGCAATCCGCCTCCGATAACATTACTGAGTAGAGATGAATCAAATGCTTCTTTTGTTCCACCCAATCCATCCACCGGCTCAGATAAAGCACATTCCATACCTGAGCCTCAGGTTAAAAAACCTGAAGAGACCCCGGCTTACCTTGCGAGGTGTACTCATCTAGACGGAAATATTATCATAACTGCGGATTATCTGGGCGGGATAAAGGTTTTCCGGCAAGATTGTGCTTTTCATAAGCGAAGACAAGATAACTGGGAAACGGGATCTTTATTCTCCAAGAAAATGCTTGGGCGAAGTAACAGCATTATGACACGCAATAGTGGAGGATCGCACTCTCGACGCAATTCTATATCTCGGAATTCCATTGGAGGGCCATCTCTACAGTCAGATCACATTCTTTCCTGGCGTAATTCTGTTAACAGTAATGGGAGCCTTGAAAGTTCTCTACGAAATGGGTCTGCAAGCCTTCGTGCGGATCGCAGCGTGTCACCTGGCAAGTTTACTAAAGGCGTATTTCAACCTGCTTCAAACCTGTCAAATAATCTTGCAAGCAATGCAAGACAACAACCATACGCTCGTACGCCAATCACAGGAACGTCAAGTGTTACAACTAATAGTCCCCCGCAAAGCATCTACAAGACACCCAGTAACACAATCAGTCAGCCGCCAACTCCTGGTTTCAGCATTCATAGTGTAAACGATAGCAATCCTCTTAATCTCGATTCTTCTGGGAGAAGCTACCAGTTCTGGAATGTCGCTTCTTGGAGAAGCTCAAATGATCCGTCTAAGCTTGCGGAGCCACCTATACAGAAGAGAGAAAGTTATGTTAGCCAACTGAGTAGTGATGTGTCTTCGGGGGAGAGTTCCAGCGAGGGAGAAGCACTTGCATGTCGTAAATGCGGCGGGAAGGATTTTAGAGCCAGGAAAGCAGGCAAAGGCCAGAAACTAGTGTGTAAAAAATGCGGGATGACGGCGGAATGACTGGTGTATTATACTGTGATGCACAGGAGGCGTTTGGATATTGGTCTGTAGATTAGCGATGCGTTTAGTACAATATCCTAGTTTATTCTTTCCAGCCATTGTCTTGAGCGGGAATATTCTTACGAGATATTCTACTTTTAAGGTTTGGGTCGCTAAAGCGTGTTTTCCCGAGGCATGTGATGTAGGGGATCACTTTAGATGGGCTGTTGTTCCAACTCGTGCAATCGGGTGATATGAGGTCGAGCTTGCCGAAATAAAGCTTACAAATCAAACGCCTGTGAATCGTTAACCCAATAATTCGCATCCATAGTTCTCCTGGTTCATGGCCCACTCTCGAAGAATCAGCCCATATCTTCGGGCTGATTTTAAGGATCCATCTGATTCGTCTGTGCGGCAATAACAAGACTCTTAAAATCTATTGTATTGACCGCAACGATGGGTGTGCTGCGGATCCACTGCAGCTTGATTACCTACTATCTTTGTCTTGAGGGTTTACATCTCCGTCTTCTCCTTGGAACTGTTATGTTTTTAATGGAAGTTGATCGTTTAAGAACGCGTGATATCGCTCGGGGGAACAATATAAATAAGACAGCAATATAATTCTAGAATCCCCTTCTTTTTCAGCGAATACTGTTCGTGATAAAGCCAAAAAATCTAAATTCTAAAATCAATAACTCACTGCCTATCATGACCACCATGCAACATGTATCTGTCGAATCTCTTGAGGACCTCCCATCCAGAATAACCTACCTCTCCTCATTTTTGGACCTCAATCCCTCGGACACCGAAGCCCTCCTTGCCTCAAAACCTCTAGTGGCCCCATTGGTCCCCTCCATCCTCGATGCTGTCTACTCAAAACTCCTGAGCTTCGACATCACTGCTCAAGTGTTTGTACCGAAAAATACCGGCTTTGAGGGGGAGGCGGTGAAGGATGTGCATGAGCTTACGTTGGAATCTCCACAGATTGCTTTTCGAAAGGACTTTTTGAAGGTTGGTTATTATCTTATTTTTATGATTTTTATTTTCATCCGGGGCCCTAGAGATGGTATAAAGCTAATGATTTTCATGATAGAATTACCTCGTAAGGCTTGTGTCAACGACTGACTTATCTCCTGAGAGTTCTTTCTGGGTATATCTAAACAACGTGGGGATAATGCATACTGGAAAACCGGGATTCAAGCACAGAGAGAAAAAACCTGAGTTGAGGGTTGAGTATATACATAGTAAGTTGTCCCTCTAAGACTATCAGTAAATGCAAGTGAGGCTGATTTGCGTAATAGTGGGAGCTTTGTTGGGATATGTTATTGATATTGTTATTGGAGCGGTGATGGAGATGGATGTTATTGACAACAAAATGAAAGGGAGAGTTTTAAGGGCTTTCAATAAGGTACTTTGGATACAGAACGATTTGTTTGCGAGGCATTATTTGGCGGATGGAGGGGTTAGGAGTCATGATACCTTGTCGAGTGAGGGGTCGAGTGAAGGTGTTGTAGAAGGTGGGAAATGTCCATTCGCTGGCTAGCATAAGAAAGCAAGATGACAAGAGTAGCCTAGTGATTTTATAAGGTATCTGAGCTGGTGTTAGTATTTGGTGTTCAGGGAGGCCATGATTTACGAAACTGGCAGTGTATTGTAAACTATGGAGTGGTATTGGTCTTTCCAACCAACCAAACTTATCTTTATATTTTGACATTAATATAAGAAAATAACAGAATCCTTTCACTTGTGAAACAGTAATGGTCGTGGCTACGTGCCTTTTTACCCAATATACTGGTAATGTGAGTTGACTTATAGTGAGTTGATCCAGGTGCTATTTCGCACTGTCTAAACCAATGTACCTCTGTAACAGGTAATACAGACCACTCCTTGAAAGAGTTCTTTACGAATAAAATGTTTTAACATACCGGATGATAGTCTGAGATAGTTTTAGTTATAGTTGTAATTGTGGTCTGCGATCCTTACTCTTTATTATATAGTATAATTATATGTCTACCGAGTCCGATTTCACAAAACATGTCAAACATGTTACAACGGGCGGTTAGATCAGTGGTAGTATCGCTCGCTTTGCATGCGAGAGGTCGTGGGTTCAATCCCCACATCGTCCAAAACAATATTTCTTCTTTTGAAGAAATTATTTTTTGTTTGTGCCAGCGCTGAACATCCCACTTTTTTTTGCGCTTCCCTAGCCACGTTCACCATTTTTCCAGACAGATCCTTGCTAGTGCATTTATTTTAGTTGATAGCTAATCAGTTTTGAGTAGCTTTTATTTTGGTAGGCTTTTGGGCGATCTTCAGTGCGTACCTAAGCGAGAAGGAGTAACTAAGCGATCTTTTGAAGGGCCATTAGAGAGAGTAGTGTATCTACACTTATATTTCGTATAAAAGTTACCAAATAACTCAATGGATAAGCATTATTGTTGGTGTAAATTTAAGAATGGTGATCTTCGGTTGCTTTTTAGCTTTTAGATATGGACACAATCTTTCATAATTCAGCAATTCTACTCCCAATATAGAAAGGGTTTAACTCGAGCGCTGATTCACATCGTAGTGGTCTTCAGAAGGTTGGAGGATTGAATTTAGATAGCCAAACCCAAGCATAATTATGAAGCAGAGAAAATTTCTCGGAAGGACAGTCTCGGGAGCCTAGCCGACAATATAAAGATCGAAGTCGACCAAGATCTCTGGAACGTAGGCTGCGATATAATAATAGAAGTCGATCTCGATCTCGATCTCGGCAACGCAGCCGACGATATAATAAGAGAAGAAGTCAATCTAGGTCTCAGGATAACTCAGCCTATGTGAATGTATTGTTAATGTAGTGCTTCTAAATTCATAACAAATCGGGTAATTCAGACAAAGCTTGTGTCAGGTGTGAGGACTCAACGTCCGACGCACCTTCCTTTAGCAACAGTAGAACTTAGGTATAAGGTCTTCAAGACCTTAGTAGAAAAGAATTAGACACTTTTTTACCACTTTCAGACTCACTACCGTGATCCCTGATATGTCAGGTTCTTTACTTACAAGTAGATAAGTAAAGGTTGTGGCTTGTAGGCCCTTAAGTCAGCCAATATCGCCTACAGGATTGCAGCGTGCGGTGCGCTATAAGGGATTAATAGAGATAGATAAGGTAATAAAAGTTTAACTAGAAATTGATTTTCCTTTCGGAGTGCTGTCACGTTGTAAAGAGTGTAAATGAAGTACCTCTGTAACATATTCTTTTATGTCCCTAATTTATTTAATAAAGAACAGTAGCAAAGCCGAAAATGTAGAGCTCCAAAACTCCAAAAATATACTATGCCACCCTAATTCAAACTCTCAACTCTTTTTTATTCGCTTGCGGCTAAAGGTAGTGGACGCTTGTGTGGTGGTGCATTCACACCGCATTTCTTGGTCCGCGACTATGGGTCTTGTTGATTCGTATGCCAGTCGCGCTCAGACAGGTTTTCCGGTTCCTGGTGCTCCAATAAGTGGTATCCCGACTGCTTGAGTCTCTTTATAATGTTTCTTGGTGACTTCTTTGGTCGTGGAGCTAGTTGAACTATCGGCTACCTTATCTGCAGGAAAATTTGCTTGAGAGATGGATGGCGAGGCCAGCAAGTCGATAACTAGAATGAAGGGAAAATTTAGCAAAAAGCATTCTGACGATGATTGCCATCCCTTTCAGTTCGAGATTGGTGTTAAGGGAACTTCCACTGCCTATATAGCGAGTCAAAATGTTGATCTTGCAGAGAGATAAAGGCTGTTTTTGAGAGCTGAAGTCTGAAACCGATAAGTATAACTTCGAGTAATCAGTCGAGAATGCTGCATTGATAGAAGAATCATGTTAGTTATATGTACTCTTCTTTACTTCATATGTTTACCCTTGAGTTGAATCCATTTGTTGGTTGGCGTTTTAGAATATAATGTATATGACTGGTTATGAGATGCACCTATGAATATGAATAGCCTTCGACGACCTATCCCCTCGTCCGGCGCCAAGAGGCTTATGCTTAGTCAGGGGATACTCGCTTGAGCCCCTATAATTGAGGGCCGACTCGCTATATCTTAGGGGCTAACTCCCCAAAGCTTAAGGGATCGACTCCCGCTTACTAATCATAGCCCACTTGGCGCCGGACGGGTATGGTGAGTGGGGAGAGTGATATATGTGAACCGTCTCAGAGACTACTAGCATATAGGTGCCTTATGTTTGGTAGGTGCACATAGGATATAAGCACCTTTTCCTGGGGGCACCCAGGTACGTGACAAGGCTGTTGGTGCTAACTAATGGGTTTGCCATCGATGAACCCGACCATCTGTTAACTATGATAACAAGTGTGTTTTGCTGTACAGTACAGTACATAAGACTCTGAATGAGAAAAGTGAGCACTTAATCTGAATGGTTTCAAGGAAGAATCGCCGAGTTGTATTCGAAACTTGAGAAGAAGCCATTTTTGGCCTGTTTAGACATTGGCAATGAAGCAACCGGGTATGTTTGTCATGGCCCTAGTTTATGCAAAAGGGGAGGTACTTTGAATATAAGGGTATGGGTGAGTGTAGTCTAAAGAGTAAAAGAGGTTCTTGTGATGGAAACTAGATACAGTAGTGCCAGGAGCCAAGGAGTTCGTGCCCAAGGCCACAAGAATGTTAATAGTGAAGAAGCTGACGATGACCTATCAAACCAGGCGAAGAGAGACACGAGCAAGTTACGGTCGGCAATGACTAGCATTCTGAAGCTTTCTTATGAGTAATTCAGGTACAACAGGATGTTAGGTTTCTAAAGTCGAGATTCAAGGCTTGGCCGAGGAAGAATAGATCAGCAATCTACATAATTTTATTACTGTTATATTATTCCTTCTAGTTACTTGTCATGTCAGTCCTATACTAGGCTATTATACGGCTTCAATACTAGTAAGAATGAGAGTCAATTGCAGCTTACTATTTAGGGTATCAGAAAATTGAATAAAGAAGTTGTGTGAAACAACGTGGCGCTGTTGCGATCATGTTCTTTAACATGAATTGTGATTTAGACACCGTAACACTGTTCCTTTCTCTACAGAGTTAGCACACACTTTTTCAAACGCTTTGAGAACGAATAATCAAAGGTTGAACTGTTGGCGAAGAGAAAGGTTATATATTGTTTAAGGTGGTTAAACAGCGGCTAGATGCTGTGACGAAGTGAGGGTTTCCCCCGGGTCTATCCAAGTTAAGACATTGATCAGAGCATAAGGAGTAGTATAAAAGGCTTATGAGTACTTTGAATGAAAGATCCAAGATGACGGCGGTATTGCGGCGGCCACGCTAATCCTTACCCGTCTATAACAGCTATTATTGGATGCAACAAGACGTTATAAAGCCGTGGAAGCCATTGGGATGGCATTTGATAGGAGAGAAGTATGTATGGGCATTTGAAAAGGGAGTGCGTACGTAAAGATTTCTGATTATAGAATTCATGGCTGATGAATGTCGGATTATGTGTTATCTCAGTCCAGAATCATACGATTGAAGGCGGGGTAGGTACAACAAATCTGGAGACAAGGTCAGACAATATCTATTCTGTATTCACGATCTTACGTTACCAAAATCGAAATCCAGAATCTACTAACCTACAGAAAAAGAAATACGAGGAGTAGTCTCCAATCAGCCGGAACGAGGCCACAGGATGGTGTTGAGTTCCGTCCAATCAGATCACATGTGGAAGTGCCTTACCGACCAGGGAGTGTAGAAGTGTTAAAGTGTGAAATTTGTGGAATTCTAAAAGTGTGGAGGTGCAAAAGTGTGGAAGCGTGTGTGTATGCGTAGTCGTAGCTCGGCTAGGTACAGTACAACGTTAATATTTTTGGGGAAACCGAGTTGTGGGGCTGAGATACTTCGATATCTGATGTCCTGTCAGCCGTTGAGAAATCCGATGATTGGATAAAATACGCCCGGCATATAAAGTTTACCTACTCGGCACTTCCAAAGACTAGGCCATAAGAGGAGTAGCTGAGCACTTCACATATCTGCGGTCCCTGAATTCTCGGAACTGCTACTTGGTTTAATTACAATCATAGGAATGCCGTGATCTATCAGCCTCCCCAGTTCTCCAAACCCGGAGGCTATAAGCAGGTGAAGGTGAACTGTAAGTTGGTCGGCGTTGAAGGAAAACTGTATATTCACAAGGCAAGGCCAGGTCATGCCAGCTGATGGTCAGACGTAATCATTCTTAAAAAGTTCATTTGAGCGACAACTTGCATATCTACCTGTATTTCTATGGCTTGGGTGGATGTGGCTTACGACACAATAACGGTTTATTGAATGTATGCATAGGGCTTGCAGTTTATTGAGTCTCCGGATCAAAGATTAAGAATTCTAGAGAAAATATCCCAGAAGCATCTAAATGTTGTCAAGCCAAGCAGGATGGGGTAGGGTTGAGGATGTTTTGTGGATGCTGCTGAGGGTGGAAATGTAAAAGAAAACAGGAGACGACAATTCCCTCACCTACTTTCTATCCATAGACTTTACATTTCTTTGCATGCCTGGAGAAAGAAGACCGTTCAGGAATATCATACATCTTGCGGGAAAAAGTATAAAGCGCTCATGATTCCACTCCACTAACTTCTTTCTTTATCCACCAAAACTCCAATAAGTCTACTCGATCAACAGTCAAGATACCTCCACCACTTTTAAAGGACCTTTCTATTTAAACAATCCATTATGCGCTTCTCACTTCTCACTCTTGCCCCCTTGATGGCACTCACTGCCGCCATTGCAGTTCCAAACCCCGAAGCTGATATCTCTAAGCGTGCTACCACTAAAGCATGGGAAGTTTCCCCGGCCGGATTCAAGACACTCCCAGCGGTCACAGCACTTAAGGAGAAGCCAGCGTCCGCGCTTACCAAGTCGCTCTCGAAACGAGAAGCCGATGCTAATGCCGTAAGGCCATCTGTTCCCTCGCGATTTTAATATGATAAGGACGCTAACTGAACTCAGCTCGCCTTGGAAGAGCGTCAAGCTCCCTTCAACTGGGTCCTGACCTATGTTCTACCTTATACCTCTAGCAGTAACACCTACTATTACCTTCCTTATGTCTACAACACCTGCTTTTCCTTCGCTGGCAGTAACCTCGACAATACGCTTTCTGCTGTTAACATTTTCAACACTGCTGTGTATTGCTATTTCTTTGTGTAAGAGAGTCCCTAATTCCTTCCACATGTTGATTAAACAATGACTGACTGGAATGTGCTTAAACTCAGTGACTACTCTTGTAATTATTCTAATGGATACACTTACTTCACCTACGGCAATACTCCGCAGAATGCAAACTCCTTCCAAGATAACACTTGGTCATCTTATATCTGCTTCGGAGTGTAGGTTTTGACTCAGTCGCATTTTGAAACAAGTGAGCTAACTCTTGACATAGCTGAACTTCCCAGGCACTTATATAACATTGTTGACCTGAAGTTTTCTTGAAAGCCTATCTTTTGTTTAGTCGAGCAGGTTGTGGTGTATGTTGTCTTCGTATATGTTGTTTCCATGTAGGAGAGGAGAAGAGAGGAGATTGTGCTCTTCTTACTGTCACTTCAGTTTTAAAAGCTACTCGTTAATAGTACTCGGTATTATTTCTGAAAATTGTAACTTAATAAGTACTACGTGATCTCACGTGTGTGTATACGTTATACACAAGTATGCGATAAAAGTTGACAAGTGTGGGGCTCTTTTACTTCGATTGGGTTAGAATAGGCGGCTCCCCGTTTCGGACGGACCTCCTGCAACAAGAATAGCGCATGGGGAGCGAAGGGGTATATCAGTAGTTCTCGTGAAGATGTAAATAACAATCATATATTATTCTCGTATGAATTAGAATATCTATTTCCAGGCTTATACTTCTCTGTCAATACCAATCTTCACATCAAGCCTACGATCATATAACAGCTCACCCGCCCCCCTTTCTTATTACAAAAACCTTTTTGTAATATACTTAATAAGAGACTTAAGGCTTTAAGGTATAATCTTATTATTATATTTTATATATATTTTGTTGCTATAACAGCTTGTGCTAGCTCACGATTTAATCATTTTAGCCTAATTAAACCTTAATGTGAGGATTGCTAATGACAGAAGTATAAGCCTAGAATGGGTATCCCAATTGATACAATAATAATATATGATCCCTAATTACATCAACAGGAGGCTTATTGATATACCCCACAACCTCTTCGTTCCCCTTGAGCTACTCCAATTACAGAAAGTCCTCCCGGGCTCGGAAATCCCTTATACAAACCAATTAAGGTAAAGGAGCCTCACATAACAGTAATGTTGAAAGTACTACAATTGTGGATTTCGTTCAGAGATTATGCAGATATATTATTGTTTTTGTTAAGCGGCCCTCTAATCTATATTGCAGCTACTATCTTTAAATGTGTTACTTAATTTTAATAACATTATGCGTCTTTTAGCCCTGTCGTCGTCTTGCCCCAACAACATATCCCTTGATTTATCCCTCCACAACGGCATCAGCATAGAAATATTATTTCACCAAATCCTCGAAATTGCGCAATAGCCTGTCATTATACCCTCGTTCAGGCTCTGCAACTGTCCGTTTTCTCCCTGGATGCATTCCACGCAGCAATGCAAATTTGGGCATTAGACCTACACCAAATGCGGAATTGATATATCATTCTGTAGGGTCAAAAGTTGACTTAGCAAGTGGAGGTTTGATCACACGCAAGATTTAGAAGTTTACTTACTAAAATCTCTTCTTTCATCAATAGTTCCATTCCTGGCCGATACTGAGAAGTGACCAATATTACTTCTGGTATTTGATAGATGCAACACCGATCTATATGGTTCGGTAACATTGCTGGATAGACGTCGTTCGTAATCTTGTTATTGCACTCTCGGATACCCTCTCATTGATTCCAAGTCATGCTAGAATTGCTTTCTTACCATCAGGCTCACGAAGGTCCATTTACGAATCGTAAAACAACCTAAAACTACCCGGTTTTGTATCGGATTCCAGCGATGGATGAGAGCGACCGGGCGTTCTGATTTCTTTGAGTTCGAGCGCTATTTCGAAGTCGAGCTTAGTTGATGGCATGGCGGTGAAGTGTTGAGGAGACAGCGAACTTTAAGAGTCTTCGTAGAGGGAATCACCGGGCAGCAATACGCCTTGACTTGTGCCAATTGGCTAGTATGGTATATTTAAAGGAAGAAGGTATATGCTGTTTAATATATAGAAAGTATACCCACTAAAAGCATATAATGTTCAGGTTGGGAAGTTTCTAAACTTTCAACTATATGTTATGAATATATAATTCAAATCTGTAGATGGCTAGTCGTGAATACCCGTTGCCTCTCTGTCTTGCCCTTCATCAAATGACTATTGAGCACTACTATCGGACCTGAATAGGTGTTTGATCAGACGTCAGCTCATTCAATTGCAGCAGCGCTTGAAATTACTACGTTCTTCAAGTCCCGTTTTGAAGAACATATTGACATGATTTATTATTTATGTGGAGCTGCCTCTCCCAAATGTCGTGGATACCAATCCCAATGTCGTTGGTGAGCTTGGAGCTTGGACGCGGAACCATCCCGCCTCTCCCTCTGACTGACATCACAACCTTCCTTCACACATTGCTTTCCTAGCCTCCAAAAACCACATAACAAGAAAATGAAGCTCCCACAAGCTCTCTCCAAAACTCTCACACGTCCAAAGTACATATGCCAAAGCTGTATCCGCATAACGCGACCATACTCAACCTCCAACAACCCACCCCTACCTCCCTCGTCTGCATTTTCTCTCCTCTCCTCCCGCCGCCTCATCTCTCTCTCCGGTCCAGACGCAACACATTACCTCCAAGGCGTCATAACCGCGAATCTCGCTCCCTCAATACCACGCACTTCAGGATTCTATGCCGCATTCCTGAATGCGCAAGGACGGGTGTTGAATGATGTGTTTGTCTATCCGGAAGTGAAGGAAGGGAACCAGGGTTGGTTGATTGAGGTTGATGCAAAAGAAGCTGAGAGGCTGGCGAAGCATATTAAGCGGTACAGGCTGCGAGCGAAGTTCGAGGTGAGGCTGCTAGAGGTCGGAGAACGTGGTGTTTGGGCGAGCTGGAAAGGAGACGGGGAGTGGACGGCGCATTCATTGGAGACAAAAGAGGAGAAAGAAGGGGAAATGGGGTGCGAGGATAAGAGAGCGCCGGGGATGGGGAGACGACTTATCTTGCCTAGTGGGGTGAAACCGGAAGAGGAGGGGGAGGAGGTAGGTGAGGTGGTGTATCGAGTGAGGAGATACTTGAAAGGTGTGCCGGAAGGACAGGATGAGATAATCCGAGAGTCGGCATTACCACAACAGAGTAATATTGATTTTATGGGAGGGATTGATTACAGAAAAGGGTGTTATGTTGGGCAAGAGCTGACGATACGCACGCATCATACTGGCGTTATAAGAAAGAGGATACTGCCCATTATGTTATACGGACAAGATGAGCCCATGCCGATAGCTTTGGAATACAACCCAGAGAAAAACTACGGAGTGGAGAATATCCCTATAGAAACAAGTATCGGCAGATTTGGGAAGAGTCGAAGAAGTACTGGGAAGTGGTTGAGCGGTGTGGGCAACATTGGTCTGGGGCTTTGTAGATTGGAAAGCATGACAGATCTGAGCATCCAGGGAGAAACTTCAAGCTACAAGGAAGGGGATGAGTTCTCGGTTGGTTGGGAGATTGAGGAAAATGTACCAACGTTGGTTAAAGTCAAGGCATTTGTGCCTCCGTGGCATTTAACGAAATAATAAAGCTTAGGAGAAGCTACAATAATATGTATATCAGGAATAAGAAGTACTGTACGGCAATCTCATCTTCAATTTACATGGAAGAGCACCAAAAATTCTCATCGATTCAAAGCAACACCAAAAAGCATTGGGAATATAATAGGTATGCATTAGTCCGTCCTTTCTCTGTAAAGTTAAATGGGTATAGCAAATTGATCACTTCTTAAACATCCCAAACGCCACGCTAAAACCAAGGCCATACAGCCGGGACAACAGAGGAGTGAGAGCTTATTCAACAATCTCTCCTGCTTCCTGTTGTCTAATCTCCTCCTCTAACCTCTGTCTTTCCGCAGCTTTGAGCCGTGCCATTGTAGCAGCGAAATCGTTGGTTTTTGGTGTGCTGTTGGGCGAAAAGGAGAATTTTGGTGATGCTGAAGACTTCTCGTCAGCTTTCAATCCCTTGAATATATCAGGACGCTTTATGGGCGTAGCTGTGTTCTGGTCTGCTAGGTGTGAACTATGCCTCGCAGCACTTCCAACAGCCGGGGAGTCTGCAGGCACAAAAATGCCACTCTTCCTAGCTTTTTTCTCGGCTTTCCGCTTGGCTTTCGCAGCCTCTGCTTCTCGTATCCTCCTTTCTAACCTTTCTACATCATCCTCCTCAGGTTCCTCTGTGGCAGCTGGAATAGGCTGCTTTTTAGGAGACTGCGCAGCGGGCATTGGGGCCTTTTCACGAGGCGCTGGAGCTGGCGATGATGTAGCCATCATTGCTTCCCTCTTTGCCCGCTTCTGTCTTCCTTCTTCCGCAAATTTATTTAGAACAGCCTGATGATCGTCCCTAGCTCGCTTTGTTCCATTGTTTATATCGCCTCGTTCTCGTGCCTCTAAGTCTTCCTTCATTTGGCGCCGTTTGCCTTCGAACAACTCGTTTGCTCTCTGCTTGAGGAGTTTTGCATTCCGTTGGCCGTCATATTTTGCCTTGAGTTCGGGATCCTTGAGTACCTCGTGGGCGGCTTGGAAGAGTTCATATTTATCGGCATCGAAATTCTTGCCAAGCTTGTCGGGATGGTACTTAAGAGAAGTTTTGCGGTATGCGCGTCGCAGTTCTGATTCCGAGCATGTCTCCAAGGTTATGCCGAGCAGCTCGTAAAAGTCAACTTCGCTGGTGGTCCACTTCATGAGATCATTGTTAGCCATATTAGCCAGACTACTCTAATATTCGAGAGGTATGGGAGATCGTGTCTAAAGAGTTATTTGCAGTCAAGGATGCAGACAACATCAAGTGGTTGTTTCTGGTTCAAGATAAATATTATTTATTATTATGATTAGGCGGAAGGCTGTCGGGATCGGGTTACTCCGAAAGCAGCTAGCACAAAACCACCATCTTGGCGAGTAGCTCATACACAATGTCTCTCTGAGCCAGAAACACGGTGCCAGGAAGACAACCAGGAATCACTTCAATTTCAATAAATGCAGTATTGGGAGGTTTGAACTCCCCAACAAAACCTCAAGAATCTACAGGCGTGCTAGTTTTATTTCTCTCAAATCAGCAAAACCTTTAAGGCGGGGGAAAACACCATGTTCTCCAATGCAGATGCCCAGGTACGTGTGGATGGCTGCCCTTTCCACGACTTAAGCGCATTTGTGTGGTAGATAGTCTTGAGGCCGAGTTTCAATAAGAATGGTAGCTCGAATCTGGGAGGGATTGCCAACAGCTACATCTACAACTATGCACGTGGTTTCATTCCCCTAACTGAAGCATTGCAAGTGAATCCCAAGCTCACTCATAAAGGATTTTATGAGGATTCGGTATATGATAGCATCAGTAAACCACTGGATAAGCTACCACCTACTCACTGTAGTTGCCTTGTAGCCAATGTGTGGGATCTTCCTCCTTAATCATGAACTGAGGTCCTACAGCTGGCAAAATCCTAGCCGTGGTGCATATGTTGATTGTTGCTATGGTTCTAAAGACGGGAGTTTCGATTCTACGTAAACTGGAAACGCGGATCAGGATCAGGAGAGTTCTGCTTCTCCGCTACAGCAGGTTTAATAGAATTGCTGTGTTTATTGCATCTTGACCCTGTGTTTGATACCAACCCCAACCCCAGTACCATAACCATCACGTCCCTTCCCAAATCGACGGGAGACGCCCAACAACGCACGACAGTATCTTGCAAAAAGTACCAAGCTTCTTTATCACACCTGCTGCACGTGTAACTATGAACAAGAGCACATCAATGTAGTCCATCTCAGTTTCCAAATCCTCCCTGAGCACTCTTTGTCTTTTCTTGGGCATCATGGCAAATCAAGGCTCCTCTACAGCTAGCTCTCCATCCAGAGCACCAAATGAGCCTCCGACAATCTTTTCCATCCCTCCTACCCAGAAAGATGCAGTAGACTTACAGCAGAATCAGGCCTTGTCAGGGAAGCTGTCTTTGCATTTCACCCAAAGCCAATTGACACTCGCCCTTGCAATCCAGCGGTCCAAGCCCCCGGGATCTTCTGCTGATGGTTTGAAGCACTGTTTCATTGCTACGAGGTGCAAGCTAATGTTGGTATAGAATACTACACGCGGCTGCAAAAGCATCGTCGACATGGCAAGCTCGAATCCAATTCTAATCGTCGCTATATTGACACAACTGAGTTCTGGAAGGACCAATTTGATAAAGTATATCAGGAGAAGAAAGAACTGGAAAGGAAGCTATATCGCTTGGAAGAACGGCAACGACAACAAGATTCTCGTCATTCAAACGACCAAGAGCACGAAGCACTGATTGTTAATGCAAGAAAACGACCTGCTGATGGCGGGGAATTTGATGGCAACCGTGAAGGACAGCACAAGAATACTGCTGCCGTTGACCAAGATATTCTCGTGACTTTGAGTAGCTATAGTAAGTCTGGATTTTGTCATTATAAGATTTTACCTGTTATCATTCATTGCGACTCAGGTTTTAAACTGCAAGGTGACGGGATGTCAGGGGACGATTTCATCTATTTGCAGACTGGCACTTCTTTAATTTTGATGAGGTTCTGCATCAATATTGACGAGAATCTTTAGTTGTGCGAATTTCAAGACAATGCGAGATCCTCAAGAAGCTCATGCAGAATTGCAACCTTCCAACTGATGTTGAATCTCTTTCTACCTCATGCATACAATCTGCAGCAATACTGGAAGAAGCACTTTCTGAATGTCTAATTCCTTTGCGGCTTTTGAAATGCAATGCGGATCGACAAACTTTATGTCTGGTGGAACAATTACTGGGCCAACTTGCTCGCTGTTTCGAGGCTTGCTTTGATGGCCTGGATGTGATTTGTGAAACCATTATGGGGAGAAAGAATAGATTTGGTGTCGTGGATCGTATGGTCTCTTTCTTTGGTATGGCTCTAGACTATTTGCACACTTTATGCAGTTTTCAGGCGGATAATGAGATAGAGATAAGTCGACAACAAGGTTGTAGACGCGGTATGGACGGCCAATTATTAGATAAACAGACACCAGAACAGTCATCAAAGAGAGCGAGAACCAATGAGGAAGAAATCAAGGGTACTGGTAAGACCTTGGCCTGTGATTACCTTATGTCAAGCTCATAGACTAATAACCACTGATTAAGATAACGAAGAATACGCGATCAACAAACAATTAACCAGGGCACTCGAGTCGATGACACATATGCAGTGGCAAATTGGGCAACCTGGCCATAAGGACTTACTAGAAGGAATATTATTCTTCATTCTAGAACATATTGGGAGGCTAGTTTCGCATGCTGTATTTGACGAGCATGTTGCTACATCTGACCAGCTAGCAAACATCACAAAACCTAGTCCTAAACTCTCATCTAAAGCTTCGAAACTTGAAACTCGATACATGATCAAAATTTTAGCCGCCGCGTTGGGAGGCACCGGTGCTAGGAAAGATCTTGTTTCACATATTCTAGCGGAAGAAATATCCGGAACCAATATGTACATAAGCTCACGCAAGCCATCTGGCCATTCCACAGAGATGTTAGCCAAAGCCAGGAAGAAGATCCAGTGTTCCCTTCTCAAAAGTGTTTTAGGAGACGGAGTAGCAGAAGGGACGACGATTTCAAAGCCATATTTCCCAGAAGTTGAGGCAACTAGCTTGCCAGCGATGGACGAAAATGGCGAAAAGTATGGCATGGATTGGCTACTGGGATCTGTGTGGGCCTTAATAGGCTGGGATATGATATCTCCATGATTGAGAGGTCTTATTTTAGCATATCGACAGTGGCTATATTTTGATGCATTCTAATGCAAATAGTGCTTCCTAACTCCAACATTTTGAAGCAACTCAATCATCATTTAGTACGTCGCTGCAAGTCTCATCTCCAAATAATCTCCAGAGTTGATACCCGGATACTTCCTGTCTCCCTTCTCGCCGCCATATGTCCCCTCGATAGCCTCAATCTGGCTATCATAGTTTGGATTGCAAAAATACGCAACGCTGTACCTTGCTGGGTATGTGTCTCCCTGGGAAGGAGGCGCAGGCGGCTCTACGACTCTGTGTAAGGTACTCTTGATAGTATCATTGCTCCATCTGGCCAACAAATCTCCGGCATTTATGACCACAGACCCAGGAATGGGAGTTGCATCAATAAAATGGCCATTTGGACTCTTAACCTGCAAACCCCCTCTATCATCTTGGAACAGTAGCGTGATAGATCCATAATCCGTATGTTCACCTGCTCTCACTTGCAGCTTATTCTTGAAGACATCCTTTGGCGCAGGTGGGTAATGTAATAACCTTAACGTATTATCTCCAACATCAGTATAACCATCAAAGTAGCCCGCCTCCAGCCCCATGCCAATAGCAATGGCACGCATTACCTCGATATGCAGCTGTTTGCACTCGTCGTGGAACGAAGTCATCACATTCTTGAAAGTGACCGCTTGCTCATCGCCGCTGGGCCAGTTATTCGGCGTCCCTTCTGCACCCTCGCGCCCAATCTCGAAACTCTCTTTCAGATCCGGCGCTGCGGCTTTGAGCTTCTCCACCTCTTCCTTTGAGGTCAGCGTCGTCGTCTTTTCCCGCCCGTGTGCCACATAACCCCGGTTTGCTCGCGGCGTGGTCCAACCTAATGCATCCTTTTGTGCGGTGGGACGCGTGAAGAATTGCGCGGAGGTGGAGAAGACGGTAGAGACGGTAGGGAGGGGGATGGGATGGTTGGTGAGGTAGATGAAGCCGGCGGTCTGGAAACCGTTCAGGATGGCGGCGGCTGTGGATTGTCGCTCGGAGGGGGTGCCATTCAGGAAGAGGGAGAAGTCAATCAGCTGGGAATGATCAGTTGGGTATGTCAGAAGTGGTAGAGGTGGTTTACGGGTATAACGAGGTTATCGCTATTCACGGCGCTGCTCTGGGGACTTGGATCTGCGGATGGCATATTGAAAAGTAACTAGAGATTATAGAAAGAGACCTAGTGAGAAGAGGGCTGCTCCGGTCAGTGCAGAGTTAGATCAGAATATATATATAGCAAAAGCCTTCGATATCTCGTGTGACGGTGATGGTGACGTTAAAGTCTGGTGGTGTCAAGCTTATTACCTATCGGAAGAATGTTAGATTGGCGGCGGCCTCCTCCTGCGGCTGAAGACGGACGGCAACAAGGAAAACAGCTCTATCTAATAAGGAACATACTGTACTGTACAGTACCAGCCAACCTACCTATCTTTTGAAGATAGCTTAGAACCTTAAGGGGCTAAGCGAGCCCGCATGGAGGGGTTTAGCGGGGTAAGTTCAAGGGCTGAGATAACAACGTGTACGGTAGTGGGGTATCGTATCGCATCTCACCATGCTTCTTCATCTGTGGCAGATCTGGTGGACACAACGTTGAGGGCTCCAGTGTCACTAACCCAGAAGCGGAAGGTGATAAGAGAACGGATACCGAGACTCTGAAGCTCAATCCCTGAAGCAACCAAAAGCTTATAAAGTTTACTTATGACTTTAACGAGACGCATATCAACTTCAACCTGCTGCTTTCTCCTCTCAATCAAGCGTGGAATTGGAAGAAATATCGACGATGGCCTCAAAATCTCCCATCGTGGACATCCACACCCATGTGTACCCGCCATCTTACATCGCCCTCCTGAAAGCCCGCAAGACCATCCCGTATATCTTGTCTTCACCATCCTCAGACTCCCTGCGGCTTGTTATTCTACCCGCCGAGGATACCGAAAGTACGTCAAGGGGAAGGCCGGTTGGGGCTGAGTACTATGACATCAACGAGAAGATAAAATTCATGGACACGCACTCGATTGACATTTCCGTCATCTCACTCGCAAATCCATGGCTAGATTGGGTGGTTCCAGGAGAAGCTGCGAAAGCGGCAAAGGATATCAATGATGAGGTTGATGCTGAGTGTGCGAAATTCCCCAGCCGCTTATTTGCATTTGCGACGCTCCCCTTGAGCGGTGGCAAGGATGTCATTGTCACGGAGATCCAACGATTAAAGGAATTGAAGTATATGCGAGGTGTTATTCTAGGAACGACGGGGTTGGGCAAGGGTCTTGATGATCCTGACTTATTGCCTATCTTTAAAGCGTTACAAGATGCCAAGTTACCGATTTTCTTACATCCACATTACGGTCTCCCAAGCTCGGTTTGGGGAGAGAGGAGTAATGACTATGGACATGTTTTGCCTCTGGCACTGGGATTTCCTATGGAGACGACCATTGCCGTGACACGCATGATTCTTGCGGGAGTTTTTGAGAAGGTTCCAGAATTGGAAATGATACTCGCTCATTCAGGAGGAACACTTCCTTTCCTTGCTGGGAGAATTGAGTCGTGTATAGAGCATGACGGCCATTTGAAGGCAGAAGGAAAGCTTGGAAAGGGCAGGAAAACCGTGTGGGAGATACTGAAAAAGAACATCTATCTCGATGCCGTAATATACGGAGACGTTGGATTAAAGGCTGCAATCCAAGCGAGTGGGGAAGACAGAGTATTATTTGGGACGGATCATCCTTTCTTCCCGCCACTGGGAGAGGACGGTGGAAAGTGGGCAAGTGTAGAGACGAATTATGAAGGCATTAAAGGAGCGCTGGGAAGCCAGACGGAGGGTGCCAAAGCAGCGTTGGGAGGTAATGCTGTGAGAATACTTAATCTGAGTATATGAAGCTCAATGGCATACTTAGCTCTTTCTAGACAACACTGTTTGGAGGGAATGAAAAGAATTGGTATTTTGCACCTTTGCGACAAAACAAAAATAAAACTTGCATTAATAGAAAAGTTCAAAAGATTAGTCGCAATCACCTACATTAAGAGCCAATCAAAGCCTTACTTAAATAAGCTGTCCTAGTGTTGGTATATACGGTCAAGTGTGCATGGCTCACGTGATATAGTACAGCACGGGTCGGTCCGGGTATGCGGCCGCATCGACCCCCCCTATCAACACCACCTTACGTAGTAGACCTTACAGTGCAATCATCCATCCCACTGAATACAACTGGCACTTACGTGATATTACACGTAGTGGTGCCCGTAATCGAAGTGATCCGACACCTAGATTTATGTCATTCAACAGCCTCCATATATTTCTATTCCCTGTTTTTATGTAATGTGGTATTATTGCTGGTTTATCGTCAACCTCTCTTTGCCTGAGAAACGAAAAGTTCCAAGCAATAGATAACAAATTCAGGGCTCCATTATGTCCTAGCACTCGTCTCATATCGCAACACTCCTAAAGAAAAAGAATTAATAAAAATGTTGAAGTATCAGCCAAGTCAAAAGGACCCTGACAGTAAAATTAATCCTCTATGAGAGGTTGCACTCAAGGATTAATAATAGGAAGGGCTTCGAACACGGAATGTAGCCGCGGTATGTGACTAATCTTAATCACTATAGAATTAGTATGACACGACGCGCAAATAGTTTAATTAAACGGGCACTTTTCAGATATGCGGTTGTCAGATTTGAACCTTTTTCTGGATTTCTATACTTACAAACAGGATCTGGATCCATTCCGCACCTAGATTTCTAAGCATCTCTAAACAGCAGCAAATACAAAAGTATGCGAAATTGCGAATTACGAATTGCGAAAGTGAAAGCTATAAAGTAGGCAATACCCAAGGGTTCTTATTAATGATATATATTTGCTTTCTTTAATCACTTGAAAAAAACTTCAGAATATCACGAGATGTGGTTCTCCACATCCATCCAGCAACTCGGATTGCTAATTACAATGCCATTTGTGGCTGCATTTGGGCCCCGAGTTGACTTAGGATATGCTACTTATGAAGGTACATCTTTGTCGAACGGTGTGAGCCAATACCTGGGCATGCGGTACGCCGCTCCACCATTAGGCAACAACCGATTTAGAAAAGCCAAACCACCAATCAAGGAAGCAGGGACAATTTCCGCAAAAGCTGTTTGTTCTCCCCCTTCTCTGTTATGTAGATCTACATTCTGACTGCCGTGAATTTCTAGCACGGTGCCGTTTGTCTTGGTGTCGAAGGTCTTCCGCTCGGTTCTGCCCCAGGCACATTCTCAGAAGACTGCCTCTACGTTGATGTTTATGCCCCCACGGATGCTGTTGCGAGGAAATACAAGCTACCCATCATGCTTTGGATACAAGGCGGTGCATTTGTACAGCTCTTCAACCCAAACTACAATGGCTCAGGTCTTATAACCAGCAGTGGAATGGAGGTGATCGTCGTTACTTTCAACTACCGTGTTGGCCCATACGGCTTCCTCGCTAGTTCTGACCTTGAAAGGGAAGGAAACCTAAATATTGGCCTTCATGACCAGCGCACTGCAATGCGCTGGGTGGTGAATCATATTTCACAGTTTGGCGGCGATCCAAAGAAAATCACCTTATTTGGGACATCTGTTGGTGGTGGTAGCGTATTGCTTCAAACACTCGCATACAACGGTAAACCACCTCCAGAAGATACGGGCTTGTGGCGTGCTGGAATCGCTGCGGCCTCATTTATCCCACCAATTCGAAGAATCAGCGACTTAGATTATCAATATCGTGACTTGTTGACTAGGACTGGCTGCAGGAATCTTTCTTGTCTACGAAGGCTTGAATCAAACTCCATCCAAGCAGCCAATATCGGTACCCCATTTCCGGGTCAACTCTCTGTGCCACTTTTTCCGTACGGGCCGGTTATCGATAGGAAATTGTTCAGTAACACCGCTTCTGCAATGCTAACTGCTGGTGAATATGCTAGAGACAAGCCTCTAATTATTGGTTCCTCCCACACTGAAGGCACGATTTTTGTTCCCCAAGCTAATTCCACCTCATCAATCTTCTCTTTTCTACAAACTCAGTATCCAGATCTTACTAAGACGGATCTAAAGAAAGCAAACGATCTATATCTCGGAGTTCCAACCACCATACCAGGTTCCACAATCCCACAGTCACCACTCTACTACCGTTTAGCAAAGCTATACGGCGATATTGGCTTCTCCTGTCCCGTGCTAGAATTTTCAACAACTTTCAGCAACGCAGGTCTGGCAGCTTACGAGTTTCGTGACGCAATCTCAGATCCGATCGAAGTCGCAGCAGGATATGGCACCCCGCATACTTGGGAGGTACAACCGGTTCCCATAAGTTTTCGCCACTTTACTAGTCCAAATTGAGGTTAGCCAATACCACCTTATACCCCTCCATTCGCTCCTACACTCTCAATTATCCACATTCCTTCAAATCAGAACCTTAATTATGTGTACCCACCCTC
>Ga0247734_1000544_pt1 | contig 32245 bp, 25 predicted proteins | sample UWRJL103311B2_FD_180933 | JGI IMG/M metagenome (GOLD analysis project Ga0247734, IMG submission 180933) | Plant litter microbial communities from Arlington Agricultural Research Station in Wisconsin, United States - UWRJ-L103-311B-2 | ecosystem: Environmental > Terrestrial > Plant litter >...
TCTCTCCGGTAGTGGGTGTAATGGGCGACTCCGTTGGAATCCGCAACATAGGATCGAAAGTTGAGATCCCGGTGGATTGGCTTATCCTGGCCGGCAATCTGGAGGGAGACCATTGGTGCATCGCTCCAGTCTACGGATGCCGTTATATCCCCAACCACGATGTCTTTGCGCGTGGCTATGGTTTTTGAGGAGACCTTGTTCGCCCCAAAATTAGACGACGGTGGTATGGCGCTTGGATGAGGAGGCAGCGGGTGGGTTTTGGAGGAGAAGGTGGTTCGGAATAGTCCTGGGCGCAGTGCTTGGAATGTGAATAAGAAGGGCGACTCGGCATCGTTTGATCTCAAGCTTAAGTCGGTTGAGATCTGGGGGATGGCCTCCGAATACCCATTTTCCTGCACCACCTCGTAGCTTCGTGGGACATATTCATGCTGAGGCATATTTACGGATTGATGAGATGGGAATGGGATGGGATGGGATGGGAATGGGATACGAGTGAAGGTCGGTCGGTCTATGTTTTCAATTCGGGTGAGAATCAAAAATTGGCAATGCGGAGGACATAGTTGCTGTTGCTATCAGCTTCATATATATATTTACGGGGACCAAATCGACTTCTCCGAGAGCCGCTGGGGGCGTGGGGTGGGGTTTGAGGGGGGGAAGGGGGAAAAGTAAGAACATTAAGTCGTGGCCGGGGTAAAGTGGAGTTGGTAAGGGCATCAGGTGATTACTAGTCAGTTGTGAATCCCCTCAATTGGAGTTGGACTGGACCTGGAACTACTCTGCTTGCTCCGGGTGTGTTTACCTCGTACGTTAAAATAGTAACAAGCGAGTGTTAATGAGTCCCGAGCTAAGTCACATAGATGCTTGGGGAGAGGGGGCGTCGGAAATCCGATCCAAGTCCGAGTGGCTAGTCCGGATTGGGTTAATTTACCGAACTCGCCAAGCTCCCCCTGACTCGGTAGTCGGTTAAGCGAGGACGTCGGGTCGGTAAACAGCGGGCCTTAATTCCCCCAAAGCAAATCAAAGCAAAGAGCTCCCGCATAATAGTCGTCCCCAGGGGCTTCCTTTCCTCCTCCCACGCTCTCACTCACTACTTACTCACTCAGCCTTGAGGCTTCAGCCTTCAGCATTTACCCTTCACCACCCAAACATCCATCCCCACCCAACACCCCCATCCCATACAATCATCAATCATTTCCGAACTCCGAGCGCGCTACTAGTTGCACGCCCGACGCTTCCCCAATTTCCCCCGTTTCCCCATTCCGGGGACCCTTGGACTACCCCAGACCACATCCATTGCAGACATGCATGTGCCGATCAAGGATTTCTATAAGATCCGTCATGTACTCCCTCCTACATGAGTTTTCTTTTCGTTGATCATCGGTTGCAAACTACCTGGTTGGGTCTTTTCTGAGTGCATGACCATCAGCATCAGCATCAGCTTCATCATCTTCTGTTTCGACCATCGAAACGGTTAACCATCAGCGGTCAACGGTCAACGAAGAATACCACCAAGCTCAACTACATTACATTACATTGCACTTGCACATACTACGACGACTTGGGTAATTCACGCCTTCAAAAAACGTCAACATGCTCTCCAAATCCACCCCGGAGTCCTTGAGCCATGAGGAGAATGTGGGAAATGTGGAAAGCCCTGAAAAGCTTGCAACACGCGCCCATGGAAAGGACAAGGCCGCGGTCCTGCTGGAAAATGCCGGCGAAACCATCGTGGTGACGCCCGAAGAGAACAAGCGTATTTTGAGGAAGATTGATTTGACCATCCTCCCCATCATGCTGGCGGTCTATTTCCTGCAAGCTCTCGACAAGGCCACCCTCGCATATGCGAGTGTCTTCGGCCTGGTCAAAGATGCGAACCTTGGCCCGCAAGACTACTCGTGGCTAGGATCCATTGTCTACATTGCTCAACTCGTCCTCCAGCCGATCATCGCATACTTCTTGGTCAAGCTTCCCACGGGAAAGTTCGCCGCCACGATGGTACTCTGCTGGGGTATCGTATTGAGTTTTATGGCTGTTGCAAAGGATTTCAAAGGGTTGCTTGTAACACGTTTCTTTTTAGGTGCCTTCGAGGCTTCGGTTGGTAAGTTCACCATGCTGATGCAGGAGACTTTTGGTCTAGAGCAGAGCTGACATCTCTACTAGCGCCTACTTTCGTGGCTATATCAACCATGTGGTATAGACGTAACGAACAAACCAACAGAAATGCCGCTTGGTATTCGATGAATGGAATAACCGGTATGGTTGGAAGTCTCATTGCCTATGGCTTGGGCCACATCCATTCAGAGAAGCTGTTCTCTTATCAGGTATGTACCCGCTTCACGGCTTCCTAATCTAGTCTTGAATTAACGTTTTGTAGATCATTTTCTTGACATGTGGTTTGGTGACTGTGGTGACATCGGTTGCTGTTTTGTAAGTCTTCCCGTTATACTTTCAAGCACTTCGTCCTAACTTGCACAGTTGGTTCATGCCAGATTCCCCTGTAGAGGCAAAGTTCCTCACCGAACATGATAAGCTTCTTGCTGTCGAACGTCTCCGCGCAAACCAGCAGGGAGTCGTCTCAACTGAATGGAAATGGGAACATGTTATTGAATCTCTTCTGGACCTGAAGACTTGGTTTTGGTTTTCCTTGATCTTCTGCATCTCTATTCCCTCAGGTGGCATCACAACATTCGGTCCCTTGATTGTCAAGTCTTTCGGTTTCGACTCCTTCAAGACGATTCTCCTCAACATTCCATTCGGTGCTGTCCAGATCTTCGCCACAATGGGCGGTGCATGGTTGGCAACACGCATAGGGCGGAAAGGACCACCTTTGATACTTTTGTGTATACCCCCAATTATTGGGTGTGTCATGCTTCTCACCATCTCGCATACCCCGTCTCATCGCGCTCCGCTTCTCGTAGGATACTACTTGATATCCTTTTATCCAGGAATCACCCCTCTGATCTACTCCTGGTCATCCCAAAACACGGCTGGTGAAACAAAGAAAAAGACGACCACCGCTGTGATCTTCATTGGCCAGAGCGCCGGCAACATTATTGGTCCCCATCTCTATACCACCGCTGAGGCCCCCAAATACACCCGTGGTCTCGTGTCCAATCTGTGCCTCTTCGTCATCCTGATGATTCTCGTCGTCTTGACTACTCTTTACCTAATGTTGCTGAACAAGAAGCATGCCAAGGTCAGAGCGGAGATGGGCAAGTCTGCGGTCAGAATCGATCGATCCATGATGGATGTCCAGGAAGCTGAGGCTAGTGAGAGCGGCGTCGAGCAGGAGCGAGGCTTTGATGATGAGACGGATACGAAGAATGAGGATTTCATCTATGTGTATTAGAGTTGCACTAAATAATTACATATCTCAAAGATTAATTTCTAAACTAATCAATCCACCTCCTGTAACGGACAAGAAAGTTTTTTGGTGACATAGTTATGTTAAGATGTGGTATGGGTGCCCATTAAAAGCGCCAGAAATCGCAGGGTGCCAGCTCCAATCTCAGTTTAAAATGCTTCTAAAATAAGTACACTTGGAAAGATAAATAAGATAAACAAGCTATATATTTTTTCATTCAAAATCTACTACGATGCGTCACCCATAAAACTCACAGACCAACCAATTGACGAGCCAGCAAACCGATCCCAATCAATGACATGCATTATCGTTCACTCGAGCAAAACCTCATACTCAAAAGGCTCAGACCTCAATTCATATTCCGGCAGCGTAGCCGGTCCACAGCTCCCCGTGCCTAGCCCATGATGTGCCCAATCCAGCCTGACAACCGTCTCCCTCCGCTTCAGCTTGTGTAATTCATACGGATGCGTCGCTTTGTCCAGATCCGCCGTGCGGTAATGCATCGCGGTGAAGCTGGCCTCTTTCAAATCACCAAAATGCGCTTTCAATGCCGGTTTGTTGTGCGTTTCGGCTGGCGGCGGCGAGAAGGCAACCCAGCGCACATCCGTGCGATTCGATGTCTCTTGTGGGAACTCGTAGTCGACGAAAAGCTTGTCGATGGCGAGACTGTAATTCCCGAACCTTTGCGAGAGCTTTTTGTCACGGTATGATTCGCCCGGTCCGCGGCCGAACCAACTTGCAGTGCCGATGTTGTTGAGTGATAACGTGAGCCCGATTCTCGCAAAGGTTTTAGGCAGGAAGTTGCCTCTTGGCGTTCCTTTGACTTTGATGCTTAGCTGGTTGGCTGTGAATGTGTATACAAATGTGGTGTCGACACTCCATTCCAAGACTGGTGGTGCGATGCGGGATGTGACTTCTATAGTGACTTGTTCTGGTGTCTCTGACCATGTGACATTTTTGATATGACATTGGGTCTGGTTTAGTCGGTTGCCAATCCAATCTTGACCGAAGCGAGAGGGAGCATCGTTGTCGGTGACCGCACGGTAGAAGTCGAGGACAGGAGGTGTATGAATAAGTTCTGTGCTGTTATTTTGCCATGAGACAAGTGTTCCATGTAAAACATTAAATCTCCAAGTTGTCTCTGAACCAGCAATTTGCAGGATGTGAGACGATATTTGGTTTAGTTTTGGCCTAAAGTCCGGTGCTGGCATCTGCTTTATAAGTTCGAGTGATCGGGGTGCGACGAGCTGGATTTGGCCATCTGCGACTTCATGATGTGCTTTTGCCCAGCGTGTTGATTCCTTGAGTCGGAAGACGAGCTCTAAGTAACATTCCGTAGGAGGGATACTTTTTGTATGCAGACCTTCAATCTTCAGCACGGCCTTTCTTCCCGGTTTGATTCCTGTTAAGGTAAGTTGGTATGTTGGGGAATTCTAACACCTGCAAAGGATTGAGCATACCTTTAGGAATCTCAACCATCTTCCCGGGCTCTCTGTGTCCATCTGTGATGAGCTCCCAGTAGCAAACCAAATGATCTAAAGTGACATGATCATATCTATTAATCACAGTGATCGTTTCGTTGTCCCCACTAATGACCTGCACCGGCTCGATAGCTTTGCGGTATTCTGTCAATCCTGGCGTGGGTCTGTGATCCGAAAAACATAAGCCATCCATAACAAAGTGACCATCGTTTGGTTCGTCACCAAAGTCGCCTCCATAGCCATAATACTTCTCCCCATTCAATGTTTTCGTCGTTAGTCCCTGGTACTTTATTAGATAATCTGAGAATTTGAGAGTTGAGCTCAACGCACATGATTTGCCCATTCCCATATAAATCCGCCCATTAACCTTGGGTACTTGTAAAAAGCCTCGACATATTCCTTGAGAGCTCCAGGACCATTTCCCATAGCATGTCCATATTCGCACCTAAATTGATGAGTTAGCTCTGTGCCAGATAATAAAGACCAAGAATTCTGCCTCTTGATATTGTTCTGTGGAGGATACGATATCTCGGTTGCACTAACAGTGGAGTTTCGGGCATCAATTTCGGAATGATAACTCACATCACTAATGGCTTATCCCATGTCTCAGCTTTCGCAAATTTAATAATATTCTCACAAGATGTATACATTCGGCTAAAGATATCAACAGTCTGTGCCTCTTGATCGGCCTCATAATGAACAAGTCTGGTTGGATCATAGGCTTTAATGAAATCATACACTTGAATTTTATCAGCATTTGCCATAGAAGAGCTATGTATTACTCACTGGCTTGATGGTTCCTCCCATAGAAAGCCTCATTCCCCAACGACCACATAATCACACTTGGATGGTTCTTGTCTCTCATCACCGCTTGTCGAGCCCGATCAACATAAGCTTTCTCCCATAGAGGGTTATCCGAGACCCAGCTTGCCGGGTCTCCGCCAATCTCACCAAAACCATGGCATTCAAGATCACACTCGTCAAGAACCCAGAAACCTAGCTCATCTGCTAGGTCATACAACCGTGTATCATTAATGTAATGAGATGTGCGTATAGCATTTATGTTGTGGGCCTTCATGAGGAGTAAGTCTTTCTTCAGAAATTCGTAAGGAACAGCTCGACCAGAATCAGGATGGTGTTCATGACGATTGACACCGCGGAATATTGTCGGTTTACCGTTAACTAAGAATACGCCATTCCTGAGCTCGGAGTTTCGGAAGCCAACCTGTTGTTCAACAGTGCAGGAATCCCCGACTGACAACGTCAGCTGATATAGATATGGTGTTTCTGCGGTCCATTTGTGAGGATTCTTGATCGGAATACTGAAGGTGTGTATGGGATCAGCAGTCGCAGCTAGAATTGGTATGACAGGTGTTCCCTTATGGTCTGTGAATCGAACAACAACCGGGGTTTTGACATTGACATCAACTTTGATAGAAAGGATAGCATTTTTGTAGGCTTTATCTAGATGGGTTTGGATCTGGAAGTCCTCAATATGGATCTTAGGAAATGCGAGTAAGTAGACGTCACGAAAGATACCACTAAGCCACCATTGATCCTATAAGCCATGTGAGTGCTGCTTCGGCTACATTTCGGCAATTTCACTCACTTGATCTTCAATGTAGCTTCCATCTGAGTACTGATATACTTGCACGGCTAGGGTGTTTTCCTCATCTTGGTTGACAAATTTAGTGACATCGAATTCAGAAGGGTTTCTAGATCCTTGAGAATACCCAATCTCGCTGCCATTCACCCAGACATGAAAAGCAGAGTCAACACCCTCGAACCTTAGTCTGAGTTGGTGCATGTTGAAATTATTCGGTACCCTGAACTTTCTCACATGACATCCACATTCATTGACACCATATGGAACTTTCCCAGGATCTACCGGAAAAGGATAGTTTACATTCGTATATCTGTCTCGTCAGCAGTGCTCTGCTCAGTGTACGTTGATCACTCACTGGGGACCTCTGCCATGGCCTTGTAATTGCCACATCCCGGGAACATTGATATCGCTCCATTTGGTCGTATTGTAGCTTGGATCAAAGAAATCGGGAGGAGCCTCAAAGGGACTCTTACTCAAATTGAATTTCCAGGTTCCGGAAAGGCACAACGCTTTAGATTTCGATACATTACGAGTGAGTGCATCTTCAACAGAATCATAAACGAAAAACGACGCCCTAGGCGACAATGTATTTCTATGAATAATTTCTAAGTTGGACCAATCCGGGAGCTTGACTGGAAATGATTTGGTTTTACTTGCTGATAAATTACCTTGGATCCTGACAGGAACCACCGAAGCGATTGGTTGTTGTCTAAGATTGATATGTACAAAGTCGCCGGTTTCAGCAGATGGCTCTTCGCTCCAGATTTCCTTGGTCTGGTCGTCCATGGGCTAGAATTCGGTCCGTGCGAACACGTACTGTAAGGAGGCTGAGGTTTACCTGCTTCAAAGGTTAAGTGTTGTGCTACAGGCGAAGGCGAAGGAGGAGGAGGAGAGTTGCCCGGGGTTAGGTTACACCCCATGTAACTCAGCCCCTCTTTATTCAAGCAGTCGAGGATTGTCACGTGTATTTGCTCTCGCTTCCCCCATTGGCTACCTCGTACAGTTCAAGTGGACCACCAGAAACCATCCCCTGCGTCCCTATGGTTCCGATGGTCTTACTTTTGAAGCATGAGAATAACGAGATCAACTAGGAAATGGAATACAGGGTGTGATTGATTAATTGACATAATCACGTTGAAGTGTGGGCAGGTTTCCCTTTTAATTGGTCCCATCGTTAAGTTTAGAGGCAGACTAATAAGAGTTACGAAGAAGCTCTCGGCACCACGCCAAGATATAGTGAGTAAAACATCAATAGCGCTTGCCAAATATCCTTCAATAATCTTACTTCACCTGTGATATTGCGTATTCATACCTAGTTCTCTTACGCGTTATGATCCCTCTTACTCCTTTCGGTCTATTAGGGGGCCTTGCTCTCTGTATAAATTATGGCAGCGACCCCATCTACTGTCTTCTGTTCATCTACTTCAATCATTACAATTACAAAAGTTCAAGAGGATAATTGCGAGCTATGATTTCCACTTCACCTTATCAACGAAGCTCCATCTTGCTTCTGGGGTTTCTAAATCTTCGGACCATAATAGCACAAAGCACAAATACCCAAGTAACATATGATGAAGTACGGCCATAAATACTATCTCAGTTCTCATTTCCATTTTAAAGGCTTGTTAGCTTACCAATATTTCTGCGCAGATTATTCCTTCAACAGGTCTTAGGTGGCAACCTTGTTACGGCAATTATGAATGCGCCAAGCTCGAGGTATGGATTAGCCTATTACCTTAGCTCAAAATGAGTATAGAAATAACAATGATTCTTTAGGTTCCATTGGATTACTCTCAGCCAAATGGAACTCGAGCATCAATACCTCTTATCAAAATTCCAGCCCAACTAAATGGGACTGACGGCAAATATCAAGGCATGATATTAATGAATCCAGGTATGGTTTTCAGTACATTATCACCAGATAAATACTGATTATTTCAGGCGGACCTGGTGGATCGGGAATCAGCTTCATGCTAGATTCTGGTTACTCCACCTTATTCCCCGTAGTTCCAAAGACCTACGATCTTGTTTCCTGGGACCCACGAGGAATGGGTTATAGCACGCCATATGCAGATTGTGGATTACAAAAACTTTTTCAAAAGTCAAAACGTGCATATGGACTATCTGGGCCGGACGTTTCAGACAAATACTACGAAAATGTGTTTCAAACGGCTGCTGCTGTCGGTAAACTATGCCAAGCTAATATTGGTGGAGTCGATCAAGCTGGACCTCACATGTCGACGCCTGTTGTCGTAAGAGACATGATCAGTATCCTGGATGCTTTCGCTGAGACTGAGCAAGGCAAGAGCGTAGATTCCCCTAAAGATATAAACTATTGGGGTTTTAGCTATGGCAGTGTTCTAGGGCAAACCTTTGCTTCAATGTTTCCAGATCGAGTAGGACGTTTTGCAATGGACGGAATTGAAGATCCCGAGGATTATTACAACGCGGACGGATTCGATATAGTATACAATGTTGACGCGGTGTTCGACTTGTTTTTCGAATATTGTTTTCAGGCTGGTCCTGCTTTGTGTACTTTCCACATAGGCACTAGCTCAAAGGATATCAAGAGACGCTTCCTGGATCTGTTTGCAAACTTTCAGGTTGGACAAGCTTATGCAAAGAAATGGGATAATTCAACATTGCTCGATGATTCGTTGGGTTCAATCATGTCAATCATTCGACCAATGACTTACACCCCTGTTACCGGGTTCCCCAAATTAGCGCAAACACTGATCGCCTATGAGAACGCTCTCAAGAACTTAACATTAGACAACATTGAGGCCGCAGGTCAGATTGCTGCTCCGGTACAAGCTGATATCCCAGGGCATAAGCCCGATCTAAGTGAATGGACCTTCGCCGTCCTTTGCCCAGATAGCGGAAACCGCTTACTCGATAAGACATTAGACGACTATCGTCTGAGCAATAAGAAAATAGCTGAGCAATCTTACATTGGCCATGTTGGAATTAGCTCGATCAAGATATTTTGTTCTGGGTGGTCTATTGAGGCGAAGGAGAAATTTACAGGTGCGCTTTGTATCAATATTTACATATGTATGAAGCTAACATTATACAGGTACTTTTGGAGCTGCTACGAAAAACCCCATACTATTTATTAGCAATACAGTAGATCCTGCTACTCCCATTGAAAAGTCAGTCTTTCCTTTCGGGTTCTAATATTCTGATACCAACAGCACATACAGTAGCTACAGATGGGTCCCGCACTACAAAGACGCACAACTCTTAACCATCGATACACCCGGGGTATGATATTTCTACCGCATCCACTAATGGCCAAGCTAACCTACATGCAGCATTGTTCTTTTGTCGCGAACAACTCCTGTGCTAACGCGAAGATATATAACTTCTTCAAGACTGGTCAATTACCAGGAAGGGATAATTTCTGTAGCGCAGAGGTTGGAGCTTTTGGAGTCACGCTTAAAGATCTGACAAGTCTGCTTCCATCTGCTAATTTTACTGCTCCTACTGGTAATACTACACAGGGTGGAGTGCCTACAAATCCTAATGGAACATCAAATGTGCTTCCAGTAGCGGGAGCGGGAACGGTTCTGGGAAGTGGATTGTCCTCGGAACTTGTGGCAAGCTCACTGTTCATGGCGCTGTTATTACTTTGATGTGAGAAGACGAATTTGGCAGTCATGGGAAGTATAGTCCGGTTTTTGAATTGTGCATTCTTAAATTATTGAGGATGCGTAGAGGGGTGAGTTCGCTTGCCTTAAGAATGTCAAGCTTTTGGTGCCTTAAAAATACTTTAATTTCAACTGTACGTAGCTCAAACAACGGGTTTCAATTACTTAAGACGCTACTCTATCTATTTCCCAAACATGTATGCAGGTGGGATATCTTTGTTGAAGCCAGTAAACTTTGATGTGGTACTGTCGGCAAACATATGAGCTGTTAAAGTCCCTTTATTCCAAGAAGTGAAAATGCTCATTCCGCCTGGTACAAGTCCCTGAGGTGTTGAGTGATTTAATTCGCTTACTGGAGTGCTGTCCGATCCAAATCCTGGAGGAGGTGCAAGACCAGGCGGGGGTCCAGTTGCATTACTGAATGAGCTAACATTTGAACTTGGATATATGTTACTTTGGCTGGAGCGAACGCCGAGAGGATTCTTCGAAAAGCTCAGACGAATCTCCCCTTTGATACTGTTAAAAAGAAGTAGTCCGTATAGCTCGTGGAGTGCTTTTGTGGCAAAAGAAACATCCTCAAATTCAACGAGACATATCGAACCGTTTTGCTTCGTTCTAAAGCATAAGCGTTTGTAGCCTCTCTGCTTAGAGATAATATCTTTTAATTCTTCCTCGGAGGTACCAATAGGAATGTTTCCGATATAAAGAGTGTTGCAAGGCGGGTTCTGTTCCGCAGGATTAATGAATACTAAATTCTGACGCGAAGAATGCTGGTTAGTTTCGGAATCAAGGTCGACGAAATCTATTTGACCAAGATAGTCCCCCCAAACCGAGCTTCGGTTTGGGGGTTGCCGAAGGGATTGACGAAGAGGAGTTTTGAGTTGACGAAGACGAGTTTTGCTCATCATGGGTATCGAAGATGTTTTCCCCAAAGATGGTCCACCTGGTCCAACAAAAGAATTTACCGAAGGTGGCAAACCTGGATGACTGTCAAATACCTCCTCCACAACCAAGCAAGTGTCACTAGCTACTTTTGTATTCCAACCAAACATGTTTGTCGCCTCCAATGCTCCTTCTTTGGAGTTAAAATTCAAGATAGCTGAACGAATATCATGGTCCTCAGACTCTTCAGGTAACAGCACTGTTGCATCAACGAAATCATTCAAACCCTCAGCCATTGAGCGCAATTTATCCTCAGTCATAATCGGATGAAGATGTTTAATCAGAACAGAATAGTGCCTAAGACTGTCTAGCTCCTTAAAGTCGTTCCATTTCATACTTTGTCTGGAAGAGAAGACTGGGGGAGCTTGTTTTCTGACATCGTGCTGGTTGCCAGTGTTGCCGGTTCCTTCTATCGAAGAAAATGATATTGTAGCCTCATCTAATATACCCATGTTGCTTGCCTTAGAATAATATTTGATAAGATTCTCCATCACAGGCTCTGGGTGGGGTAAAGATACATTCTTTGCTCCAAGAGCGTTGCTAATTTGATGAAATGTATTCCGGAGAGGGACTACATAGGCCTCACCAAGCGGATTAGAGGCTATTACATGACCATAGACTTCTAATGTCATCTGATCAACTATCAATGAGCCACAGTCTCCATCAATAACACCTGGACGGATAATGTTAGCTACGATTCTGCTTGAACGATTCGTAACTCACCGCCAGAGTCAGACAAAATTACATTCCACACCTGGCAAAGCTCTTCACCAAGGTTACCTCCAATATAAGAGTTGATGTCGAGAATGACACCTTTTCTTGTTCCGCTTGCACCAGAGATCATGAACACATTAACTTCGCTAGTTTGGGGAGCTTCAGAAATCCCTTTAAGGAACTTAAGCTTTCCAGGATCCTCATCCGAATAGAACGCATTAGGGCGCTCGTAGTATCCATTATCAAACTCAATTAATGCCCAGTCCAGGTACGGCATTGCACTATCTTGCATATGTAATGAATCTACCTTACGGCCATTTATAGACGAGCCACAATGCTCTATCACCCCCTGATCCGTGGCTGATATGTTTTGGGGTCCTCCAGAGGTCGTTGATCCATTATCTGAAACTGACCCGTCATTCTCGATGTCTTGATAGGTCACATCATCAATCCACGGCGAGTCCACTTGATTGTCTTCGCAGCTATCATCATTAGGCAGTATATTTACTCCACTTTCAATGATTGGCTGTACCTCGCCCCTTTGGCTTTTGAACAAATGGTCTACAGTCAAGCCGTATAGATTTGAGTCCACAGTAATAAGGAGTCCCAAAGTCGAAGTACGATCGCCATAACTCACCAATGATCCACACATTGTCAGGTCTGAATTGTTCCTGGTGGCCACTCTCTCCATTGCAGACTTTCGTTTAGTGGGTGTGGTTGCTTCCCGCCAGAAAATGATCTTGAAAGGCGCTATAATAGGAGCAGATTCTTCTGAAGGAGTCTTGCTAGGGGTAAACTGAAATTTGTCCCGCAGTGAATGCTTTATAGGCTGATATTGTCGTCGGATGTGTTTGCTATTTAACAATGACCGTAGATCCTTAAAAAGAACTTCAGCACAAAAGATAATAATCGAGGCAATTGCAGTTGGTGGAGCGCTTCCGCATAAACGTAGCTCATAATTGATCTTCGAAGTGTGATATTTGAGAAACTTATGGGCATCCACAGCCTGTTTGAAGAAATCAATGAGTTGTGGATATCGTTCATGAAATTCCTTGCTGATTCGTGCACGAGGGTAGATATTCTGATCTGTACCAGGTACTTTTCTTGGGTCTCCATAATCTTGAGAGGGTTCTTGGGACTGCTGCACACCAGAGCATGCAGTAAGAATCTGAAGCGCGTTTGGTGTGTCAATCGAGCGAATATCGAGCAAAGAGCTCTGCACGATATGGTTCTTGTGTGATGTAACGATAGCTGGAACAGGATCCTGTGGTGGCTTCGACCTTGGATGAATTTCTGGTGATAAGTTTTGCACAATGGGAGATGCAGCGACGGCCTCGAGAGCATTTGGTGAGGTCATAGGGGGGTGATTGCCTGATATAGAGGAAGGATAAGCTTCTCTTGATTGAATGCCTTCGGGTTCACAATGAACGGTTATTAAGTTTGGTGGGAGGGATTGTGATGTATAGAACTTTGGCTTGACAGCTCTATCGCCTGCAAACGACTCTCGCCAAGCATTGTTGATATTTGACAATGCCGGATTATTGTTTATGGTCTCTCTGAGGTTGAGAGCTCGCTCAGGAAAATCTCTCGTTGTTAGATCTGCTCGTTCTTCGGTGTAGATTTGGTTACTAGGAGGCAGTGGCAGGCGCATGGCGAAGAGAGTTTCAGTATTCATTCTTGTCAAGGGCGTCAAAGTATATGTCACATTAGCTTTAATTCGACTTTTCAGTCACAACAGCAGAATTAATCTTTAGAAACGAAACATTTCAAAGAGCACGACGAGATCATTGACGGTGGGGCAGTGCTGAGAACTCCGCAATGTAAGGCTATGTGGCTTGGGCGGCTATGCTGAAGAGCCCAATCAATTGATGCAGCAGAACCAAAAGAAAGCAAGCTTGATCACCTCACATATCAGTAGACCAGAATCTTTTTTTTAAAATATATTCTTACATCTTGAGGGAATGCACAGTCCAAAATGCGGGCCGCGACTACAAATGAGAAAAGGCTGTTTACGAGAGACCTTTTCAGTGTTGAAGAAAAGTTCCCCTCGTTCGGTACATACTTCAAAATATACGATGCTTTGACCAGCCCCCAATACTCAACAGTTCAGATATATCCATCTGCTTTAACTTCTCATGATGATATTCGGCGATTAGCTCTTGAATTAAGAGTAAACCCGCAAAGCACCCGTGAAGAATTCAAGAATAAAATCTTCAACCCGCCTTCCACAGATCTAGAGACCATAATCGAGCAGGAGCGTGGCATTAATGTGGCCGTACAACTCATGTTGATGATAGATTGTTCTGATAAGGATCGCCATTACGAGGGCTATGAGGTTGGTGGTTTTCGACCAGTTAGCTGGGATAGCTCGGAGCGATTTGCCGATTTTGTTAGAAAGGTCTTTCCAGCCAGGATTCACGATCAGAACAAGGTCCAAACAGCACTAAAAGAGAAGAATGCATTGAAATGTTGGAAGTTAAGGAAGCGTGCACATATCAAGTTTCTCCCAACAGACAATTTAGCAGAGCACCTTCTATATGACCCTCGAGACAATACCGTTCGCCTCTTCCGCCAAACCGCATTTCTAAAGGCTCACCTACGACTTTCTGCCAACCAACCTATAGAACTCGGAATTACTGAAAGCCTTAAAATGTGAGATCTTATTACCTCGAAAAAGAAATACCCTTATGAGCATACCCTAACTTGCATTCATAGGGGGACGTTACCGCCGCAGCTACTTCTAGAGACCTTGCACTCTTTGCAATGTATACTATTTCCTCCAGTAGATGAAAAGTCGTCCCGACTTCTGGAGAACATTATTCAAGATTCGGAAACTAGTTTTGACCCTGATTGCCTTCTTTACGAGGGATACCCCAGACCCGTGCCAGATAATTTTGAATACCATTACTGGGGTAGTCGGCTGGCAAAATTACATCACCTTGTGATGCATCCGAGGTCGAGTCATGTTTTGGGTCAGTGGATACAAAGACATGCGTCGGAGAGGCATGCTTTGTTTATAGCAATCTTATCGCTGGTGCTGTCGGCATTTTTTGGTTTCTTGAGCGTTATTTTAGGAACTTTCCAGGCATGGGTAGCATATAGGGCTTGGAAAGCCCAGTTGAACAGTTCATCAACACCAACTCCCTCATAGACTGATTTTGGACGGATACTCGAAGAAATATAAGCATATAGGGTTAACAGTGGAAAGCTGTGGTGACCCCAAGAAATTATACAACTACAAGTCTGCAGACCCTTTACCTCAAAATTGGAGTTTGGTATTACGTATAAACACATAGCGTTTGAATAGTGTTCTACAGAGTATAATATACCTAGTTTATACTGAAATATGCTACCATATTGACTTTATAAACCTATCTGGTAAGTCTTACTCTTTGTAAGCTGCCTGAGTAATATTGCATATCTTGTTCTCGCAGAGAAAGAATGCAGAAAATTGAAAATCTGCAGGTTTGATAAAGCTTGGGACGAATGGTGTGTAGGAGTCTTCTGAATCTGAGATGAGGGCTTAGGTCAGACCCGTGGAAAAGTATACCATGGAGCAAAAATAAGTCAACAATGAAACCAAACTGGTAGTAAACCGAAATGTGAGCATTCTGCATGATTAGGATTACAAAGAGAAAGGGGCTGCTAAAAGAGAGAAGCTTCTCCCAGAATATCGTGTCCTAAAGGGGAGGGGAGGCGAATGTGGCAAGCGGACAAGCAGGGGTTTTTTTGTGCATAAAGAATAAGTTATGAACGAGCTCGAATACTAGGTTACTCACCCTGTCAACGAGGATTCTATTTTTATGAGAGCAGACAATGTTGAGTTGTGGAAGTAAGTCTGATATAGTTATACATTTAAATCATCTTTTGGAGAAAGTACAAAGGATAGTGTAGAAGATGTAGATAATCCCCAACTGCTAGGTAGTGATTTTTTATCACGTGACTAATAGGCTAATTCCAACTTTTTTATCTACAGTATTGTCAGAGAATTTGAGATCAAGACCCTCGGAAACCTTTAATCAAAGTTTCTTTGAGCGATCCTTTATAGACGTTTGCCGGACTTAGTCCGTCCAGGACGAAGATATGAAATACTTGTTGAGTTAGCAGAGCCTCAGAGGCTCAGCTCGTGTCTGAGCCTCCCCCACCCACTAGCATCTACACTTTTTTTGCTGACTCAAGAAAGGCATCCTCCACAAATCATCAAGGCAGCAGATCTAAGGCGAAGATCTAGAAGCTTAACGGGAGGGCATGTTGCGGATATGGCTGCGGACCACATGCACTCTGCCAGGCAAACGAAACTTGATACAACGGTCCAAGTGGCGGTGATAGGCCGGCACTCGCATGCATGTGGTTCCCCGGATATCCCGCCAACCTACCAATGGCCGGATCACAGCTTCAAATGCTATGGCCACGACGACTGCCACCAAGCAAGCACCCATACCGGTACATACAACTAGCAAGCCCACCTCTAGGCAAACGAGGCTGCATTACTTTGGCGCCCTTCGCTTCCATTCCCTAATCCTCCCCTTTTCGCCTCGCTGATATCTCTCGTGTTTGAGCTTACCAGCGCGGCAAAAGAGTGGCAGACTGGCAGCCACTCACCGAAACTCCTCACCGAGTAAGTCTGCCTATCCCACCGGCCCACCAGCACAACTTTGGCTGCTAGGCAGTGGGGGCTGGCTAGCTATCTTTTGCATTGCGTTGAGATCCCAGGTGCTTCTCCAATCCTTTCTCTCACATTTCCATTCCCTTCCTGTCAGACCGTACTTTCACATATGCATGTCCTACCCCGATCTCGCTACCGTTCCAATCGAACTCAGTAACGAAGTAGCTTGGCATGCGCCTTCACCAGAACCTCGCCTTGCATGATTATTTAAGACTTCTTTTAAACTTCTCACTTTCAATCTTATTCCAGTCAGCACTTTTCAAGCTCTAAAATAAACTCATGTTCACTCGCTATTCGCACATTCACTTGGACAATCATCGGGTAGTCGAAGAAATATCACGCAGCTGCTCAGAACAGTCACATCCCTTATGATACCCATTATTTTATCCCCTTTCAACGCCTTACCACTCCAAATATATTCATTTCAGTATGCTTGAAGAATCTCCTCAAAGCTGGGGCGGGGTACCAGAGCATTCCCAAGTCCTTTTGATACAAGCTGTTCGGTCGCTCGAAGCTGCCTACTTGGCTTATCAAAATATTCTCCGGGCGGCCAAAAACCCATCCACGACCCGCGAATTATTACGATCTGATATATCGACAGTAGACATCAAATTCAAACAAACCTTTTATAGCCTATCGCTTCTTCATATTTTGCTATATAACCAAGATTGTGGGGTTGCTGATGGGGCGTCAATTTGGAAGAACTTCAAAGTAGACTCAGCATCTGTTTCTGAGAAGATTTCAGAAGTGGAATCTCTTGTTTCAGAGATCAAGATTGACGTTCCACCTTCTTACTTTCCTTCAGAGGTCAAGATGGAGGTCAAGGCTGAGGAAAACGCAGAGGCCAAGGCTGACGTAAAGGTAAGTACTGAGGAGATTAAGGCTACATCGGTGGTTGCCACTGAGTTGGAAAAAGCTTCGCCTGAGGTGGAAATAAGTGTATCCCAGACCATTGCACCATATATGCCAGCGGTAAACCTAGCGGTGAGATTAAGAAACTTCCGATCGGTCTTAGAGGAAAGATGCAAAGAGCACGGTTTCAAAGTTGCTATCATCCAGGCTCTTCATGAGCTTGAAAAACTATTCCATATACCACGAGATCCCAGAACCAGCAGCCTTTGGAACATGGACCACCAGCAACAGCGTAAAGAAAAGTTCGAAGGGGCCAACGAGAAATTTGTCTATCGGTGGAAGTGCGAATGCAAATATAGCGACAATACCCCAGTTCCGGCAACAGCAGAGGAAGAAGACCATGCGCATGATGCGTATTGTCCGAGAAATATCAAGAAGGACGAGGCCGAACTCAGTAAGCAATGCAAACTACCGCCAAAAACAAGGGGAAAACGTGTTAACGGGCCTAAAGGAAAGAAATTGAAAGATCCCACTAAGAAAGCCAAGGCGGATGCGATTATCCAGATAACTATGGATCATATCGGTCGCCAGAACATCAAGGACCACTTTTCGTTAATCAAAAATATGATCAGCACCGAGTATCGAAAACCGAAGCCTTGGGAGGGTCGATATTTTGGGATGGTTCTCTCTGGACCAGGAAATACTGGTGAGATTGTATATTCCGAGTGAATTCGTGATTGTTATCTAACATCTTATGGAATAGGCAAGGCCATTTATGCACGGAACTACGCAAAGTACTTGATCGCTTGCGGAGTTGCACACGATACGTTTTATGAAGTTGAGGCTAGTACTATGTTGACAAGACATGAGCCACATCGTACAATGGGATACTACAGCGCAAACGGCGGAGTGCTATTTCGTAAGTTGCTAGAAATTCCGAATTGCAACTTTCTTTTTGGCTATTTCCATATTTAGTGGTCCCGCTGCCCTCTTCGCCTTCTAAGGAGATCTGGGAACGGCTTTGTTAACTGCTTCATCACAACATAAGCAGGCGCTATTACTAGAACTAATATTTGATAGTCAATAATGCTCATGAACTCGTCACCTTCCGAAATAACGAGAAATCGGCACTAGAATACATCCTCACTAAGGTCGCCAAGGCAAAAGGCAAGATAACCCTGATCCTCTCTGGCTATGAAGCAGGAATCAATGCCTTCCTAGCGGACACCAAATACAGAGACTTAGTACCATATATCCTACCATGTCCAGCATTCAAGGAAGAAGAAGTCAAGAGTCTCATTTCCAAAGAAATGATTAACTGGTTTGGTAAAGAAGCTGAGGTAGAGGATGGTTGGGACGGCCTATATATGCGCATCGCTGCTAAGAGGATCGTTGCCAAAGAAAAAGTGAACAGTGAGACAGCACCTGACTTTGGGGAGGCTGTGAATAAACTCATCACAAACATTTGGAACCGACATTATGAACGTTTGACAGAAAAGCCAAAAACAGAGGATGTCAAGGCGGATGAGCCGAAAGGGGATACGCCAGAACATGACGAGTCATCTCAAAAACAAGAAAACTTGTCTAATGAAAGTCCTTCAGAACCGAACCCCCCAGAAAAAGAATTAGGACCAGAAACCCCCAGTGAAATTCCAGATCAGAAAGATCCTATAGATTCTAAGAGAATAGATTCAAAACCTCCAGAAGAAGTGAAATCATCTGATATCACACCTAATGGGCCGACTGATCCACCAGCTGAAGAGAAGAAGTCAGAGGATGAGAAGAAGTCAGAGGATGAGAAAAAGTCTGATTTGCCCTCAAAACTGACGAAAGCAAATACCAAGTTCGTTGGTCCGCATCTCTTTACGAAAGCGGACATACTGGGACCATGTCCTGGCCAAAAGATGCAGGAAAGTGAGTCTTGGAAGAAGCTCCAGACTCTTACTGGACTTGATGATGTCAAGAAAGCACTTCTCCACTTATCTGAACTTGCGCGAACAAATTACGAACGAGAGCTGTTAGAACTACCTCCTATAGATTTTACGTTCAATCGCCTCTTCCTAGGACCCCCTGGAACTGGTAAAACAGTTGTCGCGAAGCTATATGGACAAATACTTGCTGAGATGGGCGTGCTAAGTAAAGGCCATTTAGTGGTGAAGAATGCTACAGCACTGGTAGGCAAGTACATTGGCTGGTCGGAAGATAAAACCAACAAAGCACTCGAAGAAGCCGAAGGAGGTGTTTTAGTAATTGATGAAGCATACACTCTTGGAGGTAGCGATGTTTTCCGCAAAGCCATCATTACCACACTAGTTGGAGGCATCCAAAATGTCCCAGGAGAAGACCGTTGTGTCATTTTAGTGGGATATGAGGACAAGATGAAGCAGATGATCAGTGATTCCAACCCAGGACTGGCAAGGAGATTCCCAATGGAAGACGCATTCATCTTTAAGGATTATACGTTACCGCAACTTGAAAGTATTATGAAAACGAAACTAGAGGAGTATAAGCTTGAGGCCACTCCAGACGCTATCAAAGTTGCCATGGGTGTTCTTGATAAAGCACAAGCGAAGCTCAATTTCGGAAACGGCGGTGAAGTCGAAAATCTTAGTAGGTGTCTCTTATATATATCACCAATAATCTTAAATACCTTACTAATACATGTCTTAGTCACACGAGCCAAATCGAATTGTCTCGCCCGCTTGATGAAGCTTCCCCTAGAAGAGCGTCCTAAAGTTTGGTCTTTCGAGCCCCAAGATTTCGACCCAGAACACGATCGTGCTGCTAGCGCAACAACTAAATTGAAAGAACTCTTCGCTGACGTCGTGGACTGCGAACCTATAATCTCTAAATTCGAACAATACCAGATTGTCTCCCAGTCCATGAAAGCCCGCGACTTAGACCCTCGGCCCCTCATCCCCACAACATTCGTGTTCAAAGGCCCTCCAGGAACAGGGAAAACGACAACGGCGAGGAAGATTGCGCAGGTTTATTACGATATGGGCTTCTTGGCCGAGGCCGAGGTAGTAGAGTGTACGGTTACAGATCTAATTGGAAGTTATCTTGGACAAACGGGACCCAAGACTATTAAAGCCCTTGAAAGAGGATTGGGAAAGGTATTGTTCATTGATGAAGCTTATAGATTAGCGGAGAGCGCCAGTGGTTCGGGAGGTGGGTATGCAAGGGAAGCAATTTCAGAACTCGTAGATCAGCTTACGAAGCCGAAGTTTTTGGGAAAGATTATTGTTATTTTGGCTGGTTATGAGGATGAGATGAATGCTTTGCTTGCTATGAATCCAGGTCTTGCGTCGAGGTTTAGTGAGGAGGTTAATTTTAAGCTTATCTCACCTAGTGGATGTTTGACTGTGCTTCAGACAAAGTTGAAAGGTCAAGGAATTGCATTCCCGGGTGTTGATAATAAAGAGGGAGCGGAGTTTAAGCAATTGGAGAGATTACTGCGGACGCTTTCTAATACAAAGGGATGGGGAAATGCGCGGGATGTAGAGACGTTAGGGAAAACGATCTCAAGAAAGATTTTCGCGGGTGCGAAAATTGGAGCAGATGGGGGTTTAATCTGTGATGTCACGCTAGCCATGGAGTGTATGGAGGAGTTTTTGAAGGAGAGGAAGAAGAGGAATGGTGAAGGCGACTTCCTGCACTCGTTATATAATTGAGACGATGATGGTGGACACTGAATGACATAGCACAGAAGTTGGGTTGGGATATGCGCCAGACCTTATCGATGTAAATTTATATAGCTATCACGGGGTGCATAGATGGCTTTATTAACGCACCTCATTTATGGAACGGAGAGTTGCACTATATTTCAAATTCTTCGATATTATGGCATTGTCAATCTTGGGCCAGATCTGTGACCTGGCGCGCTCTTTCCCTATTGTGCAGCACAACTTTGTTCTAAAAGCCATACATCTTTGTGTTTAGGTTTAGCGGACCTCCAATGCTGCGGAACAATCAGAATTTTCTCCTCCACCAACCTTCTGACCAGTGTACATGTGCATTGGTAATAATTTTTGTGGCATCAAACAGTACACCTTGTGTCGAGCTGGCCATTTCAAGATATCTTCTATCACTTTTTATTCATGATGCCACTCAAGTATGCATCTCTGGTTCGATCATCTAGATCGTATATGCAGGATGAACTATTCAACCAATTGCACAGAGCTAATACACATTTGGTAAGAGAGTAACACGCAGGTACTTGCTTTAGGGGCGGATCGTACGGATGGAGTGTAGAGGGGAAAGAGGATCAAAGAGGACTTTCAAGGATAAGAGCCGTCGATACTGGTAGTGAATTCGATCAATATGCTTGAGTGACGACGTGTTGGAGCAGAGACCCGTTATCTTGCCGTACTGCATTACGGATCTGTGTGTAACGTGCAGCTCGTGGTGGCTTGCATTGGTCTATTGGGTCGATTCGGGGCGAGCGGGGATCTCTTTTTTTCAAAAGAAAATAAAACAATGAAAGACGGTAGCATACTGTCAAGGTTCTTATTGGCTGATGTTTAACGGCTCCTGTTGGGATTCTAAGACTCAGACAAGAGTTCTAATCACTTGTGAGAAACTCTGATTGCCCTTCCGGGGCACTGAATTGTTGGCTGATATTATGTGTTAGGATTGATGGTTCAGTTTATTGCACTCAACCACCGCTTCACTTCCTTCCCTTCAAAAGCTGTTGGATTTCTTAGATATATAACCACTTTATATACCGATGTAGCACGTTGAGTGACATCATTGCCCTTGTTTAGGTTTCGATCAAAGCATGTTCATTCAGCATAAAACACATCAATTGCATTCTTATTATTATGACAGTGATTGGGAAGTTGATATATGACAGGAAGGAGCCACCCGAGCCGAGTGGATTATGACTGGCTACACACACCTGTTGTCTGTCGCACCAACTCGGCCATGACGGGTCACCACATTCTAGAGAAGACGAATACGCTCAGCAAGACGAAGAAATCATATAAGTCTCCCTGTCCCTTTTCTATCACCACATATTTTCGAAAAGATTCAGCAATGCGCTTCCTAATACCCCTTGTCCTTGGGCTTCCATTGTTAGCTTCAGCAGAGGTGACCCGTTGCGGAACCAGAAACCCGAGTTCGAAGCTGCAAAGGATTCATGTAGCCCAAGCAAAGGCCGATGCTGCAAACCGGTTCAACGACAAGGAAAGTATCTATCCTAGAGTCCCCATCAACACGTTCGTGCATATAATTAGCAAGGGCCCTACAGAGGAAGGAGCCACTCCACAACAGCAGATTATTGATCAGGTACGCTGCTCATCAGTTCGCAAAAAGTTCCTATAGCTGATAAAACGTCGGCTAGATCACTGTTCTCAATTGCGAATACAAGAAAACCGGGTTCACATTCCTTCTCAGAAATATTACGCGAATCGTAAAGCCAGAATGGTCTCCAATCTATCCAGACTCCAACCAAGAATTAACAGTCAAGTCGGCTCTTCGCCAAGGAAAATATACTGATCTGAATGTATGCCATATAGTTATCTCTCCATACTTAACATTGCTTCTAACCCAAGATCAGGTTTACATAGATGAAATTGGAGGAGGATTGGGGGGAATTCTCGGCTACTCGTAAAATCAACATGTCTCTTCTCAACTAATGCTAATAGTGACAGAACATTCCCAGATTACCTAGACACCCAAGTCTTAAATCTAGACGGCGTTGTCGTTAATCCTGGCACCCTACCCAATGGAACAATCCCACAGTATAACTTGGGCATTACATTGGTGCATGAGATTGGTCATTGGCTAGGACTTCTTCATACTTTCCAAGAACCTGATGGGCCATTTATTAACTTTGGCACTGGGTGCACTGGAGATGGTGACTATGTATATGATACTCCCGCTGAGCAGTCACCCGCTTTTGGATGTCAAGAGGTATTATCATCTTCCACATTTTGATAACGATCAGCTCCCATGAATACTAATGACTTGCATGATTCAGGGACGGGATACTTGCCAAGGAGCAGAGTCGTTGTCTAGAGAAGGGCTTGATCCCATCCATAATTACATGGATTACTCAGATGATTGTAAGTTTTCATCTATGCCAATAAACAATGACGCTAATATTTATGATTCAAGCTTGTTTAAATACTTTCTCAAGGGGTCAAATCATTCGTATGCATGTGCTTTATAAGCAACTTCGGGTTGATGCCAATTTGTCAAGTTGAGAAGGCAAGCTAGGTTCACCAGGAGGTGAGGGACTAAATCGCTAGAAAATTACCAGCTATGGATGGTGGGGCTTTAACGAAGGGCGAAGAAAACATGCAGGTATAAAACCTCCTCAACATTGTTTGGGTCACTTACATTTCATTTGGATGGTAGTCTCCTTTCGACTTTTTGCATCGAACGTGGGCACTTTTGATAGTGAAGCCTCCAATATACATTTTATCAAGCTCTCCTATCTAATTGAGGTTCACAAATTAGTTGAGCTTCACTTGTGATGACAACCATTATAACAAGCTGATAAGCATAGATTTGGTATCATGTATTACTGTTTAGAAAGTATCTTGTAATGTCACCATTGTCGGCAGTCATCACAATATATCGTTATCTCCCACATCCAAAATACGGGGTAAACCCAATTCAACCAGGCTTGAAAGGGCTTTGATTTATCGAATGAACTCAGCTGAATACTGTTCAATATGCCCCTTGGACAGATGTTCCAAGCAGTTTTACTTACAACCTAGTTAAGTCTACCTAAGACGCAATCAATAACCGATGTTTGAACGCGTGATAATACAATGATGCCGATGAAAACTTTTCTCGCATCACGAATGATATTTGATACAAGCTCGCTTCCTTTCACGGTAATCAAATCATCTCTTCATTTTAAAAGTCCTGATCCAAAAGTTGTACCCGAGCTGATATTTTTCACTCCCAGCAATTTCCCAACTAGTCATTAGGCTATACCTGTAGCTTAACGACAGAAATCCCGAAATATTGAACTGATAATTAAGTGACATAGAATTGGAGGCTTTCGGCGGCTAACATAATACTACTAACTTCTAAGTAAATATTTTAAACGAGAATACCTGTATTTTATATTTGCATGGTATAATCGAAAGCTGTTAAATTTCTTTTTAGAAAAAAGAAAGTCATATGCATGTTTAGAAATCATTCTTGTTAATATCAAAGATAAACACCTGGTATCAGGATTTTGGAACATCGTAAAATAGGTTATATCTTATTTCATTGGTTATCTAGGCTTGATTTATGTGATAGTTACTCTTAAAAAAGGGGTGAGCTATAGTAAGTGGCTAAGGTAAAAAGAAAAGTACTTGTAACTCCGAACCAGTGCTATACAACCAATGGAAATTAGGCTTGTCAAAATCGCATTCAGATTTTCAGGCACTAAAGCTCCTTGGTAAAACGAATTTTCTTTGAATGAGCGCAGCAGCTGGTTTTATAGGTAGCAAATTATCAGGTAGTAGTTATAAAACACAACCGCCCTCTCAACTATTGAAAACATATATCATTACAAACAACATTAGATACAAAACAAAATGAGTGCAAATCTCGGCATAGCATGTCATTAATCATTCTTCATTCTTCATCATTCCTTCATTCATAGCAGGTTCATGTAATGTCAGAGTTCCAGCCCAGTCTTGTAGCACTAACTTTTACCAGCTATATGAACCTCGTGCTGACTAAATCCCACTCCTCCTCTAGTGAAGCAAACTCCTTGCTCGTCAGCGTCCATTCCCGCACCAAAGTTGGAGTGGCGACTGCGCCATACTTGACTACAAGTGCCATACAAGCCATTATGCTAGCATATAGTGTTGGATCACTTCGAGCTCTAAAATAGCTTACCTCTCCCATGGCCATGACACCTTTACCGTCGTTGGTTCTTGCGTGAACATTGGCACCGTTCTCAAGTAATACTCTTGTAGCAATCTTGCGTCCAAGGCGGACGGCAATATGAAGCGCTGTCTCTCCTTGTCGATTTCGACGGGTTATAATGGCCATGCTGTGAGGATTTGTTATTAAATAGCGGAACAATCGAGCAAGAGTCTTGTCGTCTTCGCCATCATGTCTGTATTTCACAAATGCTATTAGAACCGTATCCCCATTCTTGTCGTAATGATTGGCATCTACGCCCCTCTTTAACAATTTATGCACCAGTTCGTATAGTAGACTGAGTCCCGTAGATGAGTCTTCCTTGTTAGCTGGCTTCCGCTTACGCTTTTGGTTGCAATTCATAGGAAGCAATGCTCTTGCAAGACAATGCAGTCCATTGCGGCCCTGAAAGTCTTCAATATCCGGATCTTCAATAGCCAGTCTAGCAGTTTTCATGATTCCAGCATGGTACCAGCTGGGCTCCGCTGATTGGGATGCAGGCGAAGCCAAAACAGCGGAGTCAACCCTAGGACATTCGTGTGCTTCTAGCTCTGAGAGGTGTGAAACTTCTGTATGCAAGTCCGTCTGATATGAACGACAAAAGGTTGACATCAGGCCAAAAGCATCCCTTGACGGCCGTGGTTGTGCATTCAGAAACCCGAGGGTTGAAAACTGCATCCAGAAAAGGGTTTGAGTAACCTTTTTTAGTGCGCGGATAAGCATGTGATAGAAATTTTGTCCAAAGAGATCATGATCATGATACCTGATATCAAACCGGTTTAGATTCCGAATTAACGTCATTAGTGAAGCCGGATCTTCGGCTAGTTGAGTAACGGTGCCGGGAGCTAGAACATGCAAAAAATTCTGTCCAGCAGTGTTTTTCACGTTGCCATTTACACCCTTTTCTAACGCCTCAATAATCAGGTCCCAATCGGCACCCCTTGCAGCAAGCACATGGAGAATGCTGTTGCCAAATGCATCTCTTAAATGAAAATAAGAATCTTTGAACGCCGGAGGTCCATGCCTGAGAGGCCAGACAAAGCCATCCGGGAACACCCAGCGATGTCGCAAAGGGTAATCTTGCAGACACCAACACTGCTTGGAATCGTGGGTCTTCATGCCTGTGATACATAGTCCTTGCTTCTGGAGGTGTTCATCAAGCATGAGAATTGAGCTCGGTAAAATTAGTGTAGCTTTTTGCGTACCATAAGCATTGGCTTCCTGCCCAACAGTCCCATCGCCGAATACAGACGCATATTCTTCGTTGAGGGAATGAGGGCAAGCTAGTCCGCGTCCAGTAGTCGTTGCTGCTGACGAGTTCGAAATCGAATGGACTTTAATCAGGCGGGCAATTGTCTTGACATGAATACTTGAGTACTGGGAGAGTCTTGCTTTCAAACTGCTTGTACTGATATATGTTGTAGCGCTTATTCTCCCTCCCACTGGTATTTCGGCATCGCTCTGAGGGACAACTTTTGATGGGGATCCGACTTGATCATCACCATCATCAATATGACGAGAAGGAGCTTGGTTCTGAAATTGCAATGCCTGCCATGCATGATTGGCTTCTGCCACAAATCCTCCTTCTCTTCCCGTCACCCGAAGTGGTTGTTGTGGTGAATTCGGGAAAAGGTCCTCGAAGGGGTTTTCGGAAAACACGGGTAGCGGGGCTTTGTGAAGATCGTGGGGCCGGATATTGGGAGGAAGTTGCGGAAGTGAGCGCCACGGGGCGGCCATTCCTTTCTGTTCACGTTTAAGTTTTCGCTCCATCTTGCTTTCCTCGAGTCCCACCATTCTCTGTTCCATCTCTTCTCGAGTTTTTGGTCGTAGCCATCGAGGCTCCTTATCCAACAGTACATTTATGCTTTTGGCAGTTGACTCGGGCCTGGGCAAGGTTCATTTGTTAGTATTTCTATAATAAACATATCGGGGAGTACTTCAACTGACCCAGGTTTCCAGCCACTTTCGTTATCTTTTAAAGCTTGACATATATCTTTCGGTGGAAGGTTCGTGTATAGATACAGTCTTGCAAGCTTCCGCTTTCTCGAGTCCGTCCATCCGTTAGGTCGGCCTGTTTTCTTACCATTCACAATGCTCCAATTCGAGCTGTTCAATGTTGTACTTGGAGATGAGTTATCCAAATGGTGGAGCAATGTAGAGATGGTCACACTGGTTTCAGTTTGAGCCTTCATAGCTGCCAGGCAATTCAAGGAGTACGGTGTTGTTTAACCCAGAAACTGTTCGGGAGGGCGCTTTGCAGTTCGTGCTGCGTTATAAAAAAAACAACCTTCTCGAGAGCACGACTTGCTCTGTACTGGCACTGATAAAACATAGTTTACTGGAAATAAGGAACATTTTCCGATCCCTCTGTGCCCCATGCCGCTTTTCTTAGCAAAAGATATGTTGCGACCTCGCGGCTGCAAGATGGACTCCATACCGCCAAGTATGCTCGAAATATTGCCAGCTAAGAATCAAACTGTAAAAACACTAATGCGCATTGAGACTAGAGGGATGGAACGAGCCGTTGAGGTCTCTAATCCAATGAAAGAATGAGATGCATGCCACTCGAATCCTCTTATTTCGACCCAAAGTTGCGAGATCTGTGGAATCCTTGTTGAAAGTAAGCACTAGAAGTGCTCGAGGCGCAGAACCCTAGTAGGTGTTAGGACCCCAGTAGGCGTCAGCCCTTCTTTTTGCGTCATCCTTGAAACACAGCTAACGATTATCTTTTCCGCAAGAGGCGTTATATCTTTACACTTGAGATCAGGTGGGCATGTGAGGATTAATGAGAATCGCTCACCGAGTACCGTAACGGTATTATATCTCGATTGTAGCGTCAAATTTATTGCCCGATTGTTTATAAAACTTATGCATAGCGTAACTATATGCTTCATATGTCTCTGACTCCATATGACTCTGATTCCATTTTTAAAAATTCATGGCTTATGCCAAAATTATGTGCTCAGTCTTATTACTTGAGAGTTTGAGTTTGAGTCTGTATATTGTGGTACTTCCTACGTAGTTGATGAATTCTAGGATGAGATGATTTCACAGCCTTTAAGTGCGGTTCATCCTGTACGACTAATATCTTTTTAAGAAATCCTTCCACTCTTCTCCCGGGATACGATAGCTTGGCGCTATATATTATTTCATTTGGCAGCATATACATTCAGCCACGCAGGATCAATTCTTACACTTCGGTCTTCCTTCATTTTTACAGTTCGCTTCTCTGCTGCTTAATCTGCACATTTATATCACGGCATGATGCTTTGACTTTACGATTACTACATAGGATCGGGGAGTCAAAAGCTGGAAAACTTGATCCTTCATTTTACAGTTATGGCACCGGATCGGAAACTTATAAATTTGGAATCTAAATCAATCCACGGCCCCTTATAGTCCTATCTAAGCTTTCGACAGCAACACAAATACATCCGATTTCTTTCGGATGGTTTGGTTTTCTAAATCTCTTTCGGAACTTCGAAATCCCACGGTCAATACATCCTTCCCGTCAAGAAATTATTACGGTGTTTCAGATTTAAAATCTTTTTGCCTAGTAAGTAGTTGGAAGGTACATGTACAAACTTGAATCTAACTGCTCACATACATTCGGAAGTATTCAGTTTTCAGTATGGCTTCTCTACTTCACTTCAAAACGTACGTTGAGAACTATTCCACACTAATTATGATATCGTCGCTTGGCTCTAATTCCAACTTTGAGTACTCCAGCCCTGAAAGGCTCACGCTAATGGACTCTCAGCAGCAGCCGCTCACCAAACACAACCTCTCTAAGATTCGTGAAGGTCCATCAAACATCACAGCATATGTTTCTCGTTACGAGAGCAGCGAACGGAGGACAGTGGGGTTGTCTACACCGCAACACGGGGAAGATGTGACACATCAAGTGGCGAATTGGGACCAGAACTGGAAGAGTGCTGGTGGGAAATGAATCAATTCGGAAATTCGGAACATGTACTGTTCTTCTATGTGCTCTTCAAAGACTTGTACAACTCTTCATAGCTGTTGATTTAGTGGCGTGGAGGCAAATGCTCCTCTGAATCAAGCGAGTTCTTTTTAGAAAGGAAAGGTATGACTCATAACTCATGAACTTAGCGCTGTTTAACTCTTTGTCATTCTCTTTTTGTTCCTATTTATTTGATTGAATCAGCTTACATATTTCTATTAGTACTGCAAGGAAGACTGCCTCCAAAACCTATTTAATTTTAATATTTATAGAAAGGTCAAAAGCCTTGCACCAAGAGTTTTGCAAGGACTAGAGCCAGCTGCTGACTTTTATTCATACGTATATATTTCTGCCTAAAATATACTAAGTACAATTACAATTACAGATTTATAATAAACTTTCCTCCTATCAGGTCTCAGAATATGCCATTAGAGTTTTCTTTTAAGTCTAAATAGTCTTGTCTTCTAGTTGTTTGAGTATTAAATGAGAACGATACAGTTTATTTCTATAAGTAGTAAATGAAAAATTACTCTTGGCCTATCTTTCCTTTGTAGATAATTGAGGTTTAGTAAGACATATAGTAAAGAGTCAATTCTCACGTTTGCTGGTGGTTCAAATGAGATGTTTTGTGTGACATATAATTCACGTTTCTCGGCCACTTCTTTCTGGAAGTCCAGAGTAAATGATTTCTTAATTGGTGGGGAATTTTGATAACCAAATGAAATCATTGAGATATCAATTTATACATATTATAGATGACATAATAAGGAAAATATTTCCCCCGTTCTATCAGCAAAGACAATCACGTCGTATGCTAGAGAGCAACACATACGAAACGATGGGTCTACCTAGACATATTATGAAGCAAATAGTTTACATATCCATTGTATACCAGGTAAGCCTGACCTCTGAGGGGCTGGTGGGCAGGGAGCTAGCGAATGATACGAGACTTCTGCTTTTTCTTTAAAAGATGATGTTGTCAAGCAAGCTCCATAACATTCTCTGGACTGAAAAGCAACCAACAGCTTAGAGTTATGTCTAGAATATAGCTCAGATTCTGTACTAGGCAATAAAAGTCTTAAATCTCAGGCACTCAACAAATCACCATAATCATATACCTAAGCTTCAGAGTGCTGTGTGTCAGTATACCTACTGTTTCAGAGTTTCTACCCATATAAAAAGCGGATCATTACTTAGAGTATATTATGTTCCCTTTGGCTAAGAGTTCTATTGTTTAATAGTTAAAATTCCAAAAGCCACCCACAAGACAGTTTGCCTTCATTTTGGTTATAGATCAGGCTACATGAATCTCTAAAAGATATATTCTCGCTTGTTTCACTCAGTTTGATGAACAGTGAGAAGGTTGACAGCTGATAAAGAAGCTTAATCCTCCTAAATAGTCTGAGGCATTGTGACAGTGAGCTTTGATATCGCAAATGTCCCTTTGCTTCAGCTTTGACTCCTTCCTGTTAAAACTCTACCTTGTTTACATTCACTATTTGTTAGCCTACTAGAAATGACATAACTTACAGCCTTATCGTTCTACTTTTTAAAACGCCTGCCTGCTGTGTCTTACCAGGAACGTTCTTTTTCTTTTTGTGATTACTCGATCATTATTCTGCTTTACGTATCTCAATCTTTAACAAAAGCCACACAACAATCAACCACAAATAACAACAAGGTATGCAAATCCACTCTCAATTTTGTTTCTATGCTTCCCTACTAAATCATTCTCTCATAGAACCTGCATTTATGTGGATATTTGAGGAGGTAAACATCGCTTGTTTTCGGCTAAATTAACTACCCCTTTTGTTCGGAGTTAACAGTTAACAGTACCCACCCTGTTAACACCGAAACCACCATGTCCATGCCAATTGATATTCCAAGACGCAACAAAAAGACCCCATCACCACCGCCAAATCCACGCAACCTACCAGAAGGCCTTCACTCCTTGAGGCACCATATTACCATCCCAAATACCCCGATTTATCGATTTTCAGAATGGATGAATTCGCCCAGTCGCGAGGAGACGACGACCTCTTCAGCGACGACTTCGAACCCGCAACAACCCCCACAATCGTTGAAGACACCTCGTCGCAAGTCGAGTACCCCAGCCTACAAGTGGAACCACTTCAACATTCTGGAGGAATTGACGGAGATGGAAAAGCACGGTCCAATCAAAACCACAGAGGAGACCGGAAAGAAGACCGAGGTCGAGGGCGCGGAAGAGCAAACCACCGCGGAAGAGGTGGAGCAGGACAACACAAAAGTGAAGGGAGAGGAGGGCAAGGTGGCCAGAGTTTCGAATCAAATGGATTAGCCGCGTCAAGATTCGCACCTCAAGCTCCTGCGCAAGCCAATACAGACTCGCGATCTCTGCAGGTAGCTACCGATACCTCGAATACTGACACTAATATACCTGGAAGCAATGCATCAGCTAATGTACAAACACCTCTGGACCCAACCGCGTCAGCTTTCTCTGCCCCAGACACACCTACGATACCTCCTAAACAGACTTCCGAACAAGCAGAGGCCTCAGAACCTTCCACATCCACACAACCTCCAACAATTCCCCAACAACCCCGCACAACCGCTGTCCGAGGCGACCGATCTGCAACAGGTGGCCCCCCAGTAACAAAACTCACTGAAGCTCAGCTCACCGAAAAGATGGCCAAAATGGCAATCCTCAATGCGCAAAAAGCTGAACGGTTCCGCCTCTCAGAAGCCGATTCTGCAGCTTTCTTACAACAAGAAGCTGAACTCGCGAAGAAACGCGTAGAGGAACAGAAAAATGCAAGAGCAATGGATATGGAGCGTGCTAAGAACCGAGAGAGGAAGTTAAAGGCCCAGGGAGGGAGAGAATGGGATAGTGAGAAGCAAGAGAGCGACTTGGTGGATAGGACGAGAGCTAGAACGAGTGAATATGTGAGGGGGAATCATGGTGGTGTTATTAGAGGAGGTTTAGCTGGGAGTCGGTATGCCACCGCCGACGACACCAATGACTCTGAGAGTGGCACGAACCGTGAGCATGCAAATGGACGACAACGTGATTTTGAGCCCAGAGGTCGAGGGCGAGGAGGTCGCGGTAGGGGCGGCGGACGTGGCGGGAAAACTACTGCTCCGAGCGT
>Ga0247734_1000545_pt1 | contig 32239 bp, 27 predicted proteins | sample UWRJL103311B2_FD_180933 | JGI IMG/M metagenome (GOLD analysis project Ga0247734, IMG submission 180933) | Plant litter microbial communities from Arlington Agricultural Research Station in Wisconsin, United States - UWRJ-L103-311B-2 | ecosystem: Environmental > Terrestrial > Plant litter >...
ATAAATTCGTCTTTTTTATGATTAAAAGGTATTAATTTAGTTATTCCGAATACATAGGCCCTGGAATGGTCAGGAGAACCAATAAAATCCCGGTAATTGTAAGAATTATCATTGAGCGCATATTCAAAGTAAACTTCTGCATGAGCTTTTTGAAAGATCCATCTTGCATACATTCCAAGACGCTGGTCACGGGCAAAGGGATCTCCCTCTACCCCCGTTGTTTTTTTCTGTACCGGGAAGAAAAATGGAAAATAGTCTTTAAAACTGTTCACATCAGACTGATAGGCAACGAAGTCCCTGGTAAATCCTATAAATAATCCAGGTACCCATTTTGGTTGATAACTGATATTAAAACCACTTAAATACCTTGTGTCCGGATTGTAAGGTATGAAAACACCAGCTCCTGTGGACAAGGTAGTTTGAGCCAAAGGAGTAAAACCCGAACCTTCAAGTCTGCCAGCTATGATTTGAGCTTCAAATGACCCTATAGGAGTCTTTATCGGCTTTACCGTATTCAGCGTTAAATGTTTAAATCCAGCTGCGTTATTAGTGAACATCAGTGCATTTTGTACGCCCGGTCCCCACCATATATTCTCATTTGACAAGCCGATTGACGCCGGTCCGAATGTTAGTCTGATACTGCTCTGACCCCAGTTGATCTTGCTATAGCTTTTATTACCGAAACGTTCAGGATCGTCAATCAGATTATAGAAATTATAGTAACCCTGGAGTTCTTCATCAGAACGCCCGCTCGTAAAAAATCCATTAAATGATTTATTCTGTGCATACACAAATTCAGGTCTTAACTGAATACTAAGAGGCCCAAGCTTTACAAAAACTCCACCGCTAAGCATTGTCTGATATCCCCTCGCAGGGATCATACTTCCGTCATTCCAACCATACGGATGATCAGAATTATATTGTTGCTGCCATGAAAAGGGTAAAATCTGAAACTCACCTTTACCTTTCAGAAATCTGACAGGCCCGGAACTTTTAAAATAACCATCGTTATTAAGCGTACTATCAGGGTCGAAAACGTTATTTACTTTAAAAGATGCAGATGGAAAAAGAGGGCGAACGGAGAAAGATATACTGGAATCCAATTCTCCCAGAAGTTGTTTACGCCGGTAATATTCTTCTAAACCAACCGTGCCTACAGGCAGTGACTGTGCTGCCGTCTGTTTGTAAAGGCCACACACCAAAAAAATTACGATTATCTTAAAGTATATTTTGTTCATATCTTAATATTAAAAACGATAAGTTAATCCGGCCTGCATTTGCAAATTAAATGCATCCTTTCCACTTATATTCACATCATCATTTGGTCCCTGAAAAAGGTACCATTGATAATTCAAAGAATTCACTCCCATCAGCTTGGCATTAAAAATGAAATTTTTATAATTCCATTCCCCATTAAATGCCACACTCAGATCTGTCCAATGACGCCGGGCGTCCCGGTCTGTTTCATATGCATAATAATAGAAATCGTTGTTATGCACATAACGTTCAAGTTGTATCCCCAGGCGTTTTAGCCCTTTTACCCAGCTTACATCTACCGTCTGCGAATTCCCTCCCGGGCCTATTCCTGCTCCAAGCACTTCGCCTCTATTTGTATAACCCTGTCTTACATATTTATTCACATACCAGCTATCAGCATTACGGATATCGGTTGGATTGGTTTCCTGTAGCTGGGTGGCTTCAATGCTAACGATCACGTTCTCATTTCTGCTTTTATTGAATGGAAGCATTTTTCGCATACCAAAAATATATGCCCTGTTACGGGCCGCATCCAGCAGCTGGCTGCGTGTATCTCCTGTACTGTTATTCTTACCATATTCGAAGTAAATTTCGGCATGTTCCTCAGGCCACAGCCAGCGCATAAATACAGAGCTTCTGTTATCCCTTTTATTATCAAGAGCCCCATCTACACCAAGCTTGTTGGAAGACGAGAAAAAAGGCAGATAGTCACCAAATTTAGAAAGATCATTATGATAAAGCTGGGAGCTTCGGGTTAAACCAAAAAACAGCCCTGGTACCCATTTAGGTTGCCAGGTTACGGCCAGGCCTGATAGATATCTCCAGTTATCCGGTTTAGGAACATATAACGAGCTCCCGAAATAATCCCATTCCGGCTCTAATACCCCGTAACCGGAATTTTCCAGTTTACCGGCAATTATTTGCGCCTCAAAAGACCCGATAGCTGTCTTAACCGGCTTCCTTGTATTCAGGGTTAAATGTTTAAATCCAGGTGCTGAATTGCTCATTAATAAAGAGTTTCGCATACCAGGACCCCACCATAGGTTTTCAGTTGATAAACCAAAGGAAACATCTTTGTAATTCAACCGGATACTGCTTTGGCCCCAATATGCTTTTGATATTTCATTATTGCCAAACCGGGCAGGTAAATCGATATTGTTATAGAAATCGTAATATCTGGCAACGATGATCCCATAAGTTGCAGGATTGAAAGTATCAAACTTTCCATTGACAGCAAGATCTACCTCGGGTCTGAATTGTATACTTAACATTCCATATTCCAGATAAACTCCGGCACTCAATAATGTCTGAAAGCCTTTAGCAGGTATCATTGCACCATCATTCCATCCATATGGATGATGTGAATTAATTTGGGTCTGTACGTTTAAAGGCAACAAGCTAACGTTGAGTTTGCCATTTTTAGACCTGTATACACCTGGTGTATTGATCAGATTATAGCGTTTTTCGGTGCTATCCTGGTAAAACACATCTTTTGCCCCGAAACTTAGTTTAGGCAAAATAGGCCGTATCATGAATGAAACAGAGGAATCTGCCTGCCCTAAAAGCTGTGCTCTACGGTAGTAATCCTCTAACGCTACCGATCCCACAGGTAAACTTTGTGCAGATAACCTATCCTGAAAACAGATAAGTAATATAAACGCAAGGATAGTTTTTGTAATCTTCATCGATAGATTCATCATTAATTGACGTTAATGGCTTTAACTTTAATATTGTCAACTGACCAACTCTCATCACACTTTGGATCGGCAGCATATGCCTGCTTCAGCTTGTCCAGGCAACGAATTGTAATACCCGTTCCAGAGTGGCTTATACTTTTATGGATCTTATATAATGTAGTGCCATTTGGCTTTCCGGCCTGACTGCAAAAACCAGGCAGGTCTGTGCGGGAGGCCCCGCTCTTAGGGTTATAACTCTGAACCGGATAATCTGCAGGATAGGACTGCGGAGGACAAAAATTGCCAGGCACACAATCAAAATTAGCAAAGGTAGTATTGATATAAATCCTGTTATCAACTGACATCTGCCAGATATCAGGGCCATCAATCTGATCATTAGCTGATTGAACTCCTTCCCAGCTGTCATGAATATACAAATCAAATGTAATGTCTATAATGTCATGAGCAGGCAGGTCAACAATAGAAAGCGCAAACTCACCATTATTATAATTTCCCAAAACCTTCGACCCGTTAAACTGAGAGATAGTTCCATTTGCAATTTTAGTTAAGTCTCCGCTCTCGAAATCATTACTGTAAACTTCTGCTTCGCTATCTGTACTTTTAGCACAGGAGTTGATCAAAAAAAACAAAAGGAAGAGTGGCAATATAAATTTATTCATATGTCAATTTTAAAGCAGAACTATATACATGCGCAAAGATAAGTATAATTTGCAGCCAAAATCTTAATGGTCCAGTAGTTTTGATGATCCTTCTACAGAGAATCTTATAACTATAAAGATTATTGCACTTGAAAATAACAATATCAAAAGCACAAAAAGTGAATTGGATGCCCAATTTATAATTAATGCATTGACTAGCAGCTGCACTAAAGCATAAATCATGGCAACCATTAAATGTGAGAGTTTTCTTTCGTTGGCAAGATATTGATAAAAGTGACTTCTATGCGCCTCCTGAATACGTTCGTGCCGTAAAATCCGGAAACCAATAGTGGTGGCTGTATCTAAACCATACATAAGAAGGAGCAGGATATAGTTAAAATTCTCAGTTACGATGATCAGTTTCAACATTAAAAATAAAATTATAAAGGCTATCCCTACGCTCCCTACATCCCCAGCAAAACATTTTGCTTTTTTTCTGAAATTGAAAAAATTAAATACCATTACGGAAATGACGGAAGTGGCGATCAGGTTAGAATCTACAAAATCAATGACAAATAAATTAACATACAGTAATGTACAGAGCGTGATAAAAGCATAGGAACCTGTTATACCGTTAATCCCGTCCATAAAATTCACGGCATTGATACTTCCTATTACCATGAATAAAGCAAGAAATACCCAATAAACAGGTAGGGAGAAAAGATCCAATTGATATAACATCAGCATCACTGCCAATAAATGAATGATGATCCTTAATTTGCTACTGACAGGATGAATATCATCCATAAAACTTACTGCTGCTATCAGAACCAATCCTAAAAGGAAATATCCATAGTGTATACCAAAGAATGCGGGATAAAACAACAGGGCGATGGTAAATATAATCCCACCTCCCCTCAAAGTTATATCAGTGTGCGAGCTCCTGTGGTTTGGCTGGTCAATGATGTTATAATGACTGGCCACTTTAAAGTAGATAAGCTCAGTTGCAAACAGCAACACACACATAACAAGTAAAGGAATGATAGCCATATTAATTCGGTTGCTGAAAAGATTGAGCTGTTAATTTTAAACCTTCCATGGCTGACAGGGGCAAATTCTTCTTCAGCTGATTTTTAATCTTTTTATTGCTCACAATATAATTCTCAGTTAGCTTATTTAAACGTTCGGTATTGAGCGGCAAATGAAATTTATCTCCAAGTTTAGCCACAAATTTAATCAGCGCCGGAGATATTTTCCATAATGATGGCCTGTAGTTCAGTGATACTGAAAGAATAGATACAACTTCATTAGTTGACAAAGCCTCATCATCTGACACGTTATAAATACCTTGGGTAAAGTCATCCCTTTCAATTATTTCTCTGATGATGAAACACAGGTTCTCTACGCTTAAAAACGATCTTTTATTCTCAAAAGCAGCAAGCGGATAGGGAATACGTTTTTTAATCAAACGATATAACAGGTTTAAGTTGCCTTTATTTCCAACACCGTGGATCATGCAGGGCCTGAGAATATAATAAGATTTACCATCAGGCAATTTTTGGCTCTGAATATATTCTTCTGCCATTAACTTTGACTTACCGTAATGTGTAACAGGATTTGGTATCACATCTTCAGTTAGTACATCCGGCACATCGTCTGCTGCGGCCTTTACCGAACTTATAAATATAAATTTTCTTGCATCTGACTTTACAAATGCATCAAAGAGCTTTTTAGTTAATTCGAAATTCGCTTCATAGTAATCAGAAGGCTGAGAAACATTTTTCAGGTCATGAGCCTTTCCTGAAAGATGGATCACATGATCCGAGTTAATTATGATATCTGCTGATTTATTAAATCTTAGGCTTAAGTTTGAAATGGAAAAATTTCCGCTCAGGTATGAATTTAAATTCTTACCTACAAATCCATTTGCGCCGGTGATTAATATTTCCATCTGACTATAAATTAACTTCAATTTTTTCGTTAAAAACCTCAGCTACCTTCTTTAGGGCCAAAGCGACAACATGGTGCATATCATAATATTTATAATCTGCCAGCCTGCCCCCAAAAATCACATTTTCTTCTTGTTTGGAGAGCATTTTATATTTTTTAAACAGATCATCATTCCTGGTGTCGTTTATAGGATAGTATGGTTCCTCTTTCGGCGTCCAATCCTGAGAATATTCCCTGGTGACAACCGTCTTTTCCTGTTCACCAAATTCAAAATGCTTATGCTCTATAATCCGCGTATAAGGAGTTTCCGAATCGGTATAATTAACCACGGCATTTCCCTGAAAATTCGGTATGTCCATTACCTGATGCTCAAATCTCAGGCTTCGGTATTCTAAAGTGCCAAACTGATAATTATAAAATTCATCAATCATTCCTGTGTAAACAGTTTTCTCTGCTAATTCAGTTAGCTCTGCACGGTGTTTGAAATAATCGGTATCGAGTTTTGTATCAATACCTTCCAACATTTTTGATATAATATTGGTATAACCGCCAATTGGTATTCCCTGGTACTTGTCGTTGAAATAATTATTATTATAGGTAAACCTTACAGGTAATCTTTTAATAATAAAGGCAGGAAGTTCTGTTGCCTTCCGTCCCCATTGTTTTTCAGTGTATTCCTTAATCAGTTTGAGATAAATATCAGTTCCAACCAGTGACAGGGCCTGTTCTTCGAGATTCTGTGGATCGGTTATTCCCAATTCTGACGTTTGCTTATCAATAATCTCCTGCGCTTCAGCAGGAGTTTTAACCTTCCATAGCTGATAAAAGGTATTCATATTAAAAGGAAGATTATATAATTCCCCCTTATAATTGGCCAGAGGAGAATTGGTATATCTGTTGAATTCAGCAAATGAGTTCACATAATCCCATATCTGTTTATTGTTTGTGTGAAAGATATGCGCACCATATTTGTGTACGTTTATTCCTTCCTGATTTTCAGTAAAAATATTGCCTGCTATGTGATTACGTTTATCAACAACAAGGCACTTCATTCCACGCTTTTGTGCTTCGTGTGCAAATACGGCTCCGTAAATTCCCGCCCCTACGATTAAAAAGTCGTACTCTTTTTTCATTTCTTATATTTAAAATAACTGATAACTGCCCAATTTGCAAGGTAATACAAACTTCTTATCATACCCAATTTTTCAATTTCGTACAGGACCTTGAAGTGAGGTTTGATCACTTTTTTCTTTTTTCTGCTTGCAGAGGAATCCAGAATACGGTAGTTGGCAATCACTTCCTTATTGCCATAAGCAACCTTTACCTTCTTCATAATCTCCAGCCAATAGACATAATCATCCCGCAGGTTCTTCATGTCTTCCCTTAAGTACACTTTGCCATATTTCTCTGTATCATACAATCCGGTAAGACAAGATATATAACAAGTTTTTAACATGTCTTTATAGGTAACCTTTTCAGGTACAATAAACGGTCTTAAACACTCCTCAGAATTTTCATCTATGCGGGTGTGAGATGAATAAACAAGCAGAGCTCCCTTTTCCTTCATCAAGCTTAACTGCTTATCCAGGAAATTAGTGTTCCAGGTATCATCAGCATCCAGTAAAGATATATATTGTCCTTTTGCAGCCCTGATCCCATTATTACGCGCAGCTCCGCAACCGGCATTCGGCTGACTTAATAAATGTATCCTGGGGTCTTTTTTTGTATACTCCGTAACTATGGCAGCACCATTGTCTTTCGATCCATCATCAATAACTATCATCTCCCAATTTGTGTAAGACTGACTCAACACCGATTCAATAGTCTGGCTAATAAATCGTTCGCCGTTATACATTGGTGTTATGATAGAAACTAATCCTTTTTCCATTTGATATGCTTTGTGTATTGAAATTTTAATAACTCGTTAAACATGACAAATCTACCAATTAACATTTGGTAAATCGATCTTTTACTTTTTAATCCTTCCGGTGTAAAAGCAGATTGGTGCCTCCTGTACAGTAAAAGGGGCTTATCGTAAAAAAAGACAGACCCGGTGAGTTCGGCAACTAATCCCAGCCACAAATCATGACCTATCTCTTTAGTAGCCGGAAATGGTAATGCATCCAGTAAAAGCTGCTTTCTAAATGCCATACAGGAACCGTAGTAAGTGCTTCTGATTACATTTTTAAGAATACCCTTGCCAGACTTAAAAACGCTAAAGAAAGAGGGATTGATAACTTCTAAATTCTGATTAACAATCATAGAGTTACTCACCACTAAAACATGGGACTGCAAAAGTGCCGTCATCTCCGCATATTTTTCATCTAACCAGATATCATCCTGATCGGACAAGAAAATAAGCTCACCTTTTGCCTGCTTTAATGCATGCTGGAAGTTCTGAATAGGATCCCTGAATAAATTGCCTTCAAATAACCTGATGCGTGAATCACCAATTTTTTTAATCACATCTATGGTTTGATCAGTAGATGAATCATCAGAAATAATGACTTCATCCTCTTCATCTAACTGCTTTAATATTGACTCTAACTGTTCCTTTATAAATTTCTCGCCGTTATAAGTGGCCATACACACTGAAACCTTCATTTATGCTACGAATATATTAGGTAATATAATTTTGAAAAAAAATAGGAACAAAAGAAAAACTTCTAGTCCTTAGCACTAATCCTGCCATTCTTCTAAAAACCGCAAGAAAATACCACCAGCGGTCTGAAAAATTATTTCTATCACAATTTTTTGCCCCCTGGCAAAAGAAAGCAAAGCGATGTTTCAGTTTATCAAAATCCTTTTCAAATCCGGAAAAATCTTGAATACAAATAAGATTAATGACGTGGAAGTTTCCGTACACTTTACTATATCTTTCGACAAACTGGAAATCCGCAAAATCTAGTTTCACCTTCTCATTGTAGCCCCCAACTTCGAAAAAAGCCTTAAGGTTAATCAACATACCGCTATTTACCGGACTATAATCTTCAGCATCCATGTTCCCGCCTGGAATTTCCTTCAACCAATATCCTCTTTTATGAAAATAACGACAAGGGGACATGATCTGATCGGATTTAGTCTTTAAGACAGGAGCAAACAGATTTACTCCGCTATTCTTTTTTACTGCATGCTCGTACGAGTCGATATAGTTGGCCGGAAATTCCGTGTCCTGATCTAGCAATAATATCCATTCTTTGGACTTTGCTTTGGCATAGTTTGCACCAGAATTATACGCCTTACTCACGCCTGCGTTTGACGGATCATGGATATATCTGACATTGAAGTTATGGTACCGGAATTGCTCTTCGTACTTACATTCAGGGCTATTATCATATACAAATAGGTCTATCAAGACAGATTTATCCGATATATAGCTATCCAAAACAACAATACTATGTGAGTTGGTAAAATCCTGACCATATAGAACAATAACGGGTAACACCTTTGATAAAAAACTCATCTGTATTGTGGAATATGTTGATTAAAAATAACTACCTACCAGATCACTATAGTACAACTGTTTATAAAATATTAACATAGCGAATAGAATTGCCAGAATCACAGCAATATATTTGGGATTTAACAAATAGATCACAAATGGCACAACTATGATCTCAACTATCCCAAAGAGCTGGCTTAAACGTCCCGCTAAAACAGGCAAATCGGCAAATGCAATAAAGAAGAAAACAGAAAAGCTATAAATCTTAATGAGAATAGTTGAATATTTATTTTTTTCCTGTAACACCTTCCAATTGAGCAACAATGTAGTTATAATACCCATTCTGAGGAAAAGAAGCGGGTTGATTAATTTGATATCACTGTTAACCCCTTCTTCGAGAAGGGCTTTATAAGCATTCAACTTATCTGAGATAAAACCAAGCCTGACCAACTCAAAAAAGGAAGCCATATTGAAGCCGGCCATTGCAGCAATGAAGGTTGCTCCAATCACAGAGATATATACCCAGGGATGAATCTTTCGGGGGTTTAGGAGGTATACAAATCCAAAAATCATCAGTGAATAGTGGAACAGGCTGCCAATAATTAAAAGGCTCAGGAAAGCCAGAGGTTTACGATCTACTATACTGGGTATAGACAACAAAAGTATAGCAGCAGCTACCCCTACTCTCATCTGAGTCATTTCGTGCAGCAGAAAAAAGGATCCAAAGTATACGATAAGAGATACAGAGTAATACTTGCTTAATTTCAAAAAAGCCCAGCCTTTGAGGCCTATTCCTAATATACTATAAATAATAAATACTCCTATAGGCCCATTGAATATTGCTTTTGAAATTGCAACAAAAAGAAAGTATGTGGGCTCCAAAAATGTAATTGGAATATCTTTGATATCATTATAATAATCAACATAAATAAAATAATCTTTGTTAGATTCTGCCGGTCTGAATGCGGCTATCACCATGAGTACTCCCAAAGAAATCCAATAGGTTAGCTTTTGGATCTTTAAAAAATATCCAATGCTTAGAAATATGATTAAAATGAAGAATACTACGCTATAAAACCACATGTGATATAAGCTACCTATCTTTTAGCAAGTCATCTACCAAATCAATGTATTTTTTACCAAAGGTTGCCGTACGAAACTCTAAATCCTCTTTGAGGGCTTGTTCTTCGGTATACCCATTCGGGACTTCGTCGGAATCAATTATCTGTTTCATTATACGGGCAAGTTCGGCCTCATCTGATGGGTTGAAGTAAATACCCTTTTTAGGATTTTGTTCACGGTGCACTCCGATATCAGAAAGAATAATATTCTGCCCGATACTTTTAGATTCCTCAACGCTTGAACTCCAGCCCTCAAAAAAAGACGGATTGATCACTGCTGCGGCAGACCTGAATAAAACGAGAACGTCTTTATAGGGAATAAGACCCAGCAAAAGAATGGACTCAGTCAGCCCGTTATCAATGACATATGAATTCAATATATTATATGTTTCATTATTTGTTCTGAAGTCATGCATCAGACCTGTTGTAACCAATAATGGATCTAATCCCTGCGCCTTTAATTCCTTTATAGCCTTGAATACTACCAGATGGTTTTTATGACTCCAGAACTGATTTGGAAGATAGAAAAACTTGCGTTTAATTCCATGTTTCCTGAGCGTCTGCTCAATAGCACTTTGGTCGATGGTGTCATCACCTGGCTGTGATACAAATTGAAGGACCTTTGCTTTGTCAAGAAAATCTGGAGCAAAAAGCTTAAAATCTTTCAGTGCGTCATTACTACTTACAACTACGCTATCACTATATTTTACAATACGGTTATAAAGTCCCTCCGTTATTTTCAAGTCTTTTTCCGACCATAACTGAGGGTAGTGTATACATTGAAAATCAGGAATCCAGTTTATTTTTTTTATTGTCTTAAGGTCACTAAAAAAATTAGAATGAGAGATCACATCTATTTTATATTGCGCTAAAAGCCTGACAAGAAAAAAATTCTTCCGAAATAGCTTTTCACCTACTTTTTCAACGAACCAAGGAAGTGAATTTCGATTGAGAAACTTTGTTTTAATGATTGTTGCAAATGGTGAAAATATATCAATATATTCCTGCTCAATGTTTTCTGGCACAAACATAAAAATGTTCAAATCACTCTCTACCGTGGAACAGGCATACATTAAGTTTTTAATGTAATTGATACCCCCTTTATACTCCTTAGGGAAATTTAACAGGAACGCTACGTTAGCCATTGTACATCGTTTTAAAAAATTGGATATAATCTTCCATTCCGCTGACAAAATCAACCTTAGGTACCCAGCCTAATTGTTTCGCCCTGGAAATATCTGCATGGTAAAATCTGGGATCGCCCTCTTTAACGTGTTGGTTAAATTCCAGCTCAACAGCTTTTCCATACAAATTGACAAGGAGCTGCAAAGTATCTTTGACTGTCACCTTCTCTCCACTGCCACAGTTTATGATTTTTACCGTATCTGTCACAGTTTCATCTACAGCTAATAAATAGGTGAGATCTGCGGCATCCTCTACATGTACCCAATCTCGGGTTTCATCGCCAGTGCCAAAGAATTTAGCTGTGCCGGTTGCAGAGGTTATCTTTACACATGCATCCCATAACAATTGCTTCTGCAGGCCGGCGCCATAAATCGAGAAAAACCTGATGATGGAAGTGTTAATACCAAAATTTTTATAATAAGACAGGCATAGCTCTTCGGCAGTCTTTTTATGAAACCCATAGGGCGATACCGGATCGGAAATCTCATCTTCAAAAATAGGTCGGTCTCCTAAACTACCTAAAACCGCCGGACTTGACGGATAAATAAACTGACAATCTTTACACTGGAGACGGATGTATTCTAAAAGCGAAAGGGTACTCTGCACACTTTTTTGGAAATCTTCATAAGGGTTGGCATAAGAAAACCCCACTGAACCGCTTCCGCCGCAGTGTACAATTAAGTCAAATTTTTGATTGAGATTGATCAGTGCTTCAAAGGTAATTGTTGTTTCATACCATCTGTCGAGACCCCACTTGGAATACTCTGATTCATGCCATTTTCCATGACCAATCCCGCTAACATGCCAGTTTTCACTTTTAAATTTCTTCGCAGTATATCTGCCTAAAAATCCGTATGCCCCCGTAATTAATACTCGTTTCATCGCTTTCTTTTAAATTCTTCTGGAATCTCTTTTAATAATTTAGCCGGATTTCCTCCGACAATAGTCCATGGCGCAACATCTTTAGTAACCACGCTAGCTGCGCCAACAATTGCTCCCTCACCTATAGTAACACCTTTTAAAATGTGACAGTTCATTCCTATCCAGGCATTCTTGCAGACTTTAATTGGCTTAGAATTAACGGTACTCCAATTTTTATTTTCTATAAATAACTGACCTGCTCTATAGTCAGCAAGCTGTTGTGTTATATCATTCTCCCGTTCTAGATAATTAATTGAATGTGAATCATGGTCATAAAAATACGAGCCCCAGGCAATGAACACATTGTCTTCGATCTCTATTTTGCTCCGGCAAATAATAGAGCTATCGCCAATAAACACACGGTTCCCGATAGAGACCTCTCCTTGTCCCGACTCAAAAATAATCTTACATTCCAAGGTAGACTCGTTGCCAATAGTTACATATTTTTTATTTGCTACTTTTTTTAAAATCGTTACTCTGAACTTGTGAAACAGATAAGAATTACCAAGTTGTATATTCGATTTTATAGACTTGAGGTGTCTCCGTAAAATAAAATCAAGTACTTTCTTTTTAAGATAAGATATCATTGCAACATTTTCATTAATGGATGAGCTAAAATCAAAATCACTTTTCTCGTTTAATATCAAAAAGGACAAAGTTTAACAAAACAAGAACCAAAGATATAGATTAATAGTAAATGTTAACTTATATAATATTGTTTACCTGGTTATGCGTTTTATATAATTACCGCTCGTTATCAGGTTGCAGCAACCTTGTTAATGCAGGACTTAGATTTATAGAGCAGATAAAATAGACTGGGAGAGCAGACTATAGCTGACGCTAATGGAACAGACCCAATTCCGAAATTTGCATAAAAGAAGTATTTGGCTACTGGTATGATAAGTATTGCAGATATGACAGAAAAGATCACCTGTCCACTAAGATCTTCGAATGCATTGAGAAAAACAGCGCCGACGTAGGAAAATGATTGTATGAAAACCAATAAAACAAAAGGAATAAGTTGTATAAGGCTAACAGAAATTGTTCCTTTTGTCCAAACTGTAATGATGGCAGGTATAAAAAAAATAAGTGCTGCAGTACTCAGAACAAAGACCGCAGATATCGCCAGCAATTGCCGATACATTTTAGTCAGTTTCATCTTGTCCCGTAACGCTTTTGCATGAGAGATTTCGGCCCAAAATACCGATATCAGCACATTGAAAAGCAGCATACCCATCGTAAAAATTTTGTTGACCGTATCAAACTGGGCCACATCTTTTAGCTGGAGATTATTGTAAGTCATTATATTGCCTATGGAGAAAAGCATCAAAGATGAAATTTGCAGAAGAAAGAATTTACCTCCTACCAGCAGTGATCCCTTTGAAGATTTGAAATGACTCAAATCCAGTAATTCCCTCCATCTGAAATTCAAACTATAAAGAGAAACATAGAAAATGCTGAAATTCACCAGCACATACAATACACTATAGACAAAAGCAATGACATAGATATCGGATTTTATCACATGGTATTTAAAGAGAATGATGGTAAGTAGCCACAAAAAAGACTGAGCAAGCAACAAAGAGTTAAAAAGATTGAACTTTTTAAGCCCTTGAATGATGAAATGCCCAACTGTAAACGGAAAGCTCAGAATGACTGGCAGATAAAGGATACATGTTAATAATAAATGTTGCCTGAAAGCCTGAAGAAAAAACAGAGAGAAAACAAATACCACCAGGATCACTATTGTAGACAAAAGGTAAAATTGGATCGTTCCAGCCACGAGGGCCTGTAAACCGGACCGGTCTTCTTCGACAAGAGATTCTGTTACCTTGTTTTTTAAACTGTAACCCGAACCAAAATCGAACAAATTTAACCAGCCCACCAATGCAGTGAGTGTGACCCAAAGTCCATAATCATTTGTCCCTAATATGTGTAGCAATAAAGGCACGGAGAAAAACGATATAAAAGCAGTTCCTACTTTGAATACGATAGATCCAACGATAGACTTTATGACAACTACGTTTAATTTCATTATGTTAAAATTCCCTTCACCAAGCTTAACAGAGTCTTCACGTTAGCATTCCGCGGAAACCTGTTCTCCATAGCAAATTTTAGTCCCCCGAGTCGCCCTTTTCTTTTCTTAATATTTAATACTCCCCCTATTAGATTCCTGGCGTAGACCTCATCCTTAATGTTTTTGACATTCAGGGGGATATGTTGTGCTTTATACAGAATCTCCGCTTCGCTTAAGAGATCATTTTGCCACCTGTCAATTTCTAATAACCAGGCTGCAGTACCTAATGTCAGCGTTGTTGAATTATTTGGCCAGACTCTATAAGCAGCTACTATCTCTGGAATGAATGATACAGTCCCGGTAAGCATACACTGCTGGATCAGCTTGCTGTCTCCAGCAGTAATTTTAAATGATGTATCAAAACACTTATGTTTGATAACAATTGCCTTTTTAAAGAAAAGGCCGGGAAATCTGGCTTCTACTCCATACTTAAATTTTAAATAAGCATATGGAGGGCTTACATTGATTTCTTCCGCTGGTTTCCATACTGAAGTAATCTGATCATTTGCATCAATCTCATTATGGCCAAAAACGAGGACATCATTATCCCTGAACTTTTTCAGGTACATTGCTATTAAGTCAAAGGAATCGGAATAATACAAATCATCGTCCGATGGAATAGTAAACCATTCCGTTTCTACGAGATCAATGCAGTTATTCCAATTTTCCAGGGCCTCTAAAACTTTTGGCGTTTTGAAGAAAGTAAATTCGGGATATTCCTGCTCGAAAACAGCAGGCACACTGGAGCCATTATCGCTTACGATAACACGGATAGACCGTGGTATCGTATCGAGAATTCTTTTCAACATGTCTAGCCTGTTAAACGTAGGGATAACAACGGTCAGATTATGAATAGTAATACCGGAATCCATTAGCCCTTCAAATAATCACCAATTACCTGATGGATGTAATCATAATGTGTTTCATTTAACCCCGGCCATACCCCTAGCCAGAAAGACTGGTTCATAATGGTATCTGTATTGGTCAAATCACCTGAAACTCTGTGATTGATGTTGGCATAAGCCGGCTGACGCAATAAATTGCCACCGAACAACAGCCTGGTACCGATTTTCTTTTCTTCGAGGTGCTGAACGAGCATGTGCCTGTCAGCAGCATCCCCTTCTCTCAGTGTTAAAAGAAAACCAAACCATGAGGGATCACTGTTAGGCGTAGCCTCCGGAAGAATGAAAACATCCTCGAAGTCTTTCATGCGCTTATATAATGCCGCAAAATTTTCCTTACGGCGCTGAACAAAATGGTCCAATTTTTTTAACTGTGATACACCAAATGCAGCTTGCATATCAGTAACTTTCAGGTTAAATCCGATATGTGAATAGGTGTATTTATGATCGTAACCGAATGGAAGTGTACCCAATTGCTGACCAAAACGGCAACCGCAGGTGTTGTCTTTACCAGGTTCACAATAACAGTCCCTGCCCCAATCCCGGAAACTTTCAGCAGATTTGGCCAGGTCCGGATTATTAATGAGTACGGCACCTCCCTCTCCCATGGTGATGTGATGCGCAGGATAAAAAGAAAAAGTAGAGATATCTCCGAAAGTCCCGGTCTTTTTGCCGTTATAGGTAGCGCCTAACGAATCACAATCGTCTTCTACAACCCATAAGTTATATTTTTTTGCAACACGCATCACCTCATCAAGGTCAAAAGGATTACCCAACGAATGGGCAATCATAATAGCCTTTGTTTTGGGTGAAACAGCCGCCTCAATCTGATCTGCTTTAACATTATGCGTAGCAATATCTACATCTATAAAAACGGGAATAGCACCAAACTGAATAAGCGGGTTAATGGTTGTTGGAAAACCCGCTGCAACAGTGATTACTTCATCGCCGGGTTTGACAGCCCTGTCGCCAAGTTTAGGTGAGGTCAGCGCATAAAACGCTACGAGATTGGCAGATGAACCGGAATTTACAAGTAAGGCCTTAGGGGCGCCAAAATACGCCGCGAATTCCTGCTCAAATTGATTTGAAAAACGTCCTGCCGTTAACCAGCCATCTAATGCAGCATCTACTCCTAAAAGAATATCCTCTTCATCCAGTACTTTACCGGTAACAGGGATATAATTTTGCCCGGGTATAATAATTTGGGTAGTTCTTTCTTTCGCAATTTGACGAAGACTATTTTCTAAGTTAGCTTCAGTGATGTTTTTTAACATTGGATAGATAAAATTATATTTTTGTAATTGTCACAATAAATTAGGTGCCTTCCATTTCTATAGGCTGAGCAAAAGGCTCCATTTCAGTAATGGGTTTACCGAAGGCTATCTTCGGATAAGTATTTGTATGAGGATCAATCATCACCTGCAGCAACTGAGGTTTAGTCTCATTTTCTGGACTCCACAACCACTTCACCGCATCTTCAACTTCATCAACCCCCTCTATCGTTTTAGCGTCAATGCCATAGGCAATAGCGACTTTGCTGAAATCAGGTGCATCGTATCCCCAATAGGTTGATTGGTATCTCGACTCAAAATAGCTATCCTGAAATTGCCTGATCATTCCAAGCGTTTTATTATTCAGCACGATTATCTTCACCGGCAAATTGTTCCTCACGATAGTTTGCATCTCCTGGATATTAATCTGCATGCATCCGTCTCCGATCAGTACTACCACTGGCTCTTTACCCAGCGCAATAGTTGCACCAATACCTGCAGGTAGTGAAAAACCCATGGCACCCATACCACCTGACGTAAGGAAAGACTGCCCTTTACTAATTTCCAAGGACTGGGCCGACCACATCTGGTGACTGCCAACATCGGCAAGATATACCTTTGCTTTGGATCCGGCTTTTGAAAGCTGGTGCATAAATACGTTAGGATTGATCCCCACAGGGCTAAGTTCCGTAATATCCGGCCATTGCTTCTTTAATTCGGCGATCCGGGTTATCCAGCTTTCCGGCACCTCAAATTGGTGATCTGATACTGCTTCTTTGAACTGTAGAAAAAAGTCGTTCAAATCTGCGATTACAGGGACGCAGTGCTTTACCCGGTTATTTATTTCACCTGCCTCACAGTCGATGTGATATATTTTTCTGTTTTCTATAAATTTCGTATCAGCGCCGGTTTGCCTGATATCCAGGCGGCTGCCCAGCACGATCAGCAAATCGCATTCACCGAAGGCGATATTAGCCCATCTGTTACCGTAACTGCCAATGAAACCAACTCTCTGCGGATCGTTAAATGCAATAGTATCCAGTCCCAGTAAGGTAGTGATCACAGGCACCTTAACCTGCATGACAAACTCATCAAATTTTGTCTGAGAGCTAGCCGCTTTAATACCCCGTCCCGATAAAATCAGGGGTCTTTTCGCTTTTTGAATGTCTTTCAACATTTCCTCAAAAACCGAGGCCGGAATAACTGGCGGAACAACTTTTTCAGCAACCTTGTTCCCGGGGCTGATCTGTGCACGCTGTACGTCCATCGGAATATCAATCAGCACCGGCCCTGGTCTTCCTTCCAGAGCAATTCTGAAGGCCTCTTCGAATATAAAGGGAAGCTCATCAGGATCAGTGACCTGAAAACAAGCTTTTGTAATTGGCAATGCCATAGCTACTATATCTGTTTCCTGAAAGCCCAACTGCCTGATTGCCCGTTCTCCTTTTTGTTCATGCCGGTTGACCTGCCCTGTAATAAAAACCGCAGGACTAGAATCAAAAAAGCAACTTCCAATTCCTGTGAGCAAATTTGTTGCACCCGGCCCGCTGGTAGCCATTGCTATCCCCGGCAAGCCGGTGATACGACCATAAGCTTCCGCTGCAAAAGCAGCGGCCTGTTCATGGTGCATGGTAACAATTTGTATATCCGTATTTTGATGAAGTGAATCAAGTATATGTGTGATCATTCCACCGGATAGCTCAAAAACACTCTTAATTCCTTTTTTTTCTAAAAAATCAGCAATAAAATCTGATACCTTCATAACAATTTCAATTATTTATATAATACGTTAAGGTATACTGCAAAGCTACACTAAAATCAGTAAATGTTACCTCTCCAATCTGCGCAGTTAATTTACGCATATCACCTTCCATATGCATGGACTGACCAGGCCTGTAACTAAGGGCACCAAAATTGAGCCGAAAGGCAGGGTCGATGAAATCTCTGATCTCTTCGATTAATGACCTTATACTTCTGGATTGAGGAGAAGAAATGTTATAAATCCCCGAGGCAATTGGTGTATTAACAATCTTATACATTAACTCCGAAAAGTCTTTCACATATAAATAGGCATATTTCTGCTCACCAGGTGTAAAATCCATATTTCCACCCTCATTTATCTTCTTTACCAAGGATGGAATCAGCCAGTTGCTGTTTTCCTTTTCTCCGAAGATGGAAAAAATCCTGAGCCAGATCCAATCTATCTGGTTGGCATTGCAAAATGCTTTCAATATTTCCATACAAGCAAGCTTGATACCACCATAAGCATTAAGGGCTTCACTCGGATGATCTTCAGCGATCTTCCCATCGATATTACCATACTCGGCCTGCGAACCGAGAAATATGATCTTTTTGATACCGGCTCCTTTTGCCAGTTCGAGCAGTTTAACGAGAAAAGGGATATTTTTTGACTGTTTTGCCCAATCCTCCCTTTCGCCGGCTTCTACTCCTATCCAGGCGCCATGAATGATCGTGTCGCAACCGGAATTCAGGATTGCCTGCCCGTAATTTCCATCGGAATCAATATCTATCCATTCTACCTGTTCTTCAAATTCCCTGCATCTCCAGGTATCTGATCCCGGACGTTTAAGCCCAATGACAGCAATATGCCTACTGATCAGCTTTTCAGCAATATGCGACCCCAAGAAGCCTGTAATTCCGGTAATAAGGACCTTATGCATGGAGGTAGCTTACAATTTGCATTTCGGTGAACTGATCAATATTTGATCTGTTGCGGGTAAATTCCCTATACCAGTCCATGGTCATTTCTACAGCTTTCGCCGCATTTACTTTAGGCTTCCAGTCCAGTTCAGCCATCGCCTTACTGATATCTAATTTGAGAAGGCCGGCTTCATGTGGCTGGATGCCGGTTTGTTCTACAATATAATCTCCGCTTCCCCAACTACCTATAGCTAATTTTAACATTTCCTCTACAGGAAGCGCATCAGTAGCATAAGGACCAAAGTTATAAGCCTGGCTATAATTGACAGGCTCTACAGCTAATTTCGCACCCAATTGTAAATAGGCAACAACAGGTTCAAGCACATGCTGCCAGGGTCTGACTGAAGAAGGGTTCCTGATAACTACCGGTTCGTTCTTTTGCAGGGCTTTAGCAATATCCGGAATCAGACGATCTTTGGACCAGTCGCCCCCCCCAATTACATTTCCGGCACGACCTACTGCCAATGCTTTTTTATGCGCATCAAAGTTAAGCACGTTGAAGAAGGAGTTGCGATAGGAACTGATGACAAGTTCGGTACAAGCTTTACTTGCACTATATGGGTCGTATCCTCCAAGGCGATCATCCTCACGGTAAGGATATACCCATTCATTATTGTGGTAGACCTTATCTGTGGTAATAAGCACCACTGAACATGGCTTATCAAGTGCCCTGACCCCATCCAAAACATTCGCGGTACCTATTGCATTGACTTCAAAAGTTTCTGATGGTATTTCATAAGATAATCTAACCAGAGGTTGTGCTGCAAGATGAAACAAAAAATCGGGTTGAAAATCAATAATTTCGTTCCTCAGGAATTCACGCTTTCTCAGATCACCGATAACGGAATTGCACAGGTTACTACCGTCAATGAGATGATAGAGATCATTCTCAGTTATTGGATCAAGGGCATACCCCTTAATCTCGGCTCCTAGTAAACTCAATATTTTAAGCATCCAGCTCCCTTTGAAACCCGTATGACCGGTAAGAAAGACTTTTTTTCCGCTATAGCATTGTTTTAATTGTTCCAGCATATTACCATATCTTCCAGGGTGAATGATTCGTATCCCACATTTCGTTCAGATCATGCTTGTCTTTAAGCGTATCCATAGGACGCCAGAAACCATGATGTTTAAATGCATTCATCTCACCAGCCAGGGCTATATTCTGCATGGGTTCCTGTTCCCATACGGTAGCATCACCGTCCTTGATAAAATCGAAAACCTCAGGCTGGCATACCATGTAGCCTCCATTGATCCACGATCCGTCACCCTTAGGTTTCTCCAGGAATGACCTCACCTCGTTCTCGGGAGAAAGATCCAGCGCGCCAAAGCGACCGGAAGGCTGAACAGAGGTAACCGTACAAAGCTTTCCATGACCTTTATGGTATTCAACTAGTTCAGCAATATTTATATCTCCAACACCATCTCCATAGGTAAGCATGAAAGGTTCATTATTTACATATTTCTGAATACGTTTGATTCTACCGCCTGTCATTGAGCCGTCACCAGTGTCAACCAGCGTAATCTTCCAGGGCTCAGCTTCCGATTCATGAACTTCAATGGAATTGTTTTTCAAATCGATAGTAACATCAGATTTATGCAGAAAATAATTAGCAAAATATTCCTTCACTACATAACCTTTATATCCCAGACAAACTACAAAGTCATTGTAGCCATGAGAAGAATAAATTTTCATGATATGCCATAAAATGGGCATACCACCAATTTCGACCATTGGTTTTGGTTTGATAACGGTCTCTTCTGATAAACGGGTTCCAAGCCCCCCGGCCAAAATAACAACTTTCATTTAGTCAATTTTTATAAAAATATTTTCTGAAGCCGGGTAAGAGCAACACAACAAATACTCCTCTGCCTTCAGGTCTTCTCGTTCTTTAGTTAATCCTATCATCTTGGCCCGGCCCTGCTGAACAGTGCCTTTACAGGTACTGCAATTTCCTGTCTGGCAAGAATAAGGTAATTCAATATTCGCATCAAGTGCGGCCTCCAAAATACTTTTCCCTTTTACCACCTCAATTACATGCTCAACGCCCTGGTAATGTAAACGGACGGCTTCGGTTTTGATATCCTCGAAATCGCCCGGATCTTTCACCAGTTCAAAGTCTTCTGAAAAAACCCTTTCATTTTCAAGCCCGGCAGCGCTTAAAGCTGTTTTTACTGACTCCTTGAAGCCGGGTGCACCACAAATATAATTTAAGGTGCTGAGTCCGGGATCTGACTTAAGCAGACCGATCGCCACATCGAAGTCTATCCTGCCCTGAATTACATCAGGAAGTAACTTGGATACGACCGGCTGCGTATGAAAATGTTTTGTGAAAAATCTCTTCGGATGCAGTGCTGAAAGACTATTGATCTGGTCAAGGAAAATTGTACTTTCCTCATTTCGGTTACCATAGAACAAGTGAATTTCAGGTCCTGATTCATCTGCGAGCACAGACTTCGCAATTGAAAACAATGGGGTAATACCACTTCCGGTTCCCCATAAGTTAATTCGGTCAGCAGCAAAAGTGGGTTCATATACAAAATCGCCCATTGGAGGCATCACTTCAATGACGTCCCCAACTTTTACTATATCGTGGATATGATTAGAGACAAGGCCACCGTTAACCCGCTTAATGGTCACTTCCAGCATAGGATCAATAATGGGCGCTGACGAAAACGAATAGGGCCTGATATATCTTCGCCCGTTAATCCGAAAGATTAGCGTAAGATACTGTCCCGCCAGGTACCTAACCTTTCGAAGTCCTGGTTGCTTGAAACAAAGCGTTACCGTATCTGCTGTTTCTTGTTTGATCTCGACAATCGTTAAGGTATATGTAACCATAAGTTAGGAGATAAGAGCTTGAAAGATTCTTCGAAAAGCAAGAAAAAATGTGGTAAGCAGGCCGCCAAGAAGTCCACCGATAATGAATCCTTTCAATTTGCCTAATCCCGTCTTATCGAGAGGGTAAATCGGCTTATCAATTACCTGTATCAGCGGCGTCTCCTTCAACAGGCTGATTTTAGACAACTCCAGGTTCTGAACCAGCTGAGCAAGAATATTCCTGTTGGTTTCTGCACTGAACTGTGAACGCTGCACGGGTGCTGAACGCTGGGCCTGTCTGGTGATGTTCAGGTTTGGTGTAGCGTCTGCAACAGCGGCTGCTGAATAGATTGCCCCATTCATTACAGCCCTCACAGAATCAGTCTTTTTTTGCATAATATAAATGTTTTCAAGTGACTTCTTTGTCTTTGTCTGGACGTAAAAATCATTCACATTTTTTACAATCTGCTCATCAAAGATCTTCGCAAAGACTTCATCATTTGCCTTTACTGCAGCTTCAATCAGACTTAGCTTTTTATCCGGTTTGATTACATTCAAATTGCTTAGATTGATTTCTTTCACGATGTTGCCCAGGATACTGTCGCGCAGACGCCTGGTTTTGGCGTTCATATTCTGCGCATTCGCGGCTGTGTCTGAAAAATCAATTTTATTCAGTTCAGGTGTTTTTTTCCACCGCTCCCTCAGTTTATTATAATCAATGTAGCGCTGCAACAGGGTCTGCTGCTTCCCCTCGATATCCAATTTAGTCAACAGCGTTTTCTCGATCATTGTCCTGGATTTATATAATTCCAGGATATTATCACCTTGAAATATACCGCCGCTGCCGCCGGCAACGTCAATGCCCACCATAGATGCAAGGCCGGCATACTGCCCCATACCTCCACCTTTGTCGGCATCTTCAAGAACGAAAGTTGTTTTAGCCGTATACAGCGGTTTTTTAGACCATGCATACACTAAGCCAATAACCCCGCCGAGTACAGCGAAAAGCAGGATCACTAACCATTTGGACAGAATATAACTGTATAATAACTGAAGTTTAGTAAAAATCTCTTTCACTGATACCTCACCTGTATCATTCTTATAATTGATCTGGTTGTCTTTCATAGGTCCCTGGCAGCTTGTTATTATCTTAATACACTAATTAGTACCGCCGCAACTGTAGCTAAAGCTGAAGTAATACCGACTACACCTGCAACCCCTAATTTTTCCCTTGGAGCTCTTTTTGGAACGAAAATCTCAGCACCCGGCTTCACTTTTGGATAGTTATTAAAAAATAGAAATTTCCTGTTTGCATCTACCGAACCATTTGCATACTGAATATAAGCTCCATTTTTGTTGGCATTATAAGTAAAACCACCTGCACCATTGATATAATCCTTCATGCCCCTACTGCGGTTGTACACGATATTTATCGGCCTGAGAACTTCACCTGTTACTTTTACAGTCTGTAATTGTTTGGGCACACTGATGATATCTCCGTCTTCAAGCAATAGATCATATCTGGACCTGGGCTTTTTCAAGATATTTACAAGATCTATACCCACCAGATCACTTCCAAGGATTTTCACTTCCTGAACCAACTGAGCAGTATCGGTGACATTGTTATCACCTGTGGCCTGCAATCTTTTTAAGTTGGCAAGTTTTTGCATCTCCTCTTTTTGTTTTTCTTTCGCACTCATGGAGGCTGCGCTATTTCCAAATTTCGGCTTAATGATATTACCAAAACGGTCAACAGAATCTTTCTGAACTACTTCTTCCGGCCCTGGACGTCTTAATGAAGCTCCTTCAGCAAAAGACAAAACAGTTAAACCACCAGCTCTCTTGATAACATCCGAGATCCGCTCGTCTTTATTTGTAATGGTATAAATTCCCGGATAAAGTACTTCACCTTCTACCTTCACCTGTTTTTGTGTCTGGTATCCTTCAGCACTTCTAACAGAAACAATATCAAAAGGCTGTAAGATGAAAGTTGAGTCCTGCAATTTCAAATCCCTGGAAATATTAATATTCAATACATCCGCTGTTTTAGCGGATATAGAATTTGCATCTCCATTTTTGATTCTTCTGGCTACCTCGATACGATTTGGCGTGGCTCCTTCTTTAAAACCTCCAGCCATCTGAATTAAGGCTTGAAGATTCATCCCATCCCCATAGTCAAAAGTTCCGGGAAATCTTACTTCACCTTTGATATCCACTTTATATTCATCACGCAGATCAAATATGGAGGAAATGGTAATTTTATCTTCCCTTCTTAATGGAATATCCTGTTCTGTTCCTTTTACGATTTTGTCTACATCAAAAGACAACAGTGCCAGACTATTGTCTGTGTTCAAACGAGAGATATAACCTCTGCTCAAAAAGGCATCTTCTTTCAAACCATCTGCCTTTGCAATCAACTGTTTTAGCGTAAGCCCGTTCTCCAGTTCATACTGCCCCGGACGGAACACTGCACCCTTAATCTCTACGCGATTCGCAAAACGATCCAGAATCGCTTCTACTACATACTTATCGCCATTTAACGGGGTATATTTAATAAAGTTATCAGCGCTGACATCCGTTATGCGTCTTTCCTTATTTGTATTTTGCAGTACCTTAATTTTAGCTGTATACGCTTTATTAGAGAATCCTCCGGAAAAATTGATAACATCCTCAAGGGATTCTGTATTCAATACCTCATAAAGTGCAGGCCGCTTTACTTCGCCAGACATTTCTACACGGGTTTGATAAACCGGGATATTAATTACATCCTGATCCTGTAGCCTGATATTACCTGTTTGGATACCTTTTAAAAGAAAGTTATATACATCAATAGTAGATACTATTTTGTTATTCCTGATTACCTGTATTTTTCTGAATGAGCCATTTTCATTTGGGCCACCTGAAGCATTCAATGCGTTAAAAACTGTGGATAATGATGACAGGGTATATGATCCGGGTTTAACTACTTCACCCAGCAGCGTCACCTTTATACTTCTGATATTACCTATGGTTATTGAGACATTTGAACGTCCGCTCTTTAACGCAGAATAGGTCTTAGACATGGCGGCACGGATCTTTGACGTTGCCTGTTCAATAGATAATCCACCCACCGAAATTAGCCCAACATATTGCAGACGAATAGTTCCTTCAGGGCTTACCTGCAATTTATAATTAGCTTCGTTGTCACCAGTCAGGTCAATTAATAATTGATCATCAGGACCAATAATATAGCTTTTAGGAGTAGCCAGCCTTAAATTGGGCTCAAAAGTAATGTCATTGTTTTTGAACAGTTCAGCCCCGAATATTTTAGGGATTAAATTGCCAAAAGCATCCTTCATTTCTTTTTTGCTTCTTTCGTTCAGATTAATCCTTCCGTTTTTTGAAGTATCAGATGGATTTGTCTGATCAAATCTCCTCCGTGTTGATTGGTCGTTTTGGAATTGCGTACCGTTACCGTTATTGGAATTATCATTATTACCCTTTGAATTCTGGTCATCAGAACTCCCATCTTGTTTTCTGATTTTCTCTACCCTTAGTGCAAGTTTTTGTACCTCTTCCGCTGTCATACCCTGTGCAGCAGCCATTTGTCCCAGCTGCACATCATTATACCCCACAGATTCTGCACGTTGCATCAGCTGACGAACCTGTACATCTGTTAATTCGTCAACTTTTATATCAGAATAATTGGTCTGTGCATTTACGATTTGGCAACTAACTATACTGACAAAAAATAATAATGCAGCAATTGTTCTTTTAAGGTTCATATACATTTGGGTAGTAATATTATTATTATTCGAAATAGTTTAAGGTCTTGAAACCGCCTTCTTTCAAATACTGATCTTTTTTCATCAGGGTTAAATCAGACTGTACCATGTCTTTCACCAGTGACGGTAAATCATATTTTGGTTCCCAGCCCAATTGTGTTTTAGATTTGGTTGGATCTCCCAGTAGCAGATCCACTTCTGTTGGACGGAAATATTTGGCATCTACACGGACCACATCCATTCCGAAATGCAGTGCATCAGTATTCAGGCCTAAACTATTGGCCAGGTCATAATCAATGTCAATGATCACTCCTTTTTCATATTCATCTTTACCACTGAATTCTACCTCGATACCCAGTTCTGCAAAACTCATTTTCACAAAATCACGGACAGTGGTAGTTACACCTGTAGCGATGACATAATCTTCGGCTTTTTCCTGCTGAAGGATTAACCACATTGCTTCGATATAATCTTTTGCGTGTCCCCAATCTCTTTGGGCAGATAAGTTACCCAGATACAAGCATTTCTGCAGGCCAAGTGCAATCTTACATGCTGCCCTGGTAATTTTACGTGTAACAAAAGTTTCTCCGCGCAACGGGCTCTCATGGTTAAACAATATGCCATTACAAGCGAACATATTGTATGCCTCGCGGTAATTTACCGTGATCCAGTAGCCATAGATCTTCGCTACTGCATAAGGAGACCTCGGATAGAAAGGGGTGCTTTCACTTTGAGGAACCGCCTGCACCAAACCGTATAATTCCGAAGTAGATGCCTGATAAATTCTGGTTTTTTTCTCTAATCCCAGGATTCGCACAGCCTCTAACAGTCTTAGTGTTCCAATACCATCGGCATTGGCCGTATACTCGGGCATTTCAAAACTTACCTGAACATGGCTCATTGCTGCCAGGTTATAGATTTCGTCTGGTTGAACTTCCTGTATAATACGGATTAGATTGGTGGAATCAGTTAAATCACCAAAATGCAGTTTAAAATTAACTCCATTTTCATGCTGGTCCTGATACAAATGATCTATCCTTTCAGTGTTAAACAATGAGGATCTGCGTTTTAGGCCATGCACAAAGTACCCTTTTTTCAAAAGGAACTCTGCAAGATAAGCACCATCCTGTCCTGTAACACCTGTAATTAAGGCAACTTTCATTAGGTTAGTAATATTTAATTTTAAAGGCCAAAGATAGATGAATTATTTGATTGTGGAGAAACATCTGACAATTACACTATGCCTATAACTTTTGAAGGCAGCGGTTTAAACTTTCCCTCCAGTACGGAATCTCAATTCCTAATGCTGTCTTGATTTTTGTTTTATCTAAAACGGAGTAATGCGGTCTTTTTGCCTTTGTAACAAACGCAGCTGATGCTACAGGTGAAACCTTCATATCTATTTCTGCAAACTCAAATACAGCCTTCGCAAAATCATACCAGGAAGCTACTCCCTCATTGCTATAGTGATAAAGGCCATACAGCTGAGGATCATTTTCAATGATCTTTAAAATCACAGCTGCAAGATCCATCGCGTAAGTAGGCGTACCTACCTGGTCATAAATCACGGTAAGCTCAGTTCTGCTCTGCGAAAGTTTTAACATCGTTTTCACAAAATTATTTGCCTTCTCTGAATACAACCAGCTGGTCCGGATAATATAATATTCCGTCATAATGGCCGCAATTTCCTGTTCGCCTTTTAATTTAGACAAACCATAAACGTTGATCGGGCTGGTGTGTAAAGTTTCGGTCAATGGGATACTCGAACTGCCATCAAACACAAAATCTGTAGAAATATGGATAAGCGTTGTGTTGTATTTCAGACAATTTTCAGCCAGTCTTTTTACCGCAAATTCATTGACTTCAAAAGCACTGTCTAAATCTTCCTCTGCCTGATCTACCGCAGTGTAAGCAGCACAGTTGATACAATATGCCGGTTGGAATTCCGCAAATACAGCTTCCGTTTGTTCCTTGTTTACACAATCTAACTCTGCCCTTGAAAGAAATACAAAGTTGAAAATCTGTCCCGATAAAGGAACAAGTTCCTTAAGGCACTGTCCGAGTTGCCCAGAACCTCCTGCTATGATGATATTCTTTTTCATTAATTCTTATGTCCCAAATGGATCTGTATACCTACTGATACGGGGTTGAACAAATACTCTCCTTTTCTGAATTTATTCACAGCGCTTACATCCGGATCAGTTTGACCGCTTGATTGCGTTTTACCCCACGCGTAAAAGAATTCCAGATTGCTTTCTGCAAATATAGAAACTTCCCTGATAGGGCTAAGCTTCAGGCCAAATACCGGTGTAACGGTAAAACCCCGTTTCCTGGTATCAATATTTATATTCTGTGGATTGACATTTGACAAAGCGCCATTGAATTCGTTTGACCTGTACCCAAGATCAAGTGCGAAATAGGGCTGTATGGCAGAATAAGTGAAGTTTTTTTCAAAACCTGCTTTAAATGAATAATCTTTTATTTTACCCTGTGCCAATCCGCAATTTTCACAGTCATTGGAGAATTGAAGGGATTGGTTCAAATAGCTGCCGTTCAGCCTGTAACTAAAAAGATTATCATTAAATTTAATGATATAACTGCTAAAGTTGGAATTGATATAACGATGACCGTCCGTCTGATTCAATAATTTGGGCAATTGAAGATAATTGTATCCTCTCACTCCAAAGCTATAGGTAGCATCCCCATTTTTCTGGGCGAAGGTCAATAGAGAACTTAACAATAGTGGGATAATTAGTAATTTTTTAATCATGCTTGGTGAAGAACATTATCGTTATCAAATATAGGTTTGTATACATGTGCGCATTAAGCAAAAACTATGCCTTAATGAGTTCCTTTTATGGACCAGGTCGCAAACTTTAAGCCCTTGGGTTGGAGTTCAATTCCTTAGGCAGACTCACATATGTACTCACAGTGAGTGATTCAATATCTACTCCAGGTCCTTGTTTAAATAGGAAAGTCAGTTCGATTCGCGACAGTTAATGGACCTTCTAAATATTTGCGGTTTATCATGGATTGAATGTACAGGGTCCTTCTCATTTGGGCTTAAAATAAGTATCGGCTGAGCGGTAACCCTCAGCAATCTACATTGCCTTATTATGCTTTAATTAATTAATCCCCTAGTGATAGTAATAAAAAAAACAATTATTGGATCTACTCATATATTGTTATTCTTTCGCTAATATTTTTTTCCAAATCTGATATCCATTCTTGTTTAAGTGCACACCATCGACAGTGAAATTTGGATTCAATTGTTTATTGGCAATAATCATATGGGAATGAATATCAACGTAAGTTAACTTTTCTTTTTCACACAGCTCAACTAAGAATTTATTTAACTTTATAATATTTTCATTTGAAGCTTTGTAGTCAGGAAAATTGGTTTCTTTCATGCTTTCATTAATGGGTAATACGCTTTGTATAACCAGTTGAAATTGACTAGGCATGTGTATTAATCGATTAACTATACTTTTGTAATTTCTCATGATCTCATCAAGGTTTTCGCCACGGCCTAAATCATTCACTCCTATCATTAAAAATACTTTATCCGTATGATTGAACGAAATTGAATCTAAATCATGTAATAGTTTGTAAGTATAATTTCCACCTATCGCCGTATTAACAACAACTGATTTTTTGAATAGATCATCCCAGTTTGTTTGTTCAGTTACACTATCACCTAAAAATATTACTTTTTTCTTATTGATGATAGTTGCTGTAATTTCACGTATGATATTGGTCGCATAATTTATGCCCTTAGCTTTGGCGACAACGACAGCGCTTACAAATAAAACATTAACAATAATCGATATGGAAAATAAAATCTTTAACCCTTTTTTCATGACTATTTTTATAATATAAAATTAACTTACCCCAAATTGTTTCGCACCTACCTTTTTCAGGAAAAAACTTGGTAATAGGTTTTTCGATAAAGCTGTAACACAAACAACCGATTACTGTTAAAAGAACAATAACAGTAAAGAATTGAAAATAACCTTTGAAATGTAATTTGGAGGTAATCAAACTGAATATAATAATCCCTATATAATGTGTTAAATAAATTGAATAAGATGCATCTCCGATATACACTAGAGACTTTTTTATTTTACTCTCTACCTTCGATGTTTCCAAGGCGATTAATGCACAAATTATCATAAAGTATGGAATTCCAAAATTAACGAAATCCATTTTTTTAAACCAAATATGGCTTAAAGCCTCGTTACTCCAAGAAATGAACAATAAAAAAACACCGAAGAACAGTAAAATCACTGCATTATTCTTTGGCATTGAAATTTTATTTGTCAGTGTAAGTTCTGCGATCAAGCAACCAAACAAAAATTCGATATTTTTAGTGTTTAGTACCATATTCAAAAAGGAGTTGTTCCCAGAACTAATGAAATTGATGCTATTTAGAATTATAAGCAACAACCATAAACACACGATTGCTAAAAATGTCTTTTTATTAAAGAGAATAACAGATCCAAACACCATGTAAAAGAAAAGTTCATAACTTAATGTCCATGCGGCGGGAATTATTGGCCAAACGCCAGAATCTACATTAGTTGGATACAAAAAAAGAGATTTCAAAATACTAGTAGCATTCAAGTCTAACCAGCTAATTAAATGCTTTCCAGTTAATCTCGAAACTAAAAAATCTAAAATTAACACTGCCACAGCGTAAAACCAATACGCAGGATAAATTCTAGTCAATCTTTTAACTATATATTCTTTAAAGGTATTTCGTAATCCGGAATATTTCATATTTACGAAATAAATAATAAATCCACTCAGTACGAAAAAGAAATCTACTCCATTCCATCCAATAATTAAAAAACCTGAGAACAACTCTTTATTAAGCATTAGATTAGCGTGTGCTAATACCACTATAAAAGCCGCGACTCCCCTACATATCTGTAAATTGTAAAATATCTTTTTATCTCCCATATATTATAAGTAAGCAAACACTACAGCACAGGTGCAATTTCTTGCAGCTCTTTCCATCTGTGTGGTAGAAGATCCTGGACTTCTGTTAACGGGTGTTTATTGATTTTTCTCAGCACATCTACCATCCAGGTCATTGGGTTTATCCCATGTAATTTGCAGGTCCCCATGAAAGAATATAACATTGCGCTTCTTTGTGCACCTTCATGCGATCCACTGAACATGTAGTTTTTTCTGCCCAGGGCAATCGGTCTGATACTTGACTCAATTGGGTTGTTATCGATGTTTAGCAACCCATTATCCATGTATACCGCTAATCGCTTATATCTTTTCATGGTGTAGGCGAATGCTTTATGGATCGCATTTTTCTCATTTAAGTGCCCGGCATTTTCTTCCAGCCACTGGCCAAAGCAGGCCCAGATGGGTTTTGCCAGTTCCTGCCTAACTTCCTTACGTTCATTGGTGCTTTTATCTTTGATTTCACGTTCGATGTCATAAAGCCGGGTAAAGATATTCATCGCATAGGCTGCCCTTTTTGGATCATTCTTTTCTGCCTCCAGAAAGTAGCGTCTGGCGTGTGCCATGCAGCAGAGCAAAGTGATATCCTTTTTTGCAGCGAGCGTTTCGTAACAGGCATACCCATCCGATTGAAGGTATCCTTTGAAACCGCATAGCAGTGCCTGAGGCACTTCCTGATTGCGCCCAGGCTGATATTCAAAGAATACCAGATTGGCTGGCGGAGCCTGCGCTGCCCAGAAATACCCCCGGTGAGTGGTTCCCGTTTTACTCTTATCCATCACTTTCATGGTGGTTTCATCCATCATCAGGTAATTGCTGTCCAGCACTTCCTGTTTGAGTTTTTCATAAAGGGGGTGCAGCAGTGTGCAGGTTTTTGCGATCCAGTCCAGTAAGGTAGAATGTGCTAGTTTGATGCCAGAACGGTCAAAACGGGTCATTTGACGGTACACCGGCAAATGATCACAGTATTTTTCGATGATCAGAGTAGCCAGCAAAGAGGCATCTGCCATACAATTTTTGATCACCTCATCAGGTAACGGCGCAATAATGATCTTGCTGGTCAACCCCGGATCACCTGCAGGTGTAGGCAACAGGTATTTATAACGGATGATCTTTTTGGCCGTTAGCCGTGCAGGACTACATTGGAACCGATAAGACACTTCGCTGCCGGTGCATTTGCTACCTTCAGGGATCACATCAGGATGAATCTCCTGGATTTCATCCACAATACTCTCGGGAATCACAAAGTGCTTCTTCTTTTCTGTTACGGCCGGTACCTGTTTTGCTTTTTCAACAGAAACGGGTGCTGGTACGCTAACTTCGATAGCGACCTCTTCGATTAGCCCTAACCGGAGTTGCCCGGGCGTTTGTTCTGTTCCCAGATACCGTTCACTTTTACTGCCAAAGCTCAGCTTAAGCAATTGTTCCAAACGATGCACCAGTTGCTCATTAACTGCGCGTAATTGTTTAAACTCTTCCCGTAAAGGAGGTTTTC